>Ga0208014_1000112_pt1 | contig 47416 bp, 36 predicted proteins | sample 25_taG_FD_184099 | JGI IMG/M metagenome (GOLD analysis project Ga0208014, IMG submission 184099) | Marine viral communities from Cariaco Basin, Caribbean Sea - 25_WHOI_OMZ (SPAdes) (version 2) | ecosystem: Environmental > Aquatic > Marine > Oceanic | place: Caribbean Sea: Cariaco Basin...
TAACAATACAAGTCTAAAGGAGTGACAGATTTCGAAGTGAAATGGAGAAATTTTTTTTATCGAGAAGTTTTTTTAGTTGATTGTTAAGACTTCTCCGTTTCGTTAAGATACAGTGGAAATGAGGAGAATATTTGTCATTCAATCGAGTTCCCAAAAAGTCTATGATAAGTTTACAATCAATTCAAAAGTTAAGATTTGTCCTGATTCCTGTTTCTTGCTGTCTCTTTTATATACTCTATTTTCTGACTGCTATATTCTAAAAGCCTAAACGTTCTAAGCTCTCAATATTCACTACTAAATTAATGCCCGTGTCCACCGGCAGAACTATAATCTGTAGCTTTAAGTTTTGAATACAAATCCCACAGGATTACACCGGTGCTTACAGAGATATTTAAAGAATGTTTGCTTCCGGCTTGTGGAATTTCAATTACGCCATCACTAGCCGAAACTACTTTTTGCTGTACGCCTTTTACCTCATTCCCAAAAATTACCGCTATTTTTTCACCAATTTCAGGCTTAAAATTATTGAGCATTACGGCACCTTCTGCTTGTTCGATAGAAAATACTTTTATGTTATCCTCTTTCAGTTTTTCTACTAAATCTAAAGTGTCTTCAACATGTTCCCAAACCACCGTTTCAGTAGCGCCAAGGGCTGTTTTCTGAATGTCTTTATGAGGCGGCTTAGCAGTAATTCCGCACAAATAAATTTTTTCGATTAAAAACGCGTCGGCAGTTCTAAAAACAGATCCAATATTATTCAGACTTCGAATATTGTCCAAAATAACAATAATGGGAGTCTTCCTAGCCTCTTTAAATTCTTCAACCGACTTACGATTGAGCTCACTGTTTTTGATCTTCCGGTTTTTCATATCGCAAAAATAAAAATTTTTGTTGGCTTTAGTACCTGTTTTAAAACTGTGAAAATTTCAGAATTAATAATTGAAAGGCGGTTTGCTGAAAAATAAATTGTGATTTAATCTAATTTCGCAAAAAAATAAAACTTTTGTCAAAAGCTAAGCGATAGTGCTAAATGCTGCAAGTTCCCGCTGTTTCAAAGCTCAGCTTTTTTTGGCATCTTTGGAATATTTAGTTAAATCTTTTGTAATAATTCATAACATGAGGAAAATTCTCTTTTCACTTTTCGCAATACTTTTGGGAGTAGGGCAAAGTTTTGCCCAGGTTACCCCAAAATGGATTCGATACCAAACGATTTCTCCAGATGGGGAAACTATTGCTTTTACTTATAAAGGCAATTTATATACCGTTGCTACAAGTGGTGGCGATGCAAAACAGATCACATTTCATAAAGCTCATGATTATATGCCTGTTTGGAGTAAAGACGGTAAACAGCTTGCTTTTGCTTCAGATCGTTATGGGAATTTTGATGTTTTTGTGATGGATGCTTTGGGCGGCCCGGCAACTCGACTAACGTATCATAGCAACGATGAGCAACCTTTTAGTTTTTCTGCAGATAACAAATCGGTTATTTTTGGTGCAGTTCGCCAGGATTTGGCAACACATCGGCAGTTTCCAGCAAGTTATCAGCCCGAATTATATCGCGTTCCTACGACAGGTGGACGTGTAGATCAGATTTTTACAATACCGGCAGAATATGTTCAGATAAGTAAAGATGGAAAAACCATGGTATATCACGATAAAGTTGGTAGCGAGAACGAATGGCGTAAACATCACGTATCTTCAGTAACCCGTGATCTTTGGAAATACGATGTTGATCAGGATAAGCATACGATGATTACGTCGTTTAAAGGAGAAGATCGCCAGCCTATTTTTGATGATTCAGAAGAGAATTTATATTACTTAAGTGAAGAAAGTGGAAATTTTAACGTGCATAAGTTATCCATACAAAATCCTAAGGAAACCGAGCAATTAACCAGTTTTGAAAGTTTCCCTGTTCGTTTTTTAAGTTTTGGAAATGGAACTTTGGCTTTTGGGTACGATGGTGAATTATATACCATGAGGGAAGGGCAGGAGCCTAAAAAAGTTGATGTAAATATCAGAACACAGCCTGTAGACAATAATGATAATTATATAAGTATTAAAGATGGTGTACAGGAAATGGATGTTTCCCCAAATGGTAAAGAAATTGCTTTTGTAGCCAGAGGAGAGGTTTTTGTAACCTCGGTAGATGGTTCGTTAACCAAGCGAATTACCGATACACCAAGTCAGGAACGTTTTGTGTCGTTTACACCTGATGGTAAATCACTGGTGTATTCCAGTGAGCGAGATGGAAAATGGAATATTTATAAAACCGATATTATAAGAAAAGAGGAACCTTTTTTCTATGCTTCAACATTATTAAAAGAAGAACCGGTAATTGAAGCCGATACCGATAGTTATATCCCTAAATATTCTCCTGATGGTAAAAAGCTGGCTTATATTTCAGGACGAAGAAACTTACGAGTAAAAGAGCTGTCTTCGGGAAAAGAAATCGACCTTTTAACTTCGGATGATCTATTTACCATGAGTGATGGTGATCAATATTTTACATGGAGTCCTGATAGCAAATGGATTTTGATGGACTGGGGAAAATTATTAAGTAATAATGAAGTGTTGTTACTGGCTGCAGATGGTAGTAAACGGGAAAATTTAACCGAAAGTGGCTATCAGGATTATAACCCAAAATGGGTAAATGAAGGTAAGCAGATGCTTTGGTTTAGTAACCGCAATGGGCTAAAAAGTTACGCCACTAGCGGAAGAACAGAGGCCGATGTTTATTCGATGTTTTTTACCCAGGAAGCTTATGATAAATTCAATATGTCTGAAGAAGATCATAAGCTCATGAAAGCTATTGAAGAAGCTCAAAAAGCCGAGAAAGATGAGGACAAAGAAGAGGATAAAAAAGATAAGAAAGATAAGAAAGAGGAAGAAATTAAAGATCTAAAGTTTGATTGGGACGGGATGAAAGAGAGAAAAAAACGCCTTACCACGCATTCCAGCAGCTTAAGTGATGCCGTGCTTTCTAAAGATGGAGAGAAAATTTATTACCTGTCAAGTTTCGAGGATAAAAACAATCTTTGGGAAACCAATCTTCGCACCGGTGAAACCAAAATGTCAGTAAAACTCAATTCCAGAGGGGGAAGCTTAGTTTGGGATAAAAAACAGGAAAATCTTTATCTGTTAAGCGGTGGAAATATTTCTAAAATCGATGTGGATAAAGAAAAGTCAGAAGCAATTAAGATTGCCGGAGATATGTATTATGATGAAGATGCTGAGCGTGAAAAAATGTTCGATCATGTATATATAAGAACGAAGAATATTTTCTATGAGCCAACATTCCACGGAAAAAACTGGGATTCGTTGTACGTTCAGTATAAAAAATACCTGCCGCATATTGGTAATTCGTATGAGTTTGCTGAAATGCTTTCCGAAATGCTAGGCGAACTAAATGTTTCGCATTCCGGAGCGGGATACCGTAACCGAAGCAATGATGGCGACGAAACCGCATCGCTTGGTATTTTTATGGATTATGATTTTGAAGGAAACGGAATTAAAATTGCTGAAGTCATCAAAGGCGGTCCACTAGATAAAGCGGCTTATGATATCGAACCGGGAATGGTGATTACGGCTATTGATGGCGAAACGATTGAAAATGATCAGGACATTGCAAAATACCTAAATCATAAAGCCAACAAATTTGTGTTGTTGGAGATTAAAGACCCTAAAGCAAAAGAGCCAAAGCAAATCACCATGAAGCCTATCTCTTTAGGGCAAGAGCGCAGTTTGTTGTATAACCGCTTTGTAAGAATCAATAGAAAAGAAGTAGAAGAAAAAAGTAACGGGAAACTGGGGTACGTACATATTCCGGGAATGAGCGATGAGCCTTATCGCTCGATCTACGAGGATATGATGGGGAAATATTTTGAAACCGAAGGCGTGATCGTGGATACCCGTTTTAATGGTGGTGGCGATCTGGTTGCAGATCTTGCAGCTTTCTTTACAGGAACTCCGTTTATCACTTATGAAACTGAAGATAAAGTTGTAGGAGGAGAACCAACTTCACGATGGACGAAGCCAACACTCTCTCTATTTAATGAAAGTATGTATTCAGATGGGCATTGTTATGCCAGTGGGTATACCGATTTAAATATCGGGACTACTATTGGAATGCCGGTACCAGGAACCTGTAGTTTTGCCGGTTGGGAAGGTCTTGCCGATGGTACATATTGGGGAGTTGTTCCGGTAAGTGCTAAAAATAAAGCCGGTGAATGGATGGAAAATAACCAAACCGAACCCGATATTATAGTGAAAAATATGCCGGGCGTGATTAGCGAAGGTCGCGATCAGCAATTAGAAAAAGGAATTGAAGTTTTATTAGATCAGGTTACTCCAAAGGAAAAGTAAATTTCTATGAAGCCAAAAAATATAAAAGCTCCGAATTCATTTTCGGGGCTTTTTTATTTTACCCTCCCAAGTTTTATCGGATTTAATGAGTAGGGCAGTTTCCCTAACCGATGCTTTGTTGGGCGATCAATATTCGATAAATACTTCAGTGAAGCTTATTGAAAAAACAGCCGAACTGAATTTGGATCAATTAGAAGATTCAGAATTTTATGATAAGCTGGAAAGAGCAAGGCGCCAAACTACCGGAAGAGTAGGATTAATGTCTAATATTCTGACGCAAGGCGAAGATGTAATAGTAATTATTTAATTGCTTGTGGGGGTGGCAGAACGCTTGTAACATTCAAACCCGCAGTATTTATAAGGTTTCCCATGGTTTCCAATTTAGGAACTCACGATTAACTCACATTATAAAATGAACATGTTGAAGTTGTTTAGTACTTCATCTAGTCCAAAATTAGTGAAAAAGTACTATAAAATTATTTTAAGATTAGAATTTTATAGGGTTTTATTATTTGAGAGGAGGTATCAGCTTAGTTCTTTGTTAGCGATGAACCGACTTAGGCAAAGTATTTTTTATGTTATCTCTTACCATTCTAAGAACATTTCTCACATTCTTGTAATTTTTGTCCTGAATATATTTCCAAGTTAAATAATTCATTTCATCCTTTTTCTGGGCTGTTGATAGTTTGAATTGTTTTCCATCTTTCTTTTTTACTTCTTTCTCCTTTTGAATTTTTACGTATCTATCCTTGATTAGTTTTTCATCCGTATCTAAAATTGTACAGCGATGTGATTCATCATTTCTAATCTCTCTTAAATGAGTAATCTTCCTCTTATATGATATATGCTGATCAAAGTAAAATTCCTTTTCAAATAAATAAACTAGTGTGTTTATATCAAAACTTCGAACAGTTTTAAAATTGGTTAGTTGCTTCAGTCTATCTTCTTTGCTAAGTTTTTTTAATTTTTTAAATCTATCTCGAAAACCAGGATTATTATGCCACATGAAATCTTTCAAATCATCAATTTCCGGGAATTTTTTCCAATAATAGAAATTCAGTAAATTTTCTATTTGATGAAAAGCAGATGTACAAAAATATATAAATGTGTCTTTTTTATTTTGATCATTTTCAGAAGCTATTCTCTCCATCTTCTCATTATCTTCTTCAATTTTTAATCGCACATTATCTTCTTCAATAAAACTGTAATCAAGAAGATTGGCTAGGAAGTTGTATCTAATTTGAAGATTTTGAACAACCGAGTTATTTTCACCTTTTATTAATATTAGAAAGGATAAATGTCCAAGAAGAACTTCTTTAAAGTTATAATTTATCTTTTCAATTGGTTGGTGTTTTTTAAACTGGGCAATAGCGAATGAGAGTCCTCCTTTTTCCCAATTATTTATCATTGCTCTAACTTTTTGTAAATACTCTCTCTTTACATTCAACTTTGTATTTACAATTAAACCCGTAACCTCCTGCCTTTGCATAAAATTTCTAACTCTGGTTTTGTTAGAGTTTACTTTAAAGTTTTCTGATTCAATAATTGTTTCAATTTCTTCTACAACATTTGAATCGAATACGTTCCAGTTTGATGAAAAACTTAAATCATCAGCATATCTAGTATATTTTAATCTTTTTTCTTTACAGTAAAGAACAACCTTCCTGTCTAACTTTTGAGTAACAATGTTTGATAATATTGGACTAGTAGGAGCTCCTTGAGGAAGACTGTTTTTATAAGTTCCTAAATTTGCTATTAAAAATCCTATTGTTTCCCGATTATCAACTAGGTCAAAAGGTGAAAGCTCCAAAACTGTTTTGATTCGTCTGAATGGGATAGAAGGAAAAAAATCTTCAATATCGATATTCAACAAGTAATTTTTATTTATATGAGGTAATGCATTTCTTTTAATATCTTTTCCAAAAAGAAATCCATTTGTTGAGTAGTTGGAATGACCTTCAAAAACTATTTGTAATAGAATGTTCAACAGACTTTGAACTCTCTTCAGTCTAACATCTGGCGATTTAATTTTTCTATATTTTCCGCTTTTTTTTGGAATTTTAAACTCTTCATACCTATTCTCTTTTGTCTTTGAAAGATAATATAGATGTGGTACGGTTAATGGCTTCTGACGATCTTTAAAAGCCCTAAGTTCAAGGTAATTTAGCAAGGAAACAAACTCTGTCAAACTCTCTATTTGATCAAACCTTTTCCTTGTATTTTCAATTAAAAGTTTATCTAAAAAGACACCAGACATATTCACTTGTGTATGAGCTTTATTAAGTCATATTTCATAAAAGTAATAATATCAACTATAAGGAGTGAGGGCGAGAGCATTTATAAAGGGTTTATTATATAAAGATATAAATGTTTAAAAGATAAGAGTTTTAAATAACTTTAATCAATTCCTCACCTTAGAGTTTACATTTCGATATCGCAATGCATAATCAATATTTCTCTGGTGTCTTTTGTCTTTGTTTTTCAAATCTAATAAAATAAAATATTTTGCCTAGCATGATTGTATAAGATTAGTTGCATTAGTTAAGAGCTTAATTTAGTAAATATAAACCGAGTAGAAAATCCGAGCGGATTTTCGTAAGTAAGCTTGATCTAGCAATTAATTTTATACGGTGTGCCTGTTGCACAAGTTCTTTTTGAATCAAACTTCGAAATAAAAGTAGTTTTAAAGAACCCTAAACAACTTAAATTAAATAGTTAAATATTTCGAAAATCAGGATAATTCTCTTTTTTTAGAAATATAGGCTTGCGCAACAGTTACCGGTGTTGGTACACGTAATTTTCTTGTGGTGACAGTTGGAATCGAACCAACATCTGTCCCTTGGAAAGAAAATCGAAATTCGCTTTCCAAGGGGACGCTTTCCCCTTTAAGCTACATCACCTTAATTTTATCAAAATTCTCAATTTTTAAATTCAAATCAAATTCCATTCTACAATAATTAACGAATTTCTTATTTGTTCTCTTTTCTCCCCAACCTTTAAATAAACTCTCGTTCGTTTCAATAAATTCCTTTTTTAGTCTTTCGGTTTTTTTCTTTCGACCAATTTTTTGTAAAATGAGTTGGTCAGTCTTTTTAATTAATTTTCTGTAAATATTTATTACATCAAAGATTTCTCGTTTTTCAAAATGAGTTACATTTTCCGATTGGAAATCAAGTCCAATAAGACCTTTCTTAAGTATTCTATTCCAAAAGCGATTGAGCGAATTACCTTTTTGTCTTTTCAAGTCCGCTAAATCTCCTGCTGATTTGTCTCCACTATGTACAATTCGGTTTCTACGTAATCTTAAATAGTCAAAAGTCAGAATTTCTTGTTGTTCAAAATCTGTAGCTGTATCAATTCCTAAGTGTTTAAATATTGTATCTGGAATTCTTTCTTTTACTTTTAAATTAGGCAAGCTCTGATCCATTTTTCTACAAAATTCATATAGTTCTCGCATATAAATTTCAAATTGAGAGTAGGCAAGAACGTAAAGACTTCTTAAAATAAAGCTATTAGTTACAAGATTAGTACTTTCAAGATTTTCTAATTTAACTCTAAATTGACGAGCGTTTTTATTCTCTGAATAAATTGAAGTAGTTAATTCGGTTTTATTTTCTGCTATAGTTTTTTTATTGTCAATATGAAACTGTTCCCAAACAAAAATATAATGCGAGAAGTGATTATTCAATTCTGAAAGTTGTTCATAAAATTCATGTAATTCTGGACTCCTCAATGTTTTTCTTTTTAATTCTGACTAACGTCAAATTTAGTTGCTGATTATTAATTAGTTACGTTTTTTTAATTTCTCAATTTCCATTACTTTTTTATATTTTACTTTGTCGTTAGCTCAAGAAATTAACAGGCTTTTTCTTGTGGGGGGAATGACGCCCAACGGTCCCGGTTATCGCCAGTTGGCGGAGCAAAGGACGCGGATTTGTCGGCTTAGTATTGGTTTGTTGGTCAAGTTAATTATTTTCTTACTAGCGGTGCCGCGTATTGGCGATTAACCGTTGTTAGCTCCAGTTTCTCTTACCATTTTCTCCAAAATGAGATCATCTTTTATTTTTAATACAACTAATATTAGAATTTTTAATAGTAAATAGTAATTATGTTCTTGATCTTCCGTTGAACTTGAATTCGTACCATGTAAATATTTGTTTCTAAGATCTAAACCGTTCGAAAATTCCTTTTGGTTTAAGTGAAAATTTAAATATTTCTTTTCTTCTTCGGTAAATAGTTTATTTTGGAATTTCACTATTCCCTGATCGTATAATCCTAAAATCGCATTTCTAGTTTTTTCCGGATAATGCCAAAAACTAATTACATCTTCCAGATATAAAACTTGTAAAACAAACATTGATTCTTGGTCTGTTATTTTTAAGTAATTATTTTTATCAATATTTAAATACCCTAGGTTTACCAAATAATCAATTTCGTTTTTTTGATAGGGTTTAAACAAATTGTAATTGACATTCTCTTTCGAAATTAAATTATATAGATTTCTATAATTTGGAAATTCTTCTAAGTAGTAAAGCATCGATTGGGAAGAAAATAGATCATATCTAAGTCTTAAATATTTGTCTCCATCTCCATACGCATATTTATTATTTACTTTACTACCAATATTGCTGTAATGAATAGGAGAATAACTTAATTCAAGAAGTTCAAAGTCTATTACCCCATCTTCTATATAATGCTGATATTGTTTAATTAGATACTCCATTTCAGGAGCAACCATTCGAATTTTCTCAAGAAACGAATTTTCAGAATTCGGCATCTGAATTCTTAATCCGTGAATATCAAAATTTTTATTTAAGTATTCGTTGACATAATAAGAAATTACCTCTTCAATTTTGATCTTATTCTCCTCAAAATATTTTAGATAAATTATTAGAAGACCTTGAGACAGGTTATGTTTATTCTGGAATTTTGAATAGGTGAAATATTCGTTTTTGGACTTCATAAAAGTCCTTTCAAAAGGATCAATTTCATGAGTTTTATAGACAAGTTCTATGCAACCTTGAACATTTATATATTCGAAAAGGTGTTCAAAATTATTAAATACTCCCACCGGATTTAAAGTTCTATCTAGCCATTTTTTGCTGAGTGAAAATGTTTGATGATTTTTAGAACTAGAAATCTTAGCTGGTTCTAATTGATCAAATGAAATAGCTATTTCAAAACTATTTTTCCAAGTTACTCCTTTTTCTAGAATTTCTTGGTTTAATTTTTCTGATGTTTTTTTGGCCTTAAGTTTAAGACGATTACTAATTTTAATATTTCGTGATCGAAGTATTAAGTTGACATAGTTTGAGTTACAGCTGGGAGAGTCGAGATATTTTGAAAGAATATTTTCTAATTCTTGTTTTAGTATGCTTTTTGGAAAATAGATATCTTGCCAATCGGTTAAGTGTTCCTCCTCAAATTGGGATAGGATGAGTTCTGCTGTTTCTTCATGTTTTTTTAGATAATCTTTCAAACTTTGTGCGAAATGATCTACAAACTTTTTCTGTTTTAAAACATCAAGAACGTGGAATCTTGAGTTTTCAACAACTTCTTGGAGTACATTTGGACTTATCTTTTTATAAGAATTAAACTTAACTAATAGTAACCAAAATGATTCTTGATACTCATAATCAACTTTCTCAAAATATTCTACTAAATTTTCATTGTTAATCTTTATCCAAAATGCTCTTATTTCATCCCAAAATTGATCTACCTTTTTTTTATAATTAATTAGTTCTGAATCCGACCATTTTGGTAAATAAAGATCACTTTCAAAGAATAATCGGATTTGGAATAATTCTATTAAATCATTTATATCATTAGTAGAACCAGGTTCAAATTCTCTGATTATGGATTCTGCAGTAATTAAATTAGGTGTTATCGAAAGATCATTCTTTGAATAATAAATTATTCTTCTCTTCATTTTTTTAGAATTCGGATTATTTTAGAAATTGGAGCTAACTTGTATTCTAAATAAAAAAAGTATCGATTTACCGCAACATTGATCCGGCTATCGACACTTTTTTCAAATCTTATATATTTTTTTCTTCACTATTTTTTTTCCAATAATTTTTCTAAATAAGCATTTTTCTCTTTTTCTGCTTGAACTAGACGTTCGTAAAGTTCCACTATCTTTTCAACTGGATCTATGGTACAGAAATAGTTATTATTATTTGCACTATTATCTTTAAATGTATTATTAATAATGTTGAAAACAGCTTCCTCTGTAAAATGACGAATTGCTTCAGGCGATACATTTAAAACTTCAGATATCTTCTTTAGTGTACCCTCATCAACGTTTTCGCTTTTCTCGAGATTTGACACACTTTGTTGGCTGATCCCTAATTCTGCGGCAAGGGTTTCTTGCTTCATTCCTCGAAGTTCTCTTATTCGGCTGATCTTTCTACCGATATGACTGGTTTTTGTTGCTGTGCTCATAATCTCAAAGATAAACATTCTTTTTAAAAGTTGCACTCCTCACTCTTTGCAGTAAAAAACAAGTTCTTTATTGTTTTTTACTGGTTATTCCGGTTCCCTACGGTCGCTTCTTTTTAAAACTTGAAGGCTCATTGATCATCACTGAAGTTTAACTTTAACACCTTTTGATCTATGCTTACCAACTTGCATCCACCCAAAGTTATAGAATTTGCGTTAACCCAAATTACGGAAATCCTCAAAAAACATATCGAAATTACAAGTTTATACTATTTCGGTATGCAATCATCGGCACTGGGAACTCATAATTCCTTGAATAATGGTGTTTCCAAGCAACACCAACACTATCATTTTTATTTGCTGCTACTAAGCAAGCATATTAGCACAAATGCCGTTGCCAACCTTTCAGATATTGTTCGTCAAGATTCCGGCGGAAAATATACCATTAGCTTGCTGCTCTATATGCCGAAGCAACTTATAGCGGCTTCTGATCACAATAAATACTTCTTTTCAAGAATAATCCAATCAGGTGGTTTGGTTGAGGGTTCTCCTTTTGAATTAGCTCCTTTACAACTCAGCCAAATCCCTGAAATGGATACTAAAGGCATAACCAACTACACACAAGATCGAATGGCAATAGCCAAGCATTGTCTAAATTTTAGTGCTATTGAAGAGAACGCTGGCATTTTAAACGCTCATTTAATACGATTGTCTTTTGAGCAACTTTGCTTAGGAACTATTTTTGCGTTTCTGCATTACCATCCGCAACATCATCATCCATTTTACCTTTTTAAACTCGTTCAATTTTGTCATGAAATACCACCTAATATTTTTTCAGAACAACTATTTAAACAGTCCCCACTAAAAAGCATCTTTTGCTTTCATCATACTGAACTTCGCTATCGAAGTAGCTCTTTATTTTCAGTAACAGACCTTAACATGGCGCATTCTTATTGTCAATGTCTTTTAGATTATCTCTTACCCATAGTTAATCACCAATTACAAACTTTAAAAACAGCATCCCATGAAAACGAGAAAACTTGACCAACTAAAATTGAAACAGCTAAAGAAAATCGGAGCGACAGCCTATGGTTTAAAAAAGGAAGTAACCAAACGTCATACGTATAGAAGCGCCACTGTTCGCTTTGGAGATCATACCGATTACGTAATGCGCATTAGATCATTATTAGAAGTCTGTGTCTTAGCCTTAGATGGTGAAGGTGATTTTTATTCGAAAAACTTAAGCCACCAAAGTAAAAACTCCAGTGTTCAATTAGTTATAGAAATGGTCATTGAACTAATGCCTGATGGAGATATGTTTCAATTGGAACAAATTATAGCCATACTGGAAAACGACACAGACTACATTCATTTCCCTAAGCAACTCAAAAAACAAATCCTTAAAAACCAAGAACGTTATGAAAAAGGAAAAACTCATCAATAAGCTTCTGGAGTTTAAGCAACATCATATGCTGCACTTAACACCTGATAACAGTAGAAAAAGAAAATGTTATAAGGGTACTTATAGAGTTAACAGTCACTTCGATCTCATGTTATTGATCATAAACCTAATTAAGGTCTGTGTTGTTGCATTAGAAGAGAATCAACAAATATGTGATCAGGAAGTACCCAATCCCAAACAAAATGTTATGGAAGTACTTCATTTTGTCATTCAGCTTATACCATCGGAAGAATTGGCTTTAGTCGATAAGCTCTCGGAATTATTGGAAAATATAGAACTAGAAAATAAAGTAGCTACGGAAAATTCCTAAAATTGGTTGTCGTATAAAAAGTGTACACGAATTTAAAACAGGTACTTTTTATCAAATTGCGTGCTAATTCAAGATGTGTGTCTGTGGACACAATCTTGGTTGCGCCCCATGATTTCGCATCGATTTAGTACGGTGAGAATTGCCGACCGAATCATGGTCTTAAAAAATGGCGCGGTGCTAGAAATTGGTACGCATGAAGAATTGATGGAAAACGATAAATTATATGCCGAATTATTTAATCTTCAGGCAGCGGGGTATCAGTGATGGGGTTAAAGTTCTAAATTTTATATTCAAAATTTGGGCTAGGAAGTAATCTTTGTCTAAAAAGCCTTTAGTTGAAAAAATCAAAAATAATAGATACGTCATGCCGTCCCGATGGCTATAGGTAAATCCGGAATTTCATTATGATTTTAATTTAGAGTCGGTAGTTACTCTTTATCTTTTATATAAAAAGTTCTTTATTTGAGAACTTTTTATATCTTTGTATTCAGCATTAGAAATATGAAGCGAATAATTGCTAAGAAAACATTGAGAGAATTTTGGGATAAGCACGCTGATTCTGAACAATATTTGAAAACTTGGTATGAAACAGCTAAAAATTCTGAATGGACTTCGCCTAGTGATATTAAAAAAACTTATATAAACGCAAGTATTTTAAAAGATAGCAGAGTGGTGTTCAATATTAAAGGAAATTCCTATAGGTTGATTGTGAAATTTAATTTTGATCGACAATGGGCATTTATAAGATTTATCGGAACACATGCCGAATATGATAAAATAAATGCGGACACTATTTAACAAATAAAATCATGAAAATAAAACCTATAAAATCAGAACAAGATTACGAAAAAGCTTTAGAAAGATTAGAAATTATTTTTGATGCTCCAGAAAACACTAATAAGGGGGACGAAGCTGAAATATTATCGATGTTGATTGAGAATTATGAAAATCAAAATTACCCGATTGAAGCTCCCGACCCAATCGAAGCTATAAAAATTAGAATGGAAGAAATGAATTTAAAACAAAAAGATTTGGTTGGTGTAATTGGAGGAAAGAGTCGAGTTTCGGAAATTTTAAATAAAAAGAAAAGATTAACCGTTGATATGATTAGAGAATTAGAGAGAATTTTACATATTTCAGCTTCTGTTTTAGTAATTAATTATCAATTATCGAAATAAAAAACGAAAAGTGGCAACGAGAATTGTCAATCACGGCTAAATTCATAATCTATTATTTTAGCAATATTTATTTTAAGCAGACAAAACTTGGCAACCAATCGAGAACGATCCATACTTGAAACCACTTTTTGCTGACAGCTGTTTTTAGATTTTTCTCAGCTTATCCCCGGATAATTAATTACATTTATACTAAACAATTCAATTTTTAATGAAAACTTTTAGTATTCTCGTTCTGTTTTTCAGCTTTTCTTTGGCCGCACAAGTATCAACCCTTCCTCTTTGGCCGGAAGATGAAATGCCTAATAAGCAAAAATCTGATGAAAAGGAAGACATAAATCAGGATGATATCACCTGGATTACAAAAGTCCAAAAGCCAACATTAGAAGTTTATCTTCCGCCAAAAGCATCCGCTAACGGGCAGGCAGTTTTGGTTTGCCCCGGTGGTGGTTATGCCGGTCTGGCTTATGACTGGGAAGGTACCGAGATTGCTAAATATCTGAACTCAAAAGGAATTGCAGCCGGAGTTTTAAAATACAGGTTACCCGGCTCTGCTTCTGTAAAGGAAAGTTTTAAAGCACCACTTCAGGATGCGCAGCGTGGTATTAGAATACTTCGAGCAAATGCTTTAGACTGGAATATCGATAAAAACAAAGTTGGTGTTATGGGATTTTCGGCCGGTGGACATTTGGCTTCCACTTTGGGGACGCATTATCAGGAAGCATTTTATTCCGCAATAGATAGTACAGATTCCGAAGAAATTCGTCCCGATTTTATGGTCTTAGTCTATCCGGTAATTAGCATGGATTCAAAAATAACCCATCAGGGCTCTCATGATAATTTGTTAGGTAAAAAACCAACTGCAGCATTAGAAAAACAATTTTCCAATGAGCTTCAGGTAACCGAAAATACGCCTCCTGTATTTCTTATACATGCCGGCGATGATGATGTGGTGCCGGTAGAAAATAGTCTTAGAATGTATACCTCTTTAAGAGAACATGAGGTGCCCACCGAAATGCACATTTACCCCAAAGGGGGTCATGGATTCTCGCTGGCAAATGAAATTTATTACCTGCAAAGCTGGAGCGATCGATTAACCGATTGGTTGCGGAATTTAAATTAATTTATGAGACATTTAGCGATTTATGCGAGAGATCACAAACTGGTTTCCCGACTGATAGACGATCTTAAAAAAGATAAAAAAGTACCCGGATTTGAGGAATTACAACACAAACATGGTTTTGAACATTCTGAAGCTGTTCTGCAAAATTTTATAAAGGACGATCAAAAGCATGGGAATTCGGTTTTAGTAAAAGATGAAAGCCGCAGTCTGCGTACCTTTTCCAGTGGTGAAAAGCGAAAAGCGCTATTAGAATATTTACTGAAAAAGCAGCCGGAATATCTAATTTTAGATGATCCTTTTGATTGTTTAGATGTGCAATCTGTAGCGAATTTCAAAGAGCGGCTTGCTGAAGTAAAATCAGATTTCATCCTTGTGCAAATCTTTAGAAGAGAAGAAGATATTCTCCCTTTTATAGATATTATTCTCGATTTTGATGGAGCCGGAAATACAATTTTTAAAAATAAAGCTGATTTTATTGAAAACAAGCAGGGATTTTTAGAAGAAATAAAAAGGATTCCGGCGGCTCCAAAGGTTTTTGAAGGTATTCCGGAAAGTTTGATACAATTAAAAAATGTAAATGTTGCTTATGAAGATCGGTCAATTTTAAGCAATATTAGCTGGGAAGTGAAACGCAGCGAATTCTGGAAGCTTACCGGACCAAACGGATCGGGTAAAACCACCATTTTAAGTATGATTTATGGCGATAATCCAAAAGCTTATGGCGTCGATCTTTTTCTCTTTGGAAAGAAAAAAGGTAGCGGTGAGTCGGTTTGGGAAATCAAAAAGAAAATCGGCTATTTTTCACCTTCGATTACTGAACTTTTTATCCGTAGAAATAGCGTAGAGGAAATGCTAATATCCGGATTGGTAGATAGTATTGGATTGTATCAAAAACCTTCAGATAAACAAAGAGCATTGGCAAAGCAATGGTTGGGGACTTTAGGATTTCAGGAGAAAGCAAAAAAAGTCTTTAATGATTTATCGAATCTCGAAAAACGGATGTTGCTAATTGCCCGCGCGATGATCAAACATCCACCATTATTGATTTTGGATGAACCTTCTACCGGGCTGGATGATAAAAGTGCCTTAAAAATTACTAATCTTATCAATCATATTGCGGCACAAAGTGATACGGCAATTATCTATGTTTCACATCGTAAAGAAAAAGGACTACATCCCGATTTTGAATATGAATTATTTCCTACGGAAAACGGATCTGTTGGAAAAATCAAGATTCAATAAACAATGATCAATTTGAAAATGTGCTGATTTGATAATGCGGTGATGTGCAGATGTAAGCGTTAGAATTGGGTGATGAGGAATTAGACCGCTTCGCTGTCACAGAAAAGATCACGCAGCAAAAACCTGAAAACAGGATCAAAAATGTTGAATTTTGAATAAAACCTGGCCTATCGAAAATTGCTCGTAAAATTGAAAGTTAACGAAGCGCTAACCTAATCTGGAAAGGTTGGTCATGCTGAGTTCGGCTCCTGATATTACATTTGGTTTTTTGATTTGTATTAGAAATCGTAGGCAATAAATTATATGGTCCATGTAGTTTTTAGTTGTAACGAATTTGATAGTTGTGCGTCTTTAGAAAAAAACATCTTATGAAGAAAATAGTACTTCTTTTATTTATTTCAATTTTAATCCATCAATTAAGCGCTCAAGAGAAAATAGATCCTTTCAGGATTAAAAAAGAAGCAGATAGAAATTACCAATCCAAGGATTATGCGTTAGCAACTAAAAATTATATTCAATTTATTGAAGTTGCCGATTTCAAAGTTCAGAAAAAGAGCGCAGCTTATAATGCTGCGTGCTGTTTGGCTTTACAGGAAAGCATAGATAGTGCTTTTGTAATGTTAGATAAAGCAATTGATTTTGGTTTAGTAGATAAATCTCATCTTTTATCAGATTCGGATTTGGAGATTTTACATCAAGACCAGAGATGGGAAAAATTGATTAGTGGACTTTCAGAATCAGATACGTTTAATACAGATCCAGAATTGGCAAATATTGTAGTACAGGATGTCCACAATTTTTGGGAGGCTTATGATTTAGCGCAGGATAGCTCAAATCAGGCAGCGAGCATTTATAACCAATACTATTTCGAAAAAGCTAGTCCTGGAATGCAGGATTATATGGGATTGAAAGTAAAGTCTAAAGATTATTTTATAAAGCATATTCATAGTCATCCTAAACTTTATCAAACCATAAGAGAGAATACGCTTAAAGTAGATGAGTATAAAAAGGATATCCAAAAAAGTTTTAAAGAACTTAAGGAGATTTACCCATCGGCTAAATTTCCGGATGTTTATTTTGTTATGGGGGCATTTACCAGTGGAGGAACAGTTTCATCTGCTGGTTTGCTTATTGGAATAAACCAGATGAGTGATGGAGAAGATGTGAATACGCAAGAACTGGATTTTGGAGATAAATTATTGATGAATCAATCAGAAAATATTCCGTATATCGTTTCACATGAATTAATCCATTTTCAGCAAGATGGCCTTAAAAATGATACTATTACCCTTGGTTATGCTATAAGTGAAGGTATGGCCGATTTTATAGGAGAATTAATTAGCGGTGAAACTGCAAATAGGAAAATATTTGATTGGGCCAAAGGGAAAGAAAAGCAAATTTGGGTGGACTTTAAAAAGGATATGTACTACGATCGCTACAGCAATTGGATTGGCAATTATAGTAAAGCTTCAAAAGATAGTTATCCAGATTTAGGGTATTGGATTGGTTATGAAATCTGTAAATCCTATTATGAAAATGCGGAAGATAAAAAGCAGGCGATTCGGGATATGCTTACCATTCAGGATTATCGAAAGTTCTTAGCCGATAGCAAATGGGAACAGAAACTACAGCAGCTGTGATTTAATCTGAAATGTTTTAGTAGGAGAATAAGAGTAGAGATGTGAGAGGATTGATAATAGAAGCAAGACGTTGGAATAATGATTTATGACATTATTTTGAATTTAAATCCTTAAAGAGATTTCTCCATTGCGCTGCGCTTCAGTCGAAATGACTTCAATGTATGTCATCCTATGTTTGTGAATGGTAATTTCGTGAAATAATGAATAGATTTCAATAGAATAAGGGAAAGCAAAAAAACAGTTCTTCGTCATTTTGAGCCTGCCTTGCCGGCAGGTGGGCGTAACAAAGTGAAGTCGAGAAATCTTTTTAATTAGGAGTTAGGAAATAGAGAATCAAAACTCAGGAGCAAGAAATCAAGCCTGGCTGCCGACAGGCGGTTGATAAAATTCTTGTTCAGGTTTGTAATTCAGCTAAGAATGCAAACCTTACTCACTACTCACTACTCACTACTCACTACTCACAACATCTAACTGTAAAAAACTTGTGAATAAAAATGAGGCTTCAATTTATCGATTGGCAAGCAGGTTTCTGTATTTTAGCGGTTCTAAAATTTTCATGGTTTGGCAGCAAAAAAAGAAGCAAAAGTGACCCCTTTAATGAAGCAGTATTTGGCGATAAAAGCTAAATATCCCGATGCAATGTTATTGTTTAGAGTAGGGGATTTTTATGAAACTTTTGGAGCAGATGCTGTGGTGGCCGCCCGAATTTTAAATATTGTACTTACCAATAGAAATAATGGCGGTGAGCGTAGTGAACTTGCGGGCTTTCCACATCATTCTTTAAATACGTATTTACCAAAACTGGTAAAGGCCGGACAACGGGTAGCGATTTGCGATCAGTTAGAAGATCCAAAAATGACCAAGAAAATCGTTAAACGTGGTGTGATCGAACTGGTAACTCCGGGTGTAGCCTTAAGCGATGAGGTATTAAACAGTAAATCGAATAATTTTCTTTGTGCGATTCACTACGGAAAAAGAAACCTTGGAATCTCGTTTTTGGATGTTTCAACAGGTGAATTTTTAACCGCGCAGGGAACTCAGGAATATATCGATAAATTACTTCAGAATTTTAGTCCGAGTGAAGTTTTAATTCAGAAGAAATATAAAAAGAATTTTGCATTAGATTTCGGCGAAGATTACCATGTTTTCTATCTTGAAGATTGGGTGTTTAAAAATGATTTTGCAAGTGAAACGCTAAATAATCATTTTAAAACCGCTTCTTTAAAAGGTTTTGGGGTATCTCACTTGGAAGAAGGAATTATCGCCTCAGGAGCTATTTTACATTATCTGGCAGAAACGCAGCATAACAAACTTCAGCATATTACAGCGATTAGCCGGATTGCGGAAGAAGAGTATGTCTGGATGGATCGATTTACCATCAGGAATCTTGAACTATATCACAGTACAGCCGCTAATGCGGTAACGCTTTTAGAGGTAATCGATAAGACGATTTCGCCTATGGGCGGTCGGTTGTTAAAGCGCTGGTTGGCGTTGCCTTTAAAGAATTCAGAAAAAATAAAAAAACGTCACGAAGTTGTTGGTTTTCTATTAGATCATCCTGAGGTCTTATATAAAATACAAGAGCAGATCAAGGAAATGAGCGATTTAGAGCGTTTAATTTCCAAAGTGGCCACCGGTAAAGTTTCACCAAGAGAAGTCATTCAGCTTAAAAATTCTTTAGAAGCCATTATTCCGGTTAAAGAAACTGCTTTAGGATGTGATAACGAAGCCTTAAAAGTTATTGGTGATAATTTACATGCTTGCGAATTACTTCGGTCTAAAATAACCGAAAGTATTAATGAGGAAGCACCGGTTTTGATTCAGAAAGGAAATGTAATCGCCAGAGGTTTTCATAAAGAATTAGATGAATTGCGGGATATTGCATTTTCAGGAAAAGATTACCTGGATAATATGTTGGAGCGTGAAAGTGCTGCTACCGGGATTACTTCGCTAAAGATTGGGAATAATAATGTGTACGGCTATTATATCGAAGTGCGAAACACGCACAAAGATAAGGTGCCGGCCGAGTGGGTAAGAAAACAAACGCTGGTAAATGCGGAACGTTATATTACCGAAGAATTAAAGGAATACGAAGCGAAAATTTTAGGTGCTGAAGAGAAGATTCTGCAATTAGAGCAGGAATTATTTTCGAAACTGGTGCTTTGGATGAACGATTATATTCAGCCGGTACAACAAAACGCGCAGTTGATCGCGCAGATGGATTGTCTATGCTCGTTTGCACAGCAGGCCAAAATCGAGCAATATAGCAAGCCTGAAATTGAAGAGGGATTCGAGTTACAAATTGAAGACGGTCGCCATCCGGTGATCGAAAAGCAATTGCCTATTGGAGAATCGTATGTGACCAACAGCGTTTTATTAGATCGCGAGGAACAGCAGGTGATTATGATTACCGGGCCTAATATGAGTGGTAAGTCGGCTATTCTACGTCAAACGGCACTTATTGTACTTATGGCTCAAATGGGAAGTTTTGTGCCGGCAAAATCGGCTAATATTGGTTTAGTGGATAAAATTTTTACCAGAGTTGGTGCCAGCGATAATATCTCGATGGGTGAATCTACGTTTATGGTAGAGATGAACGAAACCGCTAATATCCTTAATAACATTTCTGAGCGTAGTTTAGTGCTTTTAGATGAGATTGGTCGTGGTACCAGTACTTATGACGGGATTTCGATTGCCTGGGCGATTAGTGAATACTTGCACGAACATCCATCACGCCCAAAAACGCTATTTGCCACACATTATCACGAGTTAAATGAAATGTGTGATACTTTTAGCCGAATTAAGAATTATAATGTATCTGTAAAGGAATTACAGGATAATGTCCTTTTTCTGCGGAAGTTGGTTCCCGGTGGGAGCGAACATAGTTTTGGAATTCATGTAGCAAAAATGGCGGGAATGCCACAGCAAGTTTTACATCGTGCCAATAAAATTTTACAGAAGCTCGAACAAACCCATAAAATGGAAGAAAGCAGTGAGGTTTTAAAAAAATCTGCTGAAGAAGAAATGCAGCTCAGTTTTTTTAATCTGGATGACCCTCTATTGGAAGATTTGCGTGATGAATTGTTAAATATTGATATTGATACACTTACGCCGGTGGAAGCCTTGATGAAACTAAATGAGATCAAGCGAATGCTCTCGGTAAAACAAAAAAAGAAGCAAGAAAACGCAAAAAATTAAAAAAAAGCTTTGTCGTTTTAAGAAATGTGCTAAATTTGCATCCGCAATAAACAATTGCGCATCGGTAAAAACCGAAAGTTCTTTTAAATACGCGAAAATAGCTCAGTTGGTAGAGCGCCACCTTGCCAAGGTGGAGGTCGCGGGTTCGAATCCCGTTTTTCGCTCAGTATATATAATATTATGCTCGGATGGTGGAATTGGTAGACACGTTGGACTTAAAATCCAATGAACAGCAACGTTCGTGCGGGTTCAAGTCCCGCTCCGAGTACAAAGACCCTCTTTATCTTTTTGATTTAGAGGGTTTTTTGTTTTTATAAGCTTTTCTTTCTCCGGTATTTCAGATCAAGCCTAATTGGGAATCAAGTCTAAAATCTGGTTTTTTACGATTTTAAGAATATAATTTAATCAAGCGATATAAGAAGTATTCGGTATTCCTCACTCCTCTAAATTGTGATCTAAACGCCTTTACTTTGGCATTAAAGGATTCTGCTGAAGCATTTAGTACTTCTGTTTAAAAAATAGTTGAGTACAGAGCGGTAATTCAAAGTAATACTATTGGCTACCGTTTGGAAGCTCTTAAATCCTGATCCCTCTAAATCTTTGTACCAGTGGGCCAGTTTGGTGTAAGCTACTTTAATAGCTATGGCTTGGTTAAAAATATTTCTAAGTTTTTGGGTGAGGCTGAAGGCCAACTTTATATCCGTGCATTTTGCTTCGCTCGTGCTGGTTCTCAGTCTAATTCGAAGTAGCTTTATAGAGCAGGTAGCGCCTACATCCTGATAACTGTTTTCTGTATCCCTATTAGCAAAAATTTCTGGACTAAAATTTTTCTATTTTAACCTGGCTTGTTTTTTCGTTCTGCTGCAACTTAACTTTGAATGAATAAATTGCCTAAAGGCGTATTACTCAATTTACATAGATAGTATAAAAAGTGATTATAAAAAAAGAGCTAACAATTGCTAGCTCTTCAAATTTTACATAGGATCGGAAGGATCTCCGGGAGGCATTAGTGCCATAATAGTATACTTTTCATAAGTATAAAAAGAGGCTCCTGAGGTATATGAATTGCCATCCTCTGTTGTTAATTTTACTTTCATAAAATGATAATGTGAACCAGAAGTGCTAGGAACTAAAATTAAACTTGTTGACTCATTATTTGATATCCAATAATATTGAGGGCTATGTTCCGATTTTCCTGACCATTCTACTGATTGAATTGCGGAATCGAACCACTTTGTTTCATAAACATAATCAATTACTTTTGATTGACTATAATTATGAACAGCAGTTACGTCTAAAATAACTTTTGGACTTGGCTTTGGATAGAGTGTGTTCACTGCCTCTACATCACCAGATGACAAAGAGTCCCTTTGAGCACTAAAACTATAAGGTGGTACATTTCTATACATTTTAGGTGGGAATCCGCTTGAATACATCATTATAGAATTGAAATCAAATTCTCCAACATCATATCCTCCACTACTGTACGCATTTCTTTCTGAATATATAACGTATTGCAATGAATCCGAAGGACTAGACATATTATCCCACCATATCGTTATAACTGAATCTCTATCTTCACGAGTATGCTCATGAAATAACCCTATTGCGTGGCCCAACTCATGCATAACGTTTCCATATGTTGCACTTGGTCTCAAACCAATAATCTGTTCTCCTCCCAATCGGCCTATCCCATTGGAATATGATTTTTGAGTATTTGGTACGTTTATAATCTTGATATAGTCTGTTTGATTTGTCCTAGGTACAAACCGGACAAATGTATTTTTTTGAAAACTATCAATCGCAGTATATACCCTTTGTGATTCAATTAAATCATCAGATAGAACATAAGGTATTTTATAATAATCATTATAAGACGGTGGCCATTTATTTATTCCAAAAACTGCACCTTTTGAAGGCAATGAGTTTACACTATCGATTTTTTTCTTATCAAGAATAACGTCTCCTTGAAAATAATACTTATCACCCAATTCATAAACGGCTGCAGGAGAACCTAAGTAATTTATAGTTTTTACTTTTCCTTTTTCTTGAGTGTAAGGAGCATTTAGAGATTCTTCAATACTTTCTTCTCGAGATTCAAACTCCTCTGTTGAGCATGAAATTAATGCGAGAAAACATACGATCAAGTAAATTTTTTTCATAATGATTAGGTTTTAACATTTGTGTAAAATTAATGTTAAATATTATGTAATCAGAATAAAATATCTATAAAGGGGAAAAATACCCTTTATAGATAAAAAATACTGAAGTTTGTTTTTGACCATTGGAATTCTGAATTTCGTTTTTTTATATTTTGGATGCAAATATTGATTTTATGCAAAGTTTCTTTTTAACTATTGCTTTATGTTTATTCATTTTTATTGCTTTCTCACAAAAAAATGTATATCCGTGATCATCCCCCGAAAATTAGGACAGTAAGCTAAGTTCAAAAATAACTTTAATTTTACTGTATTATGACAAGAAGAAAACCTGCCTGCCGGCAGGCAGGTTTACATCCAAGTTTAAAACGAAAGTGGTCGTTGAAGCCTTGAAAGAGCGACAAACAGTCAAGGAACTAGCACAAAAATTTGAGATCACCCCTCAGCAGATTAATACCTGGAAGCGAGATTTCCTAAAGGAGGCTGACACTATTTTTTCAAAGGGCGAAAAATCCAAAAAATCGGAGGAAGAGGAAAAGAAAGACCAGCTTCTTAAAGTAATAGGGGAGCTTAAAGTGGAGAATGATTTCCTGCCTGCCGTCAGGCAGGTTTAAAAAACGCCTTGCGATAAAACCTTTAGGGGAGCGTAGAGCAATGATAAGCAAGGGTCATTCAAAACTTTGCCTCCTCCGGCAATGTAAGCTATTGCAAATCCACCGCAGTGGTCTTTATTACAAACCCCGGGGGAGAAAGTAAACTTAATCTGGAACTTATGCGTTTAATGGATGAACATTATACCCATCACCCGTTTAAAGGAGCCAGACGAATGCATACCTGGCTTACCCTCGACAAAGGATATAAGATTAATAAAAAGCGCATAGAACGACTTTATTCCAGGGTAATGGGACTTAGAGCCATCATGCCAGGGAAACATACCTCCAGGCGAAATAAAGAACATAAAGTGTATCCTTACTTATTGCGGAATCTCACAGTAGATCGCCCCAATCAGGTTTGGGCCATCGATATCACTTATATTCCTATGCGAAAAGGCTTTATGTATCTGGTAGCCATCATTGACCTCCATAGTCGTTTTGTGTTGAACTGGTCGGTATCAAATTCAATGGATGCCCATTGGTGTAAAGAAACCGTGGAAGAAGCTATACGTCTCCACGGGAAGCCGGAAATTCTTAATACCGATCAGGGCAGTCAGTTTACCTCAGAGATTTTTACTCATAGCGTACTCTCAGAGAATATCAAACTCAGTATGGACGGTAAAGGAAGAGCAATAGATAACGTTTTTATAGAGCGGCTATGGAGAAGTGTGAAATATGAAAACATTTACCTTACTCCACCGGAATCCGGAGTAGGTCTATATCGGCAACTGAGTAACTATTTTGATTTTTACAACCATAGAAGACGGCACTAGGGAATAGAAAATGAAATACCTTACAACCGATATTTAAAACAAGAAATAAAGGCTGCTTGATAAATGAAAAATAGAACTTAATTTAGCAGCTAACCTGTCCTAACAAATGGGGGTACTTCACCGGTGCGCTTATGAATTAGAACCAGTTGAGCAAACTCAAAAGCTAAAAAGATCCAATGTATATATAAACCTTCAAAACTATTTAAAGAACCGAAAAGAGAAAAGCTCAAGTGATGAACTAGTATCATCTACATATCCTAAAGCAATCTTTGTTAGTAAAGATCAAGAACATTAATATGAAAACAATATTCATTTAACTGCCTATTATTCTGAATTCCATACGGGCGCATGGAAAGGTAAAACAGAAATGAACGTTAATTTAGGGAGTATTGCTAATGGAAAAATAGCATCTTCCAAAATTTTGAAATCTAAGTCAAAACTTTCCAAAAACTGAAAATCTTTACATCGACACTAAATTTAATTAAGGAAAACTTTACTTAATTAATCACTGAGCACAATTTTGCGCTTAGTAGTCTTGTTCCGAGTATAAAAAAATCTTTATGATCTGCATTTAAAAGAATTTTCTTAGTTATGAAATATTCAGCGACAAATATTTATAAATTCTTTTAAACCCATTAGCATTCAACGCCCAACAAATACCCACCTTAAAATCACCTTTTATAAAAATTAAATACCTTTGGCGAGGCTCATGATAACATGTGTTTAAATCAATAAAAGTAGTCCAAAAAGGTTCGTTTTAATCGAAATACCATCAGGATGAAAGAAATGCTGGAAAATTTTTTTAGATCTTTTAATGATTTATCGGAAGATGATATAGAAAGAGGTTTAGCGGTTTTTACTCCTAAATTTTACTAGAAAAATGAACTGCTTATAGAAGCCGGGAAAACTTGCGACTGGATCGCTTTTATAAGTTCCGGGACGCTGAGAAATTACTATTTTTCCAGCAAGGATGAAGAGGTTACTTATTGTTTAACTTTTTCCAATTCATTTATTACGGCCTATTCTTCTTTTCTTACTAGCAAAAAGACATTCGAATATATTCAGGCCTTAACTGATGTTGAGGTATTAGTGATACAAAAAAAGCAGTATCAGGAATTAATAGGTTCTAGTTACGGATGGCTTAAGTTTTCAAATCATTTTACGGAACAATCTTATGTTTTAATGGAAGAGCGCCTATTGATGTTGCAAATGGTATCTGCCGAACAGCGCTATGCCGATCTAATAGCAAACCATCCTGAAATTATTCAGCAGGTGCCTTTAAAGTATATTGCCTCTTACCTTGGGATCACGCAAAGACATTTAAGCAGGCTTCGAAGTCAACTTTCATAATTAGACATTTGTCCTTTCTACACTTTCCTGACGTTTTTAGTATTGCATTAAAGAAAGAAGGATATGGAAAATAAACAGGTTTTAATTATAAACGGGCACCCAGATCAGGAAAGTTTTAATAACGCATTGGCAGCAGCTTACCAAAAAGGAGCGGAAACATCAGATGCAGTAGTAAGTCTGCTTAACATTCGGGAGTTGTATTTTAACCCTAATCTGGAATTCGGTTATCGTAAGCGCATAAATTTAGAGCCAGATCTTTTGTCTTCCATAGAAAAAATTAAAGCGGCAGATCACCTGGTATGGGTTTTCCCAATGTGGTGGTATGGTTATCCTGCACTGATGAAAGGTTTTATTGATCGGACTTTTTTACCCGGAATTATGTTTGATTATGAACCGGGAAAGACGGTTTCTAAAAAGCTATTAAAAGGAAAAACAGCCAGGATCATTATGACGGCAGATACGCCAAAGTTGTATGATCGTCTTTTTATGAAAAGTCCGGCGCTGAATCAGTTTAAAAAAGGAACCCTTCAGTTTTGTGGTGTTAATCCGGTTAAAGTTAGTTATATCGCTCCTATAAAGAGTTCGAGTGAGGAATTCAGAAAAAAATACTTGTCCAAAATAGAGCAATTGGGGAAGGAGAATAAATAAGAAGTATTAGGTAATTTTAAATCGGTTTTTAAAAAAAATGCCCCTGTAAAATATTCAAATGTCATGAAACAAGAACAAGATTTATTAAAGGTCGGTGCAGATAACCTGAAAAAAAGCAGCCTTAAATGAAGAAGCGAAAAATTTTATATTAAATAATGAAGTCGTCTTTAAGGTTTTAAAGAAAGCAGCGAATCGATATATTGGTGGGGAAACGATAAAGGAAACGCTCTTATCGGTTCAGGAATGGAATGAAAGGGGATACGAGGTAACGTCCGATTTTATGGGAGAAAGTATTCGGAATGAAAAAGATGCTAACGAAGCGACAGCTGAATTTATGAATTTTGCCAGGGCAGTTAAAAAAGATCATTTACATTCTTCTATTTCTTTAGATCTATCACATATCGGTCTGCTTATCTCGAAAGAACTGGCAATGGGGAACTTAAAAGCCATTTGTGAAGAGGCTGGTAAAATGAATCAGGAAGTTATTATCAGTATGGAAGGCACTAACCGAACCGATAGTATTCTGGAGGTGTATAAAGAAACTTTAAAAACGCATAAAAATCTTGGGATAACGCTTCAGGCTTAACTGGAAAGGACAAGCGATGATTTTAAAGGAGTATCCCAGTTGTCTGGTAAATGGTAAAAGGAGCCTATGAAACTGCAAAGGGACTATCGATAGAACGCGGAGATAAGCTTGATGAAATTTATTTAGGATATGTAGAGAAACTTTTAAGGAACAACCATACATGTGCTATAGCCTCGTACGATGAAAAAATACATAAGCAGACGACTGCATTAATCGAAAAATATAAGCCAAACAATTATGTGCTCGAAAGACTGTTGGGAATTAGAAATGAAGAATTTCAAAAGTATAAAGATGACGGTTATAATTGCCGAATTTATATTGTGTATGGAAAAGAGTGATATTTGTATGTATGTAACCGTTGGGCGGAATATCCACTAAATATTTTTCAGGGAATAGCGGACATGGTTTCAGAGCGCACTATATCTGATGCTGATTATGGTTTTTAGACTGGATGAGGTTTTGGTGTTTTTTTAAAAAGACCTTATTTTTATCGTAATCGGTTTCTTTTATTTCTAATTCGAAGGATTGGGTATGGTCTTTTAATTTATAGAAAACCGTAGGTGTTAACGGTTTTCTATAAATTAATAAGAGATTTAAATTTTAGGGAACTAAAATATAAGGGTTTGGCGATGCTGCATAAAGACAATCATTATTCTCTAAGTAATCTATTGTATAATAATAGAGGTATGGGGCGTAATTTTCTGGGTTTTCACGAATGCTAGCCAAAAAGTCATTGGCCTGGTCGCAATTTTGGAACAGGGGAGGCAGTAATGTGGCCGCTGAAGATTTGGTTTCTGCATTAGAGGCTAAAGTGCTTCCAAATAATAAAGAAGCGCACGCAAAGGCGGATAAAAATAATTTTCTCCTAATTATAATTTAAGTGGTTAAGAGTATCGATTTAATATTGTTGTGGGGTTGATGCTATTTTTTAGCGTTAAAAGTTATGTTTTTAGTTTTATTTTAACATTCTAGGTTGGGAGTATTTATTATTTACATGCTGGGTACAGGTTATTTATAGTCGCAATGATTTTATAATAATCTTAAATTGATACATTCGTTTCGTCTTCTATGTTCTCTTATCTTAATACTTATTTAATGCAGACCATTCGCTATTTTTTAGGCTTGCAGTTTTTTTATTCATTTTTGGTTTTATCTTGAAAGTAGATCGGCATATCAGGACCTATCAAAGCGATGAAAATTTATAGATTTAAGATATTTTACATGTAGATGTTTCAAACGAGAAAGAGCTTTGCTCTTATTAGTGCTAATTTAATAGATTAGAGATGTTTAAATGAGTTTCGCTGTTCCCATATTTAAATGATCCTGGACCCTATTTTAATGCGTCCCACTTTTAGTCAGGTTTTTAAATCCTTTCTAATATATTTTTGGCTGAATTTTTGTATTTGGAAAAATAAACCAAACTTATGTTTAAAAATACTTGCCTGGCCATTATAGTTTCTTCGTTTTTACTTTCTTGTTATGCCTATAAAGCTCCGGCTATAAAAATTGGAATGTCTTTAGAGGAATTTAAAGATATCGCCAAATATGAACAGCTTGTGGCAATGGACAAAGAGTATACGGTTTATAAAGTGGTTTATGGATATGAATGGGAAAGAACCGGTTACTATTATTTTAAAAATGGTAAATTAGAAAGAATGGATAGTCAAGAGTATCGTCCTCAGGTAATCAAAATAAATAAAGGAAAGTAGTATTTTATTCAAAAAAAAAGCAGCCTTTTTAAAAGCTGCTTTTCGACATTTTAATCTGTATTTTATTTTAAATCAAAGCGATCTAAATTCATCACTTTAGTCCATGCTTTGGCGAAATCTTTTAAGAATTTCTCATGACTGTCATGGCAGGCATAAACTTCAGCTTGTGCACGTAATTCAGAGTTTGAACCAAAAATTAAGTCAGCACGGCTGGCCGTCCATTTTGTTTCTCCTGTTTTTCGGTCTTTTCCAACAAATTCGGTTTGCGCATCGTTTGTAGAGCTCCAGGTAGTACTCATATCCAACAAATTCATAAAGTAATCATTACTTAAAACGCCAGGTTTATGGGTGAAAACACCTTTTTTAGAACCGTCGTAATTAATATTTAAAACTTTAAGTCCGCCAAAGAGAACAGTCAATTCAGGAACATTTAATGTTAGCAACTGTGCTCGGTCAATAAGCATGGTTTCTGCGGAAGTACTTATACTTTCTCTGCCTTTTACGTAATTTCTAAATCCATCAGCTTCCGGCTCTAACGCATTAAAGGCATCTGCATCGGTTTGTGCTTCAGTAGCATCAGTACGCCCTGGGCTAAATTCAAGCTTTATATCACTTCCAGCATCATTTGCCGCTTTTTCGATCGCTGCGTTTCCGGCAAGAACGATTAGGTCTGCTAAAGATATTTTTCTTTCCGCAGAAGCATTAAAATCAGCCTGAATTTCTTCCAATTTCGATATTATCTTTTGAAGTTGTGGAGGATTGTTTACTTCCCAGTGGCGCTGTGGTTCTAAGCGAATTCTGGCACCATTGGCGCCACCACGCTTATCAGAACCTCTAAAGGTAGAAGCAGAAGCCCAGGCGGTAGAAACCAGCTCTGAAACTGATAATCCCGAATTTAAAATTTTATCCTTTAGGTTAGCAATATCATCGTTATTTACCAATTCATGATCTACAGCCGGAACCGGATCCTGCCAAATCAATTCTTCTTTAGGAACTTCTGGGCCTAAATATCTGGAAAGTGGTCCCATATCCCGATGCGTTAATTTAAACCAGGCTCTGGAAAAAGCATCGGCAAATTCATCTGGGTTTTCAAAAAATCGTCTGGAGATTTTCGCGTATTCGGGATCCATTTTTAAGGCAAGATCGGTAGTAAGCATAAAAGGGGCATGCTTTTTATTGGGATCGTGTGCATCTGGAACGGTACCTGCACCTGCATTATCTTTGGGTTTCCACTGGTGTGCTCCTGCGGGGCTTTTAGTAAGTTCCCAATCAAAGTTAAACAGGTTTTCAAAGAAGTTATTACTCCATTTCGTAGGAGTGGTAGTCCATGCACCTTCAAGTCCGCTTGTAATCGTGTCTCCGGCATTCCCCGTTCCAAACGTATTTTTCCATCCTAAGTTCATTTCTTCGAGGGTTGCACCGGCAGGTTCAGCTGATACATATTTTTCTGGATCGGCAGCCCCATGTGTTTTTCCAAAGCTATGTCCGCCAGCAATCAATGCAACTGTTTCTTCGTCGTTCATGGCCATACGTCCAAAGGTTTCACGAATATCCTTTGCGGCACCCATAGGATCTGGATTGCCATTAGGACCTTCAGGATTTACATAAATCAACCCCATATGAGAAGCACCAAGAGGATTCTCCAATGTATTTCCCTTTTCATAGCGCTCTTTGTTTCCCAGCCATTCACCTTCAGCACCCCAATAAATATCTTCTTCGGGTTCCCAGATATCTTCACGGCCACCGGCAAAACCAAAAGTTTCAAATCCCATAGATTCTAAAGCACAATTTCCGGCAAGGATCATCAAATCTGCCCAACTAATTTTCTGACCATATTTTTGTTTGATAGGCCATAAAAGTAATCGTGCTTTATCCAAATTCGCATTATCTGGCCAACTATTTAAAGGAGCAAAACGTTGCGAACCCGAGCTTGCACCACCGCGGCCATCGCCAATTCTGTAAGTCCCTGCGCTATGCCAAGCCATTCTGATAAAAAATGGCCCGTAATGGCCATAATCTGCCGGCCACCAATCTTGGGAGTCGGTCATTAAATGATATAAATCCTGCTTGACCGCTTGCAGGTCTAGTTTTTTAAATGCTGAAGCGTAATTAAAATCCTCGTCCATCGGATTGGTTTTAGAGGAATGCTGACTTAATATTTTTAAATTGAGCTGGTTGGGCCACCAGTCTTTATTTGTTGTTCCGGTTCCTGCGGTAAAGTTTTTCGCTCCACCTAAAAAGGGACACTTACTGGAATCATTTACTTCCCATACCTTGTGGTTATCTGAACTGTTTTGATGATCATTGTTTGCCATGGTTTATGATTTTAATTAATAGCTGGTTAAAAATATATAATGAAACGCTATGTTTTATTTAATTTCAATAGTAAAAAACTATTGTTTTAAATATGCTATTTATAGTTATCGAATATAGAAGTGTCAAATAGTTAAAAATACCACTTAAAAATAGCGAATTATAAGTTATTGGTGAAAATATCTTAATAATATGTAATAAATTTAATATGTTTTTTTTCCGAGGAATAATTGAGTTCATAAAACAAAGAGAGAAATTCGAGCTATTGTTTTAGATGCTGAGACTAAGAAACCATTAGAATTTGTAGATGTCTATAATGATCAAAATTATACATCTACTAATAGCGATGGGCATTTTGCATTCACAACCCATAGAGATATGATTAAGTTCAATAGATTGGGGTATGAACCTAAAAGCTTTTCAATTTCAGCCTTAAAGAATGATACTATTTATTTAAAGCAATCTGCCGAAAATTTGGATGAGGTTCATTTATTAGATCAAGATATTTATAAAAAGATGATCGATCACCTGGACGATAATTACTCTATACGTCCTTATAAAGAACGCTTTTTCTTGCGAGCGATGGTAGCAAAGGATGGGAATATCACTAAATTGGTAGATGTAAACGGAAAATTAGAACGGCAAAGACTATTGGGAGATCTAAAAAACAATGCACGACCTAAAAAAATTATACCTTAGAAATTGAGAATCTGAGAAAAGCAGAAATTAGAGAAGATGATATTGAATTTATATTTCCCTCTTTTGAAACCTATTTTGATCTTTCGACTTTAGTTATAAGTTTGGCCGATAGTACTAAAGCCGAATTAAAAAATTATGGTGATGGACTGGCAAAACTTCAGGTAAAGTCAAGTAAAAGCGATTCTGAAGCTTATCTTATTATCAATACGCAAACCTATGCCTTTGAAGAATGCTATATAAAAATGGATATGTCTGATGCTCAGTTTGAACCAAATCATAATACCCAGAGTCGTACAATATCAAATATTATTCATTCTTTCTACGATAGACTTCCCAATGGGAGTTATGTTTTATATAAAAGCACTCAACAAGCTGTTTTAGAATGTAAATATGAAAATAAGGTTTATAATTATGTACAGCGTATTAAATATTTAAGCAGTGATCATTTTTCAGATTTCGGTGTAAAAAGAAATGTTAGGGCAGATAAAGACATCTTCAAAGTAAAAACAAGATATGAGGATGAATTTTGGAATGATCAAAATCAATTATTGCTTACAGACGCCATGCAGGCATTTATTGAAAAAGTGAAAGCCGGTGATAGTGATTTCAAAATAAAATCAAATTTTTAAAAAGAGGGGGCATTAATTATAGATTCTTTAATTTATAATAATCATCGTTTCGGCTATTTATTCAATTTAGAAGCTTTCCTTATCTTGTGATCAAATTCAAAACTTCATGATTAAAAAAGTACTTGTAATGGGAGTGTTGGCAGCTTTAAGTGTAGGCTGTAAAACTTCGAACCCCATCGTTAAAGCTCCTGAAACTGAAAAGAAAGGTGATTTTAAACCCTACAACAAAGTAATTACCCCTGCAGCAATATCAGATAAAGGATTGTTTACTACCCATAGGGTAGATGATAAACTTTATTTTGAAATTCCTGATTCTCTTTTTAATAAGGATTTGTTATGGGTGAGCAGGATCGCTAAAGTCCCTTCGGGATATGGTGGTGGTTATATAAATGCCGGTTCTAAAGTAAATGAACAGGTGGTACGTTGGAATAAACGGGGTAAAAATGTAGATATTAAGGTGATGAGTTTTGAAAACCAGAGCAACGAAGAGTCACCAATCTATAAATCTGTACAAGCCAATAATTTTGAACCTATTCTGTACAGTGCTAAAATCGAAACCATGAAGGCAGACAGTAGTGCTTATGTGGTTGATGTTACCGGGTTATTTGAAGATGAGGTGGCGGCTATTAATGGGATGAATGCTTCTTACAGAAAAAGATATAAAGTAAAACGTTTTGATAAAAGTAGATCTTATATCGATGAAGTTCATTCTTTTCCTCAAAATGTTGAAGTAAGGCATGTAATGACCTATGAAGCTGAAACGCCACCGGAAAGAGGACAGGCCGGGACTATTTCTATATTAATGAATCAATCTATGGTGTTGCTGCCTGAGGATAAAATGATGCCCCGAATTGCAGATTATCGCGTAGGATGGTTTACGATCGGGAAATATGATTATGATTCAGAGGCTTTAAAATCTGATGATTACCAGATTATCAGAAAATGGAGGCTGATTCCTAAAGATATAGAAGCCTATAAAAATGGCGAGCTGGTGGAACCGGTAAAGCCCATTGTTTATTATTTGGATCCCGCAACCCCCAAGCGCTGGAGGCCGTATTTTAAACAAGGAATCGAAGATTGGAATAAAGCTTTTGAAACCGCAGGTTTTAAAAATGCAATTATAGCCAAGGATCCTCCTACTAAAGAAGAAGATCCAGATTTTAGTCCAGAGGATGTAAGATACTCCGTAGTTCGTTATGTTGCCAGTACTACCCGTAATGCGGTAGGGCCATCTGTTGTAGATCCCAGAACAGGTGAAATTATTGAAAGTGATATTATTTGGTACCATAATCATTTACGCTCTTACAGAAATAGGTTTATGATCGAGGCAGGAGCCCAAAATCCAAATGCCCGTACATTAGATACTCCAGAAGAAGAAATAGGAGAGATGATGCGAATGGTTATTGCCCATGAAGTAGGTCATGCTTTAGGACTACCTCATAATATGAAAGCCAGTGCTGCTTATCCTACAGATTCTCTACGCTCAGCGGAGTTTACTCAAAAATACGGTCTTACACCATCGATAATGGATTACGCCAGGGTAAATTATGTAGCCCAGCCAGAAGATAAAGGGGTGCGCTATATAAGAATGATGGGGCCTTACGATTTGTATGCTATTAATTGGGGCTATCGTTACTTGCCTGACGCTGATACTCCTGATGATGAAAAAGAAAAACTGGATCAATGGATTCTTGAAAAAGCAGGGGATCCAGTGTATGAATTTGGTGGAGGTTACGGTGGTTTTGATCCGCAGGCCCAACGAGAAAGTTTAGGTAAAGATCAGGTAAAAGCCAGTGAATATGGCTTGGCTAATATGAAGAAAGTAGTACCTAATTTAATAGAATGGACTACAAAGGATGGTTATGCTTACGATGAGTTGGAAGAGGTTTATGGTGAGCTTATTAGCCTTTGGAGAGGATATCTTTACCATGTTGTTACTAATGTGGGGGGAGTTTATGAAACGCGGAAAACTTCAGATCAGGAAGGTACCATTTATACACCGGTCCCAGATGACATTCAAAAAAATGCCGTACAGTTTTTAAATGAAAATGCTTTTACCACTCCAGATTGGTTATTAAATAAGGATATTTTAGATCGTATTGAATCGAGTGGAGCGATAGCGCGGGTACAAAATCTGCAATCCAGGGTTTTAAATTATTTGCTGAATGAAGACCGCTTAATGCGAATGATCGAGAACGAACAATTGCACGATAGCGATTATGCGGTTGTGGAATTATTAGAAGATTTACGTAAGGGTATTTTTTCCGAATTGTATAACGGACAAAAGGTTGATGCTTACCGAAGAAACCTACAGCGCGCGTATGTAGATGTAGCGATTGGGTATTTAAATAATATAGAAGCAGATAATAAAGTTGCTGGTACAGATATTATCGCTTTAATGAGGGGAGAGTTAGAAAGCTTAAAATCGCAGTTGCAACGTATGCAATATTCAACTTCAGATCGTTTAAGCAGATATCATTATAAAGATTTAATAGCGAGAATTGATCGAGTTTTTTCTGATGACTAGCAGTTGATATGTGAATTTTATCGATAAAAAACCTCCTTCTTGGAGGTTTTTTTGTGCCTTTAATCGATGTTTGAGATCATGTTTACTGTTTTTTGTCGTTTTTGATAGACTTTAAAGCATTATTTAAGAAGGTAAATTCTTACTTTTAAACTAGTTTAATTGCATGATATTTTAATTTTTGTAATATACTACCTACAAAAATGTGTTAAATTGGGTTTTTTTAGGATCTAAGGTGTATTTCGTCGTTTATTGATGTTTTTTGAACGTTCTTTTTTGTTAATTTTACTTCATCGAAATAACTGAAATTTAAAATCTTAATAGAATCGTATGAAATCAAAATTACTTTTAGGGATCTTAGGAGCTTTTTTAGCAATTGGATGCAGTCATGAAAGACCAGGAGCAGATACATTTAATTTAGATGTTGCCTTTGAGATTACTTTGCAAAATGAATCAGGAGAAAATCTATTAGATCCTAGAACGGAAGGAGCAATCAATCCGGAAGATGTAAAGTTATATTATGTAGAGGGAGGAAAAGCTCAGGAGGTTTATGACGAAACGAGCGATTTACCAAAAAGCTTTATGGTTTTTCGAAGCGGGGATTCTTACAGAATGAGAATTATTCAAAATCCGTCAAAAACCGAAGATCGTCCGTTAACGTTAATTCAGTGGAATGAAACAGATGTGGATACTATTCAAAGTGAATATTTAAAAGGCGATCGTTATATTATTCAGGATAAAATATATTATAATGGTAAATTAAGCTGGTCTACCGGCGACAGTTTTGAGCCTTATTTTGCAGTAGTAAAAAATTAAGTATTTCAAGAATTCTTTAAGATTAAAATAAAAAAAATCGCCTTATGTAAGTAAGGCGATTTTTTTATGTAAAATATTGATGGGCTATCTTTTTTCTATGTATTAATAGATGTCTTTAAAACTTGTTTTGATTTTCTGGTAGTTTTCGTTAAGCCCTTGGATCTCCTCGTCGATTTCTTCAGATACAATTTTGATATACTTGATGATTTTCCTGTTGTTTAGCATATCACTATCATCAGAAACTTCTAATAAGTTAATTAATCCTAGCATATTGGCTATAGGGCGACGCATAATATGAGAGATATCGAAAATGATCTTTTCGATTAACTCCAGGTAATTTTTTTTATCGGTTACATCTCTAAAACTTCCATACCAGACAATTTTACGACCCGGGAAGCTATCAGGGAATGCTCTGGATTGATGCCACGAGATAGTTCCGTCTGGATTTAAGATTCTATAGGTAATATCCCAGTCTTTTTTATGCCTCACAGCATCGATAAAAGTATTTTCTACCATCATACGATCTTCCTGGTGTATAAAATTTAATGCTTTAAAAGGATGAGTTTTAAAATCTTCTGTATCCAGGTGCGGCAGTAAATCCTTTATAGTTTCATTAATATAGGTAAAATGAATACGTTTATCTTCATTCACTTCAAGCTGAAAAAGGGCATCCAGAGAATGATTACTCAGTTTATTGAACTTCGAAATGCTATTTTTAAGGAGGTTGTTTTGCTGAATATGTTCCTTTTTATGTTCTAAATAATCGATAGTTTGTTTAGCTAAAATCTTAAGTGCCTTTATTTGTAAGTTAGTTAAATCTCTATCTTTTGTGTCGATAACGCACAAAGTGCCCAAAGTAATTCCCCCAGCGGTAGTTAAAGGTGCACCCGCGTAAAAGCGAAGATTTGGATAGCCCAAAACGAGTGGATTATTTTTAAACCGAATATCTTCTAATGGATTTTTTACAATAAAGATTTCATCCGGTTGTTTTATGGCATATTTACAAAAAGAATCTTCTATGGGAGTCTCTGCTATATTAAGGCCAATTTTAGATTTAAAGCACTGTTTCTCCAGGCCAACAAAACTGATTAAAGAAATAGGAGTATCACATATAGCCGCTGCCATTTGTGTTAATTCATCTAAAATTTTTTCTGAGGTTTTATCTTTAAACTTAAAACTGCTTAAAACCTCCTGGCGAAGTAGCTCTTCTTCCATTTTACTGTAAACCATTAACTGCGGTAAAATAGAAAAAATAATGTATGAAAATTAAAGAAAATAGAATTTTCTGATAAAAAGTAAAAAATAAGGGATAAAAATGAATATTTATTAACCTGCTTTGTTTAGTACAGCTTTTTTATTGGGAAAATTGAAAAAATCTTCTTCCGCTTCCTCAGCTTTTATAAGTACAAATTCTGATGGAGAAGTAGGAGTTCGTTTAAAACTGATCTTAATCTTATAATTAAGCGTTCGATCCTGGGTATAAAAAGCACCTGTTTTTTTGTCAAAGCCACCTTCTGTGGTACAGCAAATACTAATAATCTGGTATTGCTGAACTTTTTGAAGAATTTGAAGATCCAGATTCTTTAATTCGTAGCTGTCTTTTAATTGCTGTAATCGGTTTTGTAATCTTAGGGATTTGAGGTTTTCCATATTTTGATTGATTTTTCACAAAATTAATCGACTATAATTTTAAATTATTATAATCATTTTTAAATATAAGGTTAAAAATCAATAAAGTATAAGGTGTTTTGTTAAAGCTTATTTAATAGTAAAGTTAAAGTATGTATCAGGATAAGGTTCGTTTCTTAGAGTGTAGTGCCACCATTCTTCACTATATGGCCTAAAACCATAAGTACTCATTATAGATTTTAAATATAACCTATTAGCTTTTTGCCTTTCAGTTATATTCATAAAGTTATGATGTGAACGCTCCCCAAAAAAATCGTAGGAGCCTCCCATATCAACCTCTTCTAAACTTTCGGCATCTATGATAGTCAGATCTACAGTACTGCCTCTGGAATGTCCAGATCGAGTGGCAATGTAACCCAGGTTAAAGAGATTGCTTTTCTTTTTTTCGGGATAAAATTCAGCTTTAGTAAGTGTATCTTCCGCGATACGGGCCCATTCTATAAAGCTATTTACGGCTCTTTGTGGACGGTAGGCATCAAAAATTTTTAAGCAATAGCCATCATTTTCCAGTTTTTGCTGGATTTTTTGCAGGGCTAACGCAGCTTCTTTGGTTAGAATTATTTTTTCGGCTTCATAACCAGGTACAGGTTTACCGGTGAAGTTATTACTACCAAGATAACGCAATTCAATCTGGATGTCTGGAATAATATCATTCAAATAAACAAAACCGTCGGGTAACTGAGGGTAAGAAAATTGGAAAAAAAATAAGGAACAAATAATGAATATTTTCTTTAGCATAAAAATGTTTTATCAGTAGGAATTAGTCCAAATAATTTGCATCTTGCATGGAATATTTCCTAATAATGAGTTATGGCAGCATCTTCAATCGAAATTAAGCATTTTAAAGAAGTAAGAGAAGAAAATAATTTTACTCAGGCCGAATTTGCGGAAATTTTAGGAATAAAAAATTCTACTGCAGATATTGAGCGGGGTAGAACTAAACTTTCCGGAAAAGTAGTTTCTGAATTATTACGACAATTCGGTATTAATCCACTTTGGTTATTTGGGGATAGTGGGCAAAAATACCTGAAGATTTCTAAAGGGGACGTAAGCCCAAAAGTAGTTACGGTAGATAGAAATACCGATAATGAAAATATCGTAATGGTGAACCAAAAAGCGGCTGCCGGGTATCCCCATAATGTTCAGGATGTAGAATGGTATACTCAATTACCGGCTTTCGAAATCCCGTTGCCCGAATTTAGAAACGCCAGTTATCGTGGTTTTCAGGTAGAAGGGGACAGTATGCTCCCTAATTATCGTCCTGGCGAATGGGTGATGGCTAAAGGTATTGCGGGTATGGAAGAAGTAAATAATAATCGCGTGTATGTAGTGGTGATGTACGATTCTGTTTTGATTAAGAAAATACAGCGACTTCCAGATCCTTCTAAGCTCTTGCTTATTTCTTTAAATGAAGAATATTTACCTATAGAAGTGAAACTTGGGGACATTCAAGAGTTGTGGCAGGTAAACAGTAAGCTAACTTTTAATATAGATAATCCTTCAGAAAATGGCTTGTTTCAGCAATTACAGCAATCAATGGAGGATTTAAAAAAGGAGTTGCGACAATTTAAAAACAATAATTCTCCAAAAATTTCCTAGGGAGGCATACGCTTTTTATTGTAGTTTTAGCAGAATTGATATTTTTACCAAAAGCTATTATTATGCGTTGGTTAGTTCTGTTAATTTTATTTCTTCCGTCTTTATCCAAAAGTCAGGAACTTCCCCCAATTACCAATTTTGATACTAAAATTTATAATGGTGGAAACCAGAACTGGATGATAAGCCAGGCAGAGAATGATTGGATGTATTTCGCTAATAATTCAGGCTTATTGTCTTTTAATGGTGAACAATGGAATCTGCATAAAATGAAAGCGGGTAGTCCCGTGCGTTCTGTGAAAGTGGTGGATAGCTTAATCTTTACAGGTGCTTATATGGATTTTGGGTATTGGCAAAAGAATTCTTTTGGAGCACTAAATTACACCTCACTTTTAGAAAAATTACCTACAGGGATACGGGATGGTGAGCAGATCTGGCATATTGAAAAGTTTGGGGATTATATCGTTTTTCAAAGTCTTAGCAGATTGTTTAGCTACCACATCCAAAATGAGACGATCAATGTGATCGATCTTGGTAAGACGATAGCAAACCTTTATAAATCTGGTAATACCGTTTACTTTCAGGTGGCCGAAGATGGGTTATATTCCATAAAAAGTGGAGGTATACAAAAGGAAGTCGGTTTTAATCAAACCGGGGCCAAAGCAATTATACAGGTTTTTCATTGGAATGATCAAAAAGTAGCGGTAACCCGTGATGATGGCTTATTTTCTTTTACACAGTCCAATTGGGAAAAAATTTCTATCCCAAATTATCCAATGTCCTCCAGTTTTTTTAGTGCAAGGTATACTGATGATAATATGCTGGTGCTGGGCAGTATTGGAGATGGCTTATTTATTCTGAATTTACTAAGCGGTGATTTGCAGCAAATAGTTCAGCCCGATATCCTTAATAATACGGTTTTGTCTTTATTTGAAGATGATGCAGGGCATATTTGGTGCGGATTGGATAATGGGATAAGCCTAATAGAAAAAGATAGTCAATTTTCTGTATTCTCAGACATTACAGGCAAGCTTGGTACCGTTTATTGTAGTGTGATGTACCAGGATCAGTTATATCTTGGCACTAACCAGGGGCTGTACAGGCGGGATCAAACATCTAATAGTTTCGAGCTAATTGAAGGAACCAGCGGACAGGTATGGAGTTTACAAGAGTACGATGATCAACTTTTTATTGGTCACGATCGCGGTACTTTTATTCTAAAAAATAAGAACTTGAACTATATTTTTGATGGCTTGGGTACCTGGCAGGTGATTCCTTTTGATGGTGGGTTTCTACAGGGGCATTATAATGGTTTAAGCTATTTTAAAGAAGGCCAAAGTTTTAATAATATCTCTTATTTGGATGGTTTTAATCTTTCTTCCAGAAATATTCTGAATGAAAACGATAAAGAAATATGGGTAGGTCATGATCATAAAGGTATCTTTAGATTGAGACCAGATCTCTCCAGTTCTAAAATCGAAATTGTAAAAAATTACCCGGTAGATTATAAAGATGCCTCTGGCATTAAACTTTTCCGGTTTAACAATGATATTTATTATGCTACCGCACATACCATTTTTAAATATGATGCGGTTTTGGATGCATTTACTGCTGAGAATAAGCTACAGCAGGCATTTAATAATTTGAGCAGAAGTACCGGCATTTCTGAAATTACCCCTGATGGGAAATGGTGGACTTTTGCAGAAAGTGAGATCTATTATACCGTAAAGGATGCTTTTCAGGATGGTATGAATGTATCCGCCATCCCACTTTCTTATGAATTCAGGAATATTTCCAGCGGTTTTGAAAATCTATCCCAAATTGGTGAAAATCAATATCTGGTGGGAAGCAATCATGGGTATGCTATATTTAATACACCTTTTACACTAAATAAGATATCTGAATTAGAAATTAATAGGATTGAAATTGCAGATAAAGGTCTGGATTTTGAATTAATCGATAAGAAGCAACGACATCCAGAATTTAAGAATTCGGAAAATTATTTCAATTTTTATTTCAATACACCCTTATACCAGAAGTTTGCTAATGTAACTTATAGCTACCGGATCAAGGGATTCACAGATGTATGGACACCATTTAGATCCTCGAGTATGGCTTCTTTCGAGAATTTACCTTACGGGGATTATGAATTTCAGGTGAGAGCAAGATATAATACTAAAGATATTAAGGAGAAAACCTATGCGTTCGCTATAGAAAAACCCTGGTTTTTATCAAACTTTGCCATTTTTATATATGTTGTATTACTGGTCGTTATCATTGTTATTACTCATCATTTTTACACCCGATATTATAATAAAAGGCATGCACAAATGATTAAGGTGCAACAAAAGAAAGCTGAAATGCAACAGCTTGAAGCGCAGCAGGAGATCATGAAACTTAAAAATGAACAATTGGAAGCAGATGTGTCTTCTAAAAATAGGGAATTGGCAGCTTCTACTATGAGTATTATCCGTAAGAGTGAGGTTTTAAATCAGATTAAAGACGAGCTTACTTCCATAAAAAAATTAGATGATATTCAATCAGTGTTGAAAACCGTGGATTCAAATATCAATGAAGAGGATAACTGGAAATTTTTTAAAGAAGCTTTTGATAATGCCGATAAAGATTTTTTACAAACGGTAAAATCCAGACATCCTAATCTAACTTCAAATGATTTAAAATTGTGTGCTTACTTGCGACTGAATTTATCCTCAAAAGAAATTGCTCCCCTTTTAAATATTTCTGTAAGAAGTGTAGAGATTAAACGATATCGTTTGAGGAAAAAGATGGATTTAGCTCACGAAGAAGGGTTGGTAGAATACATCCTAAGTTTCTAATTCCTTTACAAGTTTAAAATTTACCTCAACATTACCTCAACATTTTTGGAAAAATCTCATTTATGGTAAGTTAATCTATCTTTTTTAAATCCTTTTGAAACATCATTTTCACCACGGTTTATTAGCATATTCTCAATTTTAACACTAAAAATTTATGATGTATACTTTTTGTAAGGGTTATAAATTCGTGTTAAGCTTTTATTAAATACTAATTTGCGTACTAAACAAAACAATCAACAAATGAATAGAGTACTGTTACTTATTTTATTTTGTATGCTTTCATTTGGCATACATGCTCAAACGTTTTCGGTTTCGGGTACAGTTTCAGAAGATGAAACACAAATGCCACTACCCGGAGTAAATGTTGTAGTGAAAGGAACTACAAATGGAGTGACTACCGATTTTGACGGTAATTATTCCATAAATGATGTTTCTCAAGGAGATGTGCTTGTATTTTCTTTTATAGGTTATACAAGTAAGGAAGTGAAAATTACCAACCAGGATGCTATAGATGTCATCTTAAGTGTCGATTCCCAGGCATTAGATGAAGTTTTGGTAATTGGTTATGGAGAGCAAAAGAAAAGGGATATTACCGGAGCGGTTTCTAACGTAGGCGCTGAAACAATTTCTAAATTAGAGCCGGTAAATGCTGCCCAGGCATTACAGGGAACAACCTCTGGGGTGAACGTTACCCCAACCGGAGGTTCTCCCGGAGCTGAATCCAATATCAGGATTCGAGGAATTTCTACAAACGGGCAGAACAAACCACTTATTATTCTGGATGGTTTTCAATATGAAGGAGGATTAAATAGCATTAACCCTCAGGATATTCAAAACATTACCGTTCTTAAAGATGCTCAGGCAGCTATTTATGGTACTATTGGTGCAAACGGTGTGATACTGGTAACGACTAAAGCCGGTAAGAAAAACCAAAAAGCTAAAGTTTCTTACGAGGGTTATACCGGTATCCAGGAAACAACCAGAAAATTACCGGTATTAAATGCTACAGAATACGCGTTGATCTTAAATGAGAGTTATGCCAATGCTGGGCAGGCATTACCTTTTTCCAATATTAGTGATCTTGGTGCAGGTACAGACTGGCAGGACGAGGTATTTCAAGAAGCTTTGGTAACCAGCCATAACCTTTCGGTAGTAGGAGGTGAAGAAAAAATCACCTATTCTATCGGTGCTTCAAATCTAAAGCAGGAAGGTATTATTTCTCCTGAAAAATCACAGTTTGAACGTAGTACGGCAAAAATCACCTTAAACGCTGATCTTACGGATAAACTGAATCTGCAAACGAAATTATTTTATAATAGTACAGAGAGTAGTACGGTAAATAGTTTTAGTTTAGGTTCTGTGTTATTTAATGCTGCTAACATTGCACCAACTATAGATCCTTCTGTTAGCAATCTTGATGGGCAAATTAATTTGGGGAACGAGGTGGTAAACCCGTTAACTCAATTAGATAATACGTATAATAAATATATTACTAACCGTTTAAGCGGTACGGTACAGGCAAGTTTAGATTATGCCAGGAATTTAAATTTACAGGCACGTATAGGTTTTAATACCAGCAATACTAAAAACCGGGATTTTACCCCCCTGTTTAACTATGGTACCGGGAAGATTTATACCAATGCAAATAGCTCGGTTACGCTGGGTAAGATTAATGATAATGATTATACATTCGATCTTTTTAATACCTACGAAAATACTTTCGGAGATGATCACGATGTAACTTTCCTTATCGGTATGACAGCCTATGAAACCAATGGCGAAGGTCTTTATGGATCCAGAACCGGGGTGCAGGCCAATAGCTGGGAATTTGCAGATTTAAGTAGTGCTAACGGTACTGGAGAAGAACAAACAAACTCTTCGTATGCTTATAAGCTTAGAAGATTATCTTATTTTGGAAGAATTCAATATGCTTTTCAGGATAAGTATTTATTATCTGCGATGTTACGTCGTGATAGTTCAACCAAATTTGGACCTAACAATCGTGTTGCGTATTTCCCATCAGCAACTGCAGGTTGGGTAATTTCAGAAGAAAATTTCTTTAACGAAGATGGTTTCCTTAATTTCTTAAAACTACGCGGTAGTTACGGTATTTTAGGTAACGATCAGATTCCGGATTTTGGTTATTTAGCGTTATTAGGAGGAGAAGCAACCTATGTTCTTGGTCAGGACCAGCTATTAGTAAACGGTAGAGCGTTAGGACAGTTAGCTAATCCAGATTTACAGTGGGAAGAAGCGAAAAAGTTTGATGTTGGTTTAGATGCTAACTTCTTAAATAGCAAATTCGAATTCACTGTAGATTATTTTATTAATAATCGTGATAATCTGTTAATCTCTAATATTCCGGTTTCAGGAATTTATGGAGTGGGAGCACCTGCTTCAGGTAGTCCTACAATTAACGCGGGATCTGTTAGAAACTCAGGTTGGGAATTTGCCTTAAGCTATAGCAACAACTTTAGCGATGATTTCTCTTTCAATACCTCATTCAACATAAGTACTTTAGAAAATGAGGTGACTCAGGTTAACGGAACCGAGTTTATTGAAGGAGGGAACTTTGGTGTTGGGCAGCCTCTGATCTCCAGAATGGAAGAAGGAAAACCAATAGGTTATTTCTACGGTTATCAAACCGATGGAATTTTCCAGACTCAGGCTGAGGTAGATGCACATCCGTCGCAATTAGCATTGGGGGCAGAAGCTATGCCGGGAGATATTAGATATAAAGATCTAAATGGAGACGGAGTTATAGATAATAAAGACCGTACCGATCTTGGTAATCCTATTCCAAAAGTAACCTTAGGTTTCAATTTAGGGTTTAATTTTAAGAATTTCGATTTCGCAACCTATATGTTCTCTAATCTTGGGAACGACATTGTACGTAATTACGAAAGAGATCAGCCTAACGTAAACAAAATGAGTTACGTGCTGGATCGTTGGACGGGTGCGGGAACAAGCAATACGGTGCCAAGAGTGACTACGGCAGCTACTGCTAATAAGGTATTCTCAGATTTCTATATAGAGGATGGTTCTTTTGCGAGAATCCAAACTGTGAGCCTTGGATATACTATTCCGTCTGAATTTACACAGAAGGTATCTATCGATAAGTTTAGGATCTATGGAAAAGTGGATAATGTGTACACATTTACCGAATATTCAGGATACGATCCAACTGCTTCAACAGGTGCGCCAATAGGTGGAGGAATCGATTTAGGATTCTATCCTTTGCCAAGAACATATATGTTAGGTGTAAATCTTGAATTTTAAAAAAATGATGATGAAGATAAATATCAAAAGAAATATAATTTTGGCAGCAATTGCCGCTTCGCTGGGAATTACCTCCTGCGGGGATGATTTTGTAGAAGTAGATCCTCCGTATGGAATTAACTCTGATTCCTACTTCACTGCAGAAGATGATTATTACAATGCATTAATAGGAACGTATGATATTTTACAAAGTACCTATGCGAATGTAATCCTGGGTGAGATCGCCTCGGATAATGCTCATGCCGGCGGGGAAAGTGCAACAGATGTGATTGGCTGGCAACAGGTAGATCGTATGCAACATACTCCGGTAAACGATAACCTTGACGATATTTGGGACTGGAATTTTGCGGGAGTATACCGTGCCAGTTTTATGTTGGAAAATGCCGATAATATCGATTTTGAAGGTAAATCTCAATTATTAGCGGAAGCCCATTTTTTAAGAGCCTATTTTAATTTTGAGTTACTAAAATGGTTTGGCCCCATTCCTATTAAACCTGAAGGTAGATTTACGTTAGGGGAAGCAAAAACAATTCCTAGATCATCAAAAGCTGAAGTTTATGCACTGATCGAACAGGATTTAACCTATGCCGAAGAAAATTTAGCGGTAAATGCTCCCGAAGTTGGTCGTGTTACCAAAGGTGCAGCGCAGGCTTTATTGGGGAAAGTTTATTTATATCAGGATAAATTTTCTGAAGCTGCGACCGAACTTCAAAAAGTGATCAATTCTGGTAAATATCATCTTTATGGTACTCAGGGTGATGAAGATTACGCTAACCTGTTCGAGTATTCCGCAGAGAATAGTGCAGAATCAGTTTTCGAAATTCAATATACCGGTACTGAGGGGGCTGGATTTGGATGTTTACAGTGTAGCGAAGGTAATGTAATGGTTGGTTTTAGCGGAATTAGAGGTTATGCCGGTCCTGTTTTTGAATCGGGTTACGGCTTTAACCTACCTACAGAAGAAGCATACAATTCTTTCGAATCTGGAGATGCCAGACAGGAGGTAAGCTTACTTGATATCGAAGCCTGGGCTGCAGAAACCGGAGCCACTTACAATATAGGTAATCAGGATGAGGTTACCGGCCATACCGGTTATTATAACCGTAAATATTTGCCAAGACAAAACGATAACCTTGGTGATGCCAATTTAACGCAACCAAATAATTACAGAGCGATTAGATATGCAGATGTATTGTTAATGGCAGCAGAGGCTTTAAACCGTGGCGGTATTGATGATGCCCAGGCGAGAGCTTATTTAAATATGGTTAGGGATCGTGCCGGTTTAGCACCGGTAGATGATAGCGGTACAAGTCTTACTGAACAAATTTATATGGATAGAAGGTCTGAAATGATAGGAGAAGGCCACCGATTCTTTGATTTGGTAAGAACAGGTAGAGCCGAACAGTTTATCGATGGATTTACTACTGGTAAAAATGAAGTGTTCCCTATTCCATTAGAAGAAATACAATTTGCTCAGGGTAACTGGGATCAAAACGCTGGTTATTAAAATATAGATTATGAAGAATTATATTACATCAATAATAGCATGCTTCTCTATTCTTTTTGTTATCTCATGTTCAGATGATGATAGGTTAGAAAGTGTAGATATCGCAATACCATCAGATATTTCTGCTAAGTTTACAATAAAGCAGGATAATTCTGGTGAGGTAAGCATATTTCCGTCGGCAAATGGCGCAAATATGTTTAGTGTGGATTTTGGAGACGGCAGTGAAGTTTCCGATGAATTTACTTCGGGTAACCATGTAGAACATACCTATGCTGAAGGGCAATATGATGTTACTATTTATGCGATGAATTTAAATGGCGAAGTTGCCGAAGCTTCGCAATCTTTAAATGTATCCTTCCTCGCTCCAGAAAATTTAGAAGTAGTCATCACTAAAGATCAGTCGAATCCTTTTAAGGTAAGCGTTACGGCAGCTGCAGAGAATGCTGCTGGGTACGAGGTTTATTTTGGGGAAGATACAGATGAGCAGCCAACAATGATTATGGAAGGCGAGACTGCTGAATATGAATATGGGAATATAGGTACGTACACCATTCGTGTTGTAGCTTTAAGTGGAGGAGCTGAAACTACAGAATATACTGAAGAAGTTACGATTGTAGATCCTTTACTGTTGCCAATCGATTTTGAATCACAAACCGTAGCTTACAACTTCTATAATTTTGGCGGAGGTGCCCCTAC
>Ga0208014_1000113_pt1 | contig 47376 bp, 46 predicted proteins | sample 25_taG_FD_184099 | JGI IMG/M metagenome (GOLD analysis project Ga0208014, IMG submission 184099) | Marine viral communities from Cariaco Basin, Caribbean Sea - 25_WHOI_OMZ (SPAdes) (version 2) | ecosystem: Environmental > Aquatic > Marine > Oceanic | place: Caribbean Sea: Cariaco Basin...
GTATCCGACGAGGTTTTAAAATTGTAGTGCGGTTTTAATTCCTCTTTCAGCTCTTTGTAATTGTAAATTTCCCCGTTAAAACTCAAATAATATCTACCGGAATTATCAGTAAAAGGTTCATTGGCATTGGGGGAAAGATCAATAATGGAAAGCCGGTTGTGGCCTATGGCTGCAAAACCGGGATCGAAGTATGTGCCGGTGTGATCAGGGCCACGGTGATGTTGTGCCTGCAGCATTTTTTGAAGTTCTTCCTCAGAAGGTTTTGGGCCAATGATTCCAGCAATTCCACACATTAGCTATTGTATATAGTATAATGAATATTGTATAATTTTTTCAAAGCTATGAAATGCACCAATAAACAAGCACCAAATTCCAATTTAGTGTTGTATTTGGTATAACAACAAGAAATATACACAACCGTTTTTGGTTTTGCCCTCATCCTAAAGCCCGCCTGCGGCCGGCAGGGGAGCCCAAAAAAGGGTACAGAAAATTCAGAACAATAGACTAAAAACAACTAACCAATAGTAAACGCTAAACAGTCTACGAAAAATCTGATAACATATTCAAAAGCCACCCGGCTTTCTCCCAATCCGCAGGCGTATCAATATTCACATGCGGATCTCCGGTAGTGTCAATGAAACCTATTTTATTTCCGTAAAGGGAATTTTGTTTCTGAAGAACCTCTGTTTTTGTTATATAAATTGCACCATCGCGATGATAGGCCTTAGGAAGGTCCTGCCTTCGGGAAATTATCTCTTTCTCTCCGGTAGCAATTGCTAATTGTCCATTGTTTTGTTCAAAGATCCAGTGCGGATTGAATTCCGCAGGCACTTCCCGAACAGAGATCAGGGAATCGAATTTCCCTTTAGAAAATTGCTCTATGGCTGCATCTATCAATCCATTTCTACGAAAGGGAGAGGTCACCTGCAGCAGACAAACTGCATCAAAATTTTGCCCTTTTTGAGCAAAGTAATTCAGCGCATGCTTTACCACATCCAGGGTTGGAGTATCGTCTGCCGCAAGTACTGTAGGTCTTCGAAAAGGAACTTCGAGGCCTATTTCTTCAGCAACTGCAATGATCTTAGGATCATCGGAGCTCAGGATCACCTTTGACAGCAGCTTCGAATTCTTTGCTGACTCAAAAGTGTATTGCAGCAAGGGTTTGCCTCCCAGAGATTTAATATTCTTTCCGGGTATTCCTTTACTGCCGCCGCGGGCGGGAATGAGTCCAAGGATTTTCATTTTTCGGTTAGCGGTTAGCGGTTATCGGTTATCAGTTTGTCAGGTCGGGTTATTGATTTATGAAGTCGTAAAATTAACCGATAACTCAGTATCTGACAGCCTGAAACAGAAGATCATGTTTTCCAGTTCTTTTCGACATAAAGCATAAAAGAAAATATTTTCCCTCCTAAAAGATCATATTTCTTTATTAGTTCAAGGGGTTCCTCAAGTTTATATAATTCATTGATCATTTCCAGTTGGGAAATGCATTCCAACAATGACGCATGAGCATAGGTGAGAAATTTTAGAAAATCCTGTTTGTATACTTTTCGACCATATCCCTCAACAATAGCATCCTTAATACTTTTTGAGGATCTTCTTACTTGACTTCCCTGTTCATATAATTCAAACTTCGGCAACTTTAAGGAAAGCTTATGGACTTCAATAGCATATTCAAAAGCTAAATTGTAAATATCAAGATCCTTGTGGCTTTTCATGCTTCATCATTTTCTGGATTTCACCAATTTAAAAAAATTTAACCGACAACAGAGAACCGACAACTGACAACTCTAATAAGTAATAGTCTTCGAATACGTCAATTCCACCGTCGCAAGGATCTCCGCTATTTTCTCTCCAGCGTTTCCATCGCCGTAGAGATTTGAGCTTTCAAATTTTCCAGTTTCTAGGGCAATTTTTGTTGCTTCTAAAATGGCCTTCTGATTATAAGCTACATCGGTCACATTCTGCGCCCGACTTCTTCTATTTTGCCGGTTTCCGATGTTTACGACGGGCAGTCCCAAGTAGGAGCACTCTCTTAGTCCGGCACTCGAATTTCCTATTAAAGCTTTAGAGCTGTTAAGAAGCTTCAGGAAATCCAGGGGATCCATATTTTTAAAAAAATGAATGTTTTTCGGCTGTTCGAGCTCACGAAACGTTCTTATTCCGTTCGAAGTTCCGTCAGAACCGGCATCAACATTAGGCCAGAACCAAAAAGCCGGATAATTCAGAGCTTTGACAGCTCTCAGGGTTTCAGTAACGTGTTGTTTGGATTCTTTATACTCCGTAGTTACCGGGTGCTGCATCACCACTATATAACCTTTCTCCCATTCCAGATTGGCACCTACCCCTCCATACTTTTCCAATGGATCAAAGTCGAGATAGGGATAGTCGGTAATTTGTTTTGCAAGGTCTATAGATGGGCAGCCGGTGTTAATCACCTTATCTGGCTCTTCTCCTAACTTTATTACTCGCTCCCGGGCGTCATTAGTACATACCAGGTGCAGATCTGCCAGTTTAGTATTTGCATGCCTTACCTTTTCATCTATACTCCCGGTGACTTCCCCACCCTGTATGTGTACCAGTGGGATATTCTGATAAGATGCTGCTATGGACGTTGCGATAGTTTCGAAGCGATCTGCAATTGTGATTACTGCATCAGGTTGGAGGTTGTAAAAGACATTTGTAAGCTCCATAACTCCCAGCCCGGTAGTCTTAGCCATTGTTGTAGGATTCTCACCCTCAAGTACCATGAATACCTTTGCCGCGATGGGAAATCCATCCTTTTCTATGAAATCCACGGCATTTCCATACCGGTCAAGCAAGGCCGAACCCGCGATCACCAGTTGTAATTCCAGGTCGGGGTGATTTTTAATAGCGGTGAGTGCTGTTTTTATTCGGCTGTAGGAGGGGCGGGCGGTAACTACGACGCAGATTTTTCGTTTCATTCAGTTCTCGGTTGTCAGTTAGGCTAAAGTAATAAAAATGTTGTTGGGGAAGGTCATTACGAGGACGCCCGTTCCTGGGGGAGACGTCATTGCGAGCCCAGCGAAGCAATCCGTTACTATTTTACTCACTGCCTCTTCAGTAAAACTCGGTCCATTTTTCTAAATTAGTATATGCGTACTTCCCATGTCTACATTCTTACCAACAAAAATCACACTGTCCTTTACGTGGGAGTTACTTCAGATCTGGTTAAAAGGATCGGTCAACATAAGACTAAATTTTACAAGGGTTTCACCTCCCGTTACAACTGTGACCATCTCGTCTACTACCAACCTTTCAGTGATATTCGTGATGCTATTATGTATGAAAAGAAGCTCAAAGCAGGAAACAGGGCGAATAAGGAAAAGCTGATCAATGAAATGAATCCTGAATGGAAGGATTTGGCTGAAGAATGGAAGTTTAATTAAAAACGTTATTGCGAAGGAGCTGCTTGCAGCGACTGACGCAATCTGCCGTAGTGTAGTCACAATCATGTTAAGAGTAAGCCTCAACGGATTGCCACGCCGGATTACATCCGTCTCGCAATGACGTTACTATTCAAGATCCCTCTGGTTTAAAAAATCCCACTGCACCAATTTTCTGCTCAAATTTCTCCCAATCACCTCCCTAAAATTTGAAGCGTCGATTCCAAAACCTTTTGGCTTTTTAGACTCCAGATCTTCAAAGGTTAGGATATGACCTGCGGGGAGATCTTTGTTTACCGCAAGGGATTTTTCGAAAATGTTTTTTAGGTCGTTGAAAGTCGTATTGTCCGATTTTTCTACAGGCTTTTTTAGAGCAGTGGAAATATTTTTCACTGCCGAAACCAGCTGTTGAATCTCTGCAATTTCTAATGAAGAAGATGCATCAGGGCCGAACATTTGTCGGTTGAAGACAGCATGAAATTCCAGGATCTCCGCTCCTAAAGCGGCGGCAGCAATGCAGGTTTCTATTTTAGCGGAATGATCTGAATATCCCACCGGGACTTTGTATCGTTCTTTTAATTCTCTAATCACGTTAAGTCCGTAATTTTCGGGACGGGTAGGGTAGGAGGTTGTGCACTGGAGGATGGAAAAATCCACATTCAGGTCTTTAAGGAAAGCCGTTGTCTTATCCATCTCTGCAAAAGAACTCATCCCTGAAGAAAGAATTATTGGTTTTTTTGTAGCAGCGATCTTTTGTAACAGCAGAAAATTATTGACCTCGCCCGACCCAATCTTGTATCTTTTTACATCAAGCTTCTCCAGCAAATCTACTGCCGCATTGCTGAAAGGGGAAGCCATGAATTCCACCCCTGCTTCTTCACAATGGGTCTTTAACTCCTGCCATTGTTCTATTGAAAATTCCATACGTTTCCAGTAGTCAAACCTGGTTTTGTCCTGTGTAGAGAATTTCACACGAAAAGGTTCATGTTCGCTGCTTTCAGCTTCGGCAATATGCACCTGGAACTTCACGGCATCGACCCCGGTTTTCGCCAGGGCATCGATATAGGAATGGGCAATCCCCAGACTGCCCTCATGGGCCTGGGCTATTTCTGCTATGATAAACATGTTTTTTTCAGTTGTCGGTTGCCGGTTTCCGGTTAACCGGTTGCCAGTTGCCAGTTGCCAGTTGCCAGTTGCCAGTTGCCGAATTGTTTAAAGGCTAAAGTAGTAAAAATGTTGTTGGTCCCCGTCATTGCGAAGGAGCTTGTTAAAGCGACTGAAGTAATCCGTTTGTCAGTTAGACACGATCATGATTGGAAAAAGGCTCAGCAGATTGCTGCATTCGTCCTGCGGACTCTCTCGCAATGACGGTTCGCGTTGAGAAACGTAATTGCGAGCGCAGTGAAGCAATCCGTCGTAGGATACCACAATGCCTCTTAGAGCCTCCAGATAAAAATTAATATATTTGATTTCGGGTAAAACCTCCTTAATTTCATTAAAGTTGAATAAGAACCAATATTTCCGAAGTCATAAAAAGATCCCTCTCTTCTACTGGAGTGAAAGGCGTTTTATCTTCAGGGAGAAAGAGAATTATGGGGATTTGCTTTCCAAATACCTGGTAGAGAAGATTAGCGGGAAGGAGACGCGGTTCGTTCATCCTAAGAAGCAGCCCTGGTATAACCGAAAAAAGATAAACCTTTTGGCAGTAGGGAGTGTTCTCCACCATGCTTCAAAAGATAGTATTGTTTGGGGCAGTGGGATCATTGACCATGAACAGGAAATTTCTGAAGCTGATTTCAGAGCAGTGCGGGGGCCAAGGACCCGGGAACATCTTCTTAAGCTTGGGTTCGATTGTCCGGCTGTATTTGGAGATCCGGCATTGCTGCTTCCGAAGTATTATCATCCAGAGATTGAAAAGAAAGCTGAACTGGGGATCATTCCGCATTACCATGATTTTAATGATGCAAAAGAAATTTTTTCCGGCAGGGAAGGGGTTGAGGTGCTCGATCTCCTCACTATGGATGTTGAGGAAACTACAAGTGAGATACTGGGCTACAAAAGGGTGCTCTCCACTTCGCTTCATGGTCTCATTGTAGCTCATGCCTACGGTATACCTGCGATCTGGATAAAAATGTCTGATAAAATATTCGGTAACGATATTAAATATTTTGATTACATGGATTCGGTGGGGATGGAAATATATAAGCCGGCTTTTATAGCAAAAGCGCCTACGGAAGAAGAGATTCAAAAAATGTTTTCTAAGTACCCCGTTTTGCCGGAAGAGATAAAAGTTCCAGAGCTTCAGGAGAAACTTATGGAAGTCTGTCCTTTTTAATGAAGTTTTACTATTTCCGAAGTAAAGATGCTTATAGTGAGAACTGTTAGAAAATAGATTTTTCTATTTTTAGTAAATAATATTCAGAATGAGTTTAGATAATCAGCAGAAAAATAAAGAGCACTATGACCGTTTTTACAAAGAGGGACAGGTGAAGAATATTCTGCACTGGATCAACAACCTGGATGCCTTCCTCGATTCGGTGACTACTACCGAGATCAGTTGGTTTGCCATTTACAAATATAATTTCAGAAATAAGATCCGCGGGAAAAAAGTTCTGGAAATGGGCTGTGGCGACTGCACTAATGCAGCTGTTATGGCAGCACTTGGAGCTGAAGTTTATGCTAATGATATAGCCGATTCTAGTGGAAGGATAATTAAAGCCTTAAATGAAGCGTATGACTTTCGGTACCCAATTACTTTTATAAGCGGCGACTTTCTCAACAATGACCTACCCTCAAAGAATTTTGATTATGTGGTAGGAAAAGCTTTTTTACATCATCTGGAAATTCCTTTGGAAGAAAAATTTTTACAGGAAACAGCCCGACTCTTAAAAGCAGATGGGGAGGCCAGATTTTTTGAACCGGCGGTGAATTCTAAGTTCCTGGATGAGATTCGGTGGCATATTCCAGTAGGTAATAGACCTTCAAAATTCCAAAAGGGAGCATTTAAGAAATGGAAGGATAACGATCCGCACCCCAATCGTAGCTTTAGCTCTAATCATTTTGAGACTGCAGGGAAGAAGGTTTTTAAAGAGGTGGAAATCTATCCCGTTGGTACTTTAGAGCGGTTTAGCCGGTTGTACAAATGGGGTGAAAGGAAAAATAGGTTCAAAAAATGGGCATTGAAAGCAGAACAGAAAATACCTGCAGGTTTGAATCGCAGTCTTAGCAGGAGTCAGTTGATTGTTTACAGAACCCCGATACAATGAACAATGAATAATGATCAATTAGTAGGGTTAATTGGTTGATTAGGGAATGGTTAATCCGGGATTCATTAATTCGGGAATCGGAAAGCAAATGTTCGTCTTCTTAGTATTAATTGCGCTGAAGACTCTGAGTGCCACTACAATTTCATCAGATATTTATTTGATGTCATTTTTCAAATTATGAGGATTTTGTCTGGTGTCAAAAATGGTAATAATCTCAATTTCATTGGATTGTTTTAATATCCGGTAATACAATGTTGTCTGTTTAGTTACTACACATTTATACAATCCCTCAAATTTATTCGATTTTGGGCAACTATCAGGTTGGGAAGATATTTGATTGATTTTATCAGTTAACTTTCGAATAAATTTATCACGAGTATTTAAATCCCACTTTTCGATTAAATATTCAGATAAACGAAGAAGTTTAAATTCAGCAAGCTCGGATAAAAAGACTTTCATCAGGAAATTTTCTCTAAGAATGTCTCATAAGAAACTCTTTTTCCATTTTCCAATTCCTCAACTCCCTTTTGAATTTCCTTTTGTTCGGCATAACTTAAATCAAACCAAAAATCAGATTTCTCTTTCCTCACAAAATCAGAAAGTTTTTGGATAAACTCAGTGTCTTCATTCTCCAAAATAGTTTTGAGTAATTCCAGTTTTGTTGTTTGAATATCCATAAGTTATTTCTTTAAACAAATTTACTAAAAAAATCATGCCTTTCTACTTTTTCTCTAAAGCCAGGCAAGTTGAACTTAAGTTCGAGGGCAGGCAATCGGGGACAACTGAGAACCGACAACTGAGAACCGACAACTGAGAACCCACAACTGAGAACCGAGAACTGAGAACCCACAACTGAGAACCGTAATTTACCCGTGCTCCATCCTCTGACCACTGACAACTCCTTCATAAAACTTCAAATTCTTCTCTACCACCACTTCTGTAGAAAACTTTTCCAAGACCCGTTCTCTGGCTGCCCTTCCCATCTGCTGTGCCAGGCGGGGATCTTTCAATAGGGTAACTACTTTTTCTGAAAAGGCTACATGATCTTTGGGATCAACCATAAAACCCGTTTTCCCGTCAATCATGACCTCTTTTGCCCAACCAATGTCTGAAGTTACCAATGCTTTTTCCATAGCCATGGCTTCGATCCACGTCATGGGCAAGGCTTCAGCAAAGGAAGGAAGGACCACTACCCGGGCTTTGGCAATTTCGTCAAGTATGGTTTCATACGGCAGACTTCCCAGCCATTCCACATTTTCTGCTGCTGCGGGAGAGAAGTTTTCTGTCATTAATTCTTTGGTTGACCTCCCGGTGCGGTTATCCGGTACATCCTTCCCTGCAAATAAAAAGCGGGCTTTGGGGAATTCTTCTATGACCCTGTTGAAGATCGCTGGCAGCTCCAGGACACCTTTTTTTCTTATCATACTTCCAAAATAGAGGATATTCCCTTCCTGCGCCTTCTCCTGTATGGGTTGAAATCGTTTTACATCTATCGAATTGGGAATTACTTTAATTTCCTTTTTAAGCTGAAAGATCTTTCTGGTTTCTTCTGCTGTAAAGTTGCTCACAGACAATAAATGATCTGCTCCCTGCAATGCCAGTTTCTCAAACCAGAAATTTTTTTGCTTCTGTCTTCTGTTTTCCAGCTTACAGAAATACGCATCACTACCATTCATTCTTATTACCAAGGGGCATCGCAAATTCATAAAAGCAGTGATTCCGGTCCAGTCGGGTGCTTCTATGGCGTCAATTTTATCCACTGCAATATGTTTGTTGAGGTAATTCTGAAGGAATTTCCTGTGCAGGTACCATCCCAACATCTTAAAACTCCTATGCTTTATGAAATGAAATTTTATTCCTTTTTCGGTAAAGATGGCATCCTCCTGTTGGTCAAATATGAAAATTGAAATTTTCACTCCCTTGTCTACAAGGGCAGTCGCCATATTCTTTATGCTGGTACCGAGTCCTGCGGCAGGGCCGGTACGGGGATCGGGGTATTCGGGAGTTAAAAATCCAATATGCATTATCAATTCTTTGTTAAATTGTCATTGCGAGGGAAACGAAGCAATCCGTCAGGCGTTTCCGCCATTGCCAATTGAAATAATCCTCTCAATTCCCTCCCAAATCCTCTGCGAAGCCTCCCGGGGCGGATGAAGGTTGATCTTTTGAAACCAATCTCTGGTTTCCTTAAGATCCTCCGGTTTGGCAGCAAGTGCAAGTTCTAGCTTTTCAGAAATTTCTTCTCTGGAATTCAGCCACAAAACGGCATTTTTGGAAGGCATAGATCGAAAATGAACAAAGTTATAAACCTTTTGGGGAGTCCAGGATTTGTCCTCTTTATTTTCAACTTCATAATTCAGGTACAAACAGGGTTTATCAAAGATTCCGTAGTCGAATACCATGGAAGAAGCGAGATTTACCACAGCTTCTGTGTGAATTATGGTGTTTATCTGTAGAGCAAGATCTTTTTTTGTGGGTAAAATAGTATTCCAGTTATCTCCTACTTTTTTCCATAGGGGAGCAATGGGAGTAATGAGATCCTTGTGCCTTGTTAATACTTCATCATAGCGATCTGAAAAGTCCACCGGGCATCTCCTGAAAACTATTCCCAAATTTAAGCCTTCGCTATTGAGCTTTTTTACTGAATAGGCAATGTCGTTTAGATATTGAGGATCATCCGGGCAGGTAGTTTTATCATCTCCGCTGAAACAAATATATTTTTTCGAAAGATCAAGATTATGCTCCTGGAAAAAATCTTGGCGGTTCTGTCTCAAATTCAGGTCAAAATGGGGCTCAAACTGCGGACTTCCCGTTACTAAAGTCTGTTCAGGTCTAATATGAGGATAATACTTCAGAAGTTCCATTTTCATATAGTCACTCCAAACCAAATAGTAATCTGTTTCCACCACCATGGTAGCCTTTGGCAGGTTGTCCCAGGAAAAAATAAATGTACCCGTTGGAATGTTTAAATCCAGGGCGGCAGTGAGAGGGGCGATAGCAGCTGCAGGTCGCTGATTAGTACAAAAAATAAAATCCGGTTTTTCTTTTTGCAGGACTGTTTTACAGTATTCGTAAAAGGAGCCCTTTCTCTCTGAAGCTTTTAATTTTTTTCGCAGCTTCTGCAATCCTTCTTCTCCCGTGTGCTTATCAATTAATGAGCTGACAAAGGTATTTTTAATGAAATTCTTGACTCCTCTATGAGAAGTCGGAAATTTATAGGTTTGATAAACAGGATCCTCAAACTTTCTAGAAAAATGGTCTAGTTCAGCTTCTATTTTTGCCCTTTTCAGCAGGTCTGTTTTGGAACGGATTCTTCCCTGAAGTCTACTTTGGCTAAAATTGAATGGGGAAAGATCAAATGGAGTATTATTCCAAAATATGACCTCCCAACCTAGTTTTTCTCCTATTGCCACAAAAGAGGTAAAGGCAAAATTCCTGAGGCCTACTCCATCGGGAAGCAGGATAAGGATCTTCTTTTTAGCTGTCAAAGCGGCGGCTGATTTGGTTTGATTCAAATATAAGGTTTTTTGGGAATGGGGAATTAGTGAATGGTTAATTGGTTATTTGGTAATTTATAATTGCAAATATAAAACAGCCACTAATATCTCTGTTATAGACTGCTAAGTGATAGGTTACACATTGGAATTTGGTGCTTGGAATTTGGTATTTGTACTTAATCTGTGAAATTTTCTTTAATTCGCGTAATTTGAGATTATGGGTTTAGCCTCATTCCTTATTCTCTTATCTGCCAAATATTCCTCAATTAAACCTGCATCAAAACTCCTGTAAATGTCCTTTAAGACCTCGGGACTAAGATCTTTATTCCTGCAGATTTTCCCGGAACCTTTTTGTCCTTCGGGTATAATTTTCCCGACCTCATAATCCTTCAGAATCTCAGGAAGGATCTCGCCACCTTTTAAGATAACTTTGTTCCCTATGTCATGCAAATTATCGTCTGGACTTATATCCGGGCGAAACTGGTGCAAAATTTCTCCTTTGTCCACCTCTGCAGTAGCCAGATGGATAGTGCCACCAATACACTCGGGTTCTCCAAAGAAGTAGGGAAACAAATTTGTGGCTGAACCCCGATAGTAGGGGGAAAGGCCAAGATGCAGATTAATTATTCTCCCGGAATATTTTTCTAACAGCTGGTCCTTTATTATAGAGGTTCCAAAGAGGACAATGTAATCAGCTGTTACCTTTTCTATAGTTTTAACTACCTGCGAACTATTGATTTCTCCATGCTCTACTTCCAGTAAAGGTATATTAGAAGGAAATTCGCTGTACTCTCCAAAATATTTCTTTTCTGAAGTTTCTCTGGCTATAAAATGTTGCCTGATGAATATGGCATCGTCCTGGTCATAAGCACCGGTTTCGGTTATGCGTGATGATTTTTTTTCAATAACAATTAGTGCAAGATTAAGTTTCGAAGCCAGGCAGTGGGCAATATATTTATGTCGCAGGCTATTGCTTGTAAGTAAAACTGTTCTCATATATGCCATTGTCTTAAAGCTGAAAGTTTAAAAGGATCTTCATTTCCAAACAAATTGTTTTTCCCGCCGGGTAGATCGTTACAGTCATATCTGGCTAAGAGAAGGCTGTCTTTTTTTAAGGAGATATTGCCTGCTCTTTCCATGGTAAATCCTAACTGGAACCCCGCCTTTCTCACAATTTTCTGAATTCCTTCACAGGAATCCCGGGAGCCATAGGGGTAACTCAGCGAAACTGCCTTTTGACCGAAGCGTTCTACAAAGAAATTTTGCGTGTTTCGCATTTCCTTTTCAACCTCAGAAGCTGAAATTCGTCCCAGGGGTAAATGCCGGTGCGAATGGGATCCTAAAACTCCTTTTTTATGCAATTCCTGCAGCATTTCTTGTGTAAAGTACAGCTCTTCTGTAACTTTCTTTTCCTCAAAGACTTCAGCAAACAAAGGTTCCACAAAATTCTTTTGCTGCTCGTGGCTGAGTTTAAAATTGAGCAGGTATTTCAACAGGGCGTTCTCTTTGCTGTCGTAATTGTAATGTTTTATAGCAGCCTTTTCTTCTTTTTCTGAAAGTGGATTTACCTCCAATTCCTGCAGCAGCTCTTTGGGGGCTACATGTGACCGCAGTAAATGGATCTTATGTACCAAAGAAACTTTGTGGTCACTGAAATTGGAGGTGTTGATAAAAAACACAAAGGGAATCCCCATCTCCTCCAGCACAGGTTTTGCAAGTTCATACTGTTCTTTCAAACCATCATCAAAAGTGATGAGAAAAAAGTTCTTTTCAAATGCCCTTTTTGGATGGTGAAGTAAATCCTCCTGTGAAATAAAATCTCCAAACCTGGAGAGCTGTTCCAGTTGGTTTCTAAATTGCGCCGGAGTCAGACCGAAAATGCTGGGATAGGGTGCGGAAAAATCTTCCCGGATGTAATGGTAATTGGCGACTATGAGCATTTAAAGAAGTATGAAAATCAAAAGTAGATATTTCTGGTTGATGCTGAAAATTCAGCCTTTGTTTAAGCTTCTCCTTCTGGTCATCTGTCCAATTGCAAAAATCACAAATAATAATTCGATTCCTGCCTGGGGGGATCTGAATCTAAAACCGGAATATGTGATGATTGTAATTCCGATAGTGGATATAATTAGCGCAAGTACGAGAGACTGGATTAATCGATTTTTAGAAAAAATCATCAGGTAAATCATGGCTATAAGAGCAAGTAATTGAAATATCCATCTGCCGGTTTCTAATACTCCGGGTTTTGCGGTCTCCGGAAATGGATTAAAGGCGCTTAAAAGTTTTCTGCTAATGGTTGGAAGTATTAACTCAGGATTAGAACGTATAAAAGCTAAACTAGCTTCTTTATATAACTGCATTTTTGAGATTTCATCATATTCTCTTTTTTTGTCATAGTTAAAATCTTTCAATACCAGCGCTTCATCTGCCAAATCCCCTTGTGTGTTGGTATGCTTATCTTTAACTTTTTTGTTCCAGCCTTTTGCCATAACCGCTCCAGATGAAGTAGTGAGGATCAGGCTATTAGATTCCAGAACTACGAAATTTCTGGCAATCCAAATAGAAATAACTGCAGCACATATTATAGAGGAAAAAAGAAATAATTTGAAATGAAGTTCTTTGTATAAAAAAAGAATGAACCAAACAGAAAAAGGTAAAAATATATAATAAGGATGAGCCAGAACAAGAATACCTCCTACCATTGCCTGAGGTAAAAATCCAGATCTATTTTTTATGAATCTCACCAAAAGATAAAGCCAAAGGGTGATAAAAAAGAAAGTAATTGGTTCTGATAAGAAAACCCTTGAATAAAGCTGCCAGACCGGACTTATTGCATATAAGAAAACCCCAGCTATTGCAATGACCTCCCTTAGTTGTAAAAGCTTCAGAGTTTTGTAAAATACAAAAGAACCAAACAAGTGCAGAAGAAATTTGAAAATTAGAAGATATGTGAGATTATATCCAAACAGCAAAAAAATACCTGCTATTAAAAATGGCCAAACAGGAGGTCTCCAGGTACTATGTCCTATAAAATCATATTTTTCTTCTTTGATCCTGTTGTTTTCAAGATCATTAAACAACCCATTAGGCACATTCAAATGTCCATATTTATGGACTTTTGCCAGACTCACCCCTAGACTTACAAACCCCGCTGCATCACCACTCGCTTCGTATTTGTTCCTATTCGCTACGTAAAAATTATAGGAAAAAATGGCTATAAAACAAAGCAACATCAGACCTTTTAGATAGGACAGGCAAGAGTATTGATGGACATTCACCTTTTTATGATATTATATTTAAAAACACACCATAACGCTCTCATTCCGTCTTTCCAGTTGATTTTTTTACCTTCTTCATATGTTCTGCCATAATAGGAAATCCCCACTTCATAGATCCTTATATGCGGGATTCTGCAAATCTTAGCCGTGACTTCCGGCTCAAATCCAAACCTTTTTTCTTTTAAATCCAGGCTCTTTAAAATATCAGCTCTAAATAGCTTATAGCAGGTTTCCATGTCTGTAAGATTAAGATTTGTAAAGGCATTGCTCAAAAATGTAAGAAATTTGTTTCCTATGGAATGCCAGAAAAAGAGGATTCGGTGAGGGTTGCCACCCATAAAGCGAGAACCATAAACCACATCGGCTTTACCTTCAATAATTGGTCTTAATAGGGTATTATATTCCTTTGGATCATATTCAAGGTCGGCATCCTGAATGACTATAAGATCACCGGAAGCCATTTTTATTCCCTTATGCAAGGCTGCACCTTTTCCTTTGTTGAATTCCTGCCGGAAATATTTAATTGGTAAATCAGAATTTGAATTCATAAAAGCCTCAATCAATGCCTTAGTGCCATCCGTTGAATGATCATCAATGACAATTATTTCCTTTTCCAAAGAAAAATCCAGGAAGGTGTTATTTAATTCTTCTAGAATGTGAATGATAGTCTTTTCCTCATTATAGGCTGGGATGAGTATGGATAATTTTTTCAATGGACTGACAAATTTCATTCAAATATATCTTTTTTAACTTATAAGGATATATTATCCTTATACAAGATTATATTTTTAAAATTTCACGTCGTATTATTTAGTTGTGAAAGCCCGTGTCTACTAAAAAGAAGACGCTTAAGAGGGAATTAATGCTGCTGCTATGATATTTTTTAATGGCCGTTAATTCATAAGGGATTCCATCTTCTCAGGGACAGGGTTCTTTGGTTCAAGCTGTTCTTTTAAGCCACAATAGGAAACCTGAATTTAAGTAAAATATCCTTATAATTACACTTCAATAAAATCCATGGGTACTATTCAAATTTTAAATATTCCGAGTTATGTTAGTAGCTATTATTTGGCGGGATTAAATGAAATTGGACGTATTGAATATGAACCAAATGAGGAATTCAGAAAATGGAACGCTACACCCATTCTGATCCTAAGAGTAGGTACAAAAATAATTGTTATTGACAATCGCGATCCCATAGGTGTGCAACAGAGGTTATACGATGAGGCTGCTTTGTATTACACTACAAATAAGCTCAAAGAGAAGTCAGCCTACAATTTGCCAAAGGTTAGAGCCCTGTTTCCACATTACCCGGTTAATTCGTGGTGGCTTTATATGAAACTTTTTGGATTCGACTGGTATCGGGAGTGTGGTCTTGAAAAAGTTTTGAGAGACATAAGTGCTCACACCAAGCGCCCCCCTTACCGGAATTTTAAGAACACTTACGAATTCACTAACTATATTTTTTTTTCCGGGTCTATTTGGAAAAAGGAGGACGAGGCGAATATTCAAAGAGCAGAGTTCATAAAGACCTGCCGAACTAATTCCACAATTAACTTTGAAGGAGGATTAGTACCTCGAAAAGAGGGAAATTTTTCGCAATTGGATGAGGCCTTAGGCACTAAAAGATATAGTTGGAAAGAATTTGAAAAAAAATCCTCTCATTCAATGGTTAATTTCAACAATCCGGCTGTATTGGGAGCTGTAAGTTGGAGAGTGGGAGAATATATGAATCTAGGAACTTTTTTACTTTCCCTGCCATGGAAAATTTCTCTGCCCGTCTTTCCTATACATGGAGAGGAAATTCACCTTCTTCAAGATACGGAGGAAATTCCCAGTTTTCTTGATTATCTACTTGAAAATCCTGAATATCATCTTAAAGTTGCCAGAGGAGGGAAAAGATATTTTAACCACTTTTCTACTCCTGAGGCTCAGACTTTAATGATTCTGAGAGATCTGAAACGATATAACTAACTTTTAAATTTTGACAAGTGCCAACTTCCTCCTTAGCTATAATGAAAAGCAAATAACCTGAAGTCGATAATTTTTTAAAAAACTAATATAGTGATCTTCTAAGAGAGGAATTAATCTTATTGTCCGTCGGACAAGTAGGAAAAGATAGGGCTCTGTCAAAACGTAATTAATTTAATTAGCTTGTAACCTAATTAATAATTTAACTTCCATACCTTTTAATTATCAAACTACAACATTCTGAAAAGGATCTTTTTTAAAAATAGGAATACTAATAATATGTATACTTTTGGTTCAGGTCAAGCCTAATATTTTTAGGAGAGATATTTTCTTCATGAACTATTCAAAACAACCTCATTTTGGTAAGACAGAAAGCTTTAGCAGGTTATTATTTTACCTGATTCCCTCTTTCATTTTTTTCATATCGTTTTTCCTTCTGAAAGTTGCCGATACTTATAAATTAAGGTCGAGTCTTATTGAAACCATATTTTTCTCCGTAATTCTGTATCTGCTTTATATGCTAATACCCCGGGGGAGAATAAAATTCTTTTCTTTCTATTTGGGATATTTATTAATTGTGGTAGCTGTATTTATTCAGGTATCGTACTATTATTTATATGCTGATCGTCCAAGTGCTTCAACCTTTTTTATTTTAATTGAAACAAATTTGGCCGAAACCTTTGAATTCCTGAAGGTATATTTTAATTATATTCCTTTTCTTCTGTTGCTGAGTCTTTTTGCTCCCTTATTTATAATAAAGGTCATTATTAAATCTTTTAAGGTTTATCTTCCTGAAAAAGTTTTAAGCCTTTGCTTACTTCTAATATTCCTGTTTGTTTATCATTACAAATCCCTAGCAAATTATAACTTTTATTACATAGCAATTAATTCTTATCAGGAATATTTAGAGGAGACAAATTTGTATGAGGAATTTGGGCTGGATGATCCTTCGGGAGGAGTTCGTGATGTGAGTATAAAACCAGTAAATGAACGAAAGATTTTTGTGATGATTATTGGGGAATCTACGACCAGGCACAAGATGAGCTTATATGATTATGGTCGTCAAACGAATCCAGAATTAGAAAAAATTAAAAATGAATTGCTGGTCTATCGAAATGTTATAAGTCCACATACCCATACCATTCCAAGTCTGTCAAAACTTATGAGTTTTAATCATTATGAGGATGAGACCCGGCTGGATGAAGGTACTATTATTCAATTAATGAACAAAGCCGGGCTGGAAACACATTGGATCTCAAACCAGAAACCAATTGGTTTGCACGAAACCCTTGTCACCAAAATGGCAAATGCCTCTGACAATCTTCATTTTTTAAATACAAAAAATTATAATATTGAAAGTTTTTATGATGGGGTAGTTCTGGACCCTTTAAAAAAGGTCCTTCAGGAGAAAGAAAATCAATTTATTGTAATTCATCTCTTGGGAACTCATGCCGATTACTCGAACCGTTATCCGGCATCTTTTGAATTTTTTATTGATACTCCCTCTATTCTAAGTGATTCGGCAGGTATAAATGCGGTCAATTCCTATGACAATGCCATTCGCTATAATGACTTTATTATTTCTGAAATTATTAAAGAAGTAGAAAAACAAAATGCCTTTTCTTATGTCATATATTTGGCCGATCATGGGGAAGATGTCTTTCAGGTTAATAGCAGTGCTTCCCATACTGAAACAAAAGGTACCTATCCCATGTATGATGTACCCTTTATTTTGTGGCGATCTGAAAGCTTTAAAGAAAAGTTTTATATTGACTTTGAACCAAATCGACCCTATATGTTGGACGATCTGATTTATAGTATTTCTGATCTTTCAGGGGTATATTTTGAGGGATTTGAACCTCAACGCAGTATATTTAATGAAAATTTCAAGGAACGGGAAAGAATTATAAATAGTGAAAAAAATTACGATCTAATCTTTAGACGGTGAAATTTAAAACATTCATACTCCTCGCAGTTACCGGAATAGCCGCTGTTGTGGTTTATAAATATTCTGTACATCCTGTAGTGCTTCGAACTTTATTTCCCGACAAAATTTGGCCTCACAGGGTCAATAGTATTCCTAAGTTGAAAGAAACGATCAGTATCTTTTCAGGAATGGAATTGGATGTGATTTGGGAAGAAGATAAATTCGATGTAAACCATCCGCCGGCGGAGAGCATTCAACTTTATTTGGATGAATATATAAGCCATCTGCCTGTATCCAAAAAACCCGGACTTTGGATTGATTATAAAAACCTCAAAGCTCCTTGGGCTCAGCACTCAGCTGATTACCTCTATAATATTCTAAAAACTGATAATATAAATAGAGACCGCGTTTATATTGAATCTCGTTTTCCCCAGCATTTAGAACATTTTGTAAAAAAAGGATTCAAGGCTTCTTATTATTTACCTTCAGGATTAAACCAAATAACGAATAAGGACAGATTACAAAAAATGTTAAATACAATAAATTCCAATTTAGAGGATAAGCCCGGCCTTTATATCTCTGCCCCATTTTCCGATTATTGTTTTATGCGTGAACATTTTCCTGAAAGAAAGAAGCTATTGTGGCATCTGGGAGGTTTGCATGGACCACAGAATAAATTAAATATTTACAGTGCTCTTTTTGATAGAAAAGTAGAAGTTGTACTTTTACCCTACGAAGCTCAAGCTGGAAACCGATAAATGAATAAGGAAAAAGACGATTGGCTCTATGAAATAACTCCCAAACGTAAGTTGATTGAACTTAATTTTAAAGAGATATGGCAATATCGGGATTTGCTTATCCTTTTCGTTAAACGGGATATTACTACGGTTTATAAACAGACTATCCTAGGCCCTTTATGGTATTTTATCCAGCCTCTTTTTACTGCAATTATCTTTACCTTAATTTTTAATAATATTGCTGACATCCCCACGGGAAATGTGCCTCCATTTCTATTTAATCTCGCAGGAATTACTGCCTGGAATTATTTTAACGAGAGTCTTACCAAAACCTCAAATACTTTTACCGCTAATGCAGGAATTTTCGGAAAAGTATATTTTCCACGTGTGATAATGCCCTTAAAAACAGTCATAGCCGGACTTTTCAAATTTGGAATTCAGTTGTTGATCTTAATTGTTTTTTACTTTTATTTCTTATACAAAGGGTTTGAATTAAGTCCTAACGTTAATCTTTTATTATTCCCTGTATATGTACTAATGATGGCATTGCTCGGCCTTGGTGCGGGAATGATCATTTCAGCTCTTACTACCAAATACCGGGATCTTACGGTTATGGTTGGCTTCGCTACCTCTTTGTTAATGTATATTTCTGCAGTTCCTTATCCTTTAAGCGAGGTTTCAGAGAAAATTCCTTCGCTGGCCTGGTTGGTGAAATACAATCCTTTGGCCCAGATAATAGAAGGATTTAGATATATGATCCTGGATACCGGGATTTTCAGTTGGAGTGGATTCTTTTACACCCTTGGAGTTTCAATTGTACTTTTTCTAATCGGACTCATAATTTTTAACCGGACCGAAAAGAATTTTATAGATACTGTTTAGTCGGTAGTGAGAAGTCAATAGACTCAAATATAAATTTACAAAATTTCCTTACTTTTCCCTTTTTAAAAAAAAGCCTGGAATCGGCCTATTTAATACTGCCAACTGAAGATGAGTATGATCCTTAAAGCTGAAAATATCTCTAAACAATATCGCCTGGGAACCGTGGGAACGGGGACTTTAAGTCATGATTTGAACAGATGGTGGCATAATGTAAGGGGTAAGGAAGATCCTTATTTACAGGTTGGTGGCGTAAACGACAGGAGTGCCAAAGCTACCGAAGATTATGTCTGGGCTCTGCGGGACATAAATTTTGAAGTACAACAAGGTGAAGTTCTGGGAATCATTGGGAAGAACGGAGCAGGCAAATCTACCCTGCTCAAGTTACTTTCCAGGGTAACTGCACCCACAACCGGCAGTATAAAAACCAAAGGTCGAATAGCTTCTTTACTGGAAATTGGTACAGGATTTCATCCCGAACTCACTGGCCGTGAAAATATTTTTATGAACGGCGCAGTATTGGGAATGACCAAAGCTGAAATTAAAGCTAAACTTGATGAAATTATCGTCTTCTCAGGCTGTGAAATGTATATTGATACCCCTGTCAAACGTTATAGCAGTGGCATGAAGGTGCGTTTAGGATTTGCCGTAGCTGCTCATTTGGAACCCGAAATTTTAGTAGTAGATGAAGTTTTGGCCGTAGGGGATGCCGAATTTCAGAAAAAGGCTATTGGGAAAATGAATTCTCTTTCAAAAGGGGAAGGGAGGACCGTACTTTTTGTGAGTCATAATATGGGTTCTATTCAGCAACTTTGCACTAGAACTTTAGTACTGGAAAATGGTTTAATACTTTTTGAAGGCTGTGTCCAATCGGGAATAGATAGATATTTGAGTAGAATACCGCAAAAGATGGTAGCGAGTATAAAAATACGTAAAGATCGGAGTGGAGGTAAAAATTTCTGTTTTAATGATCTTGTTATACTCGATAAAAACAATCAACTCCAAAGAAATTTATTGTCGGGTGAAAAATATATTTTTAATATTAAATATAGCTTGAAAAAAGATTTGGCTAAAGTATCCCTAAGATTAATTTTTGTTGATTCAAAAGGGACCATTCGGTTCTTATGCAATAATTATTTTTCTGGTGTTCCATTTGATTTAATACAAACCGAAAATGGCCAAATTTATTGTGAAATACCAAATTTTCCATTGCCGAATGGTATTTATAATATCCATTTGACCTGTTATTCAGTAGAAGGAATTGAAGATGATCTGGAGAACGCAATTTACATAACAGTTGAGGGTGGAGATTTCCATAAAACGGGTAAGGAGCAAATTTTGAGAGAAGGAGTTCTTGTGGAAAATTATTTCTACATGGATATGCCTGATATGATATTATGAACCGCTCAAGGTTAATACAACACAATGGAGAAAACAGACTCAGATAAATTTAAATCTATATTGATTGAGCGAAACGGTTCAGAAAATTTGTTAATTGCCTTTGGAGGCCTAAAACTGGGGATCGGAATTCCTAAATTTGAATTTTATAACTCCATTTCTGGCATTGATTGTGATAAAATTTTCCTCCGAGATTTTAATCAGGCGTGGTATCATAAAGGTGTAACTAGGAAAATTAACAGTATTGAATCAGTTAAGGAATTTTTACAAGAAAAAATATTACTGGGTAAATATCAAAGCGTATGTCTGGTAGGTAATTCTATGGGAGGTTTTGCAGCTATTTTATTTGGAACATTGTTAGGAGTTGATAATGTTATTTGTTTCTCTCCTCAAACTTTTCTTAACAGAGGCAGAAGATGGTTTATTGGCGAAAAAAGATGGCAAAAGGAACTAGAATTAATCTATAATGATAAACGAATAACTCAAAAAATTTTTGACCTAAAGACTGTTCTTTCAGCCAATGATTGTATACCTTTCATACAAATATTTTTCAGTGTTCATTGTAAACTCGATGCAATTCATGCTAAAAGATTAGAAAAGTACAAGAATGTAATTTTACATCCTTTGAATTATACTGATCATAATACATTGGTGAAGTCTATGCGAGATTCTGGACAATTACATTCCATTTTTCACAATTTTTTTGAAAAGAATGATTCCATTCAATGAATAGCAGTCACATGAGACTAACAAAAATCAAGAAAAAGATTAAATTTATTTTATCTAAGCCAGAACCTTTGGTGAAAGTTTATTCTCATCCCCGTTCTGGAACTCATTTTCTAGAAGCCTTTCTGGCAGAAAATTTCTACAAAAATAAAGATCTAGAAATAAAGAAAGTGATATGGGGTCATTGGTCTCATAGAATAACAAACAGTCATGGGAATAAGTATGGTAAATTATTTGGTAATCATTACTTCCCAGACCGAAATCAGAATAGTTTGCCAAAGCTTTATATTTACCGGGATGGAAGAGCAGTAGCTTATTCTATCTGGAAAACCGAAAATTTTATCCATGTAAAACATAAGGATATTTCTTTTGATGATTTCCTCCGTGAAAAAATCGATTGGCGCGGTTCTCCTGCAAATAAACATGGAGAAAAAAAAACTATTTTTGAGCATTGGGCAGAACATGTTTACGCTTGGAAGCAGTTTGCTGGAAAAGGAAATGTATTATTATTAAAGTATGAGGATTTGGTAAAGGAACCTAAGGATCAATACAAAATAATTCATGAAAGGTTTTTTAACTACAAAAAAGTTAAAAAAGAAGACCAAATTACTTTGATAAAGAAACCTATAGGGCTACTTCCTAATGAGGCAATTATAGATGCTTGGAAAGGAAATATTTCAGAAGAGAATCTGGAACAATTTCAAAAAGTATTGAGGCAGTATAAGATAAACGAATATAAACTATAATTTTTTTGGAAAATGTCAAACTGAAAATAGCGTTTGTAGTATCTTCTTTTCCTACTGTTTCAGAAACTTTTATAGTAAATCAAATAGTAGATTTACTTGATAAAGGACATCAGGTAAGAATTTTTTCTTTTCAAAAAAATGAAAGCACAGTTTTACACCAGAAAGTTTTAAATAATAATTTACTGGAGAAAACAACTTATTTTGAGGAGGTCTATGTTTCAAAATTCAGGAGATATTTTCCCTTTCTGAAATTTCTCATAACTGACTATAAAAATATAGCTTTTGGCAAGCTGCTAAAAAATTTTAACTTCAAGAAGTACGGTTATAAGACTGTCAATTTATATTTTTTTTATAAATCTTGGTGGCTTCTCAGAAGTGGAGATTTTGATATAATTCATGCTCATTTTGGGCCAAATGGAGCTTATGTTGCTGGTCTAAAATCAAGAGGGTTTTTAAAACGATCTAAGCTGGTAACAAGCTTTCATGGATATGATCTTAATCCCTCGAATTTAGCTCAAAATAAATATAGCTATCACGACCTTTTTAAGGAAGTAGATTTGATGACCGTAAACACTAAATATTTAGAGAGTCTTTTAAGAAAAATATCTCTCAGGAATAAGATAGTAATATTACCGGTTGGTCTTGATACAACTTATTTTAGTAAAAAAAATAATTCATGCAATAAAGAATTTAGAATATTATTTGTTGGTAGATTGATAGAGTTAAAAGCTCCTCATCTTGCCCTCGAAATTTTCAAACTAATTAATTCAAGAGGTTATAAAAAAGCAACTCTCACTATTATAGGTGATGGAAAAATGAAGGAAGAACTGAATGAAATAATAAATAAAAATCATTTAACAAATGTGAGGTTAATGGGAGCTTTAGATCAGGAAGAAATTTTAAAGGAGATGGAATTAGCTAAGGTATTTCTCTTTCCGGGTATCTATGATGCATCAGGGCGTGCCGAGACACAGGGCTTGGTAATCCAAGAAGCTCAGGCAATGGAATTACCTGTACTGGTATCAAATGCAGGAGGTATGAAGTATGGGGTCCTTGACGGAGAAACTGGGTTTGTTGTAAAGGAAGCAGATATTGAAGCCTTTGCCGATAAAATTGAACTTTTAATTAAAGATGAAAATTTGAGGCAAAAAATGGGTGAAAAAGGGAGGGAGTTTATAAAAGCAAATTACGATTCCAAATTATTAGGAAACCAACTCGAAGAACTTTATGCGAACTTATAAGGTATAAAATATCTCTTTCAACGTTCACCAATCTTTTTTAATTTTATATTGCAAGCAACAAATAAAGCAGGTGAATTGCAGCCCCTAGTTTCCATAATTATACCCACCTATAACCGCGCTCATTTTATTGGGGAAACTCTTGATTCTGTTATCGCTCAGACCTTTGTTAACTGGGAATGCATTGTGGTAGATGATGGTTCTAATGATTACACCTGTGAATTGCTGAAGTTCTATTCCAAAAAAGACTCCCGCATACGTTTTTATCACCGTCCAAAAGACCGACCTAAAGGAGCGAATGCCTGCAGGAATTATGGATTTGAATTAAGCTCAGGAGAATTAGTTATTTGGTTTGATAGTGATGATCTAATGTTGAGTAATTTCATTGAAGATGGTCTACAGTGTTTCCACAGAAGATTTGAACTCGACTTGGTTCTAACCGATTATGACATCTTTTCTGATTCTGAAAAAAGAATTTTCCACTGCCAGAGAAATAAAATAAAAAATCTTTCTTTGGATTATTTTACAGGAAAAATAAACTTTGGTTGTCAACATGTTATTTGGAGACGAGTTGTTGTAGAAAATTTTAGGTTCAATGAACATCTTAGTAGAGCTCAAGAACTTGATTTTCACCTGCAAATATTTTCTAATCATTCTTTAATTCATGAACAATTAAAAGGTTCACGTGTTTTGGTTCGTAGGCACAATCATTCCCTTACCGCAAATTTTTACAACCAAAAATATTCTAGTTTAAAATCTGAGTTGGATGTAAGAAAAAAAATACTAGGTTATCTTTCTACGGTCGAAGAGTCTTTTGAAGCAAAAATATCTGCTCTAAAAATTTACTTGAGAAGTTTTTTTTTATTCATAAAAAAGTATTCCTTAAAAGAATCTTTACAAGAATTACACACTTTAGAGAACCACTTTGTTATCAACAAAAAATATCGAAAATGGAAGATGTATTTTTTATTGCTTTTGGTGTTATTTAAAATTACCCAAAGAGATTATAGACTGAAAATGCACCTTAAAAAATTAGCTGCGATACAATATGGGGGAGAATGAGTTAATTTCCATTATTTTACCAGTACATAATGGTGAGAAATATCTCAGACAGGCAATTGAGAGTTGTCTAAATCAGGTTTACTCCAACTTTGAACTTATAATTGTTGATGATGCTTCCATTGATCAATCTTTTACAATAATAGAAGAATATAAAAAGAGTGACAGTCGCATAAAAGTTATTCGAAATAAGACGAACCTAGCTTTGCCAGAAAGCTTAAATGTGGGACACAGAGCTTCAAGAGGTAGATTTATAACCTGGACTTCAGATGACAATAAGATGAAGGAGAATTGTCTGAAAAGATTATATGAGACTATTACTAAGGATGATTGTGATCTCGTTTATTCAAATTACGATGTCATATGGACAGATGGAAGGTTTAAAAGGGTTAACCACAATAGTTCTGTAACTAGCCTTATTTTTGATAATTCAATAGGGGCGTCATTTTTATACAAAAAGGAGATTTATGAAGAATTGAATGGTTACCGGAACGATCTTTTTTTAGTAGAGGATTATCAATTTTTTTTAAAAGCTTCTTTTAAATTTAAGTTTCGTCACCTGAAAGAAAGCCTTTATAGTTATAGAATCCATCCCCGCAGCCTTACCTCAAAAATTAACGCAGATGAAAACTTTAATGCAAGGTTTAAAAGTGCTCTAAGAAAATTATATGAAGAAGTAGGAGAAGATTTACAGTTTTCTGAAATTACTGTAGAATTTTTATTGAGTTTTTATTTCCAGAAGAATACCTTATTGAAGATATATTTAGAAAACAAGCAAATTATCGAAATGGATCTTTTAAAATATGAGGATATATTAGTTCTTCCCGATGAAGATATTCTTTATTTATTGAGAAGTAGGATTCGAGAGAACTGGACTTCAAATCAAAAGAATTTAACCTTAAGAAATTTGTTTCAGGTCTTAATTAAAAATAGATCATTAATAATTTATGGAGGAAAATATAAAAAACAGACATTGGGAATAGTTTATAACTGCTTCAAAAATTTTTAAAAAACCAAAAGCTCTAAACTACAATTTAAAGCCTCCGGTACTCAGCTTGGATGAATAAAGAAATAAAAAATTTATTACAGGTTTCTCCTTTTTCGATATATGAATTTTTCAGGAATAAAAGATTATTGAAAAAACGTATTGCTAAACAGGAAGAATTAATCTCCTCATATACTGAGAGGAATTCAGAAAAGAAGCTTCACATAGGGTGCGGTGCAAACATTCTTGAAGGATGGCTGAATACAGACCTAAATGATAACGATGAGAACATTGCCTACCTGGACGCTGGCAGGAAATTTCCATTGACTTCAAATAGTTTTGATTTTGTGTATTCGGAACATCTATTTGAGCACCTTGATATTAATCAACAGTTAAATATGTTGGAAGAATCAATTCGAGTTTTAAAGCCAGGAGGGATTGTGAGAATTGCTACCCCGTCGCTAGATTTTTTAAATGACTTATATAACAACCCAGGTAAAACGCCAAATAAGGAGTATATCAGTTGGGCAACTAGTACTTCATCCTATTTATTTTCAGTTAAAAAGAATATTGAAGATGAAAATAAATTTTACTGTTATGTTATTAATAATTTTTATAGAGCTTGGGGGCATAAATTAATCCATAATCAAGACAGCCTTTGCGGTTTAGCAATTCAAATAGGTTATAGTGAATGCAAACGGGTGGGGCTAAATGAAAGTTCCCACAGGTCTTTACAGAAAGTTGAAAAGCACGGTACAATTATCCCAGAAAAATTTAATATCCTGGAAACTATGGTAGTCGAATTAAAAAAATAAATATGACGCCAAAGGTTTCTATAATTATGGCTACCTATAATCGGGCTCATTTAATAGGTGAGAGCTTAACTGCTGTCATTAATCAGTCGTATAAGAACTGGGAATGCCTGGTAATAGATGATGGTTCTACTGATGAAACGGTGGAGGTAATCAAAGCTATTAGCCTAACCGATAAAAGAATACGGTATAACAAAAGACCTGTAAATCACAAAAAAGGCCTCCCGGGCTGTCGCAACTATGGATTAGATGTAGCTAAAGGAGATTACATGATCTTTTTTGACGATGATGATATAGCCCATCCCGATAATTTAAAGATTTGTGTAGCTGAACTAAAAAATAGCTCTGTTTCTTATTGCAGATATTTGAAGGATGTTTTTCGGGGAAATTTTGATGTGGAATTTGATCGCAGATTAGAATATTCGAAAAAAATGCTCAAAATAACTAATCTGGAAGAGGTCGTCGTTGGCACAATTCCATTCAATTCCTGCCAGGTGATGTGGCGACGGGAATGTTTTGATGGCAATTACTTTAAAGAAGATTTAATGTACGCGGAGGAATGGGAGTGTTACTTGAGGATCTTATCAGAAGGAACTGTTGGAATTACTATTAATAAAGTGCTCTTCTATGGCAGAAAACACAAAGATTCTAATACGGGAGAATTTTACAGTAATGATCCGGTTAGAAGAAGTTCCTACAGCCAGGCGGTTAAACTTGTAATAGATAATTTAAAGAAGAAAGATCTTTTTTCAGCTGAATTAAAACAGTATTTTATCAGGATGGGATTTTTTTTTAAAGACTATTCTATTATTCAATATACTTTGGCAGCCTTTAATGCTTCAGCTATAGAAAAGTCTAAGTATAAACTGGGTTTTGTTTTTTACCCCCTGATGAAGAGATACTTTAATTTACGTAATGAAATAAGGAAAGGGGCAGGAAAATGAAATTCCTAATAATTGTTCAGGATCTAAAAACTTCCGGAACCAGCGAAGGGATTGTTTCCCGTTCGTTCCTCGGAAAATTGAAGAAAATTTACCCTGGTGCATACATCAAGGTGGTTTACCTCAGGAATATGGAAAGTAAAGATCAGCTGGAATTATTGCCTGTTGATACTATAGAAGAGATTCGCGTAAGAAGATCCCCTCCAAAGTTCATCAAAATACTAAACAGGATCTACTGGAGGGTCTTTAATACTTCCCTGAATGACCAATACCTGGTTAGACAATATCGTCATCATATAAAAAAAATTAATTGGTCAAAATATGACCATGTTTTTATAAGAAGTGCAGGAAATAATTATGAGACCATACTTGCGTGCAGGGGTCTGCCTATATTAAAAAGAGCTATAATTAATTTCCATGACCCTTATCCCGAAAGCCTTTCGTCGCATCCCGATGGTTACCTTACCGGTTTGGAGCTCAATAAGCAGAAAAGAATGAGGGAAGTAGTGCGGCAGGCAAAAGTCTGTATGACTCCTTCTCAAACTTTGTCTGAAGATCTCCAATCCCTCTATAATTCAGATAAAGAATTTCACACTTTGCCTCATCAGTTTGACCCGGCAGTGGTTGATATTCTGCCTACAGGAAAGAATTCAGAAAGAAAGAAAAAGCTCGTGATCTCTTACCATGGGGCAGTACAACTGGGAAGAAATTTAAATATACTTTTGGATGCCTACTTGGCTTTACTGGAAAAAGAAAGGTCTTACCGGGAAAACACTCAATTTTTGCTGAGGATCACCGGGCCTTACAGAGAAGAAATAATTCAGAAATATCACCAACATCCTAATCTCATTTTCCTTAAGCAGGTTTCATTTTCAAAGTCCTTACTTGAAATGAAGTATGTAGCAGACATTTCCATAATCCTGGAGAATTGTTTGGGGTATAGTACTATATTACCGGGAAAAGTTCCTATTATTGCCTTACTAAAAAAGCCTTTTCTCTGTCTGTCCCCTGCAATAAGCGAAATGCGGAGGCTGGTTCACGACCCTGCCTTTGTTGCCACATGTGATGATAGGGAGGAGATTATGCAAAAGTTGGAAAGTCTTATTGTCTCAATATCTGAAGAAAAGATATATAAAGAAGATCCTTTTAGAGGATATTTTAAAGAGAGAACCTTTAATAGTAAACTAGAGCAAATATTGGAGGATGGAAAATGCATTTAGATCCTCCCGTTTCATATGTTTGTAAAACCAGATAAAATCTACTTTAAAATAAGACCTACTAATGAAACTCCTGCTTTGTTTTGGAACGCGTCCTGAAGCTATTAAAATGGCACCCATTATTCATGAGCTAAAACAGCGGGGTATAAAGCACAAGGTCTGTGTCACTGCTCAACACAGGGAAATGTTGGATGGTGTATTAAGGTTCTTTAAAATACAACCGGACTATGATCTGGATCTTATGACCAAGGATCAAAGTCTAAATGTTTTAAGTGCGTCGATACTAAAAGAGTTTGATGAGATTATCGAGAAGGAACGGCCGGAGGTGATCTTAGTACAAGGAGACACGACGACAGCTTTAATGGCTTCTATAGCTGCATTTCACAGGAAAGTTCCTGTCGCTCACATTGAAGCCGGCTTAAGAACTTTTAATTTAAACTCCCCCTTCCCGGAAGAAGCAAACCGGCAATTGATTAGTAAAATTGCAGAAGTTCATTTTACAGCTACCGAATCTGGTAAGACCAATCTATTAAAAGAATCTGTTTCTGAAGATAGAATTTTCGTAACAGGAAACACTGTTATTGATGCGCTCTTTTTGGGTAAATCAAATTTGGAATGCCAGAAGAAAAATGAAGAAATAAGTCAATTAAAAACAATAATTGATAATAAAAAGAAATTGATTCTGGTAACCGGCCATCGCAGAGAAAATTTTGGAAAGGGTATAGAAGAGGTTTGCCGTGCTTTAGTGAAAATTGTAGAGAATCAAACCGTGCAAATTATTTTTCCTGTTCATTTCAATCCTTCCGTTCAAATTCCTGTAGCTGAAATTTTAAATGATGTTTCAAATATTAATCTTATCGCTCCCCTTGACTATCCTTCCTTCATCTGGTTAATGGCGAAGGCAGATCTTATAATTTCAGATTCTGGCGGGATTCAGGAAGAGGCTCCCAGTTTTAAAAAACAGGTCATTGTTACCAGGGAAAATACAGAGAGGCCAGAAGGTGTGGAAAATGGTTTCGCTTTCTTAACGGGGACTTCTGAACACAGAATCTTTGATGCTGCTATGAATTGCCTGAATTCTCCTTCAGATCTTTCGGCCATTGAGAATCCTTTTGGAGATGGATTTGCTTCCCAAAGAATTATAAAAACTTTATTAGGGAAGTATGGGTGAAATAAAGAAATCAATCCTTATTGTCGCCGAGTCGATAAATGTTGAAGATAGTAGTGGCTCTAAAGCAAATGTTGCTTTAATAAAAAACTTACAAAAAGCAGGTTTTAGTCTTAAGGTCTACCATTACACCCGGAGCGAAATTCAAATGAGTGGAGTAGACTGCGTAGCAATAACTGAAAATAGAAAAAGCCTTCTTTTTTTTCTTAGTCGGCTGTTAAATCTAGGTCGCAAATATCTAAGCTTTGACTTGAACAGAGTCTTTGAGAAATATTCAGGTTTTTCACTTGCCCATTTGAATGACAGGAATAGCATAGTTCGTGGGTTGAGGAATATTGAAGATTTTAAACCAGATCTGGTTTTAACTTTGAGTAAGGGTGCCAGTTTTAGGCCTCATCATGCATTGCTGCTTATACCCGAATTCCATTCCAAATGGATTGCATATATTCATGATCCCTATCCAATGCATTCTTATCCGAGACCTTATGATTGGGTGGAACCCGGGCATCAGCAAAAAAGAAAGTTTTTTTTAAAGATTTCCAGTAAAGCAAAATATGCCTCCTATCCGAGTAAATATCTTGCAGAATGGATGGAGAGTTATTATCCGCCGTTGAAAGGAAAGCGAATAATAGTTCCACATCAAATTGCTGAAGAAAAGATGGATGCTACAGAATTGCCCAAATTTTTCCAAAAAGATGCCTTTACTATTGTTCATGCGGGTGCTTTGATGAGTGCCAGGAACCCCATGGGGTTGATCAAAGCCTTTAAGAGGTTTGTGAAAGAAGTGCCGGAGGCGGCAGCAAACAGCCAACTTCTTTTTTTAGGTCCAGAATCAAGTTATACTGAAGCATTTAGGAAAATTAAAAAGGAAATACCCCAATTCTATAGCAGTGATGGAAATTTGCCTTTTGAGCAGGTCCAGACCTTACAAAATAGCGCGGCGGTAAATGTAATTCTTGAAGCCAAAGGGCCTATTAGTCCTTTCCTCCCGGGAAAATTCCCCCATTGTATTCAAGCTAAAAAACCTATCCTGCTCTTAGGTCCTTACTACAGTGAATCCAAGAGGTTACTTGGAGATGAATACCCCTGGTGGAGCGAGATTGATGATGAGGAACGAATTAAACTTTATATTTCTAAACTTTATGAATGTTGGTTGCAAAAAAAATCCCCGTTGTCAGAAGGTTATGGTGGATTACATAATTATCTTTCTGTAATGTATTTGAAAAGAGTAATTATAAACATTGGCCAGTATGATTTCACATAAGCACAAGTGTATTTTTATACATATTCCAAAAACTGGGGGTATGAGCATTGAAAATGCTTTTATAAAATCTTTAAATTTAAGGTTTTATAAGGGTCAGTGTCCACCTCTAATGCTTACTTATAATAAAAATCCAAAGGTTGGACCTTTATCTTTAGCTCATCTTTCCTGTGATGAATACGTTCAGCACTCCTATTTAACTCAGATGTTATACGACGATTATTTTAAATTTGCTATTGTGCGGAACCCGTACGAAAGGATCGTGTCAATTTACCGCCATTTTAATTATGATCGCACGATTTCTTTTACCTCATTTATAAAATATATTTTTCCAAAACTTCATAGAGAAAAATATTATTTTGTTAAGCCTCAGGTTCATTACCTTTTCGGAAAAAATAATGATTGTTTAATAGATTATATTGGCAGATTTGAAACTCTTCAAGAGGACTTTAAAAAGATTAGTGAAAAATTACCATTTCCATTATCGGAATTAGAGCACATAAATAGTTCAGGGGGAGATTTCAACATTTATAGTCGTTGGAATATTAAATTTATTTTAAATTATATTATAAAAGACCCTTCTTCTATTTTTCATTTAAATATTAATAATAAGAAATCCAATTTACCTTTAGGTCATTTTACGCCAAAAACGCTAGAATTTGTAAATGAATATTATAATGATGATTTTAAAAAACTTGGTTATAAGAGACTTCAGGAATTATGAAAATTCTAATGCTTTCAATTTTTTCTCCTCATTTTTTTAATTGGTCTGAACAGTTAAAGGATTCGGGTCACGAAATATTTTGGCTGGATATTTTTGATTCTAAAGTTAAAGTAGAACAGATAAATTTTGTAAAGCAAATCACCGGCTGGCGTTATAGATGGAATTATCCCGGTAGATATTTTATTAAAAAACACACACCTGTTTTAGATAGGGTCATCAATGTTTTTAATGAAAGAAAATTAGTAGATGTTTTTAATAATACTCTTAAAGAAGTTAAACCGGATATGGTTCATTCTTTTGTGATGTCTCTTGCGGTTACTCCTATTCATAAAATTTTAGAAGCTGCGCCTAACATAAAATGGACATATTCCTCCTGGGGGAGTGATCTGTATTTTTATGAAAATAAAGGGATACAGGGAATGAATATTAAAAAAGTTCTTCCTCGTATTGATTATATGTTTACGGACTGTAAAAGAGATTATAAAATTGCGCAGCGAAATGGGTTTAGAGGAGAATTCCTAGGTGTTTTTCCGGGAGGTGGGGGTTATGAATTTGAGAAATTCAAAAACCTAATAACTCCGCAAAATGAAAGAAAAATTATATTAATCAAAGGGTATCAGGGAAAACACGGTCGTTGCAAAGAAGTGCTGAAAGCTTTAAATCGATCAAAAGACTCACTCGGTGATAAAAAAATTATTGTTTTTGGAGCTGATCCCGAAATTTTGAATTTTGTTTCTCAGACAGAATTATGGTTTGAAAGAAGGCTTGAAGTTTTTGAAAGAATTTCTCATTTTCAGGTTATGGGATTGATGGGAAAATCTCTTATATATATCGGGAATAGTATGTCAGATGGTATGCCTAATACACTTTTGGAAGCAATTGTAATGGAGGCCTTTCCAATCCAATCTAATCCCGGCGGTGCATCTTCTGAAATAATTATAAACGGGAAAAATGGATTTTTAATTCAAAACGCTGAAAACAGTACCGAAATTGCGGGTTTAATTATGAAATCTTTAAAAAGTCCTCGACTTCTTCAATTGGGAGTTGAGTATAACAATGAACATATCAAACCAAAATTGGAAAGGCAGTATATCAAAAATCAGGTAATAGAAAAGTATCGTTTTATAGAAGAAAATTTATGATTGTTATTCATCAACCAGTTGTTAAAGAAGATATTCAATTTGTGAATATTTCCTCCAAAATCAACGTTAATGGTAGGGAAACAGTTTTGTGGTATAAAGTGCCAAGAAAGTTTCAAAACTATTTGGTTGTTGAGCAAGCAGATGCCTTTCTGGTGGGGATATTATTTCTTGCTTTAAAAAAAGGTTATGATATAAAAGTTAATGCAGTAATTTCCCATAAACTTTACTACAACATATCTCATTACTTAATTAATGCTCTTTGTCTGGCTAATCCACAATTTAAAAAAATTAAGGTCTATGCTAGTCAGTTGAGTGATGTTGATCTGAATTTTGGTAACAAAGCGGGAACTGGTCTTTCGTGTGGCGTGGATTCTTTTGCAACCTACTACGATCATATAGATGAAAAAGAACCCTTTAAAATAGAATACTTCACCTTTTTCAATTCAGGTTCTCACGGAGATCTTGGAGGAGAACATGCCTGGAAGGTTTATAACGATAGACTGCACCAAGTTTCTTCTTTTGCTCATAAAGTTAAGAAAGATGTCATTACTGTAGATTCCAATATTAGTGAAATTTTGCAGATGAATTTTTTACAAACAAACTCGTTGAGAAATATTTCTTGTATTCTCCATCTTCAAAAATTGTTTAAAAACTATTATTTGGCATCCAAAAACCGGTTTGATGTTTTCAATTTGAATGCAAAAGATAACCAGGATTATGATACATTATTACTAGGATTACTTTCCACGGAGTCATTAACTTTTCATTCTGCGGTTTCTCAATTAAAGAGAACTGAAAGAACGAATTTAATTTCTGAATTTCCTGATACTTATTCTCATTTAGATGTTTGTACAAATCCAAATGAAAGGAACAATAAAATTAATTGTTCTAAATGTGATAAGTGTTTAAGAACTCAACTAACTCTAGATATATATGATAAACTTGAATTGTACCATGATGTTTTCCACCTTGAAGAGTTTTATAAAAGGAAGAATCAGTTTATTGGAAAGATTTTAAGTTTTCCGAATGATCCTTTTAACATTGATATTTATGAGGTTTTAAAAGAAAAAAAGTTTTATAATAGAATCTATTGGAGTTATAAAATAAAATATCAAATGAGATCAAAAACATTGGGAATTAAAAAATTACTCAAGAAAAAATTAAAAAACTAAATTGCTGTCCATAATTTATCCATATCGCAATCGTAATTTACAAGGTGTAAAAAGATCCCTGGATTCTTTACATAGTCAAACCATATCATCTTTTGAAGTTTTTTTTATAGACTACGGTTCGTCACCTGAAGCTGCATTCCAAGTAAAGGAACTTTGTGCAAAATATTCTTTTATAAATTATAGATACGCCTTCAATCAACATCAACCTTGGAATAAAAGTCGGGCTTTAAATTCGGTAATAAAAACACTGGAATCCGAATATTGTTTTGTAGCCGATGTGGATATCATTTTCCATCCTCAATTCCTGGAGAATGCCATTCAGCTTCAGGATAATAATAGAACCACCTATTTCCAGGTGGGATTTCTTGCTGAAGGAGTTGAAGTATTACAGGATCATTTTACCACCGGGGAGTATAGAAAAAGTACCCGAGAAGCAACCGGGTTAAGCATGTTTCCGGTAAAGGTATTGCAGCAACTTCGAGGCTTTGATGAATTCTACCATTTTTGGGGTGCCGAGGATACCGATATGCACGTACGTTTAAAAAATGCCGGTTATGAGGTGGAGTTTTATGATAAAGAGATTTTGCTCCTGCATCAGTGGCACTCCTCCTACCGCAGCAAAGAAAAAACCATCCTGACCCGGGATCTCCAGATCACGGGAATTGTACAGCTGAATCATCAACATCTTCAATGGGCAATTGAGAATAAAACTACCGTCACAAATTGTGAAGAGTGGGGAGTGGTTATGAGTAAAAAGGATTTTGAATTTTTAGATCAGTTAAAACCAGACATAACTTTAGATAATGAAAAAAGAAAAATTGATGATCTATTATATGGCCAGTTTCCTTCTTTTAAGAATAAATTTATGAAAATCGAGATAAAGAAAAGCCCGTATCAAAGATCCCTGCTTTATAATTTGAAAAGAATTCTTCGAAAAAAAGTCCCTGAATACTATACCTTAAAAGAAGTAAATGACCTGGTATTGCTCCATCTAATTTCCTTATACCGTAACAAACCTTACTTTTATAATATTCATAAAGATCTTAATGGAATAATCATAGGTATTAAATTTTAATAATTTTCCGTGAAATATTCTTCTTTGAAAACCTCTTATAAAAAATTCTCTGGTCTGGAGGGAAATCAACATATAGCCGGTGAATATGCGATTTTAAAACTGGCTGAAATCATTAAAATTTTCAAGGTTAAGAACGTATTTGAAGTAGGATTGGGAATTGGGAGCATAGCTGGCAGTATATTAAGAGCAACAAAGGCAGATGAAATAAATCAATATGTCGGAATTGAAAATAATGCCTTTTGCCTTACTTCATTGCCTGCTAATTTGGGAGTTGAGTATAGGAGACTTTCTATTTACCCTGATCTGAATTCTGTGCCTGACAAGAAGCTTTATGATCTCATAATTATTGATGGAACTGATACCAATCTTAATAAAGTTAGATCCCTTATTTCGAAACATGGAGTTATTGCTATTGAAGGGGATCGTTCCCTACAGCAAAAAATATTACAGGATCTTTTTCCTCAACAAATAAGTGTGCATTGTATTAGTAAAGAAAAAAATAAGATTTACAGCCCGTTTCCGGCTGCAAACTGGCAGGGTGGAATAAAAATAATTTTTTTGAAGCCAACAATTCGGCAATATATATGGTGGATCAAGGAAAAATTTTCTACTAAACTTAAATACGCGTATAGGAGAAGGAAAAAAAATGAAAGGTAATGAAGTGGTATTGACCTGAATTTTTGATCTGCAAGATTACTTTTCCTGTAAAAATGGTTAAAAGAGTGCTCGATTTTACTTGAAATTTTCATATATAAAAATGGAATAATAAAATAGTACATTTGCTTTAAAGCCCCTCAATTTGAAGATCCTCGTTCATAAAAGAGCCCTTGTTCCCGTGAAAGTTATTTCTTCTAACGGGGAGGAGATAATTCTTAAATGTAAAAGCTGTACTACTGCTTTATGGGAGCTGGCCGAAAGGTTTCCTAATGAACTTATTGGCTGGTGCGAGGAAGCTTATTCGGAGCAATTGGATCTTGAAAAATGGAGGGAAATCTTTCACCACGATTTGATCATGGCATCCTATGCTGTGGAGTCTACCTTTTTACCTGAAAGTATTGGGTATGTAGAGCAGTTGCCATTCACCAATCTCAACAGGGAGGTGCTTTACGGCACCTGGAGGATGAGCAGGGACGTGGGAGGGGTGCATGCTAAAGTGCTTTTTCGGTTTGAACCATTAATGTTCAGGATTAGAAATTTTGAATACCTTTTAAATTCCGTTGCAAAACTTGGGCAGCAAAATTCCCTTTTCTGTTACAGTGCGCCCCGTCTTGTGAAAGAGCCTCCGGCAAAACCTGTAGTTCATACCGCTTCCAGGCAACAGCTTTTTACTTTTGTTTATCAGCACTATAACTCCGTATGGTTGATGATTTTAATATGGTGCCTGTATAAATACGAGAGAAAGTTTCCTGTAAAATCTCTCCTCCGCGGATTTAAAACAGAGAAATATTTTCAGAAAAAAGTGGATCTTTCTGAAATTACTGTCTCATCCTGCAGGTTTCCCGAAGTTTCTGAGGCAATAGATGTGATCATTCCCACCATGGGAAGGCGGGAACATTTGTACAATGTGCTAAAGGATTTTTCAGAACAAACCCTACTTCCGCGTAAGCTGATCATAGTAGAACAAAATCCCGATGCAAATGCTGTTTCTGATCTTAATTACCTCAAAGAGGAAAAGTGGCCTTTTGAGATCATTCACCATTTCATCCACCGCACGGGAGCATGTCACGCACGTAATCTCGCTCTGGCTGAAACTACTGCCGACTGGGTATTCTTTTCTGACGATGACCAGCGGTTCGAAAAGGACTTACTGGAAAGTGTTTTTAAGGAAATTAAAAAATTTGGGGTTGATGGTTTGACCACCAGTTATCTTCAATCTGGAGAAAAAAAGAATTTTACGGTGCCAAAGCAATGGGGTACTTTTGGGGCCGGAAACAGTGTTGTACTCGCAGAATTCGCCCGGAGCGTAAAATTCTCACCTGCCTTTGAACATGGATATGGTGAAGATATGGATTATGGGATGCAATTACGTAACCTGGGTTGTGATATCATATACCATCCCGGGCTTGTAATCCATCATCTTAAGGCAGAGACCGGAGGCTTTCGGGAAAAAATAAATATGGATTGGGAAAAGGAGCGTATTAAACCAAAACCATCACCAACTCTAATGGCTTATGCGCTAAAATACTATTCAAAAGAACAGCTAATGGGTTTTAAGACTTCCCTGCTTCTTAAATATTACAATAAGCAATCTGTCAAAAATCCGTTTAAGTATAACAGGGAAATGCGGGAAAGCTGGAAGAAGAGTAAAACCTGGGCCAAGAAGTTATTGCTGCTGGAAAGAACCCTTAAAGATAGAACAATATGAAATCTGGTTTGATCATTTGTACCTATCAGCGGCCGGAGGCGATAATTAAATTGTTGCGGTCTATAAAGGAACAAACTGTTTATCCCGATCAAATCCTGGTGGTAGATGGTTCTTTGGATGATCATACCAAAAACTCACTGCCGCAGCAGGAATTTCCTAAGATTGAGTATTTTAAGGTGGGTAAAGAGGATAGAGGATTAACGAGACAGCGGAATTTTGGGATCTCCAAATTAGTTCCACAAATTGAAATAGTCTTTTTCCTGGATGATGATGTGATTATAAGCCCTGCATATTTTGAGGAGATCCTGGGAACTTACCAATATTTTCCTCAGGCATTGGGAGTTTCAGGATATACTGTAAACGAAACCGAATGGAAAGCAGTAGAGGAAAATTATACACCATCTTTTGGAGAATTTATGTTTGACGGATGGGTGCGAAAAGAAGGTAGCAGATTTTTGTTGCGTCGTAAGTTCGGACTGCAACCCGATGTACCTCCCGGCTATATGCCCGAATTTTCTCATGGTTATTCTGCCGGATTTCTTCCACCCTCGGGAAAAACTTATGAGGTAGAGATGTTAATGGGAGGTATTGCTTCTTACCGGAAACAGGTTTTTTCAGAATTCCAATTTTCCCCTTTCTTCGAAGGATATGGCCTTTATGAAGATGCCGATTTTTCTCTTAGGGTCTCCAGGATAGGAAAATTATATGTGAATACAGCAGCAAAACTTGAACATTATCACGACGAAGCGGGTAGGCCTAACAAATTCAGGTATGGGAAAATGGTAGTTAGAAATGGTTGGTATGTTTGGAGGGTGAGACATCAGAATCCATCCTTATTGGGCAAGCTGAAGTGGCACGGCACCTCTTTTTTACTTACTTTGGTGCGCCTTGGTAACATTTTTAATACCCCGAAAAAGAAAGAAGCATTAACAGAAAGTCTCGGCAGGATCGCAGGATGGTGGAGTTTATTGCTCGAGCGGCCGGGTTCAAAATTTAAAAATTCCGTAGAATAGGCATGGATTTAAAATCACTTTTCAGATCACGGAATTATCAGCATTTCTTTCACAGGATAAAACCTTTTCCTGCTTCAGTAAAAAAAGAACGGCTTCCCTACTCAGGTTTTGAGGATCTAAATGACCTCATTGATTATCTTGAGGTAAAAAATTATAAAAAGATCGTGGTTGTGGCCAGTGGCCCTTCTGCCTCGAAAATAAACTATGACCAGAAGAACCTCTATTTTGCCTGTAATGATTCTTTAAGACTGGTGCAGGATCTTCCTCATGTGTATATGCTTTACGACATGTTTTACCTTACCAGGTATTTAAAGACCTATGAAGGTGGGAGTAGCTGGAAAGGGAGTATCTTCTGGTATAACTACAACAACCCTCATTCCCACAAGATATACAGGCTTACCCGTAAATATTTGAATCACTATTCCAGGGAAAAAAGGGAGTTTTTAATCACCAATAAAAATGAAGAGCACCTACAGCCTCTTTATAACCAGGTGGAAACGCATTTGCAGGAGGCTTTTAATTACAGGCACTACAGGGTAAATTCCGGTTTTAATACTTTGGTATTTGCTGCTTTACTGGCGTATCTTGAAAATAAACCTTTGGAAGTATATGGGCTGGATATGGGCATTGGCGGAGACAAATATTTTAATAAGGATTCTCCTCTGGGACGAAGTGTGAAGTCCAAAAAAAACAGGGAACTTGTAGGAGTGTTTCTTGATAAACTATATAAGAGTAAAGTTGAGACAATGAATTTTTCTAATTTTCAGGGGAATGTTGAGGGTTAAGCTATATATCGGGGAAGAAGAATGAAGAGAGGAGCGCTGTTTTTCCTGGGGTTCTTAGGAGTTTTGCTGTTAATCATTCTAATAATGAACTACAGGTACCCTTTTAGGGTTTCCCGGGGAGGGAACTGGTCGGTAGGTTATCAAACAGCTTCTCAAATTTCAGGTTTGAAAGTCAGCCCGATGAATATAGTTACCCACCAACAGATTAACCAGATAACCGCAGAAGAAATATCCTATATAGCCGATCCTTTCTTTATAAGGGACCAAGGCACATTTTATCTTTTTACAGAGATCAAAGGGAAGGATAATGCAAATATTGCTCTTTTTACTTCGGAAGATGGGGTTGATTATAATTATAAGGGAATTGTTCTGGATGAAACTTTTCACCTTTCTTACCCTCAGGTCTTCCGCCATGAAGAGGGTTTTTATATGTTGCCTGAAACCAAAGGTGCCAACCATGTTCTTCTTTATAAAGCTGAAAAATTTCCTTACTCCTGGAAGGTTGAAGATACCCTGATTAAAGATAGGGCATTAAAGGATGCTTCCATTCTTTTGAGTGATTATTTAAATCTCCTTGTGGCTGTAGATGACGACCTAAAACAGGTAATGTTTAAGGCAGACTCCCTTACCGGAAAATGGAAAGCAGTAAAAGAATTTGACCCCCGCTGGGGGAATGAAAGCAGACCCGGAGGAAGATTTGTTTCAATTGATGGAGTCTGGTATCTTCCTCTTCAAAACCATGCAGAAGGCTACGGTACCGGAATCTCTTTATATAAGCTGCTTATTACTTCGGAAGCATATAAATTTGAACTGGCAGATAAGCTACTCCTGAAGCCACAGGAAGAGGTTAAGTGGTTTGAGAGAGGCATGCACCACCTGGATGTGCAGCAAATGCCTGAAGGGGGTTATTATATGGTGTATGATGGAGACAGGAGTACAAACGGGGAGAGGGCACTTCAGTGGAAAAGATCAGTAAAATGGAATCTGGTAGATCTATATAATTTTTTACAGTTTTAATTATAAAGTGTTTTTAGGATCAAGATTATGAAGCAGAAGGAGCGATCATCAGTAAATAAGCGACAGCAGGAATTTTACGATTCTAAAAAGAAAAATCTGCCAACAAGGATCTGGTCTTATTTTAGAAACGGAGCTCTTAACCGTATCAAGAAGAAGGTAGGAATCGAAGCCGATATTTATGAGCTACATAAATCCTGGTTTGGGGACTTTTCAGAAAAGAAGGTTCTGGACCTGGGCTGTTATGCCGGAAATTCCCTTAGTTTTTACCTGGCTGAAAACTCCAAGAGTTACCTGGGTATTGATCTTAGCCCCAAAGGAATTGAAAACCTTGACAGGCGCCTTAAAAATATTCCCGGGGCCAGGGCCGAAGTAAACGATTTTCTTTCTGAAGATTTTACCGAAGAAGGGTTTGATCTTATTTATGCTTATGGTGTGTTGCACCACTTCAAAAATGTAGATCAGCTCATCCTGAAGCTGAAGGAAAAGCTTAATCAGGATGGAATAATTGTCAGTCATGATCCGCTGGAAACAAGTTTGCCTATCAAGACAATCCGCAAGATCTATCGCCCCTTCCAAAGTGACAGGGCCTGGGAATGGCCTTTTACAAAAAAGACCTATCATAGTTTTGAAAAAGAATTTAAGATTGTAGAAAGAAGGGCGGTTCTCGGAAACACGAAGTGGACGACGTTACTGAATATCCTGCCGATGTCTGAGAAGAAGAAAGTAGAGAAGGCTACCAAATGGCACCGGGAAGATTGGGAGCGATCAGCAATAGATGATGATTATATGTTTAGCTGTATGCATTTGAGCATGTTAATGCAAAAAAAGGAATAGATGAGGTTTGCGATCTTCACCCATGTTGAACATAGTGAGCGGGAGGGGCGGTATTATGCCTACGCGCCTTATGTGCGGGAGATGAATGTATGGCTGAAGCATGTGGAGAAGGTGGAGGTGGTGGCCCCGGTCCCCCTGCCCCCAAAGGGGGAGGTTGCTGGACAGCATTGCTATCAACATGAGTATCTTACTTATACAACAATACCTTCCTTTCATTTTCTGAATTTAAGAGGTGCTGTAAAAGCTGTTATAAAAATTCCATATATACTCTACAAGATTTTGGGAGCAATGAAGAGGGCAGATCATCTCCATCTGCGTTGTCCGGGGAATATTGGGTTGCTCGCGTGCATTTGCCAAATATTTTTCCCATCCAAACCAAAATCAGCTAAGTATGCCGGTAACTGGGATCCGGAGGCGAAACAACCCTTGAGCTACAGGTTCCAAAAATGGCTTTTAAGCAACACATTTTTGACCCGGAATATGAAGGTACTTGTTTATGGGGAATGGCCGGGGCAAACGAAAAACATCCTGCCTTTTTTTACAGCCTCTTTTTCAAAAAAAGAAAGAACTGAGGTGCCAAAAAAGGCATTTTCGGAACCTTTTATTTTCCTGTTTGTGGGAAATCTTGTGGAGGGAAAGCGGCCACTGGAGGCGATTAAATTTATGGAAAGAATAGTAGCGCAGAAAGTCGACACGAATAACGATATCCGCGCCAGCCTGGAGATCTATGGCGATGGTTCTGAAAGGGAGTACCTGGAAAACTATTGCCGAAAAAATAAATTGGAGGAGCTAGTTCATTTCAAAGGAAACCGATCTCTGGAAGAATTAAAAGAAGCTTATCAAAAAGCCCATTTTGTGATACTCCCTTCAAAGTCTGAAGGCTGGCCTAAAGCCCTTGCTGAAGGCATGTTCTTTGGCTGCATTCCCGTTGCTACACCGGTTAGCTGTGTGCCGTGGATGCTGGATTATGGTAAAAGGGGCATTTTGTTGTCGGATCCACTTCTCGATACATTTCAGAAAAGCCGTCAGTTCGAGTTTTCTTCAAATCCTGCGGCAGCAGAGTTGAAGAAGGTATCTAGAACCGGCTTTTCTGAAAGACCTGTCTACCGGCAAGGTAGGTTCGAAGTGACGGAAAATGAGTGGTCAGTGGTCAGTGGTCAGTGGTCAGAAAATATTAAAAACATTAAAGAATTATTGGCGGATCCTGAACGTATGAAAACAATGTCTGAAGCTGCAAAAGAATGGAGCCATAAGTATACTTTAGAGAGATTTGAAGAAGCAATAAAGGAGGTGTTGAATAAGGAAAAGTTCAACTTTTAAGGTTCAGCGTTCAAGGTGCCACTGAACTATTTTCAAAATTAGAATTATGTTGTAAAGCTTTCCCCGGCTCCCTTTAGGGTGAGGGGTAAAACGGGGAAAGAGTGAAAATGCAACGAATGTCCGTAGAAGCTAAAAAATGGAGTCAGCAGTATACTTTAAAGAGATTTGAAGAAGCAATAAAGGAGGTGTTGAATAAGGAAAAGTTCAACTTTTAAGGTTCAGCGTTCAAGGTGCCACTGAACTATTTTCAAAATTAGGATTATGTTGTAAAGCTTTCCCCAGCTCCCTTCAGGGTGAGCTGTAAAACAGGAAAAGGTTCAACGTTCAAGGTGCAGCTGAACTATTTTTAAAATTTGAATTATGTGTAAAACTTTCCCCGGCTCCCTTCAGGGTGAGGGGTAAAACGGGGAAAGAGTGAGAAAGAAAAATGAGCTTATTTAAATCCAGAGGAAATGACAAGGATGTCTACAGAAGCAAGGAAATGGAGTCAGCAGTATACGCTGGAAAGCTTTAAAGCTGTAATTAAGAGACTGCTTGCCCCAACCTCGAAAAGGAATTAATCAAAATACGGAAAAGGATTAGAGAAAATATTCTAATTGTTATTGAATATCTGCCAGATATATAAGTTTTTAAGCGGCCTATCGAAAATTGATCGTAAAATTTGAAGTGAGATGACGTTTAAATTTTCTGCTGTTTGAGCGACAGGTTTTTTTGTCATTATTCATATTTTTCCCGCGAGTTCAGAAAATTTAGACATCGAACTAAAAATTTAGATCTATTTTCGTAAGCCTAGATTTTTTTGGTTCTTTTTCATCAATGGAAAAAGAACAGAAGATTATTCTTTCTTCCAGGCCTATTATAAGTTCAGAAAGTAAAATTAAATGAGTAAATCGTGGGAGGAATAAAATGAAGCATTTATATAAACCAGCACTTCGATCCTCGCTCCCTACGGTCACCAGCTCAGTGGACATTCGTATAAAATAAAAAACAACAAATGGTAAACTATGAGCTGTTTTAACGAAATACGGTAAACAGAAAACGTAATATGCGAGTACTCCAACTTATCGACAGCCTACGCCCCGGCGGAGCCGAACGTATGTCCGTCAATTATGCCAATGCCTTGGCAAAAGAAATCGATGGCTCATTTTTATGCAGTACCCGTATTGAAGGTCTATTAAAAAAACAACTGGCACCCGAAGTTGGTTACCTGTTCCTGAATAAGAAGAAGATTTTAGATTTGAAGGCAGTTTGGAGATTGAGAAAATTTGTAAAAAAAAATAAGATTGATCTCATACAGGCCCATGGTAGCTCATGGTTCATGGGTGTACTCCTGAAAATCTCCCTGCCGCATTTAAAACTGGTGTGGCATGACCATTTTGGAGCAAGGGCAGAGAAAGATCTGAGACCGGGGTTATTGTCCGTATTTTCCGGGTATTTCGACGGAATTATTAGTGTGAACCTACAACTTAAAGATTGGGCAGTGAAAAACCTTCATTGTAGTAAAGTTGAATTTATACCTAATTTTGCCTCCTTTGGAGGAAGAGAGCCTAAAGATAATAATCTCCAAATTAGAGAAGGTTTTAAAATAATTCACCTGGCTAATTTGAAACCACCAAAAGACCATCTGAATCTTTTTAAGGCTTTCGGGAAGTTATCACAGGTCAATACATCTGTAAGCCTTCATTTAATAGGTAAAGAGGAGAATAATTATTATTCCCGGGAATTAAGAAATTTTATTAAGGAACATGGTCTTGAAGATAAAATCTATTTTTACGGTGAAAGGGAAGAGATAATATATCTTTTGCAACAGTCTGATCTCGGGGTGCTCTCTTCTTCCTCGGAAGGCTTACCCGTTGCCCTCCTGGAGTATGGTTTTGCAGGCTTACCTGTGGTTAGTACAAAAGTGGGAGAATGTGAGGCTGTAGTTGGAACAGCAGGGGTATTAGTTCCCCCGAATGATCCGGAAGCCTTATTTTTGGCTCTTAAATCATATGTGGAAAATGAAGTTGAAAGAAGGAAAGATTCCGTAGCTTTCCAAAAAAGGGTTTTTGAAACTTATTCAGAAAAGCAGGTATTAAAACAGCTTTTGAGCTTCATGAGAGATTTGTGATCAGATCATTCGGAATGAAAAATAGGTTGCAGGTTAAAAAGACAAAGTGAGATATAAGAGACCATCCAGAGTAGTGCAAAACCTTTTACAGGTGGAGTATATCAAATTGGTGTTGCTTCATTTGGCAATAGCTTTTGCTATTTATTTATACGAGCCTCTCTCTATGCTCTATTCACTATCAGTTTTTGCTTACTTTATCTTTACTATCCTACAGAAAAAAAATAAGAATAACGAAGCTTTAATGGCCGCTGCTTATATTGCCGGCGTTGAGATATTCTGGAGAATGACGGGCGGGGTCGTTTTTTATGAAACCGGTAAATATGCAGTTATTATTTTTCTGCTAATAGGAATGCTTTTTAAAGGAACTTCGGCGAAGACCACGCCTTTTTGGCTGTATCTATTGATCCTGGTGCCCGGTATTGTAATTGCTTCTTTGAACCCCGACTATGATGAGGTATTTAGGAAAGCTGTGGCATTTAACTTGAGTGGGCCTGTATGCCTGGGGGTTTCTGCCTTATATTGTTATTATAAGAAAATTTCTAAAAAAAATTTTCAAAAAGTACTTTTAATGTTACTACTGCCTATAATAACAAACATGTTCTATTTGTTTTTCTATACTCCAAGTCTGCAGGAAATGGTTATAAATATTGGAGCCAACTATGCAGCTACTGGAGGCTATGGGCCCAACCAGATAGCCACTATTATGGGAATGGGAAGTTTGTTGTTGGTCATTCGACTATTCGATGTAAAAGGTAAATGGGTCAATCTCATTGACCTTGGTTTATTAGGTATGATGAGCTATAGAGCAATAATTACTTTTTCTAGAGGAGGAATTGTAACTGCTTTGATATGTGCAGCGGCTTTTATATTTCTGCTATACTACAAGAAGGGTCGTAGGGAGCAGAAACAACTGCAAATTAAAATTATTTTTTTAGTAGGAGTTCTTTTTGCTTCATGGGCTTTCTCGGCTACCGGAAGTTCCGGGTTAATCGTGAACCGATGGACGGGGAAAGACGCAAGGGGTAGAGAGAAGGAAGATTTGACTACGGGAAGAGTAGATCTTTTGTCGACTGAACTTGAAGCTTTTTATCATAATCCGGTAGTCGGCGTTGGAGTGGGAAAAGCCAAATCTTATAGAGAAAAAGAGCTGGGAGAAGAAATTGCTACACACAGTGAAGTGAGCAGACTTCTTTCAGAACACGGCCTTTTAGGTCTGCTGGGGGTAACAATCTTAGTTGTTGTACCTATGCTCTTCTGGCTGAAGTTTAAAAACAATTACTTCTTTCTTTGTTTTATGTTGTTCTGGTTCCTCACAGTGAATCATTCTGCCATGAGAATTGCCCTTCCAGCATTTGTATATGGTTTGGCATTACTGTATATAGTTGAAGATAAGAGAGCTGTAGGGAGAAATGCAATAAAAGAAAGAAAACCGGGCCCAGTTTTGAGTTCTCAGTTTTGAGTTCTCAGTTGCTAAAAACTGAGCGAAGCGAAGTTTTCGTAATTTAGTTTAAGATTGTAAAACCGACAACCGACAACCGACAACCGACAACCGACAACCGACAACCGACAACCGACAACCGACAACCGACAACCGACAACCGACAACCGACAACCGACAACCGACAACCGACAACTCTGAAAAATCTAATCTACATAGGTAACCAACTATCAACTCGGGGAGGCTCTCCTACCTCCATCGACATCTTGGCACCATTACTTAGAAAAGAATGTTTCCAGGTAAAAACAGCTTCCGCAAAAAAGAACAAATTCCTTCGCCTGATAGAAATGCTCCTGTTAGTGTACAGGAACAGAAGAACTACCGACTTCGTGCTCATAGATACCTACAGCACACAAAATTTCTGGTATGCTTATGCAGTTGCCAGCCTCTGCCGAAAGCTGCACCTTAAATACATTCCCATCCTCCACGGAGGAGAACTTCCCGCCCGACTCGAAAATTCTCCTAAGGTGTCAAAAAAGGTATTTGAGAAAGCATTTTTAAATGTGGCTCCGTCGCTGTACCTAAAAACGGTTTTTCAGCAAAAAGGCTTTTTAAACGTTCAATATATTCCCAACAGTATCCACCTGGAAAATTATCCTGTTAAAGAACGAATTCAACTTCGTCCCAAATTATTATGGGTAAGAGCATTTAATGAGATTTATAACCCGCTGCAGGCAGTAAAGGTTCTGGAGCTGCTGTTGCCCGATTATCCTGATGCCGAGCTTTGTATGGTAGGTCCTGTAAAAGATGATTCATGGAAAAATTGTATTCGCTACTCCAGGCTGCACAGCCTGCCGGTTCGTTTCATGGGAAGGTTACCCAAAGAAGAATGGATTGCATTATCTAAAGCATACGATATTTTTTTAAACACTACCAACATAGATAATACCCCTGTGAGTGTAATTGAAGCTATGGCCCTGGGGCTGCCTGTAGTTTCCACAAATGTGGGCGGACTCCCATATCTCATAACTGCCGATATAGATGGGGTGCTGGTACCCCCAAATGATCCCGAACGAATGGCAGAGGCCATAAAAAATATGCTTAAGCGACCAGAACATTCTCTGGAAAGAACCCGCGCTGCGAGGAAGAAAGTAGAGGTTTTTGACTGGGAGAGGGTTAAGGTTTTGTGGAAAGAAGTGTTAGCCAGATAAGATTAAGCATTATAAGGCAAAAGTTGTGAGTTCTCAGTTGTGAGTTGTGAGTTGTGAGTTGTGTGACTTCGTTCAGTTTTCTTAAATTTAATTCAAGGTTCTAAAACCGCCAACCGACAACCGAAAAACATGAAAAGCTACAAAGATCTCGACATTTACAATTTGGCTTTTACCTATGCTATTGAAGTACATAAAGTGTCGCTGAAATTACCAAAGTTCGAATTGTACGAACAGGGGAGTCAGGTGAGGCGATCTTCGAAGAGTGTAAAAGATAATATTGTAGAAGGATATGGTAGAAGAGCCTATAAACAGGATTTCATCAAATACCTTACCTACAGCCATGCCTCTCTTCTTGAATGTTTGTCTCAGCTGGAGATGATCGATGAGCTTTATGAGACCTCTGAAGTTAAGGATCTGAGAAGCAGGTATGATTTACTGGGAGGTAAGATATTTTCTTTCATCCAATACGTTGAGAAGAACTGGAAAAGTTGAAAATCAGTTTTTAATTATGCATTGTCATTTTTGCTTCCTGTCGGGTCCTGAAATAAGTTGACCGTTTTACGGAGTTTAAGACAACTCAGTACTATGGCAAAACCACAGGATTTTTCTAAAGAAGCTTCTAATCGAGTAAATCGTTACTTTAGTGAGAGCTTTAAA
>Ga0208014_1000115_pt1 | contig 47102 bp, 33 predicted proteins | sample 25_taG_FD_184099 | JGI IMG/M metagenome (GOLD analysis project Ga0208014, IMG submission 184099) | Marine viral communities from Cariaco Basin, Caribbean Sea - 25_WHOI_OMZ (SPAdes) (version 2) | ecosystem: Environmental > Aquatic > Marine > Oceanic | place: Caribbean Sea: Cariaco Basin...
AAACGAAACACTCAGTCTTCTAACGACCATATGGACTGGGACTTATATAAAGCCAGGCATCTAGTAGAAAACGCTTTCGCTAAGCTAAAACAGTACAGTATAGGGCGGTTGCCACTAGATTTGATAAGCTCAAGCAGAGTTATGAAAATACGGTCGCTCTTGCTTGTGCTTATATCTGGCTCAAATTATGAATGTTCAACACGCCCTAATAAAAACAACTAATGACGTCAAAATGACTAATAGCAGTTTATCACTTGAAGTAGTACCGACAATAAGAATTTTTAGCGAATGATTAAAGTGCATTTTAGCATCAACGCTTAAAGATAAAATACTCAGGCTATAATAGTCTGCTTATTTTATGAGAAAAATTGCACTTCGAGTATTAACACTATAACCGTTCAGACTGAGTACCAAGCACCCCTTTAGTGATTAAAGACTCAACTGCTAGCCACAGCAGTATGAAGTTCAGCAGATTTCGAGTATAATCACAGCCCTTCCCAGCTTGCACAATTTTTATAAGAATCCTCACATGATAGGATTCAACGTTAAGCTACACCCACATTTTGGATGGCTGCCAAACTTATGAGTAACACCCCCATCGTAACCCCAGATTATAAAGAAAGTACCGAATCTTATCGCCAACTGATTGCTTCAACTGGCGAAGACTTAGATCGTCCGGGTTTGCTAGATACGCCTGTACGTGCTGCAAAGGCCTTTGCCCATCTGACTCAAGGCTATCATCAAAGCATAGAAGAAGTGGTCAATGATGCTGTGTTTCCATCAGCGAATCGCGAGCTGGTACTGGTACAGAACATTGAGTTTTATTCACTGTGTGAGCATCATATGCTACCGTTCCATGGTGTCGCTCATATCGGCTACTTACCTGACGGCCAAGTACTGGGACTGTCAAAATTTGCCCGTATCGTCGATATGTTTGCCCGTCGTTTGCAAATACAAGAAAACCTAAGTGAGCAGATTGCACAGACTATCATGGATGTTACTGGCTGCCGCGGTGTAGCAGTCGTCATGGATGCATCGCATATGTGTATGATGATGCGCGGTGTTAGCAAACAACATTCAACCACGCGTAGTACCGCGATGCTTGGTGAATATCAACACAACAATCAAGCCCGTAATGAATTTTTGGGTGCGGTACCTAAACGTCAACCAGCGTTTTAAGTCGCTGTTAATTGATTAGGCTGTTGTGAATAACAACCAAATAAAAAGGACGCATATGATGCGTCCTTTTTATTTGACTGAGTGATGGAAAAATAGTACTAACCAATTGGTTTTACATCATCTATCCAATCGCCATAACCAGCAGCTTCCATATCTGCAAGTGGAATAAAGCGGAGCGCTGCTGAATTCATGCAATAGCGCTTGCCTGTCGGTGCTGGACCGTCATCAAATACATGTCCCACGTGTGAGTCCGCGTAACGGCTACGAATTTCAGTACGGGTTCCAAATATTCCTCGATCTGGCTTTTCAACCACTAAGCTCGTATCCAATGGGCGAGTAAAGCTCGGCCAGCCCGTACCAGACTTATATTTATCACGCGAAGAATACAGTGGCTCACCAGATACGACGTCTACATACAATCCAGGCTCTTTATTATCCCAGTACTCATTATCAAAGGCGCGCTCGGTACCTTCTTTTTGTGTGACCTTGTACTGAATATCACTAAGGGACTTCTTTAGCGCATCTTGTGAAGGTTTTACAAATGTATCTGGGTTAAAACCTTTGCCTACCTTACTATCCGATGTGTTATTTGGCGTCACTTGCTGTGTGCTATCTGCTTCGGGCGTAAACTTACTAAAATCAAGCTCATAGTTTTTACCATAGACACTCTCGATAAATTGATAGCGACCAGAATTAAAGGTATAAGCTTTATAGCGTATCGGGTTCTTTTTATAATAATCCTGATGATACTCTTCAGCAGGATAAAAAGTGCTAGCAGGTACAATCTCAATCACTACTGGCTTGTCATACACACCAGAGGCTTGCAGGGATTGCTTGGCTGCTTCTGCGATTTGCTTTTCTTGCGCATTGTTATAGAAAATTGCTGGACGGTACTGTGTGCCGCGATCAACATACTGCCCTTTATCATCAGTAGGATCAGCGATTCTCCATAGCGCCTGTACTATGCCATTGTAAGTAATCTTCTTAGGATCATAATACACCTGCGCCGCCTCGGTATGCCCAGTACCACCTGCCGACACCTGCTTGTAGGTTGGGTTTTCAGCGGTGCCACCCGTATAGCCAGACACGACTTCTACCACGCCAGGGATTTTTTCATAACCTGCTTCAACACACCAAAAACACCCACCCGCTACTGTGGCTACTGCCAATCCTGGTGTAGTCGGTGCATATGGGTTAGCGGCAGTTGTGTTCTTTACAGTAGAGCTGTTTTCAGTTGATGCGCAGCCTGCGTAAATCGCACTACTCGCTATGATAACTAACCCTATGATTTTAGATGGTAATATGCGGTTCATGAAAATCTCCTAAGCGTAATATCCTTTAAACATCCTAACGCTTTTGTATCACTGAAACATTCCTATACTGTTATATATTTACAGTTTATTAAGATATTTTTTAGCAACTGGGTTTAGAGCGTGTCCTCAATTCAATCGATAGTCATCTAAATGGGTTAAAAATGGCTAAATCTTGCCAAACGGTGTCAAATAGCTGACTAATATCTCGATATTATCTGCGCTATTTTCCTTGTTTGACTGCAATTTATCTCATTTTTATCACCATTTTTAAAATGAAGACACGCCCTAATCACAATATAAATTAAACGATTATTTGATAACGAGCATATATTTTAGTATGAGTTAACTATAGGAATAGGACGAAAGCTTTATTATCTCGAATACATTAAAAAAGCCCACTCTCAAAAAAGTAATGGGCTTTTATTTATCATAAGGTTATCAATGTAAGCATAGGATTATGAAGATTTTTGGCTATCTTTATCAGCACGTTCGTCACTAGCCTGCTTAATCTTCGTTAGAATTTCTTTGATCTCAGCGGCTGATAGATAAGTTGGCACGGCATAAGTATCACTGACTTCTTTTGCAGCTGCCTTTGCAATCTCATTAAAGTCGCTGGTTTGCATACCATTGACAGTCGGATCAATATTTAGATCTGCAATCAAGTTTCTAACTTGCGTGATAAGGTGATCTGCTATCTCACTATCGCCATTGGCTGCTTGACCATCCTGTACCATACCGGTTCTTTTCGCCAATGCAGCCAGTCTTTTTTTGCTCGCTTTGCGATTGACGTCGAGCACATAAGGCAACACGATGGCATTAGCACGGCCATGCGGAATACTATAGTAAGCGCCTAACTGATGCGCAATAGCATGCACATAACCCAGACCTGCTTTGTTAAAGGCAATCCCGCCATAATGAGCGGCGATACCCATCTCTTCTCTTGCTTTTAAATTGCCACCGTCTTTATAAGCTAGTGGTAGGTAATGCATAACAGATTTTACGGCAGAGGCTGCATAATAATCTGTCTCTACGCTAGCATTGGCACTCATCCATGCTTCTAAGGCATGGGTCAATACATCAATGCCAGTATCTGCTGTTATATGGGCTGGCATGCCTTTCATGATAACCGGATCGATCGCTGCGGCTAGCGGTACCATTCTTGGGTCGATAGACAGTGCTTTCTGATGCGTTTTATCATCCGATACTACTGCGCCAAGTGTCGCTTCTGAACCCGTGCCAGCTGTCGTTGGTACGCAGTACAGCGGCGTCGCGGGCTTTCTTGCTTTAAGAATACCGATTAGCTGCTTGGGCTTACACTTGTTGCCTTGAGACATGGCTATCATTTTGGCTGCATCGATCACTGAGCCACCGCCAATGGCTACGATAGAGTCACAATTGGCTTCGATAGACTGACGTAGTCCTTCTTCAACTACTTTAAAAGTAGGATCTGGCGTAACACCGTCATAGATGTGGTAACTGATATTTTTCGCATCTAGATAATCGGTAACTTTTGCTGGTATCCCCAGTTTGTTGAGCACCGTATCCGTGACAATAAACACATTGGTATTGCCTTCATTGATAAGCATATCGCATAGCTCGTCACAGGCAGTCTCGCCAACGAATAACATCGGTCTTCTGATAGGTATCACATAAGATACTGCTTTTAATACCTTTGCCCGAGTCTTAGCCACAGCCAAATAACCAGCATGCTGCAAACTGTTGTTCTTTACCAATTTAGTAATACTGTTTTGTGTTTTCATGAGCACAAAAATCCTTTTTAATGATGGTTTTAACTGCAATAAAGACCGTTTTGGGCAGCCAGTTAAATATTACTAATTTACGAGCGCCAGAATGTATAAAGATACGCATCACAGCATTATAAAATGGGCAGCTCTCTAAAATTATTGTACCACTGCTCTTTTCAATATGTCGCTATTATTATGAACTGCAATGTGTCAATTTTATACCAAGCCGCTTATTTTAGTCGCTTAATTTGATTGATCAATCTAAGTGGCTACAGTAAGTCGTTTAAACTAGTCAGTAATTGCCTTTAACAGTTGCTGAGTATAAATATGTTGTGGGTGATTGAAAAGATCTTCGGTACGTCCAGATTCCACACACACTCCTTTTTTTAACACCATAATATGCTGACACAGTGCACGTACTACCTTGAGATCGTGGCTAATAAAGACATAGCTGACTTGCAGTCTTTCTTGGATTTCACGTAATAAACTAACTACTGTTACCTGTGTGGTACTATCGAGCGCAGAAGTAGGCTCATCCAATATAAGTAGACTGGGTTTCATAATAAGTGCGCGCGCCAGTGCCACGCGTTGACGCTGACCACCTGACAACTCATGAGGATAACGCTGCGCAAAGGCTAAAGGCAAATGTACCGTAGCAAGACTATCTAGCACCGCTTGCTGACGAGCGGCCTTATCCACGCCTTGTACTAACAATCCTTCTTCTACGATTTGCATGACCGTCATACGCGGATTAATACTGGCAAATGGATCTTGAAATACCATCTGTATCTGCGAGCGGAAGTTACGTAGCGCTTTTTTGGACAATGCTGAGACATCTTGATCATTGACCACTATCTGCCCATTCACACGTGCTTGGTTGCTCAGTAGTTGACTAAGCGCCAGTGCAATGGTGGTTTTGCCAGAGCCAGATTCTCCAACGATACCCAATGCCTGACCTTTTTGCAGTGTCATATCGACACCTTTGACCGCATCGAACCAGCGCTTGGTACCACCAAACAGACCTTTTTCAATTGGGAACTTTATATTAAGACGCTTCACTTCTAATACGCTTGATTGTTTATCTGCGTTATCGTCTTTTATGGTTAATGCTTGCCCAAAGTCTTGCTTGATAAGTGTGCGAGTATAATCGGCCTTAGGCTGATCAAATACCGAAGATGTTTTACCCTGTTCAATCGTTTGACCTTGGCGCATAACGATGACCTCATCACTATAGCGCTTGACCAGATTAAGATCATGACTGATTAATATCATCGCCATATTGTGCTTGCGTTTGAGCTCATCTAGTAGCGCCAAAATCTCATGCTGTAAGGTAACATCGAGCGCAGTCGTTGGCTCATCAGCAATTAGAATGTCAGGCTGCTGAGCCAATGCCATGGCAATCATCACTCGCTGACGCTGACCACCTGATAACTCATGTGGGTAACGGTTCAACTTGTCAGCAGGATCTGCAATATTGACATCATTTAGCAAAGCAATGCTAGTATCTCGCCATTGCTTCTTAGCTACGCCAACTAGACGCAACGATTCAGCGATTTGTTTGGCGACCGTATGTAGTGGGTTCAGCGCGGTCATCGGCTCCTGAAATACCATACCAATCCGCTGTCCACGAATAGACCGCAATGCAGCATTACGCGCCTTATCATTGGATATGGGCAAGGTAGACATACCTGCCGTACTTGCCAACTGAACTTCACCAGTAATCGTTAAACTATCTGGTAACAGACCTAGTAGGGCAAGACTGGCGATCGATTTGCCAGAGCCTGACTCACCAACGATAGCCAAAGTTTGCCCTTGTCTTAGCTCATAAGACAGCGCATCGACCAACTGGACACCTGTAGTCGTCGTGATAGTTAATCTATCTACAGTTAGCATAAGCTTATCTTGTGCACGATTAGGGGTTTCATTTGGTGCGTTGCTGTGCTCGGTGGCGATAATATTTTTAATCATATTAAGAACGCCTCGGATCAAATGCATCACGCAGCGCTTCGCCGACGAAGATGAGCAATGACAAAATAAAGGTCAAACTAAAGAATCCTGACAAGGCAAGCCATGGTGCATCAAGGTTGTTCTTCCCTTGTACCATTAGCTCACCAAGAGACGGCGAGCCAGGTGGCAATCCATATCCCAAGAAATCCAGCGCAGTCAAAGCGATAATATTGGCCGTTAGAATAAATGGCAACTGCGATAAGCTAGAAGCTAATGCATTGGGTAAGATATGTCTGAGCATGATTTGGCTGTCCGAAACGCCTAAATTGCGTGCAGCTCGCACATAGTCAAAGTTGCGGGCTCGCAAAAACTCCGCCCGTACCAAACCAACTAAACCCATCCAGCCAAATAACAGCATCATGGCGAACAGCATAATAATACTAGGACTAAACAGACTGACCAAAATAATGATCATAAACAGCTGAGGCATACCGCCCCATACTTCCATAAAACGCTGCCCTGCCAGATCTACCCAGCCGCCATAATAGCCTTGTACCGCACCAACGATAATCCCAATCAGTGCGCCCGCAAGCGTCAGAGCCAAACCAAACAGTAACGACACTCGCATACCATAAAGTATCCGTGCCAGCACATCACGCCCCATATCATCAGTGCCAAGCCAGTTCTGAGCGTTTGGTGCTGCTGGATAAGGCAAACCAAGTTCGACATTCGGCGTCTGGTCGGCAAACGGAATAAGCGGCATTATATGAAACCCTTGCTCATCAATCAGCGACTGCACTGCAGGGTCTTTATAATTGGTTTCGGTCTCAAATACACCGCCAAACATCGTTTCAGGATAGGCCTTTAATACCGGAAAGTAATAATCGCCTTGATACTGCACTAACAATGGTTTGTCATTGGCAATGACATTAGCTGCCATACAAATAACAAATATCACTGCGAAAACAAACAGTGATATCACCCCAAGTCTATTTTGGCGAAAGCGATTTAAACGTGCTTGCCATATAGGGTTCAAGCGTTGCTTTTTTGTGGTAGATAGCTGCTCAAACATTGGCGCTTTATCTGGTTCGCTATTAATAGGACTGCTCTTTGATGAAGGTTGATTATTTGACATTAGCGCCCCTCAAAATCAATACGAGGATCGATTAAGTGATAGCTCAAATCACTGATTAATTGTAGCAGCAGCCCCACTAAGGTAAAGATAAATAGTGTGCCAAATATCACTGGATAATCGCGTTGTTGAATGGCTTCAAAACCTAGCAAACCGAGGCCGTCTAGTTTAAAGATAATCTCAATCAAAAAATTACCCGCGAAGAAGATACCAACGATAGCGGCTGGAATACCTGCGATAATAATCAACATCGCATTGCGAAAAACATGGCCGTATAGCACCTGACGCTCACCTAAGCCTTTAGCACGAGCGGTCAGTACATACTGTTTGCCCAGCTCCTCTAAAAAGCTGAATTTGGTCAGATAGGTCAAACCTGCAAAACCGCCTACAGTACTTGCCAGCAGCGGTAACGCCAAATGCCAAAAATAATCTTTTACTTTACCAAGCGCGCTTAGCTGATCAAAATTTTCGGACGTCAGTCCCTGTAATGGAAAGATATTCCAATAGCTGCCACCTGCAAAGAAAACCAGTAAAATCACTGCGAAGACAAACACAGGTATTGCATGTCCGATCGCTAGCAGCATAGCAGTGGCTTTATCAATGCCTGAGCCATGATGCATCGCTTTATAGACGCCTAGCGGAATAGCGATCATATAGATGAGCAACGTACTCCACAGCCCAAGCGATATCGAGACTGGCAGCTTCTCTATGATAAGATCGGTCACCGACTGCCCTTTAAAAAACGACTCACCAAAATCTAGCTGAGCGTAGTTCTTTAGCATGAGCCAAAATCGCTCTGGAGCGGATTTATCAAAGCCATATTGAGCATTGATCGCAGCGACCATCTCCTCAGAGAGACCACGCGTGCCTTGATAAGTACTGTCGTTGCCACCTGCACTGCCCGCACCAATATTACCGCCAAGCGCATTATCTTTTGCGCCCTGCTCAATAAGTGCCAGCTGCTGCTCAACAGGCCCGCCCGGTGCCGCCTGTACGATCACAAAATTGGCAAGCAATATCAAAAATAGTGTCGGCAATATCAGTAGTAGTCTTTTTAAGATATAACGACCCATAATGGCGACTTCCTAAATAAAGAGAGATAGCAATGACGTTCAGCAGCGAATTGTGGTGTATTAAATAGGTGCTTAAAAGCAAACTATTTGTTAAAAACTTACTTTAAAAGTTGTTTTTCAGCTCACGTAACGCTGCAAATACCGTTAACGACTTCTCATCATCGATAGGCATTTTGGATTTAACTCCTGCGATTACACTCGGCTCTTGTGTACGTAAAAACACATTTACCGTGCGCTCATGCTCTAGTGTCACTGGTAGCGTTGCCATGCCTTGTTCAGTTTGTACCTCTGCTCGTGCTAAGGCTTGCTGCATCGATTCATTGTCAGGTTCAATAGATAGACCAAAACGTAGGTTACTGGCCGTATATTCATGCGCCGGATACAGTAGCGCCTCATGAGGCAAGCCGTTCAAACGCTTAAAGCTCTCATGCAGTTGCTCAATCGTACCAGTAAACACACGTCCACAACCTGCACTAAACAACGTATCACCGCAGAAACAATGCTTTTGCCCATCGATATCCAAAATATAGGCCATATGGCTAGCGGTATGCCCTGATACATCCCAGACTTGCGCAGAGCAGCCCCATGCGCTCACCGTGCTACCGTCTTTGATAGTTTGATCTTCATCGACGCCATGCTCACTATGCGCAACCAGATGAGTCATCGGATACGATTCCTGCAACTCTGCGACGCCGCCGATATGATCATGATGATGGTGAGTCGTCCAAATCGAGGTTAGTTCGAGCTCATGCGTCTCTAGATAATCAATGACCGGCTGGGCTTGACCTGGATCAATGACAATCGCCTGCTTATTATTTTCATTAATCAATGTCCAGATATAGTTATCGCTAAATGCTTTGATTGGGTGAATACGAATACTCATATTAAATCCTTACCGGTAGTTATTTTTGTTACGTGTTATTTTAAATTATTTAATTTAACGGTTATTTGATAGCAATAGCATATATTTAATAAAACAACATATAGGCTCAGCTGTCCGTTGTTATCGGGTCAAGCTTTATAGTAAATACTGTTTATTGTTTTAAATATTTATTGATACGCCCTTCTGCCTCTTTATCCACCCACCAGTAATCGATACCAACAGCATTGGTCGGTAGTTTTTCAGTATGGCGATACTGATCCCAATAGGCGACATTGGTGCCAGATTTGCCGTATAGCGGTACGACATAATGCCCTGCGCGTAACAACCGATCTAGCACCTGCGTATACAGTACGATCTCGTCACGATTTTTAGCATTACCAAGGGCAGCAACGACCTTATCGACGGCTGCATTCTTGATACCAGCACTGTTATGATTACCCGGCTCGTCAGCAGCAGCGCTACCCCAAAATGCCGCTTGCTCAGCACCAGGAGATAGACTTTGAGCAAACACGTCCACGACCATATCATAATCAAAACGGCGCATACGCTCATAATATTGTGGCCCATCGACTTGGCGCAATGTTGCATCAAATCCCAAGCGTTTTAGATTGCGAATATAAGGCAACAAGACACGGCCCATGGTCTCGCCTGTCATCAAAATCTCAATCTGAGCAAGCGATCCATCAAGTTGATATAGTTTCATATCCTCATAATAAAACCCAGCCTCTAATAGAAGCTGGCGCGCTTCTAATAATCCTTGACGATTAAAACCATTACCATCACTGGTGGATAGCTGCCATTCTGCTAATGTTGCTTTGCGCTGAATCGGTTCGAGCTCAGACAATAACGGTGTCAATACCTGCATCTCTGCATCAGATGGCGTACCCTTTGCTGCAAGCTCTGAGCCATGGAAGAAGCTCTGCAAACGCTCGTACTGCCCATGAAATAGGGTTTTATTCATCCATTCAAAATCATAAGCAGCTGTCAGTGCTTGGCGAACTTTAATATCTTGAAAGATTGGGCGACGCAAATTCATCACCAACGCTTGCATCGGTACTGGATTTTGACTGGTTATCGTCTCTTTTTGGATAAGCCCTGCTTTTACGGCAGGGAAATTATACCCAGTTACCCAGTTCGATGCTTTATTTTCGGGGCGAAAACGGTATTGACCAGATTTAAAACCCTCAAAGGCAATCTCATCACTTTGATAATAAACAAACTTGATCATATCAAAGTTGTAGCGGCCACGATTGACCATCAAATCACGACCCCAATAATTGGGATCACGTATATAACTTACCGAACGCCCAGCATCGACGCGTCCCAACTTATAAGGACCACTACCCATCAATGGTGACAGACTGATTTTCTCAAAATCGGCATCAATGGAAGACTTGGCAAATATAGGGAACTGGCCAACAGTCAGTAAAATCTCTTTGTTTTCAGCAGAGGCAAAGACAAACTTTACTTGTTGATCATTAATGATTTGAATGTCTTTGATATCGCTAAGATAACTGCGAATATACATGGGGCCTTTGTTCAATATCGCCTCAAAAGTCGCTTTTACATCGCGACTGGTCACACCCGACCCATCCCAAAAACGAGCATTAGGATTGAGATGATAGATAATCCAGCTGGTATCATCTGGATCATATGTCACTTTACTTGCCAGCTGTGGATACATGGTAAATGCTTCATTTAATGAGCCAGTCATCAAAGTATCATACAGATAGTCTGTGCCAATCATCGCGACGCCTGTGGTCATCCATTTATTGGCGCTATTAAACGTACCGCGAGCATCTAGAGACAGCGTACCTCCTGATGGCGCTTTTGGATTGGCATAAGGTAAGTAAGGTGCATCGATGTACTTAGTAGGACTATTGTGACCAAGCGCGGTCGTCGTGATAGGTGCAGCGATACTGCTCGGTATCAAACTGACGGTGATGGTTAGCAATACAGCTTTTAACAGGGCGTTTTTTATTATCATGACGTTATAATAAACCTCTATGCTAACCAATATAAATATCAAAACGTAAAGCCTGACAGCAAAACAGCGTTATAGCAAAATTTTATCATAACAAACTTAGGTTTTTTAACACTTTAGCGCAGAATTTCCCTACTTCTAAAGTAGTGGGATGAATGCATTGTTGGTAGTAACTATTTCTACATGTGGTATTATTAATAATAAATATAGCACGAAATATAAGCACCGTCTGTATGCCCACTCAAATTCTAAACGCCCATAAAGTTAGGATATATCCTAATGCCGATCAGCAAGTATTCTTTGCTAAATCATTCGGTTGTACGCGCTTTATTTGGAATAAAATGCTTGGTGATAAGATTGATCATTACAAAGCTACTAAAACCACCCTAAACAACACCCCAGCTCAGTACAAAAAAGAGTTTGAATGGCTCAAAGAAGTGGATAGCCTGGCATTGGCTAACGTACAGCAACAGCTAAGAGCTGCCTATAGCAAGTTTTTCAAACAAGGCTCAGGTTTTCCTAAATTCAAGAAAAAAGGCATTAAAGACAGCTACACCACCAACAATCAAAAGGGAACGGTAGCCGTCACAAAAAACACCGTTAAACTGCCTAAAATAGGCCACATCAACGCCAAATTCCCCAGTAAAATAAACGGCTTAATAAAAAGTGCCACCATAAGCAAAACCCCATCAGACAAGTATTACGTCAGCCTATTGGTTGAAACGGTCGTTGAGCCACTACCAAAGACTCACTCTAATATCGGCATTGATTTAGGACTGACCCACTTCATCGTCTTATCAAATGGATGCAGAGTTGCCAATCCTAAGTTTCTGGCAAAGTTGCAAGATAAACTGGCGCGAGAACAAAAGATTTTAGCCAAACGTAGAGCTGTGGCCAAAGCGGATCAACGTAAACTATCAGAGAGCGGTAACTACCAAAAGCAAAAACTTAAAGTTGCTAAAGTCTACGAGAAAATAACCAATAGCCGCAAAGACTTTCTACATAAGCTCTCATTCAATATCATCAAAAACCACGATGTTATTGCTATTGAGGATTTGAATGTAAAGGGTATGGTTAAGAACAGGAAACTTGCCAAAGCCATATCGGACAGCGCTTGGTCGGTCTTTACCACCATGCTGGCATATAAAGCGGAATGGTACGGTAAAACGCTTGTTAAAATAGACCGGTGGTATCCATCCTCTAAAACGTGCTCAGGATGCAGTCACTTGCTAACGAAAGCTGAATTACCGCTGTCGTTAAGATCTTGGAATTGTCCAAGTTGCCTGCAAGAAAATGACCGAGACCTCAACGCCAGTATTAACATCTTAAATCAAGGATTGCTACTGGCTAAACACTCAAAAACTGTCGGTGCGACAGGGTTAGCTTAGTCAATTCGCTTAACCGCTGATACAGAATATCGTGTCAAGTATGAGCGTTACCTAAGAAACCCCTACCTATAAGGTAGTGGGTAGTTCATCCTAATGGTTTGCCGTGTTACGCGGCATCCATCAGTACGACATCATTGATATTAGATATAATGGCGGCAGATATTAAACGCTTCTTCCTAAAACTGCGCATCGACAAATACACTCATAAAAAAAGACGCAACTTGTAAAAGCAGCGTCTTTTATTTTAAAGGCTATTATGACTTATGCATGCTTTTTTTCGAACGCAATCATAAAGTCAACCAGCTGCTGTACCCACTCAATTGGTACGGCATTGTAGATGCTGGCTCGCATACCGCCTACGTCACGATGACCTTTTAGATTTAACAAGCCAGCTTTTTCTGACTCTTCTAAGAATACTTTATCAAGGCTGCTGTCTGCTAAAGTAAATGGCACGTTCATGATAGAACGATACTTAGAATCTACTGGATTATTATAAAAACTGCTGTCATCGATTGTCTTATAAAGTAAGTCAGCTTTTTGCTGATTGATTTTACCGATAGCAGCTACACCTCCCTGCTCTTCCAACCAATCAAACACCAGCCCTGCTAAGTACCAAGAATACGTCGCTGGCGTGTTAGACATAGACTCTTTGTCAGCTTGATGCTCATAGTTCAACAGCATAGGACACCATTCACTTGCTTGCCCCATCAAATCGTCACGGATAATGACAATGACTAGACCTGCAGGACCGATGTTTTTCTGGGCGCCCGCGTAGATCATGCCAAATTTAGACACATCTATCGGCTGCGACAAGATACAAGATGACATATCAGCAATGATTGGCGCATCTACTTGTGGCGGCTCAAATATCTGTAGGCCATGAATTGTTTCATTAGCACAGTAATGAAAATAAACGGCGTCTTTACTGATATTCCAATCGCTTTGCGCTGGTACGTCAGTAAAGTTATTCTCTTTGCCAGTCGCAACTAAATTAATCTCGCCCAAACCCAATGCTTCATAGCGCTTAGCTTCTTTGATTGCTTTACCTGACCACGCTCCTGTCGTCAAATAGTCACCGCGTCCGCCATTTAACAGATTCAATGGAATCGCAGAAAACTGCAAACTTGCGCCACCTTGCAAAAACAGCACTTTATAGTTATCTGGTATCTCCATAAGCGTGCGTAGCTTAGCTTCCGCTTTGTCAGTAATGGCCATATACTCTTTGCTACGATGGCTCACTTCCATGACCGATAGGCCGCGACCTTGCCAATCAAGCAGTTCGCTCTGTGCGCGCTCTAATACGGCTGTTGGCATGGTAGCAGGTCCAGCACAAAAATTTGGCAGGCGATGCGGTGTGGCAGTTGCTGTAGACGTTGGGGTTGTAGGCATAATCACAGTCCTAGGTATGATGAAATAAAAGGATGTTTTTTATTTCAGTTTGTTGATAAAGGCATTGGTATCGATGTTAGTTTTTATACAACTCAATGAGATATCTGTTCCCACAGCTGACGTTTAGCATCACTGTCTGCGAGCATTGCTTCTAATGTCGGCACAGTGATCAGGTTGGGATGTTGAAGGCTATCAGGTAGCGCTGTTAGTGCAGCAACTTGTATCTCTTCGCTTCGGCCAATTCGAAAAATATATCCTGCAAGACTGGCATTAGCAAGCTCAGCAGTATCCATACCATCACAAATCGGGAATGATGTTGTCTCGCAAGTGATTGATAGCGCTTGGGTGATGTTTTGCCATAGTTTTTGACTGTCACTATTTAGCGCTTTGATATCAACCAATATCACCCAGTCACCATAGCGGCCACCTTGCAGGTCAAATGGTGCTACTTTTTTTAAGCTATCATCATTTATGTTGTCATCACTAGTACTCTGCGGAAAATTACTCTGCGCGAATTGAGGCTGCTCAATAGGTGCATTCGTAGAGGTTACAGCAGTTTGGTTCGATGCAGTACTTGGGATGTCATGATAGTTAGACCCAGTACTTGAACTAACAGTATTTGAACTAGCAGCACTTGAACTGACCGTAGTTGAATCAACGGAATCAAAACTATAAATAACAGGGCTTTGCTCGCTAGCCGTCTGCTCAGTAGTAGCTTGCAAATCAGGATCATACTCATCGGCAACATAGCCCTTAGCATTGTAATCATTGATATCATAACCATCAGTCGATCGATCAACTGTGCCTAAAATTCCAACGCTCACTACTTCATTGTTACTAGACTCAATATCAGTGGAAACAATATTTGACTGCTCAACCGAAGCTGTCGCAATGTCAGCCATATTGATGGTTTCTGACTCAGGTTGTACCCACTGATTGATACCCATCATCGCTAGAATTTGGCGTTGCTGCACACGGCGCTGTAATACAGTTAGCGGGTCTTGGGTATCACTCATTCGACTCTACTATCCTACTCATTTTGTTTATATCATTTATAGATGTGTTTATGGTTTTGGCAGCTCTCACTGAGTATGCATCACACTATTAATCAAATACTAGATCCATACCCATCAAAACAGCTGTCGAATACCGAGCCAACGCTCTGATATTGCCAGCAAACAATCGTATTCATCTTGGCTGATTATCGTATCGTGTAACATCACCGTATGCAACGTACTTAGCCATTGGCGGTATTCATTATGAGTCGGCTGGTTCATCTCACTTTCATTATAATCTATTTGGCTACCATCCTGTTGCTTCTCTCGATAATTATCAGCATTCTGATCACCTACCAAGCGCTTGAGATAGTGATTGGCAGAGACAGGAACCGCAGAAACAATCGCCAATAACTGAATGCTATTCAAATGCTGTGCGGTCAATAATAGCCACTGCAAATTAACATCGCTTACTGTCACGAGATCAATATCAATCAAGCGCGCATGCCGTCTCAAATCTACAATATAATGCGCCACACTGTCGTTACCTTCACTCAATAGCGATCGGTCATGCATTGAGATCATCTGGCCTTTGGCATCTTTTGATAGTCGATAAGCCAATAAGACAGCAATTGACACGTCTGATTTATTAAGTCCTGTAAACACCTGACTTGAAGGATCTAGTTGCGCCCTTACGTCTTCCATACCAGTCTTCAGTATTTGCGGCCATAGAGACTGCGCGTCTGTATCTTGTAAAACTTTAGACAATATCAGTAGCAACTGCTGCAAATGTAGCGCTTGCCATAGTGATAATATTGGCGATTTTTTTTGTGCTAAAGCTAATGGGTTATTCAGAACAATTGCATGAGCGTTATCACTAGATATATTTTGATCTGACGAATCAGAAGCTAAGCTTTTGGTTAAGTCAAATGTCAGCTGTTGGTTAAATAACTCAAATATGCCCTGCTGATAACGCAACAACATCGTACGGCATTTCTCTTGTTTTTTATAGTACTGATGACTGTCATGACTATGATCGTCTTTACTTTTAATTTTTAGATTTTCGATACATAGTTCAGATAAATCCTGTTGGCGCAATTGGTTTAAGGCGAGTTCAATCAAAGCGCTGTCTAAACGCCTGTCCAAACTGGCTACTACTGTCACCAGCTTAGTATCTATCCTATGCGGTAATATTTTCTCATGGGAAGTCGAGTCAGTTGCACTAGAGAAGTCATCATTCCAAATATCATTCAAACTATAAGTGGCAGTCGTTGATAGTGGTTGATGCTGATGACAAAGCAAGACAGCTTCGATTAATGCTAGCGCACCTAGAGGATGATGACTATGGTTTAGTATGTACTGAGGTAGCGATACCTTTTGAATATCATTAAATCCAATTAGTGTGTTTCCTGGTAGGTCAGCGTCAGGTTTGGACTGCCACGGTTTTAATAGCTGATGAGCGCCAATATCTTCGGCCTGTACTTGAAGCCGCCCATCGACCACCACATCAGCTTCTATGGCAAACTCTAAACCGTCATCAATCTCTGATTCACTACTATCTTTATTACGACTGTCGCTTATAGATTCAGCAAGAACTTTTGCGTCACTTGTCTGTTTATTGTCTCTTATATTAATCGTTGCAGCTGTTTGAGATCCAAGTAACGCCGACTGCTGCAAGTTTTTTTCTGGGAAATCTTCACTTAGGCTATTTTCTTTCGTTATTCCCCAATCACCTAAGCGGCGTTGCCTATATATTTCTTTGACCTTTTGCTGATTTATTCGCTTTTCTTTGGCGACTTGTACCGCAAACTGATGATAAGCATCCGCATTAATAGCGCTCATACGCTCAGTCAAGCTTGGATGGGTGGCAAACCATGACACATCCCCTAAGTCTGCCCCACTACTAGCAAAGAAAAAATGGCTGAGTCCGTTGATATCGGCGATGCCAGACAAACGCGAGCCGAGCGGGTCTTGATGAATGGCTTTTAAGGTTTCGATAATCGCAGGCGTACGTGTCAATTGAACACTAGTGGCATCAGCAAGTAGCTCGCGCTCACGATTAAAACTGTGCTTAATCAACTGCGCGCTTGCCATACTAGAGAAGCTTAAACCATGCAGTAGCAATGTCCAGACACTACGCGGGGCTTGACGATCTATGATAGGTGGCATTTGTACCCATTTAGACTGACGCTTGGCTGAGGACTGCTGTTGTTGTGATTGCTGCTGCCAGTAGGCGACCCATTCACTATGCGTGTTGAAATTGGCCGTTTGCGCTTCTGTGTTACGCGCTAGCATATCAACCTGTCTCTGTGATAGAGACTTTTGAGAAATACTATCGCTATCAAAGTGACTATAATCAGAGAGGCTATTAGAGATGTGATTGGATATTGGGTCACTCCAGTCATACAGTATCTGCAAGCCTGCCAATACCACCATCAGCTGTAAATTGAACGTAGCATCACCGTGCAATATATGACCATATTCATGACCAATGAGTCCATATAGCGCCTCATCAGACAGTTTATCTAGCGCACCTTGGGTAACGACGAGTACCATATCTGAGCTATGGCGACCAGCGACGAAACCATTGATACCCTGCTCGTCAGGTAGCACGTACAAAATAGGAGTTTGCAAACCTGCCGCAATGGCCAGTTGCTGTGCAATTTCATAATAGCGGCGATATACGGGCGGAAAATCGCGCTCGTCACGTACTGCTATATGACGTGAACTATAGCGAACCTTTTCTTCAGCTTCGTGTTGATGAGCGACTCCTTGACTGTGCTCCCATGCTTCTTGACTGTTATCGATAAACAGCCTAACCGCCCCTACTCGCTGAGCAATAGCGCGACCACCTGCTCGCAGGCGTCGATATTCTAAAAAACTACCACCAACGAAACTGCCTAACGTCAAGACAATGACCAGAACCAATACCCAATGATATATGCCGCCTGTAAATACTGTCAGCAGTATAGACATGACAGCCAGTCCTACAGCCATATGAGCAAGTACAATCAGGAAAAACAGTCCATAAAGTAATAGACTGCGCCGCGTACGTATCCGCTGTTCACCAAAAAAATCCATCAGATTAGGCTGCCTAGAGTTCGCCAAAATTATCTAAACCTTAGCCCATATTGACAATCGGTGCCTGAGCAATCGCTTCTCTATCTTCGAATACCAACTGACTGAGTGGACGAAAGCCAAAAGTCGTACTAACGAGGTTATTCGGGAATACTTCGCGATCATTATTATAAAACATCACGCTGTCATTATAATGCTGACGCGCAAATCCGATGCGATTTTCCGTATTGGTTAATTCGTCCATGAGCTCTTTGATCATACTATCGGCTTTTAGCTCTGGGTAGGCTTCGACGACAGCGGAGAACTGACTCAACGCTTTAGACAACATACCTTCTGCTTTTGCAAATAGTGCCATGTGCTCTAGCGAGTCTGGCTGATGCTTATTAGAGTCTTGTAGATCTTGGGCATGATTGCGCGCGCTAATGACGCGAGTGAGTGTTTCTTCTTCATGACTCAAATAACGCTTGGCGGTTTCGACCAAGTTTGGAATCAGATCATGACGACGCTTTAATTGCACATCTATCTGAGCAAAGCCGTTCTTTGCTTGGTTACGTGCGCGTACCAATCTATTAAAAACGGATACCCCAAACACAACTACCAACACCACAAATGCAATGAATAGCCAAACAAACATCTTCATAATCAAACTCCAAGGTGTCTAGAATATTAATAAAAAGTTAATACATTGTATTTTAACTCATATTAATCAATAAAACCTTAGAACTAGATCGGAACTACAAAGGAAATCGAACAGGGAATTCAATTGAAAACCACATAAGCAATTAGCTAACCATCAGACGAAATTTTGACCAAAAAAAAGCCCTTTACAATGAAGGGCATAACATATCACAAATAGGTTTTTTGTACTTTATAAATATAATTATCAAATTTTAGGCAAAAAAAAGCGACTCCAAAAGCACATCCTCGGCACACACTATAACTATTACCGTTGCTACCTTCCGGTCCTGGCGGGATTCATAGAACAATGTTGCGAGGCTACCAATGGAGCCACCAGTCGCAAATTATACAAGAATTTTTTAATTTTACAACCCCTATCTTAAAACTGTTTGCTTTAGACCCTAAATAACACTGTCATTTAGTTCATTAGCTCATGTCAGCAATATATGAGCACAAACTATATCAGCAACTTAGGTCACAAAATTCTCACAGCAACTTATATGAATTTTGCTATTTTAGTGAATGAAGTTGTACCCATGTCGATTTCTAGAGAACAATAGGGACAACTTTTCGTGTATAAATGAGCGTTGATAATTGTCATTTATATATTATTAGAATCAACTTAGGAGATAATAATGAAAAATACTTTATTGAATAAAGCAGCACTAGCTTCTGGTACGGTTTGTCTCATGACAGCGATGATGGGTAGCGCCCATGCAGAGCCAACAGGCTATGATCAACTAACGTTTCAGACAGAAATAAAAGAAGAGATTCAGAACGACGAAGTACGCGCCAGCTTGTACAAAAAAGCACAAGCAACTGACTCTAAGACTTTAGCTACAATGCTTAACACCTCAATCAACAATGCCATGAAAATTGCCAAGCGCTACCCTAGCGTGACCGTGAGCACAGGGCAACAGCGCACCTATCCACGCTACGACAAAAACGATAAAATCATTGGCTGGACAGGTCAAGCAAACATAGATTTAAAAAGTACAGACTTTTCAGCGACTAGCCAACTAATTGCTGATTTGCAAGAAACCTTGGTGATGGACAATCTTAATTTTGGCGTATCAGATACCAAAAAGGATGCTCTAGAGCAAAAATTAATGACCGAAGCCTCTCGCGCTTTTCAGCAGCAAGCTAAGAGCCTTACCCGCGCGTGGGATGCTCGTGGCTATCGCGTCGTCAATGTTAACCTAAACACAGGTAGCAACTACCCACGTCCGATGTATAGCGCTATGAGCATGAAATCAGGAATGGCAGATGAGTCAGTACCAAGCCAAAGCTTTGAGTCTGGCAATAGCACTATTTCGGTGACTGCTAACGGTACTATCGAGTTAACTAAATAAAACAGCTTATAGTTAAATAAAATAAGTGATTTACATTAAAAAAGGCAAGCATCGTTAACGGTGCTTGCCTTTATATTCAATCATTATTGAGACCATTATTGTGACTGAGCAACTTCCTGTTGACGCAGTTTTAGCATCAATTTTTGATACCAAGCTAACTTTTGATAAGCCAACAGCTGCGCTGCCTTTCTTTTGTTGTCTTGCAATGTGGTTGTATTTTGAATCACGTATACAGTACGTGTGATTTGCTCAAGTGTTTGGCCAGTTTCGCTTTGTACAACCGCCTTGATTGTATGAGCACCTGGCAAAACATCAACAGTAGCAATAGATGCACTTAAACCTTGTGCAACCTCTTTGTCATCAAAATAAATACGGGCACTATCACCTGCCTGTAACGCAGGCTTAATCTGCACATTGACATCGATATTCTGTACTGGACGACGATAAGCTCTCTCTTCGCTAGGTTCAGTAATTACTAACTGATAGTTTACTGGCGTGGTCACCTTAGTATTTATCGCAGGCGACTCAGTAGTAGTCGCTATCTGAGATGCACTTGATGATTGGCGACTTGTATTAGAATTGGTTGTCGTATTCAGACTAGTTGACCTGCTCGTCTCATTACCCGTCGTAATAGCCGTTTGACTGACTTGTTTGCCAGCCTGCTGCTCATAATCCTGTGGACGGTCAGTAAAGGTGACTTGACCGGTTTGCTCATCAACCACTTTATAAATAGGTGCAGCATTCGTGTGAGATGTACAAAGACTAGCGAGAGCAACCGTAGTCCATAACCCAACTCTAATCCTACTCTTCAAGAAACTCGGTTTTGCTAATAAAGTCATAATCCATCAACCTAGATAGTGTCTACTATTAATATAATTTTATAAAACTATTATGCGTGAGTTTTGACATGAAATCAGTAGCGATTTCAGAGAAAATTCAGCAATTGGACTGATACACTTTATTAATACGCATAAAAAAACCAGCTAAGAATAACTTATCTGGTTTTTTCGACTCAAAATAACTGAGTGTTTTAGCGACTAATTAGCAGCTGTAGTACATGTCAAATTCGACAGGGTGTACAGTTACGTTCAAACGTTGTACTTCTTCTTCTTTCAAAGCAATAAACGCTTCTAGCATGTCTTCAGTGAAGACATCACCTTTTAATAAGAAGTCATGATCGTCACGCAGTGCTTGTAGTGCAACGTCTAAGCTCTCTGCAACCGTTGGGATTTGTGCTTCTTCTTCTGGTGGCAAGTCATACAAGTTTTTGTCAGCAGCTTCGCCTGGATGCATTTTGTTTTGGATACCGTCAAGGCCAGCCATCAATAGTGCAGCAAACGCTAGGTATGGGTTAGCCGTTGGATCAGGGAAACGTGCTTCTACACGTACCGCTTTCGGGCTGCTTACATGTGGAATACGGATAGATGCTGAACGGTTAGATGCTGAATAAGCAAGTTTGATAGGCGCTTCGTAATGTGGTACTAGACGCTTATAGCTGTTCGTTGATGGGTTAGTAATCGCATTCAACGCACGAGCATGCTTGATAATACCGCCAATGAAGTACAATGCTGTTTCAGACAGACCAGCATACTCATCACCAGAGAATGTATTTACGCCGTCTTTTGAGATTGACATATGTACGTGCATACCTGAACCGTTATCACCAACGATTGGTTTAGGCATAAAGGTCGCTGTTTTGCCAAACTGATGCGCAACGTTATGAACAACATATTTCAATTGCTGAACTTCATCCGCTTTACGTACCATCGTGTTGAATGCAACACCGATTTCAGACTGGCAAGAAGCAACTTCATGGTGATGAACTTCAACCGAACCTTCACCAACGATTTCTTCGATGCGTTCACACATAACAGCACGCATATCATGTGAGCTATCGATTGGTGGTACTGGGAAATAGCCGCCTTTCACACGTGGGCGATGCGCCATGTTGCCCCACTCGTAAGTCTCGTTAGTCGACCATGCTGCTTCTTCAGCCGTGATCTTATGACTAACGCCAGACATATCGACTGACCATTTAACATCGTCAAATACAAAGAATTCAGGCTCTGGACCGAAATAAGCAGTATCACCGATACCAGTAGACTTTAAATACTCTTCAGCGCGACGTGCGATAGAACGTGGGTCACGGTCATAACCTTGTAGCGTTGATGGCTCGATGATATCGCAAGTCACTACCACAGTCACCGCGTCAAAGAACGGGTCAACAAAAGCAGTTTCTGGATCAGGACGCAAGATCATATCTGACGCTTCGATACCTTTCCAACCAGCGATTGATGAGCCATCAAACATTTTGCCGTCTTCCATGACATCTTCATCAACGGTATGCGCTGGGAAGCTGATGTGCTGCTCTTTGCCGCGTGTATCAGTAAAGCGAAAATCAACCCATTTAGCATTAGAGGATTGGATAAGATCTAATAGTTTATTCGACATGAATAGTCTCCGTTGTGTTGATCACGTAATTGCGATTTAAAATTATTAATATGATGTTCTTGTCCAAGAATGTCAGATGTGCTCTCAATACTAAAACAGCGCATTCGATATTATGCTTATTATCAGCACTATTTTGCGTATTAGTCAAGATGCTCATCTAAAGCGTTTACTCAATCAGACCAATATTTGTGCACATGGTCTAACATACGCCAATTCAATCCTAACGACATTCTAGCAATATACAACTCATAATGCTGAACTCTTCGGGCTCTTGTTAATAATTATTTTTAGACCAATTTCTTGGCTTTAAAAATAATCATAACAGCAATAATGCAAAGGCTATGCCAATGTATTGCCACTCTGATAACAGATATAGTTATAGATAGATTTAATTATCAATATTTACAGTGATTTATACGATTAATATCGTTATATATTCATTAATTCCCATCAAATTAATTTTTAGAATAGCACTTAATTAGAGCACCAGTTGAGAACTAAAGGCACTTAATTGGTGCAAATACAAGTATGTGAATTGTTGAAATGCTATTTATTGGTGCGCCGCTAATAGCTGAATTTATAACACTATCCGGAATCAAACTATTCTTATTATCGACAAAATAATAAAAAATATGTTTTTACTTGGTGATTACTTAGATAGCCCGTACCCTACATTTGATAGAAAACAAAATAGTGGTAAGATAACCGCGCGCAATAACCTCCTCTGTTATAGTCAGAGCTGCTTGTGTTCGGCAATCAAGTGACTCGATAACAGTGAGAACCAATTTTATGTTAAAAATATAATAAAACTGATAAGTTGAAGCCTTAATGATTTTGATGATCGATAATTACGATAGCTTTACGTACAATATCGTACAGTACTTCGGTGAGCTAAAGCAGGACATCACTGTCTGGCGTAATGATCAGGTCAGCATTGAGCAGATTAAAACCCTCGCACCTGATGTCATTGTGATTGGCCCAGGTCCGTGCGACCCTGACCGTGCGGGTATTTCGCTGCAAGCCATTGAGACATTTAAAGGGATTATTCCCATACTGGGTATTTGCTTGGGTCATCAAGCTATCGGTCAAGCCTTTGGCGGTCAAGTGGTCAAAGCTGGCGAAGTCATGCATGGCCGCTTATCCGCTATCTATCACAACGAGCAAGGTGTGTTTGCCAGATTACCTAACCCGTCACAGGTTACGCGCTATCATTCACTCGTCATTGATAAGACAAGCTTGCCAGACTGCCTTGAACTCACCGCATGGACACAGAATGCTGATGGTAGTATTGAGGAAATCATGGGTATTCGCCATAAGGAGCTGGCTGTAGAAGGCGTCCAGTTCCATCCTGAGTCGATATTGAGCGAAGCGGGTTACCAGTTGCTCAATAACTTTTTACAGACTCATGGATTGGCTACTCTGACATCCGATGAGCTACCACAAGTTGGTTAGATTTGACTAAAAGCACGTCGGTAAAAAATACTGCTTTCATAAGCCTATGCCAAATTTCACACAGATTCATATAAAAAATAATAGTAAGTGAGACCATAATGAGTACGACAAGAATAGAAGAAACGCATACGCCAGAGAGTATTGCAAAATTGTCTGATGAGCAAACACATCAACTGTTAACCACAGCTTTGGGTAGAATATTTCAACACATCGATTTAACTTTTGATGAGATGTATCAAGTGATGCTGATTATCATGCAAGGTAGATGTAGCGACGCTATGATGGGCGCTATCTTGACGGGACTACGTATGAAGGGCGAATCCATTGACGAGATTACTGCTTCAGCCAGCGCCATGCGTGCACTAGCCGCCAATATTGAACCAAAGAACTGTGATTACTTGGTAGATATCGTTGGTACTGGCGGTGATGGTGCTAATCTGTTCAATGTCTCGACTGCATCGGCATTGGTTGTTGCGGCAGCTGGTGCACAAGTTGCTAAGCACGGCAATCGCGGCGTCTCAACCAAATCTGGTAGCTCAGACTTACTTGAGCAAGCAGGTATCAGTCTTGCGCTCACTCCAGAGCAAGCAAAAGACTGTATCGAAAACCAAGGTATCGGGTTTTTATTTGCACCCAATCATCACAGCGCCATGCGTTATGCCAACCCTGTACGCCGTGAATTAAAAGCACGTACCATCTTTAATATTTTGGGCCCATTGACCAACCCTGCTGGCACGCCAAACTTAGTCATCGGTGTATTTACCGCGCAGCTATGTGAGCCAATTGCTAAGGTGATGAAAAACTTAGGCGCACGTCATGTCATGGTAGTAGGCGCAAAAGATGGTCTTGATGAAATCAGTCTTGCAACCTCGACCACAGTCGCTGAGCTAAAAGATGGTGAGATATCAGTCTATGACATGATGCCAGAAGATGCGGGTATCGAGTCTCAAACCCTTATTGGCCTCGATGTCGACTCTCCAGCACAAAGTCTTGAGTTGATTCGTGCTGCACTATCTGGAGCTGACACTCATGACCGTGCCGTACTTAAAGCACGTGACATGATTGCGCTAAATGCAGGTGCCGCGATATACACCGCAGGACTTGCCAGTAACTACCCTAATGGTGTTAGCCGAGCACAAAAAATCATTCAAAATGGCGATGCTTTACTCAAACTTGAGTCTTTAGCCAACTATACCCAACAGCTAGTCGCTCAAGGTTAACTTATAAGCACTCATCTACTGTCTATAGTCAAAGAAATCTAAAACGGATACAAGGCAGCCAACCATAGATTGTACAAATCGTACATCTAAGGAGGATAACGCCGTAGCCATCTAGTAGTTATTAATAGTTTTCTGACTATATTTACATTTAACGATATTCGGATACCAGTATGACCACAACCCATTCAGACATACCGTCAGTGCTACAGCGCATTGTCGCCACCAAAGTAGAAGAAGTAAAAGCCGCTCGCGAAGCATTGTCTCTAGAGGACTTGAAAGCACAGGTCGCAGCTGATGATAAACCGCGTCGAGGTTTTGCCGCGGCATTACGTGCTGCTGGCACTAAAGAAAATGGTATCGGTATCATTGCTGAGATTAAAAAAGCCTCGCCGTCTAAAGGCATTATCAATCATAACTTTACCCCTGCTCTATTTGCGCAGCAGTATGAGCAAGCGGGCGCTAGTTGTCTGTCTGTATTGACCGACCGTGATTACTTTCAGGGCGATGACATCTATCTTATTCAGGCGGCTAATACTTCAAGCTTACCGACATTACGTAAAGACTTTATGATTGATGTCTATCAAATCTATCAATCTTACCTAATGGGCGCTGACTGCATCCTACTCATTATGGCTTGCCTAGATGATGCCCAAGTACGAGAGCTACATGCACTCAGTACTGAGCTTGGTATGGACGTATTGATAGAAGTACATACTCAGTCTGAGCTTGAGCGTGCGCTACAGTTGCCACGCTCAGCGCACAATATTTATGGTATCAATAACCGTGATTTGAACACCTTCGATGTTGACCTGCAAACCACGCTTGATCTTAAGAATATTTTAAACGACGCACTCGCTGCTGATGCTAATAGCGCTGAACAAAAACCACTTATCGTGACTGAGAGTGGTATTCATAGCAGTGATGATATTCGCCTTATGTTAAGTCATGATATTCAGCACTTTCTAATCGGTGAACAATTTATGAAAACCGACCATCCTGGGCAAGCGTTACAATCCTTACTTGCGGGCGTCGCAGCAGACGGGTAAAGTAACTCAATAATTTATGCTTAAATAAATGCTCAATAGCTTGAACAATGTCTATGCTATATACACAGTTCAATCAACCATTCATCAATCAACGATACGTTAACTTTTATGTCAAACTCTCTGTTTTCAAAAGAAATGCAAGACCAGCTCAAAGAACTCAAAGGCCAGCTGAGCAAGGGCCGTGATACTAATTCACCTGAAGGTGAGAATCAAAAGCCAACTGAGCCGGTGTCGCTACCGACTCAAAAGCAAGTAAAAAAGACAGTCAAGCAGCTAGATAGTGAACATATCGATGACGATAAAGTTCTGTTTATGCAAGCCATGCACGGTGTCAATCAGCTAGAAGACAAAAATGTCCGCTCACCTGCCAGCGCAACTAAAGCAGGTAAACCTGATGCAGCGACACTATCAAAACGTGCGGCGGCTCAAGGTAGTGAAGCCAGTGATCTAGGCGCAGGCTTGTCAGATATGCAAGCACTACTAAACCCTGTTGCTGCTGAAGCTTATTTGTCTTATAAGCAGCCTACACTGCAAAATAAAATCTTTGATCAGCTCAAAAAAGGCAAGCTGCGTTGGTATGATGCGGTAGATATCCATGGCTGTACAATAGAAGAAGCACGCGAAGCGATGACTCAATTATTGAGCCAAGCCAAGCAGAAAAACGAAACCATGGTAAAAATTGTCCATGGTAAAGGTAGCGAAGCGATTTTAAAAACCTGTATCAATGGCTGGTTGCGTCAATTGCCAGAAGTACTAGCGTTCTGCTCTGCGCCACCAAAAGATGGTGGTAACGGTGCGGTACTAGTACTACTCAAAAAACCTAAAGCAGATGGCGAATAGGTCTACTGTTAGTGATACGGTACTACATAAAAAGGACTGCTTATTTGCAGTCCTTTTTTTATCAATTATCCATGGTTTAGACGTAGACTATAACGACGTTTCCTTTAATAAACGCACTCTTTCATGTACATTCCATTTAATGTTAGCTTCTCATTCTGCATTAATATATTGACTTGAGCACCTTCTAATTAGCAAAGCGAAATCACTATGAGCATACAGACTATTGAAAACATCAACGAACTAGAACAGCAGATTGCTGCGTTGATTGTACTTGAACCAAGGTTCGCTCTTGTCTACAAGCAGGTTGGTACCCCTAACCTTAGGCATAACGCAGGTGGGTTTGAGCAGTTGATGAGAGCGATGGTCGGTCAGCAGTTATCAGTTGCCGCCGCTGCCAGTATTTGGAAACGGTTGGTTGATGCAGAATTGATCACCCCACAAGCGATACGTGAAGCGACAGACGATAATTTGAAGACGCAAGGATTGTCTAAGCAAAAAACTCGTTATGTGCGCTCCTTAGTGGATCATGATATAGACTTTGCAGCATTGGAAACCTTATCAAATGAAGAAGCCATAACAACCTTGACAGCTGTGACAGGCATTGGGCGCTGGACAGCTGAGATGTATTTATTATTTTCATTAAAACGTGCAGACATACTCGCTGTAGATGATTTAGCCATTAAAGTTGCAGCCATGGATTTGTTAGGCTTAGCAGAGCGCCCAACACCCAAGCAGCTTAAAGACCTAACTCAGCACTGGTCACCTTATCGTAGTGCTGCCAGTCTATTGCTTTGGTCGTACTACGGCTCATTACGTGATAAAACCGCAGTACCTTTACAACTAATTGAGCAAAAAACATAGCCAGTGTTATTCACTACCATTCGTGAGCAAAAAGTCTCTTTTAAGGCTGATTCCATATAGAAAAACCAATCTTTCTTTTGGTATGTTTAAACTTACTTTTTCTTAGCATGCGACTTTTATGTTTTAGTGCTTTTAGTGCCCCACTTCGACTTACGGTTGCCAGAGATGGATTATGCTGGCTTGATGCATTGGCAGCATTGTTATTGTCCTCGTCTTTAGTAGCATCAACATTTTTAGTGATATCAACACCGTCGTCACTTTCTATTCCGACGTCTGGTTCATTATTATTGGTATCGCTATTACTGTCTAAGCTACCTTCCTCTGTTTCAGTCGTATTATTTTCCATATGATGTTCAATCTCAGCTTGATTGACGATTAGCTGCTGAGTTGGTAATGCATGCTCAACCTTATATTTTGCCACTTGGGTTAATATATCGACAAATAAAACATTCTGTTTGTCATAAAATTCAATAATATCAACGGCATTGATATAGGCCTGCAATTGGATGACATAGCAGTCTTGACGCAGCTCTAAAATATTGACCTGATTCCACTCCTGATTGGTCAAATCATGCTCTTTTATAAATTCATCTAAGTCATTGACCATTTTAAAGATTACATCAAGATCAGCAGTACGTTTTAGATATAGCTGATGGAAAAAACGAAACATATCGCGAGAGGTAAAGTTTTCGATCTGCATCGATGAAAAATCACCGTTTGGTACCGTAACAATCGTCCGCGACAAGGTCCGTACGCGCGATGAGCGAATACCAATATCAATAACTGTGCCTTCGTAAGTACCGAATTTACAGTAGTCACCAATACGTACAGGTGAGTCTGCCACCACTACAACACTACCAACTAGGTTTTCGATCGTCTTTTGCGCACCAAGAGCTAACGCCAAACCACCCACACCCAGTGCGGCAATACCAGTGGTCAAATCAAAACCCAAATTGCCAAAAATAACAATCACTGCAAATATCAGTAATAGCGCTTTGACGACCTTACGAAGCAGTCCCAAAATTGAGACTCGCTCAGTATAGTTTTTCTTGTAGCTTAGATTTACCGCTCGGGTAAATATCGCATCGATCACTCGCAATAGTAGCCAAGTCAGCGCCAACCAGGAAGCAATATCCGTAAAGCGATTGACTGGCTCACGCAGGGTCACCGATACGCCTGCATAAACCATAACCTCTGATAGTATCAGTGCCATGATCACTACAGATAATGGCAATATTACCTTATTAGGTAATGGCAATGGCGTACCACGCAAGTACGGATAGACAATCCTCAATAAATGGTACAGTAACCATACCGCGACATAAGTGAGTACAAAGCTAGTCACAATCATGGTGAGCGCGGCGACCAAATCAGCTAGTTGATAGCCGAAAAGTTTTTTACCATCTAAAGAATCAACCGTGTAGCGCGATACTAAGGTCGGCTCAGTATTTTCTATCACTTCTGGTACTGAGGTCAACGTATCGCTAGAGAACTGCCAATATTGCTCATTCTGTTTTGAGACCACCCTTTCGAGTAGTAACGGAACACTTCGCTCTCCGATATTAATCACACCGACATTTTCTTGGCTAGGTGGCAGCTGGTCAGTTAGATTACCCTCAGGTGAGTTACTAATCTGTAGATCCGGCTGAAAACGCCCACCTGCATCCAGTGCCTGTTTAAACTGTCGCACAACGGTCGTTGGGTTATCGGACTTTGATAAGTTGAGATAATTACTTGCCAGCAAATAATCATTTTCACCCAGCGCACTGATAAACCCTTGTACCGTATGACGCGGCGTATCTCGGCCAAACGAATCAGGCAATGGCGTACTTACTGTCTCTCCACTACTGTCATTACCCACTCCAAGCGCACCAGCCTCGACAGCATAAGCATTATTTGGCAAGGCAATGCTCAACAGCATAGTCAATAATAACATTGCGACTATAATTGGCATTTTAGTAATAGCAGAGAATAAATTAGGCAAAGGACTGGGAGTCAGATTATGCTTGATAGACAAAACAAACCTCTTAGTTTAAAAATGGCATGATAAATGACAGGTGATGTCCATACTATAGTAACAATTATTTATAACAGCAGTACTTTTGATTACGCAATTTTGTAGCTAACTGTATTGGTATTTGATTTTTTACTCTATGTGCATTTCTAATAATAAGTATTTATTAAGACAGCTTTCTCTTATAAAACTAAGAAGATGCTAATGAAATATTTAGGTAAATTAATTTTCAATAGACTATTTAGTAAGCTAACATGAATGACATTCAGCCTACCCTGAATAAAAATTAGGTTAAAGTAGTTTATAAAGCAAGTTAATTTGTAGATAATGAGCACAGTTTTGCTTATATACTGTTTTTTGTAACTTTTGACCCCTTTTACGTCATAATAGTTACCTCTCATTTCTGCATTTTTAACTTGATTACTTTGGAATCGACTATGTCTGTATCACGTGCATCTTCACGTACCTATCTTCGTTTAAGTATTTTGAGCGCGCTTGGCTTACTAGCAGTAAATACTGCAATGGCAGCTACCTTAGAAAATACTTCCATCAACGATAGCAGTTTGCCACAAGTTGAGCTTGATGAAATTGTCGTGACAGCCACTCGCACATCTACTAAGACAAGTAATGTAATTGCGCAAACACGAGTAATCGATAAAGAAGAGTTACAACGTTATCAAGGTCAAACCGTTTTGGACGTACTCAAACGTCAGCCAGGCATTGCTTTTAAACAAAACGGTGGTCTTGGCGCTTCTTCAAACTTTTATATGCGCGGCTACGATAGCAAACAAGTCCTCGTATTGATTGATGGTATACGTTATAGCTCAGTCAGTGCTGGAGGCGCCGCGTTAAACTTGCTACCTGCTGATCAAATTGATCGAATTGAAGTTCTCTATGGTGCATCAGGTTCTAGCATCTATGGTGCGGATGCGATGGGTGGTGTGATTCAAGTATTCACTAAAGGCAGCAATATAGATCGAAGTAGCATGTCAGTTACCGCAGGTATCGGCTCAAACGATCATTACGTATATGGTGCGAGCGCACAACTTGCCAATACTAATGGTACTACATTAAGCCTTTCGGCCAGTCACAACGAAACAGATGGTATCAATGCGACCCGACCAGATCCCAGTAATCAAAACGACCCTTATAACAAAGACGCTGATGGTTTTGAGAGCGACAGTGTAAGCCTAGCAGTCAATCAGCGTTTTGGCGATACGTTACTGACAGGTGCTAGTATCTTGTATAGTAAATCCACTACTGAATATGACGACGGTATTTTTGAAGACGTTCATGCTGATCAAGAAAACGGCGCAGCGCAAGCTTATGTCGACTGGCAATATATGCCTGATGCCTCTGTTAAGCTCCAATATGGTCACTCTGTTGATAAAAGTGAGTCTTATGCTAAGTATCCGAACGTATTCGATGGTACTCAAGACCAGATTAGCTTAGTTGGTAAAAACAAGCTGCTAGCTGGTGAAGCTGTTTATGGTCTCGAATACCTCACTCAAGACTTAGACAGTACGGCTTACAGTATTGATGACCGTAATGTCAAAAGTGCCTTTGCTGGCTATGTCGTCGCCAATGACCGCTTTGATGCTCAAGCTAACCTACGCTACGATGATGACTCACGTTATGGTGATGAAACCACCTATAATTTGGGCGGTGCGATGCATCTTAGTCCTAATTTTCGTGTTGGTGCGAGCTATGCTAAAGGCTTCCGCGCACCTGTCTTTAATGATTTAAGCCCTGCATATGGTGGCGATCTTAACCTTAATCCTGAGACTAGCGACAACTATGAAGTATTTGCTCAGTACGATAGCACTCGGCACAGCACACGTCTGACAGGTTATCGCAGTGATGTGGATAATTTAATTGCTTACTCTAATTTCAAAGCAAAGAATATCAATAGCGCTAAGATTGAAGGCATATCATTAACCTCTGACTGGGAAATGAACGACTATCTGTTTGGCGGCAGCTATGACTACCAGAAGGCAGAAGACAGTAGTGGCGGAAGTGATGATGGCAACTCTCTTCCCTACCGTCCTGAACACAAGGGCTTGGTATATGTCGGATACCGTCTGCCAAGTTTAGATATACGCGCTGAATATCAGTATGTAGGGGACTATTACAGCAGAATTACCAATACTGACTCTCAATTTGTAGACAACTATGGATTGCTGAACATCAGTGGTAACTACAAACTTACTGATAATTTATCTATGACTGCACGTCTAAATAACATCACTAACGAAGAGTATATAACAGATATTGGCTATAATACTGACGGTATTAACTACTTTACCTCTCTAACCTACAACTGGTACTAATTTTGGCTGAGTAGTATCAAAAAACATTAAAACAAAAAAGGTCATCAGTCGATGGCCTTTTTTATGGCTATAGATTCCTGTTTGAGGTTTTGTTTGTCTAAGGCGTCAGCTATTTATCTCAGTCAATAGGTGACAATTAACCACTCATCTATTACAATAACGACCTCCGAGAGGTGTTGCGCCATAACAGTGATTTACTGCATTAACATTCTATAGTTATGCAATCACAGGTTATGTTAGGCTCGGTTAACTGTCGAGAGTCCATGTTTTTAGTCACTCACAGCGCAAACAACGGCACCTGCGTTTTTATTCTTTTTATCATTCGTTAACCACTGATAGGAGCATATTATGGACGCAGTGTCTACTACACCATCTGCCCATACGATCGATCCCTCTTTTACTGACTATAAAGTTGCTGACATCAGCCTTGCTGATTACGGCCGTCGTGAAATCACCCTTGCTGAAGCTGAAATGCCTGCCCTAATGGGCTTGCGTCGTCGCTACGAAGCAGACCAGCCGCTTAAAGGCGCAAAAATCGCTGGCTGTATCCACATGACTATTCAGACTGCCGTACTTATCGAGACACTCGTCGCGCTAGGTGCTGAAGTACGCTGGACTTCATGTAACATCTTCTCAACCCAAGACCATGCTGCTGCTGCGATTGCTGCTGCTGGTATCTCTGTCTATGCTTGGAAAGGCGAAACAGAAGAAGAGTATGAATGGTGCCTACGTCAGCAAGTACATGTTGGCGGCGAAGCGTCAGGCCAACTTTGGGATGCTAACTTAATCTTGGATGATGGCGGTGATTTGACTGCTTTAATTCACAGCGATTATGCAGAGCTGCTTGATAATATCCATGGTATCTCAGAAGAAACCACTACTGGCGTTCATCGCTTGGTTGAGATGCTTGGTAAAGGTACACTTAAAGTACCAGCCATCAACGTCAACGATGCGGTTACCAAGTCTAAAAATGATAACAAATATGGCTGCCGTCATAGCTTAAACGATGCTATCAAACGCGCTACCGATATGTTCCTTGCTGGTCGCCGCGCTTTAGTTATCGGTTATGGCGATGTGGGCAAAGGCTCTACGCAAAGCCTACGTCAAGAAGGCATGATCGTACGGGTCTCAGAAGTTGACCCTATCTGTGCTATGCAGGCATGTATGGACGGTTTTGAAGTATTATCACCATACATCGACGGTGATAACACGGGCGGTGCAGACAGCATCAACAAGCGCTTGCTTGAAGACACTGATATGATCGTCACCACAACTGGTAACTACCATGTTTGTGACCGTCATATGCTAGCAGCCCTTAAGCCTGGTGCTGTGGTATGTAACATCGGTCACTTCGATACCGAAATTGACACTCAGTTTATGCGTGATAACTGGCGCTGGGTTGAGATCAAGCCACAAGTACATCAAATCTTCCGCTCAGACGATGAGAACGACTATTTGATCTTGCTTGCTGAAGGTCGCCTAGTAAACCTAGGTAACGCAACTGGTCACCCATCACGCGTTATGGATGGCTCATTTGCCAACCAAGTATTGGCTCAAATGTATCTGTTCGAAGAAAAATTCGCTGACTTGCCAGCTGACCAACGTACTGACAACCTATACGTAAAAGTATTGCCTAAAAAGTTAGACGAAGAAGTGGCCGCTGCGATGGTTGCAGGCTTTAATGGTACGCTAACCAAGCTGACCCAAAAGCAAGCTGAGTATTTGGGTGTGCCAGTTGAAGGTCCATTCAAGCCTGACGCTTATAAATACTAAAAGGAGCCTGACTGTGAGTAAGCCTGCTTTCTCCTTTGAGTTCTTTCCTGCGAAGACCGAGCAAGGTCACGAAAAGCTTCTCAGCACTTATGATGAGCTTAATAAGTTGTCACCAGCTTATTTTTCGGTAACTTATGGTGCGGGCGGTTCAACTCGTAGCCGCACCTTAGATATCGTACAGGCACTCAGTGCGCGTGGTACCACTGAAATCGCGCCGCATATGTCTTGTATTGGCGATGACAAAAGTGAAATCGCTGAATTGCTAGAGTATTATAAGACTTTAGGTATTAGACGTTTAGTAGCGCTACGCGGCGACTTGCCATCAGGTCAGGTGGGCATGGGTGAACTACCATTTGCGGTAGATTTGGTAAAATACATTCGTGAGCATTCGGGTGATCACTTCCATATCGAAGTGGCCTCCTACCCTGAAATGCACCCACAAGCGCGGAGCTTTGAGTTTGACATTGATAACTTGGTAAATAAATACCAAGCTGGTGCCAATGCGTCGATTACCCAGTTTTTCTACAACGCTGACAGCTATCTGTACTTGCGTGATAAGTTAGAGAAACGCGGTATTGATACAGTAGCTCAGCCTTTGGTCGCTGGTATCATGCCAATTACCAATTCAAGCAATCTCTTGCGTTTTGCTGATAGCTGTGGCGCCGATATTCCGCGCTATGTACGTAAGCAGTTGACGGATTTTGGCGATGATAGTAAGGCTATTCGTGAGTTTGGCTTTGATGTGGTTTATCGCTTGTGTGAACGCTTGATTGCCGAAGGCGTACCTGCCATGCATTTTTATAGCATGAACAAAGTTGAGCCAAACAAACGCTTGGTAGAAGCATTGGGATTGACCGCTTAAACTTGTAAGCATTCTAGAATATCCCTCAATCATTCCTGAATACATTATTAATGACTGGCGTTTCTAGGAGCGCCAGTTTTTTATTGTCAAAATTTTGACCAATAACCCTTTACCGTTTTATTCATACACTTTACCTTATTTGATTTTTAAAAATTTCTTCACTGTGTAATAATGCTGCTCTAAAAATAATTATCTTTATTAAGAAAAATTCTCATAAAACAAATGTCATTAATTGTCTCAAGTGATATTCTATAGATCTAATAATAACTATACTCAATCAAATAATAGGAATAAGACCACGTGCGACGTTTTTTTTATGCCGTTAGCAACGACAACGCTGATGCCTCAGCACTACCTAAATTGGGTGAGTTACCGATAGGTAGCAATGTCGAATTACCCGATAGTATCGTTCATCACTGGTGCCGTGTACTACGAGCCAATATTGGTGATCAAGGGATTTTATTCGATGGATTTGGCGGCGAATATACAGTACAACTACAGGCTATTAGTAAAAAAAACGCCACTGCTACTTTACTTGCTCATATAGACGATGATCGTACGGCACCTACTATCACTCAAATCGGCTTAGTAATGAGCCGAGGCGAACGTATGGACTATGCGATACAAAAGGCGACCGAACTTGGCGTGACTGCTATTCAGTTACTCAGTAGCCACCACGGAGAAGTTACATTAAAACCTGCACAAATTGAGAAGAAACTGTTGCATTGGCAACAAGTGGCGATCGCAGCTTGCGAACAGTGCGGACTTAATCGTCCGCCCCTCATTCTTGCGCCACAACCTATCAACGAATGGCTAAGCAATACCAATTCTGACGCTAAGACTACTGAGGCTATGGCTACTGACTTTACGAAGACGAAAATGGCCGTCAGTTCTATCGTTTCTGTGCTTAGTCATGATTCTTACTACCAAGTATTAGCAAGCGCTGCAGATCTGTGTATGCAGATGAGTGTACCAGCAGCAGGACAACCTGCCATGCCTAACGCTCTATCTAATATACTCAAACAACAGACCCCTTATATCAAACTGTTGATCGGGCCTGAGGGTGGTCTGAGTCAAGATGAATGTCAGCAGGCAGAGAGTGTTGGATTTGAGCCTTGGCAAATCGGCACAAGAGTCTTGCGTACCGAGACTGCACCAGTGGTAGCGTTAGCTACTTTACATGCCTTAAGCACCTAGTAAAAACTGATAAGTACTAGTATGACTATCGTAGTTTTTATCTTTTATGCTTATAGTCAAAAATAACGTCTGTTCTTCATCGTGCATAGTAAAATGCGATGCCAACTCAATGTTAATAAATTGATAATGCAGTTCTTATTTTTATAAGCCATTATTTTGTGAGCCATTATTATGAGCGATTTTGACACTATCCCAGCATCGATTAAGCAACGGTTAATGACCGAACTGTGTGAGAGAATTGAAGATGCCATATTTATACTAGACGAAAATCTACGTTATTTATCTGTCAATCCTAGCTATGAGCTTTTGATTGGCTACAAAGAAGAGTTTTTAATCGGTCGTCCACTTGGTATATATGCTGCTGAATTTTTATCAGAAGCAGAGCAAGTAATTCTAAAAGATATCAAGAAAAACTTAAACGAACATGGTTTTTATGAACTTGATTTTTCGATGGCCAACCGTTATGGACAGAATATTGACTGTCATATTACTTATCGCAGAATTTATATAGATCAAATGGCTTATCATATTGGTATGCTGCGTGATATGTCTGCAGTTATTAAAGATCAAAAACAGGTCGCCCATTTACTCAACTATGATCAGCTCACAGGTCTCCCTAACCGCAAGGTATTTTTGAGTCAGACAAGTGACATGCTATTGGATAGTTACCAAGAGGTTGTCCTTGTACGCTTAAACATTGACCGTTATCGCAATCTTGCCAGCCTACTAGGGCCTGATGGTGCCAATGACTTAATAAAAAACTTTGTAAAAGGAGTCGAAAAGCTCAAACTGCATAATTTACGCTCTTTTTCTCACTTTGGTGGTGATGATTTCGCGCTATTGTTTGAAGTTAAAGATGCCAACATGGTACGTCATCAGCTAGACACACTCATGCAAATGTGTGAGCGTCCCTTCTCTACTGACAAGAGCCATGCAACAGATGCAAATATCTATTACCATATTTCTGTGGGTGTCAGCTGTTTTCCAAAAGACGATAACGAAGTAACGGGTTTATTGACCAAAGCAGAAAAAGCATTGGACTATGTCAAGCAGCAAGGTGGCGATGATATTCGTTGGTATGATGAGACCATTGAAAGCGCCACCGCTGGTAGCTTAGAGTTAGAGTCTGAGCTTAGGACTGCTACCCTTGAAGGTCAGTTCGTTCCTTACTATCAGCCAAAGTTCTCATTGGAGACTGGGGCTATCACAGGTTTTGAAGCATTGGTACGTTGGCAACATCCTACTCGCGGATTACTCAAGCCCGTTCATTTCATCAATGCCATTATCGCGCACAAGCTCTCCTTTGATTTGTTTTCGCAACTGGCCATTAAGATTGTCAAACAACTAGCCGTTTGGCAACAGCAAGGGTTTCAGCAACACGTCTGTATCAACGCTGATGCCGCGGAATTTAGCCACCCTGACTTCTTTGATATGGTGAGCACACTACTGACAGAGAATGGCGTTGCTGCCCATCAATTGCATATCGAAGTGACCGAATCGTCTTTGATTCAGCGTCATGACAATGTAAAAAAACAGCTTAACTCGCTTAGAGAGCTTGGCGTACGTCTAGCGCTCGATGATTTCGGTACTGGTTATGCATCATTGAGCTACTTGCAAGAGTACCCATTTGATTTTATCAAGATTGATAAGAGCTTTATCTCTAATATTGAAACCGATCGTACCCAGCACGCAATTGTAAAAGCCATTTTAGACTTAGCAGTCGCTTTAGACATGCAGGTCGTTGCTGAAGGTATCGAAACTGAGCAGCAGCGTGATGTGTTGTTAGATATGGGTTGCAAAATTGGTCAGGGTTATTGGTTTAGCAAACCCGTGGCTGCTGATGTCGCCACTGCGATGCTGATTAAACAAAATGCTTCTGAGTAAACGCTAAGCTATTCGCTATAAGTTATTAACCATAAGCTACTATGTTCAGACTCCTAGCATACGATCATGTTTGATGTTTATCACGGTTTATCGCGTGTATATCTGTGAAATAACTTATATGCTCGGTTCTACCAAATAGTGTTGTCATTTATACCGATGCGTTTGTCTTTATGGCGAACGCTATTTTTTTGGCTGTCGTTTTTTCATGTTAATACTAATCATATAAAGGACTATCTGTCTTAGTAACGTTAGAGTTTTCATATGCTTAATGCTGCTGCTTCCTAGCGCCTAACGTCGATTGCATAACCGATGCAAGATAGGTTCATGACTTATCAGTCCTGTCACCAAACTTGTATAATCACCTATGAAAGCCTATCTTTTATAGTGAATTTGTTAGAGTACATTTAATCTATCATTGACTCTGATAATCACCACTCTTTTTAACACTATTTTATGTAATCGATAGCATGGTTGACCTGCTTTACTGTTTATCATTTATTTAGATTTTCAGATTGGCTAGGTAAGAATAACGCACTAGAGGATAGTGCGACCATATGCTCATTATTGGCTATGATCGGTTACATTCCAAAAAGGACAGGAAGTTATGCAATACAAAGCGCCCTTACGTGATATCCAATTCGTTATGCATGAACTACTCGATAGTGAAAGCCACTACAAAACTTTGCCTGCGTTCCAAGAAGCTGACCGTGAGCTAATGGACAGCCTATTTGAAATGGCTGCAAGCTTTGCTGAAAACGAACTGTCACCATTGAATCAAAGCGGTGATGCTGAAGGCTGTAAGTTTGACAATGGTAAGGTCACCACGCCAAAAGGCTTTAAAGAAGCTTATGACGCGTATTGTGAGCTTGGCTTCCCTGCTTTATCTGCTGAAGAAGATTTCGGTGGTCAAAACATGCCGTTCTCATTATCTACTGTCATCAATGAAATGGTTGGTACGGCTAACTGGTCATTCTCTATGTACCCTGGCCTATCACATGGTGCTATCCAAACCATCGAGCATCATGGTACTGACGAGCAAAAGCAAACTTATTTAGAGAAAATGGTCACTGGCGAATGGTCAGGCACCATGTGTCTTACTGAAGCGCATGCGGGTTCTGACTTGGGTATCATCCGTACCAAAGCTGAGCCTAAAGAAGATGGTAGCTATAGCATCACGGGTCAAAAGATTTTTATCTCTGCTGGTGAGCATGACCTAACTGATAACATTATCCACATTGTTTTGGCTCGTCTACCAGGCGCGCCTGCTGGTACCAAAGGTATCTCACTATTTATCGTTCCTAAAATGACGGTTAACGCAGATGGTAGCGTTGGCGAAAGCAACAATGTCGTTTGTGGTTCTATCGAACACAAGATGGGTATCAAAGCTTCTGCAACTTGTGTCATGAACTTCGATGGCGCAACGGGTTACTTGATTGGACCTGAAAACCGTGGCCTACAGTGTATGTTCACCTTTATGAACGTGGCACGTATCGGTACTGCTGTACAAGGTTTGACTGCAGCAGAGTATGCGTTCCAAGGTTCATTGACTTATGCAAAAGACCGCTTAGCGATGCGCTCTTTATCAGGTACGAAAGCACCAGAGAAAGCGGCTGACCCTATCATCGTACATCCAGCGGTTCGTAACATGCTATTGACTGAAAAAGCCTTTGCTGAAGGTGGTCGTGCGCTAGTGTATTATCTCTCACATTTTGCAGATACCGTTGCAAAAGGCGAAGGCGAAGAGTTGAAGTTTGCTGACCAAATGTTGTCACTACTGACACCAATTGCTAAAGCGTTCTTGACTGAAACAGGTCTGGAAGCTGCTAACCATGGCATTCAGGTTTATGGTGGTCATGGTTTCGTTAGCGAATGGGGTATGGAGCAGAACGTACGTGATACGCGCATTTCTTGCTTATACGAAGGTACCACAGAGATTCAAGCACTTGACTTATTAGGCCGTAAAGTCCTAGGTTCACAAGGTAAGCTACTTGCGAACTTTGTAAACGTTATCCAAGAATTCTGTGAAGAAAACAAAGAAAATGACGAGATGGGTCAGTTCATTCGCCCACTTGCCAAGCATCTTAAAGAATGGGGCGATTTGACTGCACGCATCGGTATGCAAGCAACTGAAACTCCAGATGCTGTCGGTGGCGCTGCAGTAGACTATATGTATTTCAGTGGTTATGTGACCCTAGCTTACTTATGGGCGCGCATGGCACTGGTTGCTCAAACTGCTATCGCAAACGGTACTGGCGAAAAAGCATTCTACGACGCTAAAGTTAAAACGGCTCAGTTCTACTTTGCTAAGCTATTGCCACGTACTACTACGCACGTACAGCGTATCAGCACTGGTGTGGAGCCATACATGAGCATGGACGTTGATCAGTTTGCCTTTTAATTAAAGCGCTAAACTTCGTAATCGTATAATCAGAGCGGCAATATACTTCGGTGTGTTGCCGCTTTGTTTTGCGCGTGCTTATGACAACTATCAACATAGTTTCAACAGTAGCAACTATCTATAAGCACCGACCCGCCTACCTTCTCACATTATAGTTATCAATGAGGCATCTATAAGCACTTCAATAGCCGCTGCTAACTTTTGGTGTACGCACAATTCACGAAGAAATACACTCGCTCACAAGCTTATTTGTTAAACTTTGATTATTAATCGCTAAGGTTATACCAAGAGAACAGTTGATAATCTTAACAACTTCAATTTTAATTATTTGAACCAAAGGAATGTTTATGGCTGTTTATAATGCCCCTCTTAATGACATGCGCTTCATCTTAAATGACGTATTTAAGGCGCCAGAGTTTTGGCAAAACAACGAAAACTTGGCTCATGTCGACATGGAAACTGTCGATATGATTTTAGAAGAAATGGGAAAACTGTCAAAAAACATTCTACTTCCTATTAACCGTAGCGGTGATGAAGAAGGCGCAACTTTCGAAGGTGATGGCGTCGTCACGACTCCGACAGGATTTAAAGAAGCCTATAAGCAATATGCTGAGTCAGGCTGGGTTGGCTTAAGCGGTAATGCTGAATACGGCGGTCAGGGCTTCCCTAAAATGGTTACCATGCTCACCGAAGAGATGGTTTTCACTGCCAACCAATCATTTGCCCTGTATCCAAACCTAACTGTTGGTGCGACGCTTTGCTTAAATGCAGCTGGCTCTGAAGAGCAAAAGCAAACTTATCTAGAAAAAATGTACAATGGCGAATGGGCTGGCACCATGTGCTTGACGGAGCCGCATGCTGGTACTGATTTGGGTATTATCAAAACCAAAGCTGTGCCTAATGATGATGGTAGCTATGATATCTCTGGTACCAAAATCTTTATCACTGGTGGTGAGCATGACCTTACTGATAACATCATTCATTTGGTATTGGCAAAAACACCAAATGCACCAGAAGGTTCAAAAGGTATCTCACTATTTGTCGTACCAAAATTCTTGGTCAATGCAGATGGTAGCTTAGGCGAGCGCAATACGTTAGCGGTAGGCTCTATCGAACACAAAATGGGTATCAAAGCCTCTGCGACTTGTGTCATGAACTTTGATAATGCTAAAGGTTGGATGGTTGGCGCGGAAAACACTGGTCTATCATCAATGTTCATCATGATGAACTACGAGCGTGTCACTATGGGCTTGCAAGGCCTTGGTGGTTCTGAGCTTGCCTATCAAAATGCAGCATTATATGCCAATGACCGCGGTCAAGGCCGTAGCGATACACAGCTACAAAGCCCAGAAAAACCTGCTGATGCTATTATCCATCATGCTGACGTCCGTCGTATGCTATTGAATGCCAAAGTAAACACTGAAGCGTCACGCTGTTTTGCGATGTATGTTGCCAAAAACCTTGATGAAGAGAAGTTTAGTACCGATCCTGAGTCAGCCAAAGCGGCTGCAGCTCGTGTTGCTCTATTAACACCAGTTGCTAAAGCGTTCCTGACTGATAAAGCACTAGAAGCCACTGTTGATTGTCAGCAAGTATTTGGTGGTCATGGCTATATCCGCGAATGGGGTATGGAGCAGATCGTTCGTGATACCCGTATTGCGCAGATTTATGAAGGCACCAACGGTATTCAAGCGCTTGACTTGTTAGGTCGTAAAGTTGCTCGTAACAACGGCAAGTACGTCACTCACTTCTTGGGTGAGATTCGTGACTTTGTTAGTAACATGCAAGCAGACCACGCTATTAAACAAGCTACGTTAGATGCAGCGGATACCATCGAAGAGCTAACCACAACTGTGCTTAACAACATCGGCGAACGCAAAAACGAAATCAATGGCTGTGCGGTTGACTACATGCATGCGTTTGGCTACCTCGCCTACTCGTACATGTTTGCGTTGATGGTAGAAGCTGCTAATGGTAAAGAAGGCGAGTTTTATACCAATAAAGCCAAGCTTGCTGACTATTTCGTCGGTCGTGTCTTACCGCGTATCGATGCTCATGCACAGATGGTCAAAGCTGGTAGTGACCCAATGATGAACTTTGATCTTGCTTATTTTGATGTTCCTGCAAGCTAAGCTAGCTTTACAACTCACCTAAAATACCTTGATTAAAAGGACAGTCGTGTTACTGTCCTTTTTTTTGTCAAAATAACTGCTAACAAAATAATTCAATATCAATAGGCAGTTCCGATTAAAATAACGCAAGACAAGATGTCGCTCGACTACAATTGAACGATTGGTAAACATTACTCAACTACTTATACAGACTTAAATAATAAAAACGATTGAAACAACCATGATAAAGGGTGCGACGTGTCAGAATTAAAACGCATTTTACAACAGATTACCGCCTTGAGCGACGTGCCAGATCCTGCGGTACTCAAACGCTTGATTGATGAGCTACGAGTCAGTGATAAAGAACCTGCATTGGCCAACGAAAAAATTCAATCCCTTATTGATATCATACATCAGCATCCAGAATATGGAGATGGGCTGTCTAGTTTTGTACTAAAACTGATTATCCAATATCGACAAATTGCGCTATATACCGACACTGGTATTATGTCAGACCAAGGATTCTTCAACAGTTTACGCCGGTTGATTGGCCATCGGTTTTTACCATTATTACCACAAGATGACTCTGTCGTTGAACTGGTGGGCTACTTATTTAATAAACGCTCTGATGAACGCTGGCTTGCCAATATTGAAAAGGAAAAATGGGACAAACTGGTTGAGCTGGTGCGCGTAGAAGAGAAACATTTAAATCTAGTCGCTACCGCAAAAAACAGTATTTTAAACGCTATTATTATTTTGTCTTATCGCATCAGCGGTATCGGCTTGCATCCTGATTTGATGGAGTCCTATCCACAAATACTGAACTACTCAGCATCTTTTGTTGCACAAAATCAAGAAGCCGTACTCTTCGTCAATCAATATCGTCAAGCACATGAGCTTGATACCTTGACAGATATCACGCCTGAGCAAGCAGTCGACCCAGCGCCATTGTTGGTTATGCTGGAACAGTGCGAAGATATCGTCGCTACCGTACGCAAGCGAATTTATAAGACCGGTATCTCTATCCGTTTGACTAATATGATGCTGCGTTTGGATCAAAGCTTACAGCGTATGCGGATTTTGACTGAGCTGGTCACAGATGATAATCAAAAGCGAGATCGCGCTGTTATTGAACTAATACAGGCGCTAATCACTACGGCCAATCAGCGCTATAGTATTGGTTATTTGATTGATAATAATACTAAACTGCTCTCTCGCAAAGTCACAGAAAATGCCAGCCGCGTCGGTGAGCATTATATTAGTACCGACAAAGCTGGCTATCAAAAGATGCTCAAAAAAGCCTCTATTGGTGGTTTTGTCATTGCATTTATGGCAACCATAAAAATACTGGCGTATCACTTAGCGCTCGCACCCATGGGTCGCGCGTTCATCAACAGTATGATTTATGGTTTGGGCTTCGTATTTATTCATGTTATTCGCGGCACAGTCGCGACTAAGCAGCCAGCCATGACCGCGGCTGCAATCGCTTCTACCATATCTGAAGGCTTTGGTAAAAAATCACATCAGTTAACTAAGCTATCAGAATTGGTCGTCGATATCTTGCGCACCCAGTTTATTGCTATCATGGGTAACGTCATGTTAGCCGTACCCGTCGCCTTGATTATCTCTTTTGCTTGGTTGCAATATACTGGCGCGCCAATGATCGATACCGATAAAGCAGGACACTTGCTACATGATCTCGACCCCTTTCACTCATTAGCACTACCCCATGCTGCCATTGCTGGGGTTTACCTGTTCTTATCTGGTTTGATTGCCGGCTACTACGATAACTTGGCAGTTTATAACAACGTAGGCGCGCGTATACAACGTCACAAATTATTAAAATACATATTGCCTAGTTCATGGCTTCAGCGTTTAGGCGGCTTTATAGAAGCCAATTTGGGCGCTATCATGGGTAACTTCTTATTCGGGGTGTTCTTAGGTAGTACCGCGACTATCGGCTATATCTTCGGCTTACCAATTGATATTCGTCACATTGCCTTTGCTTCAGCAAACTTGGCACACGGACTATTCAACATATCTGCTGATGATATCAGCTGGAGCCTCATTCTAATTTCTATACTTGGTGTGGCACTTATTGGTCTGGTCAACTTAATCGTTAGCTTTTCACTGGCACTGTTTGTCGCCCTACGTTCTAAAGAAGTTCGCTTTTTTGAATGGAGTCGCCTCACAAAACTGGTGTTTGGCCATATTATTAGTCATCCGTCTGACTTTTTCTGGCCACGTGATAAGCCAATGAAATATGCGCGTATCGACAGTCAGGGTCACATGATACTTGATGATACCTCCGCACAAAAAAATGGCAAATCTATACCAAGTAATTATGTGGTGAGGCGTTTGTCCGATGTTAGAATCCTGCCTGAATCTAAACATGCTGATGCTCAACACTCCCAGACGAATACCGACATCAACTATGAAAAACAGCCGACAGATGAGCATACGCAGCCGTATAACTCTCCTGAAAAGATCATGGATCTGGATGATGGTTTAGTCGATGACGAACTAAACAGCGTTCCTTATACCGATGACATCCAATACGATAAGGTCACCAAAACGATAAGTGCGGTTGATAGCGACGTTGTTAGTGATGATCCACACCATACTGACTCTGATGACAAGCAGACTGGTGACGCAAAAACACCTTTACCAAAACCTAAAAAACCACCAAAGCTACCTAGTTAAATAGGTAGTTGCGGTGGGTTTTTGCTCGATCGACTGTTGTTACTAAAATTATTTGTCATAACGTCTGTTATCAGAGTATGTTCGATGCGCTATAAAGGTAGCGAAGCATTGGCTATATAATTAGCATTCTTTTGTCTATCATCCTAAATTGTACTAAATTAATTGACCACAGACTTTGATCATAGGAAAGAAAATGTCGTCCTTTTATCCTAAAGATGTAGATTTTATGGAGATGTTTGGATGCGAGAGTCATATAGATAATGATGGTTTGCTAGAATCCACCTTCATTGATACACAAAATAAAAAATGGTTTTTTCTATCAGTGATATTCAGAACTCAATATCTGCTTATATATATCAAGATGAAGCATTAATATTTAAGATATATGAAGAAGGAGCGATGAGGGTCATGATATATGAAAATCAGATCATTATAGAATATCTGAATTATCAGGATTTATACGCTAAAAGACTTACTATTATTGATGTGTATCCAATATTTAAAATTGACCACTCTACTCTGATAGACAAGGATATGAACCAGCTAAACTAAATACTTTAAAGGTATTATCATATTAAGACATACCTACAGCGAACCAATCAGGTGCTTTCACTGGTTCGGTACCCTAGTGAGGACTTGAATATTAAGCTGTCGGCTAATGGTATCAACGTTTTAACTCGCTAAAACAGTCACAGTGTACTTCGTGGTGTACTTACCATACATATTCTATCTGTGATCGATGCGCTATACAGGCATCAATGTGGTAGGTATATGAGACACCTCGGAATTTTAATACTCTCTAAGATTGTTGGATATCAAACAATCCCAGCGTGGTTCAGCATATGTATCAAAAAAACATTTTTTATTAGGAAAGGCCATGCTGCTTAGTTTTATTGCGCGCCATAGCACATTAATTATGCCAGTTTGTGCAATTATGGGCTTTGTTTTTCCAAACTTATCCAATGCAGTATTGGTATATTTACCCCAAATATTGTTCTTCTTGATGTTTTTTACTTTACTAGGCATTGACCAATATGCACTTTTAAAGCGTATAGCGACAAGCTATGTATGGGTTTTTGCCTTGTTACAAAGCGGGGGCATGAGTCTAGCTTTAATAGTAATTGCTTATGCACTCGGTGTACGTGGCGATTGGCTATTGGCGATTGCAGGTCTTGGTGCCACTGCCCCATTATTCGGTAGTGGTGCGTTGGTCAATGCGGTGGGATTTGATGCACAACTGGCGACGGCAAAAACTATCGCTGCTACGCTCGTTATGCCCTGTACATTATTAGGCGTATTATGGCTATTAGGCGATGAAAGTTCGAATTTAGACGTTGGTCTTTATGTCAAACGCTTGTTAGTTTATATTTTCATGCCAATGGTGCTAGCTGTGGGAGTGCGTCGGTTTGTTCCACCTGCTATTTTGTCACGTTATTATCCCAAAATTGGGCAGTTTAATATTTTACTGCTGATGTTGTTTCCACTGGGACTGATGGCAGGATTTCGTACTACGTTTGACCATAATCCCTGGCAAGCGTTGTTATTACTAGTGCTAAGTTCGGTATTGGCATTGGTGTTTTATTTTACCGCTTATATAATATATCGGCGTTTTGGCTATGAGAATGCTATTGTCGCGGCGCTGGTATGTGGCGGACGCAATGTATTACTTTCTTACACCATAACTGTACCCTTTATGGGTGCGGTGTTTCTACCGTTACTGGGTGCTTTTCAATTACCAATGTTTTGCTTACCCTTACTGGGCAAATATATGGCAAAACGCCATACAACTAGGCCTATGGATTTAAAATCAAGTTTTTGAACAGC
>Ga0208014_1000117_pt1 | contig 46640 bp, 38 predicted proteins | sample 25_taG_FD_184099 | JGI IMG/M metagenome (GOLD analysis project Ga0208014, IMG submission 184099) | Marine viral communities from Cariaco Basin, Caribbean Sea - 25_WHOI_OMZ (SPAdes) (version 2) | ecosystem: Environmental > Aquatic > Marine > Oceanic | place: Caribbean Sea: Cariaco Basin...
AAAAGAGTTTAATGAAATTAAGGCGGGCTTGGAAGAGATTTCAAAATTACTGAGTGGTTTAATAAAATACCTGAAATCAACTTTATAACCTTGCTACTTTAGAACCTAAGAAACAGATTATGGCATACACTGAAGACGACTTAAAAAAAGAACTCGAAACCAAAGAATATGAGTACGGATTTTATACAGATATAGAATCTGATACCTTTCCTGTTGGTTTAAACGAGGATATTGTTAGAGCAATCTCTAAAAAGAAAGAAGAACCGGAATGGATGACAGAATGGAGACTGGAAGCTTTTAGAGCATGGGAACAAATGGAAGAGCCTGAATGGGCAAACGTGCACTATAAAAAACCAGATTTCCAAAATATTTCTTACTACTCGGCTCCTAACAAAAAACCTAAATACGATAGTTTAGATGAAGTTGATCCCGAGTTGCTGGATACTTTTAAAAAGCTAGGCATCTCTATAGACGAGCAGAAAAAACTAGCTGGAGTTGCCGTAGATGTGGTCATGGATTCAGTTTCTGTAACCACTACTTTTAAAAAGACACTGGCTGAAAAAGGTATTATTTTCTGTTCGATTTCAGAAGCTATTAAAGAACATCCTGAATTAGTTAAAAAATATATAGGCTCTGTTGTTCCTAAGAAGGATAACTTCTACGCAGCATTAAATTCGGCTGTTTTTAGTGACGGGTCTTTCTGTTATATTCCAAAAGGCGTTCGTTGCCCGATGGAACTTTCTACATATTTCAGAATTAATCAGGCAGGAACCGGGCAATTTGAAAGAACTTTAGTCATTGCAGATGAAGGCAGCTATGTGAGCTACCTTGAAGGTTGTACCGCTCCAATGCGTGACGAAAATCAGTTGCACGCTGCCGTAGTAGAACTAGTAGCTTTAGATGATGCTGAAATAAAATACAGCACCGTACAAAACTGGTTCCCAGGCGGAAAAGATGGTAAAGGAGGAGTTTTTAACTTTGTTACCAAAAGAGGTCTTTGCGAGAAAAATGCAAAAATCTCCTGGACACAGGTCGAAACAGGATCTGCAGTTACCTGGAAGTACCCTTCATGTATCCTAAAAGGAGATAATTCGGTTGGAGAATTTTATTCAATCGCGGTAACAAATAATTATCAGCAAGCTGATACAGGAACAAAAATGGTTCATCTTGGTAAAAACACCAGGAGCACCATTATCTCTAAAGGAATCTCTGCAGGGAAATCGCAAAATTCGTATCGTGGTTTGGTACAAATAAATCCGCGTGCAGACAATGCAAGAAACTTTTCACAATGTGATTCCCTTTTAATGGGTAACGCTTGCGGTGCACACACTTTCCCATATATCGAGGCAAAAAACAAAACCGCAAAGGTAGAGCACGAAGCCACGACCAGTAAAATTGGTGAAGACCAGATTTTTTACTGTAATCAGCGAGGAATTGACACTGAAAAAGCAATTGCTCTAATCGTTAATGGCTTTAGTAAAGAAGTATTAAATAAACTGCCGATGGAGTTCGCTGTAGAAGCACAAAAACTATTAGAGATTTCATTAGAAGGTTCTGTAGGATAAGCGATCTAATTGTAGAAAATGAAGAAAGTTCTGTTTATATTTTTAGTGCTTTTCACAATTGCATCCTGCAAAGATGATACTGTAAAGGCGGTGCAGGAAAATAATACTGTAGAGGAAGAGACTGAACAGGATACCGTACCCACAGTAAGTGGTAAATTCATTTTCACTGAAAAAGACGCCATTTTAAGAGGCGATGACTTTATATACAATGTCGAAATAGACAGCTTAAGCCGAAATTTAGGAAAACAAGTTGAAGCTTATAAAACTGATGATTTCGAAATGGTTCCGGTAAAGGTTAAAGGAAAAATAAAACAAAGTCCAAGACAAACCGGTATCAAAAAAAACATAGAATTACGAGAAATTGTAGCTATCCTTACCGATAGCATAGGAAATAAAAGACAGGAATAACAAACATAGTTTAGGCTTAGCCTAAATGTATACCAAATAATTATGCTTAAGATAAAGAATTTACACGCAAGTATAGAAGGAAAAGAAATTCTAAAGGGAATCGATCTTGAGATTAACCCGGGTGAAGTACACGCTATTATGGGGCCTAACGGATCTGGAAAAAGTACTTTATCTTCTGTCATTGCAGGTAGAGAAGAATACGAAATGACAGATGGTGAAATCATTTTTGAAAACGAAGACCTTGCTGAACTTGATCCAGAGGAAAGAGCTCATAAAGGTGTTTTTCTTTCTTTTCAATACCCGGTGGAAATTCCAGGAGTATCGGTAACTAACTTTATGAAGACTGCAATCAACGCACATCGTAAAGCTAATGGTTTAGAAGATATGCCAGCTAACGAAATGCTTAAGCTTATTCGTGAAAAATCTGAGTTACTGGAAATCGATCGTAAATTTTTATCCAGATCATTAAACGAAGGATTTTCTGGTGGAGAGAAAAAGAGAAACGAGATTTTCCAAATGGCAATGCTAGAGCCAAAATTATCTATTTTGGACGAAACAGACTCTGGTTTGGATATCGATGCGCTAAGAATTGTATCAAACGGGGTGAATAAATTGAGAACTGAAAACAATGCCGTTCTTGTAATTACACACTATCAGAGACTTTTAAATTATATTGTACCAGATGTTGTACACGTGTTAATCGATGGTAAAATCGTTAAAACAGGCGGAAAAGAACTTGCTTACGAACTAGAAGAAAGAGGTTACGACTGGATTAAGCAAGAAAAAGCAGTTTAATATCGAAATTCTATAAAAACAGGTCGGTTTTTCGATCTCCCTAAGAATTTGTATTACAACTGATAAACAGAAGAAAATGGAATTAAAAGATAAATTAGTATCATCATTTTTAGCTTTCGACGAGCAATATCAGGTAGGTGATGATGTTCATCAAATAAGAAGTCAGGCAATAAAAGATTTTGAAACCATTGGTTTCCCTAGCAAAAAAGAGGAAGCCTGGAAATATACTTCTCTACAATCTACTCTTAAACATGACTATAGCATTTTCCCAAAAGAAGAAAATGCGATAGAGTACAGCCAGATAAAAAAGTACCTTATTCATGATATAGACACCTATGATTTGGTATTTATCGATGGTATTTATTCATCTCATTTATCAAATACCACACACGATAAAATTGATGTCTGTTTAATGTCTTCTGCATTAAATAAGGACAAATTCAAACCGGTTATCGATAATTACTTTAACAAACTTGCTCCTAAAAATGGTCTTAATGCCCTAAATACTGCATTTACCAAAGAGGGTGCTTATATACATATTCATAAAAATATAATGGCAGATAAGCCTATTCAGATCATTAATTTCTCTACAGGAAATGAATCATCTTTATTGCTTCAGCCAAGAAACCTTATTGTGGTCGATGAGAACTCTCATGTTCAAATTATCGAAAAACACCAAAGTTTAACCAGCCATCCGGTGTTAACCAATTCGGTTACTGAAATTTTTGCAGATCGCCGCGCCATTGTAGATTATTATAAAATCCAGAATGATAAAGAAACTTCTTCTTTAATCGATAATACATTTATCGAGCAAAAAGACGAGAGTAACTGTTCTGTACATACCTTTTCTTTTGGTGGGAACCTTACCAGAAACAATCTTAACTTCTATCAAAAGGGAGAGCGTATCGACTCGACCATGAAAGGAGTTACTATTATTGAGGGAAAACAGCATGTAGATCATAACACACTTGTTCATCATATTTACCCTAACTGTGAAAGCCATCAGGATTATAAAGGAATTTTCTCAGATAAATCTGTTGGAGTATTTAACGGGAAAGTGGTTGTAGAAAAAGAGGCTCAAAAAACCAACGCATATCAAGCTAACAATAACATCCTGGTAGATGATAAGGCAACTATCAACTCCAAACCCCAGCTAGAGATCTTTGCAGATGATGTACGTTGCAGTCATGGTTGTACTATCGGGCAATTAGACGAAGAAGCATTATTTTATCTACAATCAAGAGGAATTCCCAGAAAAGAAGCTCGTGGATTATTAATGTATGCTTTCGCTAACAACGTATTAGAAAGTGTAAAAATCCCAGAAATCAAGAAAAGAATCAATAATCTTATTGCTGAAAAACTTGGGGTTGAACTGGGTTTCAACCTATAGAAACCTATTTTTGAAGTAGCCCTTTTTATTCAGCAAAAACTTTAAGATATGAGTACAGCTACTGAAGCATTAGCATATAACGTAGAAAAAACCAGAGAGGATTTCCCTATTCTTAAACGAGAAATAAACGGGTATCCTCTCGTTTATTTTGATAACGCTGCAACTTCGCAAACACCACAACAGGTAATCGATGTTATCGTAGATTATTATTCTAATTACAATGCGAATATTCATCGTGGTGTACACGCTTTATCACAGGAGGCTACGGATAAATATGAACAGGCACGTAAAAAAATCCAGGAGCATTTTAATGCTAAAAAGACCCATGAAATCATTTTCACCTCAGGGACTACCCATGGGATCAATCTTGTAGCCAACGGTTTTGCTTCTTTACTGAATAAAGGGGACGAAATTATCGTTTCTGCCTTAGAGCATCATTCTAATATTGTGCCATGGCAAATTTTAGCTGAAAAAACCGGTGCTGTTTTAAAAGTCATCCCCATGAATCAGGAAGGAGAATTAATCTACCCTGCTTTCGAAGAATTACTTTCAGAAAAAACAAAGCTTGTATTTGTAAACCATGTCTCTAATGCTTTAGGTACTGTAAATCCTATAAAAAAAATAATTGACAAAGCTCATGAATACGATGCTGCCGTTTTAGTTGATGGTGCGCAGGCAGCGCCTCATATTAAAGCAGATGTGCAGGCCTTGGATGTCGATTTTTACGTGGTTTCTGCACACAAAATGTGTGGTCCTACTGGGGTGGGCATGCTGTACGGAAAAGAAGAATGGCTTCATAAATTACCGCCTTATCAAGGCGGTGGTGAAATGATCGCTACGGTAACTTTTGAAAAAACTACTTATGCCGATCTTCCTCATAAATTTGAAGCCGGGACCCCTAATATCTGTGGGGGTATCGCTTTTGGTGCAGCGCTAGATTACATGAACACCATAGGTATCGAAAAAATTGCTGCTTACGAAGAAGAATTGCTTCATTATGCTACTAAAAAACTTCTGGAAATCGACGGAATGGAGATTTACGGAGTTTCAAAAGAAAAAACAGCAGTAATTTCTTTTAATATTAACGGGATGCATCCGTATGATATTGGTACTATTCTCGACAAATTGGGAATAGCAGTGAGAACCGGGCACCATTGTGCACAACCTATTATGGATTTTTATAAAATTCCAGGTACGGTTCGCGCTTCTTTTTCGTTTTATAATACAAAAGAAGAAATAGATGTATTTATCAAAGCCGTTGTCAAAGCTAAAACCATGCTCACTTAAATATTTAGCGATTTTAGCAATTTTTAGTTCCGTTTTTTTGAACGCTTGTAAACAGGAACATAAACCAAAAGAAACGCCCCATATTAGCGAAACCGAACGAAAAACGTTAAACAATTCTGAAATTTCAGGTGAATATTCGATTAAAACCCTGAATAATAACACTGAAAATCTCGGGAATCTTATATTTGACTTTAATTCAGAAGAAAAAAGGTTAGCTATTACTACGGATTGTAATAACATAACTGCCGAATACGAAATTGGCAAAAACAAACTTAAATTTTCTAATGCCATTAGTACCAGGAAGTTTTGTCAGGGAGCAATGGATAATGAAAATACAATCTCTAAAGTGTTACCAAAAATAGAGAAGTTCAGTTTTTCTGAAAAAGAGCTTAAGTTATTATCAAATGATAACAAGGTTTTAATTAGCCTTATAAAAACCGAAAAAAGTGAGTAAGTCTATACGAGAAATACAGGAAGAAATCATAGATGAATTTTCGATGTTCGAGGATTGGATGCAGCGTTATGAATATATGATCGAACTTGGAAAATCCCTTCCGTTGATCGACGAAAAATATAAAATCGAAGAAAATCTAATTAAAGGATGCCAAAGTAAAGTTTGGGTTCATGCCGAATTAAATGGGGAGAAGCTTGAATTCACAGCAGATAGTGATGCGATTATAACCAAAGGTATCGTAGCGATTTTAATCAGAGCTTTTTCCGGGCATCATCCGTCTGATATTCTGGAAGCAGATACCCAGTTTATCGATGAAATTGGATTAAAAGAACACTTATCCCCCACCCGAGCCAACGGGCTGGTAAGTATGATCAAACAACTAAAAATGTATGCAATAGCATATCAAACCCAATTAAAATAAAATGGAACAGGAAATCGACACTCAGGAATTGGGAGAAAAAATCGTAAAAGTTTTAAAAACTATTTACGATCCCGAAATCCCTGTAGATATATATGAACTGGGGCTTATTTACGATGTTATGGTAAGTACAGATTATGATGTAAAAATCTTAATGACCCTTACCACACCAAACTGCCCGGTAGCCGAATCATTACCAAGGGAGGTTGAGGAAAAAGTAAAATCACTGGATGAAGTTGAAGATTGTGAAGTTGAAATTACTTTCGATCCGCCGTGGAGCCAGGATTTAATGAGTGAAGGCGCTAAATTAGAATTAGGACTATTATAAAACACATGCATGGCTACAGAAGAAATTATAAATCGGGTAGCAAACAGTAAACTAGTCACTTTTAATCTTGAGGATTATTATCCAAAAGGTCAAAGAGTGACTTTTGATATTTCAAGCTGGTTGCTAGAAGGTTTTGTACTGCGCGAAAGTGCTTTTAGAGAAGAAGCAAAAAATTACGATTGGAGTCAATATCAGGACTGTTACGTCGCGTTATATTGTAGTACAGAGGCTATAATCCCTGCCTGGGCATATATGCTTATTGCGACCTACCTTCAGCCTTATGCAAAAAAAACGGTAAATGGCAGTTTAGAGGATTTGGAAAGCATTCTGTATACTGAGGTTATTCAGCAAATGGATCTTTCAGCCCTAGCAGATAAACCGGTAATTATTAAAGGTTGTGCTAACAAACCTGTCCCTAAAAATGCTTATTTGCTATTGATAAACAAATTGCAACCCATCGTAAAAAGTATTATGTATGGTGAAGCATGCTCCTCTGTACCCTTATATAAAAAGCCAAAAAACTAACCCAAATACTACTATAACCTATGAAAAAAATTTTACTTAGTCTATTAATTTTTGGAGGTGTTCTAAATGCACAGGCCCAGGATAGTGATAGTGATGAGCAAAAAGAAGGCTGGACCACCGAAGGTAACATCCAACTACTTTTTAATCAATCTGCCTTTAATGCCGAATGGACCGGTGGCGGGACATCCAACATCGCTGGTAACCTAATCTTTAATTATGATTTTAATTATCTAAAAGATGATTTTACCTGGGACTCTAAAATTTTGGTAGACTACGGACTTACAAAACAAAAAGGAGATGAGTTTCCCAGAAAAACCAGTGACCGCTTAGAGTTTAATTCGGTTGCCGGTAAACAGGTAGAAGATTCTAATTGGTTTTACTCATTTTTTACAAATTTCAGAACTCAGGTAACCAAAGGCTACACCTTTAGTAAAGATGCAGAAACAGGGGAAACTATTCGTACCGAGCGTACCAGCTTTTTTTCTCCTGCTTATCTTCAATTTGGTCCCGGTATGCTTTGGAAGAAAAGTGAGAACTTTTATGTAAACATCGCTCCGGCTACAGCTAGATTTATATTCGTAGATTCCGATTTTACCAGTGTAGAAGGTTATCAGGATGGTGATTATTTTGGTGTAGATAAGGGAAGTTCTTCACGATTTGAACTTGGTGCTTCCGTTTCAGCTTATGCAAAATTCGATATTATCGAGAATGTAAAAATGGAAAACATCCTTAACCTGTATTCCAACTATCTGGAAGACCCCCAAAATGTGGATATCGATTACACGATGAATGTAAAGATGAAAATCAACGATCTACTTTCAACAAATTTTATTTTCCAGACCATTTATGACGATAATGCCGTAGGTGCATTTCAGGTAAGAGAAGTATTTGGTTTAGGATTTAATTACAGCTTCTAAACGGTATAAAATACTAAATTTTAAAGCCTGTAAGTTAATTACAGGCTTTTTTTGGTTAAATTATTTTGAAAAAATTATACGCTAAATCACAATACTAATCTATTGTGTACCTTTGTAGTTATGATTGAAAAAACAGATTTAAGTTACGAAAAAGCGGTTCTTATTGGGATCATTACTAAGGACCAAAATGAAGATAAATTAGAGGAATATCTGGACGAGCTAGAATTCCTTACCTATACTGCCGGCGGAGAGGTTGCAAAACGTTTTTCGCAAAAAATGGATTTCCCTAACCCAAAAACCTTTATTGGGTCTGGGAAGATGGAAGAAGTACGAATTTACGTTTCTGAAAACGAAATTGGTACCGCCATTTTTGATGACGAACTATCCCCTGCGCAGCAAAAAAATATAGAGAAAATACTAAAGTGTAAAGTACTGGATCGAACCAATCTTATTCTTGATATTTTTGCACAACGCGCACAAACCAGTTATGCAAGAACCCAGGTAGAACTTGCTCAATATGAGTATTTATTACCTCGACTTGCGGGAATGTGGACGCACCTTGAAAGACAGCGTGGGGGTATTGGTATGCGTGGTCCCGGGGAAACAGAAATCGAAACCGACCGTCGTATCGTTAGGGATAAAATTTCTTTGTTGAAAAAGAAACTCGCTACCATCGACAAACAAATGGAAGTACAGCGTGGAAATCGCGGTCAGCTTGTTAGGGTGGCTTTGGTAGGCTATACCAACGTGGGGAAATCTACTTTAATGAATACTATTAGTAAAAGTGAAGTATTTGCCGAAAATAAACTTTTCGCAACACTGGATACAACGGTTAGAAAAGTGGTTATCCGCAATTTACCGTTCCTTTTAACCGATACGGTAGGATTTATCAGAAAATTACCTACGCAGCTGGTAGAGTCTTTTAAATCGACTTTAGATGAAGTTAGAGAAGCCGATTTATTGTTGCATGTAGTAGATATCTCACATCCTAATTTTGAAGAGCATATCGACTCGGTAAACCAAATTTTGGACGAAATAAAAAGTTCAGATAAACCAAGCGTTATGGTTTTTAATAAGATCGATCAATATGTACCCGAAGAAATTGCTGAAGACGATCTTATGACCGAAAGAACAACCGCGCATTACACGCTAACCGAATGGAAGCAAACCTGGATGAACCGTCTTGGTGATAATGTATTATTTATTTCAGCTTTAGAAAAAGAAAATATGGAGCATTTTAGAAAGAAGGTTTACGAAGCGGTGCGTAAAATCCATATTACTCGCTTTCCATATAACAATTTTCTATATCCGGAATACGATAAATACGGAGAAGAAAAGTAAATATAAAATTTTTCAATCAAGATATAGCAGCGGGTAAATCATTTTTACCCCGCTTTTCTATTTATCTAAATTTAAATTTTATTGTAGTCATTTTGAAGCAAAAATGTAAACCCCTGTAAAAATTTTTATAAAGATTTCACTCCGCCTCCGGGATTTTCTTTAATCGAAATCAGTTTACAAACACTCATTCTGGTATCTTTTGCATGGCCTGCCAGTTCTTTAGCTTTGGTCAATTTTAAAGGAATACCTTCAAAATCTTCTCTCAATTTAGAATAGCTCGTGTGAATATCGCCAATTAATTCTTTCTTATTTTTTCGGGCTGCCATAAGGAATCAACTATAATAAATTCCAGTTTGATTATAAACTAAAATTAGTATCTTCCATTTAAAAATTAAGAAGATGAGGATAATTTTTTCATTTATAGCTTTGTGGATTTTTCAACTTACAAATGCACAAAGTGTAGAGGGATCCTGGGAGCTTATTTTAGAAAATGAAATTCCGACTGAACTCACTACAGTTCGTATTTATCAGGACGGATTTTTTGCTGAAGGCACCAAGCAAGGCGATTACGAATTTAAAAATGCAAAAGGTGGAATTTATGAAACCGAAGGATCTTCTTATACCGAAAAATTCGAGTTCAATTCTGCAGATAAAGAAAAAGTGGGAAGTATCAATAATCTTGCGATTGAAGTATCTAAAGACACACTACGGTTAAAAGGACAGGATTTTTCACAAACCTGGCTTAAAATTGGTGATTATCAGGACGATCTTTCAGGGGTTTGGATTATTACCGGCCGGCAGAAAAATGGTGAAATGCAAAGAAGGGAAACTGGCGATCGCAAAACTATAAAGCTACTTAGCGGAACACGTTTTCAATGGATTGCTTACAACTCGGCCACCGGAGAATTTTTTGCCACAGGCGGCGGCTCGTATCTTCCAAAATATGGCAGATATATCGAGAATATCGAGTTTTTCTCTAAAGACGATTTTCGTGTAGGTGCCAGCTTAACTTTCGACTATCAGATTCTAAACAACGAATGGCATCATCGCGGTAAAAGCTCGGCCGGTGATGCTATTTACGAAATCTGGTCACCCTATAAAACCGAAGAAATTATTAGGGATTAATCAACGGGTTAAAATAGCCTCTGTAGGCAAATAAAAAATTCCCGGTGGATTTTTAGTAAGATTAAAATACAATACATCTTCCTGAGTATGATATTGCATTCTTATTTTACCCTGAGATTGCTCATAGCTACTTTCTATGGTGCCGGCAAAATTCCCTTCAGAGATTTTAAGTAATACAATAGAGAAGGTGTCATCACTAGCGCAATCTATACGTTCGCCATTATCAAAGATGGCGCAATGCTTACCACGGTATTCTTTGTCGCTAATCTTTTCCAGTTCGATATCAAATTGCTGGGAACCGTCTGGCGAAGTCCATTTCCAGGAACCTTCGAGATCCTGGGCACTCATAAAACAGATACCAAAAACAGCAAATATCAGGAATAGTTTAAGTTTCATTCTATAGTAGATTTGGTTAGCAGGCTTTACGAAAATAATTATTCCCCAGTTACTTTTATGTTATCAATATCATAAGTTGTGGTACGTGAAGGATCCCTTCCCTGATAACAAAAGCCTATATAAACTTCAGCAGTAAAACAGGAAAGATCGATCTTAGAATTCTTAAAGCTTTCTCCACTTTGGCTTGAAGGCCCCATAGGAATATTGGCTTCCAGTAAATGCCAGTTTGCATTCTTTGGATCGCCATCAAAATCTTCACTTAGATAAACCTGCAAAATAGTTCCGTTGTCATAAGATGCTTTAATATCAAAAGACAAAACTTCATTTTGCGATTGCGAAAGATCTATGGACGGAGTAATAAGCCAGGCTTCCAATGGATTCTCCCCGGTATTATAGGCCGAAATTCTGATCGTTCTATTCCCGTTAGCAGTGGCATCCACAAATCGCTCTTCTCCTCCGTTTACGTTTAGGTTAGTCCACCCTAAAGGATCTAATTTATTCTCGTTGGTGATTTCAGCAAAGTTTTCTTCAAATAAAATCGTTTCCCCTTCGGTAGTGTTAGTTCCGCAGCTAAAAAATTCGGGGTCACAGCGCTCACCTTTAAACAAGAGATCTTCCGAAGAATTCACCTGAATAATATAAAAATCGTCGTAAAAATCACGTCCTAAAACACCCAATATGCTTCCTGAATTTTCCGGTAAATTAAGCCATCTAAAATCGGCATAAGTGCTTGTGCTTAGCAAAGCCGTATCATCACTACCACATTCTTCTATTTGCCGCAACCCATCGTATTGATCAAAAACTTCAGCCGCAAAAGTGCTATTGGAGGGACTAAATAAATTTCGGTTAAACTGAATATGATTCAACTGCACATAAGTACTTAGTAAATCTGAGGAAAAATCACCAATATTAATCTGCAGCGGAATGATTTCTTCCACAATTTCTGAACGGATTAGATGCTCATCGATTTCTGAAGATACTATAGGGTCAAGATCGCCCCTATTTTGTTTCCCCAACTGAATTAATCCGTTATTTTTCGAAATACTGAGTCCGTTTAATTTTACAAAAACTTTTCTTCCGAAATTATAACGTTGATAGAGTGCATTTTCATCAATCAAAATTTGTATTCCGGCTTCGGGATTTTCAGGATGATCCTGAAGAATGAGTTCATTATAAAAATTACCGGCACGATCAGACGAAATTACATAAGCTTCAAAATACTGATCTCCTGAAAATGTATAGATCTCCCCTGTTTCTTCATTATAACTATTTTTTACAGCACGCAGACTGATTTTGGTGCCTTCTGTGCTTACATTCTCGGGAAGTTGGCTTTGTGGCACTTCATAATCATCGGTCTTCACACAACTGATCAAAATGAGTATAAAAAGGCTTAGAAATTTCTTCATTTTAAAACCGAACATAAAGATTAGCAAAATAAGTGGTACCATAGCCGTACCAGTAACGATTCCCAAAAACCGGTGTTTCGCGTTGCCGATCTTCCTGCAAACTGGTAAAATTTGCATTTCTGGATTGTTCGTAACCTCCCGTTTTATAAAGCTGATCCAGGATATTATTCAGGCTTATAAAAACGCCCACATAATAATCGCCCAATTTCCAGGATTTTCCTCCAATCGCATTCAGCAGAAAATAATTCCCTAAATTTTCCTGTTTAAGATATTTTCTGGCTAATTGCGCATCATAATTTTCTAACGGCAAACCATCGGTATCGGTAGCAAAATTTGCCGTTCGAAGCAACGGACTCACATTGATAAACGCATTTGCAAAATAGTTGGCCGTAAAACCAAACCACCAGTAATTGGGATCACGATATTCAAAACCTAACTGCAAAGCCTGTTGTGGCCCATTTGCGAGCCGATAATTTTTCAATCGAGTTTCTCCATAATTCACATTTCCAGCAAAACTATTGCTGGTTAAATACAAATTAGGGTTATTGGAATAGATAAACTGCCCTAGTGCTACAGCCGATTTTAATTTTATGGTTGAAGTCACCTGAGCTTCAGCACCAAATTCGATTCCTAAATGTTGTTTTTCGGCATCGTATAGAATCTCCTGGACAAAAGCAGTTGTTGTATTTCTCCCCAAACCTGAAAGACCATCAACATAATAAAAAGAAACATCGGTCACATTTCGAAATTGTGTAAAATAGCCGCTGACTTTAAAATTGAAATTTGGCGAACGATAACGGTATGTGGCATCTACACTATACATTTGTTCGCTATCCAGATCCTGAACCACCGTATTATTTTGCCGCGGATTCGCAAAACTATTTTGTAGTGTTGGTGGATTACTGGCAAAAAACAGATTAGAAGAAACGGAATGCCGACCTGTAAAATGATACGTTATCCCAGATTTTAATCCGAAATCGATAAAATTCAGTTCCTTACTTCTCCCAAGTGAATTATCCGGGAATAATCCGTTTTGGTAATTACCAAAACGCTCATAACTTGTTGAACTCACATTTGCAGAAAAGTAAGTTTCAATATTCTTCGTAGCGAATTGAAGTTGTGAAAATGCTTGAAGACTCGTGGCGTTTAGATCATAATTATATTTATAAATATCACCCTGGGACACTAAACGATTGGGGTTTTGTACATCGCTTTGAGCAACCTGCTCTAACGAATAATCATTTATGGGTTCAGCAAAGAAATCGATATCCAGAAAATGATTTGCACCAAAAAGATCGTCGATTTTCGCATAATTATGACTTTGCAAATGCCGAAAATTAATTCCGCCATTCAGTTTAAACATTGCATTTATGGTATGATCAACAATAGCATTCAGATACATGGAATGATCATCATAGCGATCTGCAGTTAAAGCATACACCGCATTATTCCCGTTATTGGTTTCAGCCATGTTCGCGTCATAAATCGCCTGCCAGTTTAATTGTCCATTTTCCCTAAATGCCGCCGCGCTTTTGTATGCTGCTTCATAGTTCTCTCTACCTTCAGATCTTAAAAAATAACTCGGTAAATTTTGATAATAGGCGGGATCTGGATTTTGCCCTCCGCCCTCATAAGAAACCTCATCGTTAAATCGCACTAAATTAGTACCTCCATAATCGATCCTGGTATTCCCGATATGTCCAAACTGATAAGCAACATTGGTATTTATCTTCGTATTTTCTGAAAGATCCCAAAAGTGATTCAGCATCAAAATAGGCTCCTCTACCCGGCGTTGCCGGGAATTTCTGATTTCGTCTCCCTGAAATCCCCAATAGCTATTATATTTTCTTCCTTTTAAATTAAAAACTTCATTGGTGATCGCCGCTGATTTTCCCCGAATATTAGGCGTATAAATTGCCGCAACATTCAGGCTGTGATTTTTGTTTATCTTTTTTTCTACGGAAAGAAAAGCTGACTTCGCCTTATACGAAGTTCCTTCAATATAACCTTCTTCAGCAAATCGCCCCGAAAGGGATAGCGTATAAAACCAATTATTTTTTAATTCTCCAGAACTATAGGTGGCCATAATCCTGGAACGATAGCTCCTATTGGCTGCGGATAAGGTAAGACGACCTCCTTTTGAGTACTTTGATGCCCGCATTACAAAATTGGTAGTACCGGCAAGGCTTCCAAAGCTATTATCCACTGCGGTAAGTCCGAAATTAAAATCCTGATTACGCTGCACATCGTTTAATCCGCCCCAATTACTCCATTGCGGCCTGCCATTTTGGATTTTATTAAGCGGAATACTATTAATCATAACTTTTCCGTACTGGCTATCGTAACCCCGTGGTTTAAAATAGGTCTGACTAAAATCGTAAGCTGCTGCATTTAAAAAAGCGTCCTTGCCAGCGGTTAAAATCGATGAAAATCCAGCATCTATCTGATCATCGTCCAGCTGATTTTCGCTTAAATTTATAGTTCCCAATTGTGACTGCTCTTCGATGACATCTGGAATTAGCCTAATAACCCCTAAATTTAAACTTGCCTGATCCAGAAGTACAGGTAAGCGCAACGACTCAAAACCAGGTTTAGAAATGTTCAATATATAATTTCCCATTTCTAAATCGTCGAATTTTAAAGTAAATCCCCCGTTGCCATCTGTGGTTTCTTTTAGAAAATGATTTTCTATACTCACCGAAACGCCAGCAATCACCTCCTGAGAATTGGCGTTAAGTATTTTTCCAGAAATTAACCTTTCCTGGGCCTGTAAAAAGCCGAAAGACATTGAAATCATCCAAAAAAAGACCAATCCTTTCACTGAAAATCAATACATTAGATATTCAAGTTAACAAATAGTATTCGAAACCGTATAACTTTATCAATAAAAATTAAGATTTTTAACGCAATCCCTCAAAATAGTAAGATTTTGACTACTAAATTATTACCAGTCCTTTTTCTTTTATACTGCGGAATTGGGTTTTCCCAAGATCAGGATACCTACGATGTTTTGACCATTGCTTTTTATAATACAGAGAATCTTTTTGATACCCAGAATGATGATTTTACTTTTGATGATGACCGTACACCTGAAGGTAAAGATGCCTGGACTAAAGAAAAGTATGAACTGAAATTAAACCATATTGGGCAAGTAGTATCTGAAATTGGGACAGAATTATCTGGCCATAGCCCTGAAATTATTGGATTATGTGAAGTAGAAAATATCAGGGTACTTGAAGACTTATTAAACACTGAAAAATTACAAAATAAGAACTACAAAATCATTCATTTTGATTCACCAGATCGCCGCGGAATAGATAACGCGCTCCTTTATAACACCAAAGTATTTACTCCTACACAATCTAGAAATATTGAAGTTTTAATTCGAAATGAAGAAGGTAAGAGAATCTACACTAGAGATATTTTGGTTGCTACGGGACGGATTCAAAATGAAAACTTCGCATTTTTAGTCAACCACTGGCCCTCCAGAAGTGGTGGTGAAAAGGCAAGCCGAAATTATCGAAAATCAGCTGCACTGGTCAACCGAAAAATATGCGATTCACTTTGGGCTATCGATCCTTCTTTAAAAATTATCAATATGGGGGATTTTAATGACGATCCTAAAAACAAGAATGTAAAAAATGTGCTGAAGACTTCAGAAAGTCCAAATCAATTTCAGTTTTATAATCCGATGCTAAAGTTATATAAAAAAGGTGTTGGCAGTTTAGCGTATCGCGACAATTGGAATTTATTTGATCAGATCTTAATCTCTGGAGCAATGATGACTAAAAATTATGAGCATTTTCAGTATTACAAAGCAGGAGTTTTCAAAAAAGATTATTTGGTGACCTCTACGGGGCAGTATAAAGGATACCCCTTCAGAAGTTATGGATATAATGGCTACCTGGGTGGCTATAGCGACCATTTCCCAGTATATCTTTATCTTATAAAAAAGAAAAATCCCCGTTAAAAACAGGGATTTTCGATATTTTGAAGGTTAATTTTTTATAACCATGCGTTCCAAGGAATTCTTGAAAGAAGCACTACCAAAGCAATAGTATAAAATATCGCCAGTGTTTTAAATTTTGGCGTAGAAGTTAATTTCTTTTTGTGTTTTGAATATCCTATGGTAATTAAAGCAATAGCGATAATCATCATCAGGGGGTGCTCTACATTATACAATCTTAGGGTACTGTCCCCCATAACTCCGCCCATTCCAACTTCGCCCCACATTTTAAAATAAGGTGCTACAAAGTAAAGAACAATACCAATAAGTAATTGAATATGAGAAACGATAAGCGTAAAAAGGGATATCCTAAAATTACCGGCACTATATTCTTTACCGGAAACCCAACCAATTATTGCACTTATCGAAGCGATGGTAAGCATTATAACTACTAAATAAGCCCAGTAGGAATGTATAAATTGAACAGTTTGGTACATAATTTTCTTTTTTACAAAAATAGGTTATTCCCATCGATTTTCAGCATCACTTCCGCCCCAAATAAGGGTCACTAAATATGGATTATCGATAAACGGATTTCTATTACCTTGTGCAGCTTCGATTACGTTATTTCTTTGCATTTCGAATTCTGAAACAGGATCTTCTCTATTCCATTTGAGGAAAAGATCTAAGTTTCCTACAGTTTCAATATTTTCACCATAACGAATATTTAGATAAAAAACCATTCGAGCCACATCACCCTTCCAATCGTCACCGGGATACCATTGTTCGTTATTCCCTACAAGACCGTATTCCCCATTGCCATCGGCAAATGGATAGTTAGATCTTTCACTATTAACATCAATATCGATAGATCTTAAATGGTGCAAATCTGTTACCGCATCTGCTGCAGATAATCTTGATTGAGGATAAATATGCTCTGTATTGAAGGTTTCATCATCACCCGGTGGCTCCTGAGTTTGATATTCATCATCTGAGCGGCTTTCTCCAGAGTACATCAAAATTACATTTCCAGGGGTATCAGGATCGGCATCCGCACTATATAAATAATCATGGCGATCTGTGTATGCTAAAATCGTTTCGTGTGCAGCAACAGTAAAATTAGAAAGAGCAAGCTTTAAAAAATCTGAATTTTCTGTAAAGGTTACATCATCATAATAATCCTGTAGATCTGCCGGAATATTAAATGCTATAGGGGCTACTACTTGAACAGTTACCGTAGCGGTACTACAGGAAGCTTCTGGCTGATCATCATCACAAATAGAATATTCGAAAGTATCTTCACCGGTAAAACCAGCTGAGGGCACATAAGTTACGCTACCATCATTATTTAAGGTTACTGTTCCCTCACTTGAAGAACCATCTATACTAGTAAGCGTAGCTCCATCGATTAAATTATCGTTAGCTAACAGCTCTGCAAAAATCGTCTCAGCATCATTAGTATTTACAATTACCGTATCATCTTCGGCATACGGATTACCTTCATCTATTACTTCAATAGTAACCGTAGCAGTATCACAAGAAGTATTCTCATCATCATTACAGATGGTATAGGTAAAGGTATCTGATCCTGCAAAGCCTTCATTAGGTTCATATATAATATTGTTTTCACCGTCGATAGAAACTGTTGCATTTCCACTAGAGGATTCAACCTCTGTTATCATTGCATCTCCAACCAGGTCATCATTATCACCATAATTACGAATTGTTAGCGTTCCATCCTCAGCCACTTCATAAGTATCGTCATTAGCCGTTGGTGGTCCAGGCTTATCTACCTGAATAGTTACTGTGGCTTCTGAACATCTATCTGAATCCCCAGGAACGCAAAGCGAATACATAAAAGTGTCTTCTCCATGAAAATCTGCAGGTGGTACATAAGTATAGGTTCCATCTCGATTATCTGAAATTGTCCCCCCTTCACTACTTTCAATATCAATAGAAAAAAGACGTGCCTTGTCTACAATTTCATCATTCTGAAGGATATCATTTCCGCTAAAAGTAACTTCAACATTTTCTATTGTGCTAAAATTATCATCTACCGCTACTGGATTTTCTTCCTGAGGATTACCAGGTTCATTTGGCGTTCCCTCATCACTACTGCTACATCCAAGGAAGAAACTTCCTAAAAGGAATGCAAAAAAGAAATTCTTTTTCATTAATTCTTGATTTATATTCTAATTTGATTCTAGTATTACAAATATCTTAAATAAAAGAGCTTTAAAAAATAAAACCTTCTGTATTAATACAGAAGGTTTTAAAAAATTCTAAGAATTCAGATTATTCATTAATAACCCATTCTCCAGCTTCATTTTTAATCAAGCTAATACTATTTGTAGTATTTGAACCATCATAAACGGCATAAGTTACAACGTACTTCTGACCAACCTCAGCATTAGGAGCCATGTTATTAAGTACAATACGTGTAGCTTCTAAAATCATATCTGGACTCCAATACGCCCCATTGTCAGATCTAGTGTCGAAGTTGTTATAACGCAACATGCTGCTCACAGGATCAGGATATTTATCCTGTAAAGCACTAGCTATAGTTGCAAAATCGTTTCCGGTAAGCGTATAACGTATGGTATTATCTGGAACCCATACTCCTTCATCATTTAATCCAAATTGTAAAGAAGCTGTCCTTGTGGAAGGTACCACGTTAAATTCTCCATCTTCGAAAATATAATTTACATACTCTGTTGAAGTTTCACCTGAACTATATAAATCATAAGCAACGGCAGTTACATCTCCTTCTTCTGCATACGGATATTGCATTCCCAGATAAATACCTATTCTATATAAGGCTTGATCTTCGTTAGAGAAGTTAGGGTAACTTTGTCCCATTGCTTCATAATCTTCCATATCTAAAGTAAATGGTCTACCCCATGAACCGTTAGTGTAAGCATATACATTTCTAGTAGTAATTGTAGCAGTAGAGGCATTTGAATCTATAACGTAAGCACCATCTGTTTTTACAACATTTATAACTTCTGTACCAGCTGAACCAGTATAAACAGCGTAAGTTACAGCAAACTTAGAGCCATCTGTAGCATTAGGAAACTGTTGATTTAAAAGAAAATCAACCGCTTCAAGGATCATTGCATCTGTCCATTGAGTATCCCTGCCATCTCTCCTATCGAAATTACTGTAATCAGCGGCATTAGAAGCGGGATCTGGAAACTTTTCAGCAAATTCGCTTCCTATCTCATCAAAATCAGAAGCACTAATTTGGTATGAAGTTCCTCCAAAAGCTACATACTCATTTCCATTAAATTGCACGGTCATACTTTCTGTTCCAGCACTTCCATCATAAATCGCATATGAAACGTTATAAATTTGATTAGTAACATCTTCAAAATTGTCTTCTAGTACCACATTTATTGCTTCAAGAATCATATCATTATCCCAGTAGGCATCGCGCCCTTCACGCCTATCGAAATTACTGTACTGAGCAGCACTTGGTGCCGCATCTGGATAATCACTTCCTAACTTCTCTCCTATTAAATCAAAATCTTCAGCATTAATTTCATAAGGAATTTCCTCGGCCACAGTTCTATATTGTAAATCTACATAATCGCCACTTTCAGCTTGAGGAAAAATCTCACCTAAAGCTTCATAAACCTGCGAAGAGCTAGTAAAATAACCTTCTTCTAAACCTATTGCACTATAATCCTGAGAGGTAACTTCATAAAGCTTCACCCGAATAGGATCATAAATATCGTAAATGACATTTATAGATGAATTTTTACCATAGTAAGGATATCGCTCAGAAAGTAAGTCTGGAATGAGTAATCTGGCATCATCCTCACTGTTAAAATTTGGAAAACTAAGACCTAAAAAACCATAATCATCTTCAGTTAATACAATTGATTTATCTGCCAAAGCACCTTCAGAATCAATTTGGTCGTTGACCTGCTCATGTATATCATCCATTGGATCACAACCAATTAAAGTTGCTCCAATAAAAAGTAGTAGTAATATATATATTTTTTTCATTGTCAAATTTTTAGAAGTTAATTTTAGCACCTACACTATAGGTACGTCCAAAACCATACCATACATTAGAATCAACAAGCCCTCTATAATCAGGGTCTTTTACATTTCCTTCTCTTGCATCAGAAATATATTCAGTATCTAATACGTTAAATACATTCGCATTGATAGTAGCATCAAAAGATCCAAACTCGAATTTATGTGTTAAACCTAAATCTAACAATCCTACATCAGGCAATTCAAATGGTCCTTGCAAATCAACAGAATCTCTAACAGTAGGGTCGAAATCTGCAAAATAACGATCATAATAAGTGAAATCACCTCTTAAAAATGTACTAGGAAACACCTCATAATTAAGACCTAATGCTGCTGTAGTTTGAGCCGAATTACCAACTTCTACCCCATCTATAGCAACATTAATTGTTCCTAAGACCGTAGTTCCATCTTCAGCTAAAATATCAACATTGTCAATATTATTGTCCCATTTCCAGTCACCTAAAGACATCATACCTGTTATGTTAAGCCTATCTGTGGCCTTATATTCAAACTCTAGCTCAATACCCTGATGCAACGCATCAACTCCTAAAATATTAGCAAAAATTTGTTGATTGCCCTGAACAAAAGATCTCGCTAAAGTTTTATCTTTCCAAGCTGTTCTATAAAGGTTAAAGTCAACTCGAAGATTCTGATTTCTAAACCCATAACCTAATTCAGCACTGAAAATCTTTTGGTTTTCTGCATCGTCATTTGCAATATTCCTATTATTTAAGAAAACCGTATTAAAAAATGGTGCTCTTTCAAAATAACCTACATTCCCAAAAACTTTGTGGTTGTCGTCTAAATTAAAATTCGCACCTCCTTTAGCTCCGTAAGAGAAAAAATTTATCCAATCTGTTTCCTTATCAGGACCATCATCTGCATATCTAAAATAATCTATTCTTTTATAAGAAGTATTAGAAGCATTTAATGACACAAAAGCAGAAACAAGATCGTTAGAATACTCTGCTTGTGCAAATCCACCTTCCCAAAGTACTAGACCATCATTATAATAATTAATTTTATCTCCTTCTTTTGTAGACCTATTAGGATCATTTACATTAGAGTCATCAGCCCAGTATTGGCCTCCTAAAAGATCCTTTACTTCCTGGAAGTGTCTTCCTTTATAATATCTTAAATCTATACCTCCTACTAAATCCCATCCTTCTCCAACTTCAGTGGAAACTGTAGAAAGCAAGCCTGTCCAAAAATGATCGTTTCTTGAATCATATAAAATAGTTTCTGACCCGTCTGCTCCATTAGCAGCATTTTCACTTACTACACGATCTAAATTTAAGGGCAGATATGGAGCTGGTCTATAATCTGAATCTACACTACGAAGATCAGCATTACCAGTATAACCACCGCCACCACCAGTTCCAAAGGAAACATAAGCAGCTGTAGATAATTCTGTTTTATCACTTATCGTCCAATAGTGATTTAAAGAAATTTGTGGCTTGTGATAAAAATTATCCTGTACATTAACTACCTGACCATTTCTATAGCCCCAGTCACTATTAAATTTTATACCTCTACTACTTCTTTGATAATCCTCTATAGGATGTAAAGTTTCTCTTTGCCCGTGACGCTGAGGCGCTCCAAAAGCAGTCAATGAAAGTTCATGATTTTCATTAATCTCTTTTGCAATATTCACAAAGTAATTATACCCTTCGAATTCAAGACCATCTGCAAATCTTCTACCACTAATTTTTGAAGCGGAAATAGTAGCTGCCCATCCATTTTCAGTTTTACCTGTAGACACAGTAGCACCAAATTTTTGTAAACCATCATTACCAGTAGAAGCTATAACACTCCCTCCCTTTTTCGCATCTGTAGACTTGGTTACAATATTGATAGTTCCTCCAATAGAAGGCACTGCAACTTTAGCTGCTCCCAAACCTCTCTGAGTTTGCATTGTTCTGGTAACATCAGAAAGTCCTGCCCAGTTACTCCAGTAAACACGACCATTTTCCATGTCATTTACCGGTACACCGTTAATCATTACTGCAATGTTTTCTGAATTAAACCCACGCATTCTTATGTCGGCATCTCCAAAGCCACCACCTTGTTTAGTCACATATACACCTGGTGTAGTTTTCAGAATTTCAGGAAATTCCTGGTTTCCTAATTTAGTTTCGATTGTTTCAGCTTTTACTGTAGAAACTGCAACAGGTGTTTTTCTGTCAATTGCTAAAGAGAAGCTGGTAATCACAATTTCATCTAAAGCATTGTCATCTGCCTCTAAAACAATTTCGCCTAAATCCTGGGATCCTCCTGAAAGGCTAAACTGCACTTGTTTAGTTTTAAACCCAACAAAACTCACTTCTAAAGTTCCTGTAGAGCTTTTTACCTCTAATGAAAAATTTCCATCAAAGTCGGTTGTAGTACCAGTCTTAGAACCTACTACCATTACGTTTGCCCCCGGTAGCGGGCCATCCATTTCAGAATCTATTACCGTACCGGTAATAGTCCCCTGAGCAAAAATTGTAGCCGTTGCAAAAAACAACGCTAAAGCTAATAATTTCCTCATGTGTAAAATTTGTTTGATTTGATTTTAGTTCGACGCAAATGAAGTTATTATTCCAAAATCCAACTTTAACGTAATGTTAAGGATTCAATATTTAACACCAATTTGCTCGCCAAAACTAAAACTTTTTTCAAACCTCTGAAATTGAGAGACTAAAAGTTTTTAACTCATATTTAGTTTTATCTTATTTTTATTTTAATATAAATTTTAACTAAACTTTAATGAGAATTTAGTGATTAAACAATGATGTTTTTAAGGTATTCATAAGACTTCTGTGATTTATAATAATGACCTACTCAGCAATCCAATATTAAAACAAAAAAGCACCTCAAAACGAGGTGCTTTTTAAATTATCTTAAAAAATGTTAAATTACTATCCTAAGAAAACCTTTAGTAAACTACTTGTTGAAGAATCATGGTTTTCTATCGCTTTACTATCCATATCATTTAAAATAGTACTTGCTAATTGCTTTCCTAATTCAACTCCCCATTGGTCGTAACTAAAGATATTCCAGATAACACCCTGCACAAAAATCTTATGTTCGTACATCGCTACTAACTTCCCTAAACTTTCAGGTGTTAGTTTATCGATAAGAAAAGATGTCGTTGGCTTATCTCCATCAAATAATTTAAAAGGTAGCAATTCTTTTATTTCATCTTCACTCATTCCTTTAGAAGATAATTCTTCTCGAACCTCATCTTCGGTTTTTCCCTGAAGCAAAGCTTCTGTTTGTGCAAAGAAATTGGCCATTAGTTTATAATGATGATCTTTATCGTCAAATAAAGACACTTTATATCCTATAAAATCTGCCGGAATCAATTTGGTGCCCTGATGTATTAACTGGAAAAATGCATGTTGCGAATTTGTTCCTGGTTCTCCCCAAATAATCGCCCCGGTTTGATAATCTACTTTATCTCCATTACGGTCGGTACTTTTACCGTTACTCTCCATAACTGCCTGCTGCAAATAAGCCGGCAATCTATGCAGGTATTGAGAATAAGGAATTACTGCTTCGCTTTCTGCCTTATAAAAATTATTATACCATACGCTTAACAACCCGGCTAATACAGGAATATTATTTTCGAATGCTGTTTCTTTAAAATGCTCATCCATTTTTTGCGCTCCACTTAATAAAGCGTCAAAATTTGGATAACCAATCGCTAAACTTATAGAAAGTCCTACCGCACTCCAAAGTGAGAAGCGACCACCAACCCAATCCCACATTGGGAAAATATTATTCTCGTCGATTCCAAATTCTTTTACTTTGGCCACGTTACTGGAAACCGCAATAAAATGTTTAGAAACCTCATCTTCTGGAGCTGTTTTCATAAACCAGTTTCTAATCGTAGTTGCATTGGTTAAGGTTTCCTGAGTGGTAAATGATTTAGAAACAATAACAAACAACGTAGTTTCTGGATTAAGATCCTTTATAGTTTCATGTACGTGATCACCATCAACATTCGAAACAAAATGAACATTTAGATGGTTTTTGTAAAACTCCAAAGCTTCAGTTACCATTACCGGCCCAAGATCTGAACCTCCAATACCAATATTTACAATATCAGTAAAATTTCTTCCGGTATATCCTTTTGTAATACCCTGAATAACTTCAGAAGAAAAAGCTTTTATTTTTGCCTTAACCTCTTCAACCTCATTCATTACATTTTCACCGTCTACTTTAATATCGGCATTTTTAGAAGCGCGTAAAGCAGTATGTAAAACAGGTCGGCCTTCAGTCTTATTAATAGCCTCGCCTCCAAAATAAGCATCCATAGCTTCTTTTAACCCACATTCATTAGCAAGATCGATAAGAAGTGATTTTGTTTCTTCGGTAATTTTATTTTTACTGAAGTCTACATAAAAATCTTCCCACTTGGTGGTGAATTTTGCAGCGCGCTCACTATCGTTTTCAAATAACGATTTTAAAGACTGGTCTTTCGTCTCATTATAATGAGCTTCTAATTTTTTCCAGGCTTCGGTTTTGGTTGGATTTATATTCTTCATTTTTCAATTTTTTATTGCGTTGCGAAAATTTAGTAGAGAAACCCACCTAATTTTACACAAAAATCTTGTTTTTAGATATTCTTGTAAGGTATTTTATCCAGCGCTGTCTTTAACGGCTCGATAAACGCAAAATATTCGTCTTTTTTACCATCTTCAATTTGCTTGGCTGTAGGTAAATTTTGGCGATAAGGATCTACCTGTTTACCATTTACCCAAAATCTATAACACACATGTGGCCCCGTAGCCAGCCCGGTACTGCCAACAAAACCTATCACATCTCCCTGCTTTACCGCCTGCCCGTTCCTTACATTTCTTTTACTCATGTGAAGATATTGCGTGGTATATTTTTGATTATGTCTTACTTTTACATAATTACCGTTACCAGAGGTATAGCTGGAAGCGATTACCACTCCGTCTGCCGTAGTTTTTATGGGTGTTCCCGTTGGTGCGGCATAATCTGTTCCCAAATGTGCTTTCCATCTTTTTTGCACCGGGTGAAATCTTCTTCTTTGATATCTAGACGAAATCCTACTATAATTAAGCGGGGCTTTTAAGAAAAAACTTTGCAAGGCTTTTGCTTCTTCATCATAAAAACTAGCCTGCCCTGTCACTGAATCTGTTTCATAGTTGAAAGCATAAAAAGGGCGATCTGAATGTTTAAAAACTGCTGCTTCCACACTTTCTATTCCCGCAAAAATCGTATCATCGATATACTTTTCATGATAGATCATTTTAAACTGATCTCCTTTTTGAAGTTTAAAAAAGTCGATACTCCACTGGTAAATATCCGATAATTGATAAACAAGCAGATTGCTTAAGCCCTGTGCCTGCATGGCTTCAGAAAGAGAGGATGTAATCACTCCAGAAACTTCCCTTCTTTTTACAGAAACCGGCTTTTTTGAGGTATAGGCAGAAACACTATCGCCTATGTTTAAAACCGTGTAATCGATTTTATTATTCTGATAAATAAAATGAAGCGGTGTATGAGCCGAATCTTTGGCTTTTAAAATTATATATTTTTTCCCCGCCGTAATCCTTGCCGGGTTAAAGGTATCTTTTACTTTTTCTGAAATTTCGAAAACTTTACCACGATCTACACCGTGATTATCCAGAATATATCCAAAATTATCCCCTCGCTCTATGGTATCTATTACTACATCAAAATCGTCCAGAACAAACCCAAATTCCTTTACAATAGGTTTGGGTGCTGGCTTTTTAGTTTCTGCTACGGCTTTATCTTTTGTTTCTTCCTTGCATCCCGCAAAAACTAATAACAGCAGGAATAAAAAACTAAATTTCTTCAATTTCTAATTCTTATTTTCAATATTAAACATGTGGTTTACCCATTCTTTGCCCCATTCTTCGTGTTCTTCTTCATTCCACAATTCAGGAAAAAAAGATATTTTTTGAAATCCCGGTGGTAAAAATTCTTTCCAGTTTGTGCCACCAGTGGCTTTTACCGTTTTCTTTCCATGATCCAGATGTCTATATGCGGCACCTATATGCATCAACAACCAGTTAACGTTTACACTACTATCAAAAGTACGTAGTGCTTCGATTAATTTTGGATTGTTTTTTTCTGAAGCTGCCAGGGCCTGATAACGGCCATACAGGGTTTTACCCTTAACCTCGTTCGCAATCCTTAAAAAGCGGGGCGTATATCTTTTTTCGAACTGTTTAAGGGTTAAGGTTTTCTCACCGGTTTTAAGGTCTATACCACCTTTCTTCCAGTAAATATTTTCGAATAATTCTTCGATTGAGTTATTTAAACTGAAGTTCTTTCTGATCTTATGGTCTACAAGATTTTCAACCGGAGTAGAATAAAACTCGATCATTCTAAACTGCGCCGACTGGAAACCGCTTGCCGGTAATAAAGCCATTCGGAACTTTAAAAACTGCTCTCGCTCCATTCCTTTAATCATTATATCAAAAGAATTGATAAGCACCCTAAAATAACGGATGATCCTATTCAGCTTTTCAATAAAATAAGGTGCGGTTAAATTAGGATTTTCGATCACCTGCTTTTGCTCGTGGATAATCAGCTTAAAGTATAACTCGGTTATCTGATGATAGGTTAGGAAAATCTCTTCGTCTGGGAAATGAGTTTCCGGCTTTTGCAGACTTAACAACGTATCTAAACTTATATAATCCCAGTAGGTTAAATAGCGGTCGTATAAGAGACCATCAAGGTAAGACCCCATATCCTGACCCGAATTTCTGAATTTCTCTTCCAGCAATTCTATTCTTTCGGCTATTTCGGGTTTAATTTCCATGCTAATCTATAATAATCCTGAAGGGATATTTTAGACCTTTATAAGCATCAAGATCTGCATCTAGGGATCCTACCGCAAGATCTGCTTCAATTTTTAAAGGCACTTTATTTTTATCGTCGCTTACCCAAAAGGTAAGACTCTCCTGCTCTTTAAAAACTCTGCCTGCCATTACATAAGGCCTAAACTTTAGCGCATTTACTTTTCCAAACTTGGTTTTTATAACTTCCCTTCCCAAAAACTTTACCTTAAAATCCATATTTTCATCATCGATAAAAAGATTAAGGTATATCTCGTGGCCGGGTTGCAGCGCATCTTCGTTTATATTGCTGCGAAGATAGTAAAATGCAGACAACATATCATGGATATTTTCCTTTGTAGAATAGGTCTTTTTCTTATCATGCTTTTTATCATGAACATAAGCGGTATTGGACCTATGATCGAAATCGATCTCTAAATCTTTGGTATGCCCTCCTTCGTCAATTTGCCGTATGAATTTATAAGGTTTCCCGTTTTTACGATCTATGAAAGTTTCGTAATTATCATTAACTTTAAAAAACCAGTGAAGCATGCCAGTAGATTTACCTTCTCCTACTATATGATAAACCGGTGTGCCATTTAAATAATCATCGGTAACCTCGAGGGTAGCATAACTCGCATTAAAAGGTCCATAATGTATCCTGAATTTAAACCACTCCCCAGTATCATAGGCATTTTGAGCTTGATGAGAGGTAAGTGCGAAGAATACAAGCAGTATCGTAATCGTAAGTCTGTGGGTCATGGGTTTAAATTTGAAATATTTATATTTTAAACATCTATCCTTAAGCAGATTTACAATTACTATTCCAAATGTATCAAAACAAAAAACCCCATCAAATTAATGACGAGGTTTTTTGTCTTATTAACCAACTAAAACTTAAATTATGAAAAAACAAATTTGGTAACCACTCCAAAAATGCGAGCGCAAAATTCCGTATTTTATCCTGTTAAAAAAAGCCAAAAACAAACTTTAACTAAAACATTGATTTTTAGACAACGAAAAAATGTTTTAACTTACTTTAAATCAACAATTTTCGATTATTTTAGCGTTCCTCGCAAATCCTGCTCTCTTTCGATAGCTTCAAAAAGGGCTTTAAAGTTTCCTTTTCCAAAAGATTGCGCCCCTTTTCTCTGGATGATTTCAAAAAACATGGTTGGCCTATCTAAAACCGGCTTGGTAAAAATCTGTAATAAATAGCCTTCATCGTCTCTATCGACCAGTACTCCCAGCTCTTTTAGTGGCGCTAATTCCTCATCGATCTCTCCTACACGATCTAATAAATCATCATAATATGTTTCAGGAACATATAAAAATTCAACTCCTCGATCGCGCAACGCGGTCACTGTCTCAATGATATTATCTGTAGCTAAAGCGATATGCTGAACTCCGGCACCATTATAAAAATCAATATATTCTTCAATTTGTGATTTCTTTTTTCCTTCCGCAGGTTCATTAATAGGGAATTTAATTCGCCCATTTCCGTTACTCATTACTTTACTCATTAATGCGGTATAATCTGTCGAAATATCATTATCATCGAAGGAAACCATTTGCGCAAACCCCATCACTTTTGCATAAAACTCGCACCACTTATTCATCTCGTTCCACCCCACATTTCCGACCATATGGTCGATATACTTCAATCCAGTCTCTTCAGATTTAGCAAGCGGAGCATAGGTTCTATAACCAGGAATAAAAGGACCTTTATAATCACCTCTTTCTATAAAAAGATGAACCGTTTCTCCGTAAGTATGAATTCCAGAGATCACTACTTTACCATATTCATCTTCTAATTCGTAAGGCTCTACATAACTTTTAGCACCTCTTTTGGTGGTTTCTTCATAACTTTTTTTAGCATCATCTACCCAAAGTGCAACAAATTTCACACCGTCGCCATGTTTATCGATATGCGCATTTATTTCTCCTGAAGGTTGTAACGGAGAGGTAAGTACGATCCTAATTTTCCCCTGTTTTAAGACATAAGAAACACTATCCTCCCTACCGGTTTCCAAACCAGAATAAGCCACGGGCTGAAATCCCCAGGCATGCTGATAATAATAAGCAGCCTGCTTTGCATTTCCAACATATAACTCTACAAAATCTGTCCCTAAAATGGGAAGAAAATCTTCTGCTTCAGGGATAACCTTTTCTAACTGTAATGATGAATTATCTTTAGACATAACTTAAATATTCGTTTTTTTTAATCTTTTTATTTATCCTCGTCTTCCAACCAGGATCTGTAATAGGTTTCATCAGCAATGGCCATAGCATCTTCGGTAAGCTGTAAAGGCTTAAAGGTATCTACCATTACTGCCAGTTCCTCGGTTTCGGTTTTACCAATGCTTCGTTCTACTGCTCCTGGATGCGGCCCATGAGGAATTCCTGCTGGATGCAGCGAAATATGCCCGGATTCAATATCATTCCTGCTCATAAAATCACCGTCTACATAATACAATACCTCATCACTATCTATATTACTGTGACTATAGGGTGCTGGAATACTTTCTGGATGATAATCGTATTTACGGGGACAAAAACTACAAACTACAAAAGCATCGGTTTCAAAAGTTTGGTGTACCGGTGGGGGTTGGTGTATTCTACCTGTAATCGGTTCAAAATCGTGGATAGAAAAAGCATAGGGATAGTTATAACCGTCGTAGCCCACAACATCAAATGGATGCGTGGCATAGACCGTATCAAAAATTTCTCCTTGTTTTTTTATTTTGATTAAAAAATCACCTTTTTCATTATTCGTTTCCAATTCATAAGGTTGTCTTAGATCACGTTCACAAAAAGGCGAATGCTCTAATAATTGCCCAAACCAGTTTCGATATCGTTTCGGTGTATATATTGGTCGTCTGGATTCTACAATAAAGAGTCGGTTATCTTCTGTATCAAAATCGATTTTGTAAATGGTCCCTCGAGGAATCAGGAGATAATCACCGTATTTAAAATCGAGATTTCCTAAATGCGTCCTTAATTTCCCGCTACCCCTATGAATAAATAAAAGCTCGTCACTATCGGCATTTTTATAGAAATAATTATCAGTTGATTTCTGTGGTGCTGCCAGAATAATATCGACATCACTATTGGTTAAAATAACCTTCCTACTTCCTAAATAATCACGTGTTGGTTGTACCTGAAAACCTTTTAAACGGTAAGACTTTAAATTATTTACTTTTGAAATTACAGGTTTTACACTATAACTTTTTCTAACTTCTTTAACCTGTGTAGGCCGCTGCTCGTGGTAAGAGATCGAGGACATCCCGTCAAAACCAATGGTTCCAAAAACCTGTTCGTAATAAAGACTCCCATCCGGTTTTTTAAAAATCGTATGTCGTTTATGTGGAATCTTACCTAATTTATGATAAAAAGGCATAATTAAATATTTAATTAGACTACTTTCCGATAGCTAAAATTATAAAATTATCAACAAAAAGCATATAAAATTAACTAATAATAAATTTATAGAAAATAATTATATTCTTTCTTAAATGAAATGTAAAACTAGGTTTTAATACGCTAAATTAGTTTGTAAGCAATTACCCCCAATATCGAATAACTTATAAAAGCACATTGAATGAGTGATATTAAACTAGGAATTTTAGACCAATCTATCGTTCGCACCAGTTCTACAGCCGGGGAAGCGGTTAAGGAAACTATAGAAACTGCTATCCTCGCCGAAAATTTAGGCTATCATCGTTTTTGGATTTCCGAACATCATAATTCTACATTTATTGCCGGCTCTGCTCCAGAAGTATTAATGGCAAGATTAGGAGCTGAAACTTCACAAATTAGATTAGGTAGCGGCGGAGTTATGCTACCCAATCACAGTGCTTTTAAAGTAGCTGAAAATTTTCGAATGCTGGAAGCTTTATATCCCGGTCGTATCGATCTTGGCATTGGCCGTGCTCCCGGCGGGGATGGGGTTAGCGCAAAACTTTTAAACCCTTCAAGCACATTTCAGGAAGACGATTATATTCAGCAGCTTCAGCAGCTAAATCATTTTTTTAGGGATCATGCACTTGTAAACAATTCTCCCGTATATGCTATTCCGCAGATAAAAACAATTCCGCAGCAATGGATTTTAAGTAGTAGCGGTGGCAGTGCGAGGATTGCCGCCGATCTTGGATTAAACCTTGCTGTGGCCAAATTTATTAATGGCAGTGTACCCCCCAGCGTGGTGGATCGTTATCGTAAACATTTTAAACCTACCGAAGATCAACAGGAACCTAAAGCTTTAATCGCATCTTTTGTTATGTGTGGGGAAACCGAAGAGGAAGCTAACCAAATGCGTAAGTATATCGATTATATTTTATTGCAATTCGACAAAGGAAACTACCAAAGCCTACCGGAATTTGAAGACATTAGAAATCATCAGTTCACTTCTTTTGAAAAACAGCGATTGCACTATAATGCAGGCCGAATAATCTCTGGCACACCAGATCGTGTAAAAGAGAAAATCACCAATTTGGCAAAGGATTTTGAGGTAGATGAAGTGATTATTTCTACCATGAGTTTTAATAAAGAACTGCGTTTAAAAAGTTTTGAGTTGGTTGCTGAAGCATTTTCAATAAGTAGCACCTCCTGAGGTGATTTTTAGCGTAAATTTATAAAAGTCGGGAAATACATACTAACCGCGAGATATGAACCGAAAAGACTCTTTATAATTTCGAGTCCTTTTAGGCCTATCTTTCCGGAATTATACAGAAATCTGTTTTATGCTAGAACTTAGATCGCTTCGCTATGAGCACTTAGAATATAGAAAAGAGAGAATAGAAAATAGACGAGAGAGTCAAGAACCAGGAATCTAAAATTTGAAATACTGAAATTTAAATCTTTTTAAGCTGATGGCCTTTTCTATTCACTAATCACCCTAAACCATCAACTTCTTTTTAAATATTGAATTCAAAAGTGAATCCTCTGGATCATTAGCAAGCTTTGTTATTAAATACTTTGGCGATGCCAATAATGCTTAAAAATGCCAAAGTATAAGCAACTATATCACCCCAGTCGAAAGAAGAACCCAAAACCATAGTTGTAAATGTAGATCTTGGGATCCCCAGTATTTTTAGAATCTTTAGGTATTGTAAAAACTCGATAAAATAAGCCAAAAGCAACACAAAAATGGCCACTTTAAATTGTTGCCACTTAAAAAATGTAAGCAGAAAATAATACCACCAGATAATCTCCAAGCACATTACGTATAAAACCACCATTTATAAATCGAGCTATTAAAAATTCGATCATAAAAATCGATAAGGAAATTAAAAAGTATTTTAATTTGAAACGCATTAAAACCAGAATCCTAAACTAAAAAACCACTGACTTTCCTTTACTTCTGGCGAATAAGAGTATTTTACTTCCATTGGGCCTAAAAAGGTTTCCACCCCATAACCTAAGGCGTAGCCAGAATAATCTGGCATGGACAACCAGTTTCCAGAGGAATACAATTTGTTCTCTACATTAGCAAAATTACCACTTAAGGTGATGTGATTATTTTTGAATATTTCAACATCCACTTCAGCCAGACTTTTTATGTAACTATCGGCTCCTAAGCTAAGAAAATCATACCCATAAAATGGCACCATATTATTTATTAGGTTATTCCCGTAGCCGCCTAAAAAAAAGTCTAAACTTTGCTGTTCGCTATCGCCAATTTTAAATCCTGTTTCAGAAAAGATGCGGACACTAAGATTCTTTATCGGAGTAAAAACATAGCCAATTTTTCCTTTAGCGATAGAAAATTCGTTAAAATCGTCAATAGAAGAAAAAGGATAAATATGAAAATCACCATGAAAATAGAATCCCTTTTTTGGATAATATTTATTATCAAAAGAATCATATTTTAAATATCCAAAAGCACTGTAATAATGATTATTCTCAAATTCAGTTCCGGGAACGTCTACATCCTCTCCCTCGCTATTAATAGTTTCTGAAGAGATCTTTAAATATTTATGCTCTGCCCCCATCCCCAGCGAAGCCACCTGCTTAAACAAAGTCTCTACATAAAATTGATTGGTAAAATCTTTAAAATCGACATCAATCTTATTAACATTCAAATCACCTCCGTTAATTGCGTCCTGTATAAGCGCATAATCTACCGGAGTATCAAAAGAATTAAAACGTGATTTCATACCTATACTCCAATAATATCCTTTATCGATATAATACTGAAAGTTATACCGAACATTTTCTCCCACGATTAAATCTAAAGAAGTAACATCGTTCGTAAAAATTGAACTTTTTCGTGTTAAATTTACCAGCGCCGCACTGCGATACAACTCGTCGTAATGCAAGGCTAATTTTAGAAAAGTTTTATTCTCACTTTCATCCAAATTAAGGTTTAACGTATAAGTATCTTCGCCATTATCCTGAGTTAGAAAGTAGTTAATCTTATCAAAATTTCCAGTGGCCGATAAAAAATCTATGCTTTCGTTTATCTGAGAAAGACTAAACTTACCAGGAGTTTGCAGTCTAAGCCTCCCCATAATAAAAGATCGTGGATAATTTGTATTTCCTGCGAGTTCAATTTGGCTTAAATGAAGTGTATCTACAATTTTTCTGTGATAAGGTTCCGGATGGGATTTTTGCTTTTGTGCCAATTGTTTTAATGCCGAAATTCGCTTGTCTCCCGCTACCTTTCCGGAATCGATAATGGCTGAACCTTCTTCAAAAGACATAATCGAAAAACGAGCAATATCGGGTCGAATATAAATATCTGTAAGCGGAATTTTATGCTTCATATCATTAATCGTCCTGAAATTACTCACCTGAGTAAAAATATCGAATACCCCTTTTAAGTCTTTTCGGTTAAGTAACGAATCCTGGACATCTACCCCAATAATAATATCGGCACCGCGACGTCGTAATTCTTCTACCGGATAATTATTAACCACACCACCGTCAATGAGCAGCCTACCATCAATTTTTACAGGAGAAAAAAGGGAAGGAATAGCTCCGCTAGCCGCTACAGATTTGGCAAGAGAACCTTTATCCAAAATAATTTCGGCACCGGTTTCTACATCTGCTGCGACACAAAAAAACGGAATTGGTAATTTTGAAAAATCAGTTTCATCGTCCAGATGCACCGTTAAACCCGACATTAAATTGTAAATATTTTGCCCTTTACTTAAGCCCGAAGGAAAGCCTAGTTTAAAATGATCAAAAGGAAGTGTAAGAGCATAACGCTCTGTATTTCTCTTTTCATAAAATGTCATCGATTTTCGTGGAATTTCATCCTGAATAAGAATATTGAAATTGGTGTTTTTTACGATAGAATCTAATTCGGATGCCGAATATCCCGAAGCATACAAACCTCCAATAATTGCACCCATACTGGTTCCACCAATATAATCGATGTGTACACCCGCTTCCTCAATTGCCTTTAAAGCACCAATATGTGCCAGTCCCTTTGCTCCACCTCCACTTAAAACAAGCCCTACTTTTAATTTTTCTTCCTGGGAAAAACTTAAAAGTGAACTACAGAAGAATAGGATGCAAATGACTTTTTTCATTTATTCTGAAGATTCCGGATGATAATAATCGTAAACAATTCTAGCTTTAGCACTTCCCACAACATCTGCCAGTGATTTCTCTGAAGCTTCTTTTACCCGTTTAAGAGATCTAAAGCTTTTTAGTAATTCTACCACTGTTTTCTCTCCAATTCCTTTAATCGAGTCCAGCTCTGTATTTAACGCAGATTTACTACGTTTATTTCGATGGAAAGTGATACCAAACCTATGTGCTTCATTTCTTAACTGCTGAATAATCTTTAAGGTTTCAGACTTCTTATCTAAATACAAGGGTACCGGATCACCCGGATAAAACAACTCTTCTAATCTTTTAGCTATCCCAATTATGGCTACCTCCCCTCTTAAGCCTAAAGTCTCCAAAGCTTTTAAACCACTTCTTAACTGACCTTTACCACCGTCTACAATAATAAGCTGCGGTAATTCTTCACCTTCGTTTAAAAGACGCTTGTACCTTCTGTACACCACTTCTTCCATCGAAGCAAAATCGTTAGGTCCTTCAACAGTTTTGATATTAAATTTACGATAATCTTTTTTACTTGGTTTGCCATTTTTAAAAACCACACAGGCCGCCACTGGATTTGTTCCCTGAATATTAGAATTATCGAAACATTCAATATGCCGCGGCTCAACGCTTAAACGCAAATCTTCTTTCATTTGTGCCATTACCCGATTTACATGCCGATCTGGATCTACAATTTTCATTTGCTTAAATCGTTCCTGTCGGTAATATTTTGCATTCCGCTCAGACAATTCTACAATTTTACGCTTATCCCCCAATTTAGGCACTGTTACTTTTATATCATCACCGGCATCTACCTTAAAAGGCACATAAATCTCTGGTGATTTTGAATTAAATCGCTGCCTAATTTCAGTAATCCCCAGTTCCAGTAATTCTTCGTCGGTTTCATCCAGTTTTTTCTTCATTTCTATGGTATGAGACCTGATAATGGAACCATGCATTAACTGAAGAAAATTCACGTATCCATACCCCTCGTCGCTAATTACAGAAAATACATCTACATTATTGATTTTAGGATTAACAACTGTAGACCGGGATTGGTAATTTTCTAAAACTTCGATCTTATTTTTTATTCGCTGTGCATCTTCAAACTCCATATTTTCAGCATGCTCCTGCATTTGCTCTCTAAACTGACTAAGCGAGTCTTTAAAATTTCCTTTTACGATTTGGCGAATATGTTCGATATTTCTGTTATACTCTGCTTCTCCCTGGTAGCCTTCACAGGGCCCCTTACAATTCCCTAAATGATATTCCAGGCACACTTTATACTTATTATCCCTAATTTTATCTTCAACAAGGTCATAATTACAAGTACGCAGTTTATATAGTCCCTTAATTAAATCAAGTAAGGTATTTACCGTTTTAAAACTAGTAAACGGCCCATAATACTCACTCCCGTCTTTAATCAATCTTCGGGTTGGGAAGACTCTTGGGAAACGTTCGTTTTTTATACAAATCCAGGGATAAGTTTTATCATCCTTAAGCATTACGTTAAAACGCGGCTGTAATTTTTTGATTAGATTATTTTCCAGCAGCAGCGCATCGGTTTCCGAAGAAACCACGATATGTCTTATCTCGTGAATTTTTTTCACCATTACCCCTATACGATGACTATCGTGGCGTTTGGTAAAATAAGAGGTTACACGTTTTTTAAGATTTTTAGCTTTACCCACATAGAGAATCTTCCCATTTTTATCAAAATATTGATAAACACCGGGACTATCGGGTAAGGTCTTTAACTGTACATCCAAAGCAGGTATTTCCATCACTTCAAATTTAAAATATCTTTAGGCCATTTTGAAGAAATTCAGGGAAATTTGAAGCAATTTTTCACCAATTCTTCTTTCATTTTTTATTTCTGAATCTCGAATGTATTGCTGAAATTAGCAGTTTTAAAGGTATTTTATAATTCCTTAAAACCATAAAACATTTATTTTGGCTATCTTGGATATATGAGCGAAAGCAAAAAAAGAATTATTGGACGTTTTGACAAGGCAGATTTCCCGGTGCTGGATCTTGAAGGAATTTCGGTAAAAATAGATACCGGAGCTTACACCTCTTCCATTCACTGTGACGAAATTATTGAAAAAGACGATGTATTATACTGCAAATTTCTTGATGAAGAGCATGCGCTATACAACGGTAAAGAATTCATTTTTAAAGACTATGATATTATTTACGTTCGTAGTAGTAATGGAATGATACAAAAGCGTTATCAGATCGAATCAAAAATAAAGCTTTTTAATAAAATTTATAAAATTTCGCTTTCTTTGTCTTCACGCCAGGAAATGCGTTTCCCTGTTCTTTTAGGACGAAAATTTTTAAGCAACAAATTTATTGTGGATCCACAACTAATTGATTTATCATTTAACAATCAACACCAAACGAATGAACATTAAAATCCTTTCCAGAAATACGCAACTATATTCAACAAAACGCCTTGTTGAAGCGGCAATGAAACGCAAACACACCGTAGAGGTTGTAGACCCCTTAAAATGTGATATTGTCATAGAAAGGAGAAACCCTAACATTTATTTTAAGGGAGACTATATAAAAGATGTAGATGCCATTATCCCTAGAATTGGTTCTTCGGTAACCTTTTATGGTACCGCAGTTGTTCGCCAGTTCGAGATGATGGGGGCCTTTACCACGACAGAAAGTGAAGCTTTGGTAAGAAGCCGCGATAAATTAAGAAGTCTTCAGGTGCTTTCTCGCGCTAAAATCGGACTTCCAAAAACAGTATTCACTAATTATTCCAGAGATGTTTCTGGAGTTATTAGTCAGGTTGGCGGACCACCATTGGTCATTAAGCTTTTAGAAGGAACACAGGGTGTTGGTGTTGTTCTTGCTGAAACCAAAAATGCAGCCGAGTCTGTAATTGAAGCGTTTAACGGTTTACAGGCCCGAGTGATCGTGCAGGAATTTATAAAAGAAGCCAAAGGTGCAGATATTAGAGCTTTTGTCGTAGATGGTCACGTAGTTGGTGCTATGAAAAGACAGGGAAAAGAAGGCGAGTTCCGTTCTAACCTGCATCGCGGTGGTAGTGCTGAGGCCATTGAACTTAGTGATGAAGAAGAAATTGCAGCGGTAAAAGCGACCAAAGCCATGGGGCTTGGCGTTGCGGGTGTGGATATGATCCAAAGTTCACGCGGACCATTAATTCTTGAAGTAAATTCTTCACCGGGATTAGAAGGTATCGAAAAAGCTACCGGAAAAGATATTGCCAAAACCATTATTCGATATATCGAAAAACACGCCTAATTTAATTTATGCCTCAAATCACCAAAGAAAACGTTCTGGAAATTCTGGGCAAAAAGATTTTACCCGGTAAAAGCGCCACTATTAATCTTAACATGGCGAAACTTTACACCACAACTTCTGTTGAAGTGCCAGTGATTATAGAGCGTTCTAAGAACCCAGGACCGGTAGTATTAATTACCGCCGGTATCCATGGTGATGAATTGAATGGGGTAGAAATCGTAAGACAACTCATCAGTAAAGAAATTAACAAACCTAAATGCGGCACTACTATTTGTATACCGGTAGTTAATGTGTTTGGTTTTTTAAATATGGCTCGTGAATTTCCCGATGGCCGTGATTTAAACCGAATGTTCCCGGGTACTAAAAACGGCTCGCTGGCCAGCAGGTTTGCTTTTCAGTTTGTGCAGGAAATTTTACCAATTGCCGATTTCTGCCTGGATTTTCATACCGGTGGCGCAAGTAGATTTAACGTAGCGCAAATACGCGTTAAAAAAGGCGATAAGCATAGTATAGAATTAGCGAATATTTTTAAAGCTCCGTTTACTATCGTTTCTACGACAATTACCAAATCGTATCGTGAAACCTGCTCTAAAATGGGGATCCCAATTTTACTTTTTGAAGGTGGAAAATCCCAGGATAGCAATAAAGAAATTGCAAAACAAGGAGTTGAAGGCACCATGCGTATCCTGGATCATCTAAATATGCTTAAATCTAAATTTGAATTACCTGATGCCCATGCCGAACCTATTTTGATTGAAAATACCACCTGGATGCGTGCGAAATACAGCGGACTTTTACATCTTAAAATTCCTTGCGGAAAGTTTGTTGAAAAAGGGGAATATATTGGCACGATTACCGATCCTTACGGGAAATTTAGGCATAAGATAAAATCAAGAAATCAGGGATATATCATAAATGTGAATGAATCACCTATCGTATATCAGGGTGATGCTATTTTTCATATATCAACCGCCTCAAAAGTGATCGATGAATAAGACCGACCTCCGTAAAAAATACAAAGCTTTACGTATCGATCTTTCTCCTGAAGTTATTGAAGAATATAGTTTAAAGATTGCCAATAACTTACTTCAACTTGATGTCTGGGAAGGTGATTTTTATCACCTGTTCCTTAGTATTGCAGAGCAGAAAGAGGTGGATACCGAATTTATTTTACACATTCTTCAGGGTAAAGATAAAAATGTGGTCATTCCCAGAACCGATATCGAGCATAACAATCTGATCAATTATTTACTTACAGAAACCACCAAGATCAAAAAAAACAGGTGGAATATTCCAGAGCCCGTAGATGGGATAGAAATTCCCTCAGCAAAAATAGATGTGGTCTTTGTGCCTTTACTTGCTTTCGATAAAAACGGTCACCGCATTGGTTATGGTAAAGGCTACTACGATAAATTTTTAAGCAACTGTAAACCCAACATTATTAAAATAGGACTTTCTTTTTACGAAGCTGAAGAAGCTTTTCAAGATGTATACCCCAGTGATATTCCGCTTGATTATTGTGTGACTCCGAAGAAAGTTTATAGATTTTAGAATTTAGATCGCTTTTTTAATTTGAAAATTTGATGACGTGCTAATTTGGTAATTGAAATACTATTTCCAGTTTAGAGATGAGAAAATTAGAATATAGACGCTACCTTTTTTATGCTGAATTTGGAGTGCTGAATGCTGAAATGAAAATCGGGAACCAGGAGACAAGAAGCAAGAGAAAGACCATACTTTTCGATTTGAAAATGTGATGATGTGTTGATTTGCTAATTTTTGGTATAGTATAGAAGCAATTTCTTTTAGAAAAAAGAACATCGTGTTTATAAAATAGAGGTTTATTATTCTGAATTTTAAATTTTGAACAAAATTCGTTGTCATTTCGACTGTAGCGTAGCGAAATGGAGAAATCTCAATAAAGATAGACGTTCAAAGTTCAAAAATTCAAGGTTCAAAAGTTGTGGTATCGAGAAGTCTTTGCAGAATCATTTACAAATTTTCTCTATTAGACTAAATAATAAAGTTATTCAAAATTAATAGGCCTGCTTCCTGATTCTTGCGTCTCTTCTCTATATTCTAACTTCTATCAGAAAAAGATCTCTCCGCTCCGGTCGAGATGACAAAGCACGTTTTTTTTCCCTTCTTCTATTGAAACCTGCCCATTAAAAACATAGGATGAGTATTTAATATTGAATTCTTGATGCTAAGCTTTGAATGAACTTCGTTGTCATTTCGACCCTGCCTCGCTGGCAGGCAGGTGCAGCGTAGCGAAATGAAGAAATCTCAATCAAGATAGACGTTCAAAGTTCAAAAATTCAAGGTTCAAAAGTTGTGGTATCGAGAAGCCTTTACAGTAATCATTTACAAATTTTCTCTATTAGACTAAATTATAAACTTATTCAAAATTAATAGGCCTGCTTCCTGATTCTTGCGTCTCTTCTCTATATACTAACTTATCAGAAAAAGATCTCTACGCTTCGGTCGAGATGACGAAGCACGTTTTTTTGCTTTTCCTTCTTCTATTGAAATCTGCCCATTAAAAACATAAGACGACTATTTTATATTGAATTCTTGATGCTAAGCTTTGAATGAACTTCGTTGTCATTTCGACCCTGCCTCGCTGGCAGGCAGGTGCAGCGCAGCGGAATGAAGAAATCTTAATCAAGATAGACGTTCAAAGTTCAAAAATTCAAGGTTCAAAAGTTGTGGTATCGAGAAGTTTTTGCAGAATCATTTACAAATTTTCTCTATTAGACTAAATAATAAAGTTATTCAAAATTAATAGGCCTGCTTCCTGATTCTTGCGTCTCTTCTATATATTCTAACTTCTATCAGAAAAAGATCCCTCCGCTTCGGTCGAGATGACGAAGCACGTTTTTTTGCTTTCCCTTCTTCTATTGAAATCTGCCCATTAAAAAACATTAGACGACTATTTTAAAGCTAAGAGCTGAAAGCTATAGGCTAACGGCTATAAACTTTACTACTCTTTCTCTTCTTTTGGGAAAGCTCTTTTGTTGAATAACAGCAATAAAACCACGCCAATACTTATCGAAGAATCGGCAATATTAAATACAGGTTCAAAAAAGGTAAAGAACTTACCTCCCCAAAACGGAATCCACTCCGGTAGATATCCCTCATATAAAGGAAAATAAAGCATATCTACCACCTTTCCATGGAAAAGTGTTCCGTAGCCTCCACCTTCAGGTAAAAAAGTCGCTACTTTATTATAACTGTCGTTAAACGTGATTCCGTAGAAAACCGAATCAATTATATTTCCAAAAGCACCGGCAAAGATCAACGAGATTGAGGTAATCAAAATTCGACTTCCATTTTTCTTTACAGAATCTACCAGCCAGTAACCTATTCCAAAAATCGCTACTAAACGGAAAAGCGTAAGTGCTAGTTTCCCATACTGTCCCGGAATTTTAGTACCCCAGGCCATCCCTTCATTTTCAACAAAAAGAATTCTAAACCAATCAAGAACCTTATACTCGTCGCCAAGTTCAAAATGTGTTTTGATATAAATTTTAGATACCTGATCGATTAAAAGAACAATAAATATTATTAGGCCTGCTTTCTTTAAAGACATTTCTTTTTTTGTTAAAAACGCACCAAAAATACTAATATTATTTAGTTTTTCGCACGCTTATGTCACCATTAATTGAAGTTAATTTAATTTGATGCATTCCATAAAGCTTTTGATCGACCAAAACTTTACCGTGCCTGCTTTTTGCCATTACTTCTCCAGAAACTACTTCTGCATCAATGTCACCTTTGTAGGTATTTATCGTTGCATTTCCCTCAAAATCTTTTAAGTTACAATAGCCTCGTTGAAGATTGGCCGAGAAACTTTCAAATTTCCCTGAAACAATCAAAGAAGCAGAATTAGAACTAATCATTAGTATTTTATCTTCTGGCAAATAAAGATCTACTTCTAAAGAAAAGACTTTATGTGCACTCAACTTATCAAAACCACCTACCAGTTGTTCGGGATATTGAGTTTCGATATAAAGCTTCCCATTTTTTAAACTTGTTGTTAGCCTGATATCATTCAAATATTCTCCTTCAGAGTGACTTCTATACTTTAAGGTCTTTCTTTTTTCGCTAAAGATATTGATTTTAAAAACCTCATTGGCATCGATAATCACTTCTTTAAAATCTGAATTTAGGATATTCTGTGTATCTTTTTGAGCAACTACTATAACTGTGCCTGTAAAAAAACACAATAAAAACATCCAATATCGATTAGCTATTTTCATATCATTTATAGAACAATAAACGCTCCTTAAAACGGGAGCGTTTATTTTTTGATCAAATACCTAATGGCCAACCGCGCAAATATTTTAATAAAATATTAGCTGCGGTGAAATTCCAAACTACCTTGAGCAAGCCCATGAGATAGCTTCTAGAAAACCATTTTTTATTTATAGTCATCCCTTCCAGATAGCTATCAGGAAAGGATCGGAGTATTTATTCTCGATTATCGAGTAAAGCTTTTCTCTTATCGTTGCATATTTTTAGCCTCGATACTTAAAGTGGCATGCGGAACCAGCTTTAGACGCTCTTTATTGATTAATTTTCCGGTAACACGACATACACCATAGGTTTTATTCTCGATACGCATTAAAGCATTTTTAAGATCACGAATAAATTTCTCCTGACGAATCGCCAATTGAGAATTCGCTTCTTTACTCATAGTTTCGCTACCTTCTTCAAAAGCCTTAAACGTTGGGGATGTATCATCTGTACCGTTGTTCCCGTCGTTTTTATAAGCATTTTGATAAATTTCTAGTTGTTCTTTGGCTTTGGCGATTTTACCTTGGATTAGCTCTTTAAATTCGGCCAATTCCGCATCGCTAAAACGCTCTTTTACTTCGGTTGACATAAGCTGCTTAGTTTTTTGTGATTAATAATTTTGTAGTTACATCGTCAAATTCAACATCTACTCCATCTTTTACTACTTCTGCAAGTTCGAGCGCTGCAGTTAAAGTTTCAGTTTTGATATAGGTTATATTATCTGCAACAGCATCCTCGATAATGCCATCTTTTTGCAGCTGTACGTTAATAGTATCGGTCACCTCGAATCCACTGTCTTTTCTCATATTCTGAATTCGGTTTACCAATTCTCTCGCAACTCCTTCTTTTTTGAGTTCTGGCGAGATATTAACGTCTAGCGCTACAGTTATATTGCCACTGCTAGCCACAAGCCATCCTTCGATATCTTGCGAACTTATTTCTACTTCACTGGCGTCCAAAATAATCATTTCTCCATTTACTTCAATCTCAATTTTGCCTTCTTTTTCGATCGTTGCAATATCTTCGGCTTGAAGTTGATTAATTTTAGCTACCACGTGCTTCATTTCCTTTCCAAAACGAGGCCCTAAAACGCGAAAATTCGGTTTTATTTGTTTTACCAGAATTCCTGAAGCATCATCGATTAACTCGACTTCCTTTACATTCACTTCAGATTTTATAAGATCCTGCACCGCTAAAATTTCCTCTCCCTGTTTTTTATCCAATACCGGAATCATGATTCGTTGTAGCGGCTGTCTCACCTTAATCATTTCTTTTTTACGTAATGAAAGTACCAAACTGGAAATTGTTTGTGCTTTTTCCATTTTACGTTCTAAAGATTTATCTACAAATTTCTCATCGAAAACCGGGAATAAAGCCGTGTGAACCGATTCATAATTCTCTTTCTTCGTAGTTTGATTCAGATCTTTATATAAAGCATCCATAAAGAATGGTGCCACAGGTGCACTAAGTTTCGCTACGGTTTCCAGGCAGGTATATAAAGTTTGATATGCTGAAATTTTATCCTGCTGGTAATCCCCTTTCCAGAACCTTCTTCGACTTAATCGCACAAACCAGTTACTCAGATTTTCCTGAACAAATTCTGAAATAACCCGAGTAGCCTTTGTAGGCTCGTAATCTGCATAGAATTTATCTACTTTCTCAATTAACGTATGTAATTCTGAAAGAATCCAACGATCGATTTCCGGACGTTCTTCTAATTTAACATCGGCTTCAGCATACGTAAAATTATCGATGTTAGCATATAGGGTAAAGAAAGAATAGGTATTATAAAGTGTTCCGAAGAACTTACGGCTTATTTCTCCAATTCCTTCAATATCAAATTTTAAATTATCCCAAGGATTCGCGTTAGAAATCATGTACCAACGCGTCGCATCCGGCCCGTAAACCGATAAGGTTTCAAAAGGATCTACCGCGTTTCCAAGACGTTTGGACATTTTTTGTCCATTTTTATCTAAAACAAGTCCGTTGGAAACTACATTTTTATACGCTACATCGTCAAAAGTCATGGTGGCTATAGCATGAAGTGTATAGAACCAGCCACGGGTTTGATCGACACCCTCCGCAATAAAATCGGCTTTACGCCAGTCTTTCTCTACTTTCTCTTTATTTTCAAAAGGATAGTGCCACTGCGCATAAGGCATTGAACCCGAATCAAACCATACGTCGATAAGATCGGCTTCGCGCTTCATTGGTTTCCCAGAATCAGAAACCAAAGTAATTGTATCTACCACATTTTTATGGAGATCTACATTGGCGTAGTTTTCTTCACTCATATCGCCAATTTTAAAATCAGCGAAAATATCCTTGTCCATCACTTCAGCTTCTACCGCTTTGGTGATTTCTATTTTTAATTCTTCTACAGAACCAATGATTTTTTCTTCCCTACCGTCTTCAGTTCTCCAAATTGGTAACGGAATTCCCCAATATCGACTTCGGGATAAGTTCCAGTCGTTCGCATTCGCAAGCCAGTTTCCAAAACGTCCTTCTCCCGTAGATTTTGGTTTCCAGTTTATACCGGTATTCAGCTCGTGCATTCGATCTTTAACCTCGGTTACTTTGATAAACCAGGAATCTAACGGATAATATAAAATGGGCTTATCAGTACGCCAGCAGTTTGGATAACTGTGTACATATTTTTCTACCTTAAAAGCCCTGTTTTCTTCTTTCAGCTTAATAGCGATCTCTACATCTACAGATTTTTCAGGGGCTTTACCCTCATCATAATATTCGTTCTTCACATACTTCCCAGCAAATTCGCCCATTTCTGGTCTGAATTTACCCTGAAGGTCTACTAAAGGAACTAAATTGTCATTCTCATCTTTCACCAACATTGGAGGTACTGGTGGTGTTGCCTGTTTTGCAACCAGAGCATCATCTGCTCCAAAAGTAGGCGCGGTATGCACGATACCCGTACCATCCTCGGTAGTCACAAAATCTCCGGAAATTACTCTAAAGGCATTTTCAGGATTTTCGAAAGGCAAAGTATAAGGTAATAATTGCTCATACGCTATACCTACCAGATCTTTCCCCTTGTAATTTTCACCAATTAAGAAAGGGATTTTTCCTGCCTTGCCGGCAGGCAGGTTATCACCTTCTTTATACGCTTTTAGTTCTTCTTCGCTTTCTACCTGTTTAAACTTCTTATCAAACTGTTTAAGAGCAAGTTCTTTAGCAACAACTATCGTAATCGGCTCAAAGGTATATTGGTTATACGTTTTTACGGTTACATATTCGATTTTTGGCCCTACAGTAAGCGCAGTGTTACTAGGAAGCGTCCATGGAGTGGTGGTCCAGGCGATTAAGAATACATCTTCTTCATGTTCTTTTAAACCTGCTGGCAATGTCTCCTTTTTGGTTTTAAACATTGCCGTAACCGTAGTATCTGACACGTCCTGATACGTCCCTGGTTGGTTAAGTTCATGTGAACTTAAACCCGTACCTGCTTTTGGAGAATATGGCTGAATGGTATAGCCCTTGTAAATAAGACCTTTGTTGTAGATCTGTTTTAAGAGATACCAAACCGTTTCCATATACTTGGGCTTATAGGTGATATAGGGATCATCCATATCTACCCAATATCCCATCTTCTCGGTAAGATCGTTCCAGATATCTGTATAACGCATTACCGCATTTTTACAAGCCTCGTTGTATTGCTCAACACTAATTTTAGTACCAATATCTTCTTTGGTGATCCCAAGTTCTTTTTCCACACCAAGCTCTACCGGAAGACCGTGAGTATCCCAACCTGCTTTACGTTTTACCTGAAATCCTTTTTGAGTTTTATAGCGACAAAAAATATCCTTAATCGATCTTGCCATTACGTGGTGAATACCCGGCAATCCGTTAGCTGATGGCGGTCCTTCAAAAAATATGAATGGCTTTTCACCATCACGTGAAGTTATGCTCTTTTCAAATATTTGGTTTTCTTTCCAATATTTTAATGTCTCCTCTGCAACTTTTGGTAAGTCAAGTCCTTTATATTCAGGGAACTTTGTGCTCATTTCCTCAAAATTTCTAATGATGTGCGAAAATAAGGAATTTTGCTAAAACAGCGGTTGCTATCTGCTTAAATTACCCATTCTTATAAATATTAATCTATTGGTAAAACCGAATTAAAGAAAACGTAATATTTATACCGGTTTTTTCTTTTGTTTTGAATATAGTTTACAGTTGACTGTTAACAATTTGACATTGCCTGAATAAGGTTGCCTTTTTTCAAGTTAATAATTTATTTTAAATACTGGTCTTTGTTCAGTAGCTAAGCGCTGAACAAAGTTTAAAAATTCTTGTGGTTTCCTATTTTTCAGTGAACCATGTG
>Ga0208014_1000119_pt1 | contig 46205 bp, 28 predicted proteins | sample 25_taG_FD_184099 | JGI IMG/M metagenome (GOLD analysis project Ga0208014, IMG submission 184099) | Marine viral communities from Cariaco Basin, Caribbean Sea - 25_WHOI_OMZ (SPAdes) (version 2) | ecosystem: Environmental > Aquatic > Marine > Oceanic | place: Caribbean Sea: Cariaco Basin...
TCGCATTTGACAAGGTTATAGCTTCTAATTTATAAAAACCCGGTCATTTCAACAACGCTTTTATTAGAGAAATACCAGCATAATGCCAGTAAAATCAAAAGGTTGAGTCATTCTTAAGGGTCGACTAAATATGACGGCTAGTGGTAATATCAGGCTCTCAAACTGGGCGGCTAATAGTAAAAAGACGAATACCACAGCAAGGAAAAATGCAACACCTGCAGTATTTCCTGCCTGCTTCTCCTGATAAGCGATCTCAGTCCATTCAAATGAAACTCCATCGGGTAACACCTCGTTGGCTAATTGTTCCATTCGTTCAATAGCCTCTCCAGAGCTATAGCCTGGTGAAAAATCCCCGTTTAGAGAGGCTGAAGGATACAGGTTAAATCTTGGAATTCTTGAAGCTCCGGCAGTATTTTCATGACTGGCAATAGTCCCCATGGGAACCATTTGCCCATCACGGTTTCTGATCCGAATTTTATCAAGATCTTCCGGAGTTAAACGATTAGGGGAATCGGCCTGAGCGGTAACCTGAAATGTTCTTCCCAGATAATTGAACTCATTTACAAAAGCAGAACCCATATAAATTTCCAGAGATTGAAAAATATCCTGTACATTAATTCCCAGTTTTTCTGCTTTTACCCGGTCAATATCCAAAAATAACTGAGGTGTCTGGTTATTAAAAAACGTAAAAACATTACTTAAAACAGGATCCTGGTTAGCGGCCATTGCCAGTGTGTTGGTGGCTTCCAATAATTTTTCGGTTCCCAGATTGGCCCTGTCCTGAACCATCATTTTAAATCCTCCTGCATTCCCGATACCACTTACCGATGGCGGAGGAATCACCAACACCATGGCGTTGTCTATTTGCCCCACTTTTGCGCGAATGCTTCCCATAAGTTCGGTATAATCGATATTCTTATCGTTTCTTATATCGAAATCTTCAAGTACCTGAAAAACTACTGCTGAATTTGATGCTATCGTATTAGAAGTAGGATCAAATCCTGTAAAAGAAATTGCATTCGCTACCCCATCAATTTCCAGTGAGATATCAAGAACATCCTGTACAACAGCATCTGTCCTGGATAAAGATGATCCCGGGGGCAACTGTATCACCGTTATAAAATACTGTTGATCCATCGCAGGAATAAAACCTTTGGCCACTCTATTAAATTCGAATCCCGTAAAAGCTACAAGTCCAAAATAGACAATCATAACCAGCATGGCTGTTCTTACCAGTTTCTGAACCGATTTCCCATAATTATTGGAAAGGGAAATCATAAAATGGTTAAACTTGTCTCCTATAAAAACGAAAGGCCTTAACAAGATAAAAGGTTTTTTATCCGTTTTTTCTTCATGACGCATCAATAATGCAGCCATAGCAGGACTTAAGGTTAAGGATACGAATACAGAGATTGCCGTTGCCACCGCAATAGTCATCCCAAATTGTTTATAAAACTGTCCTGATATTCCTTCCAAAAAGGCCGTAGGTATAAACACCGCAATTAATACCAGACCGATGGCTACAAGTGCGCCTCCAACTTCATCCATGGTTTTTATAGCGGCTTCTTTTGGTGACAGGCCTTTGTTTAAATACCTCTCCATGTTCTCTACCACTACAATGGCATCATCTACTACAATCCCTATGGCAAGCACCAGCCCAAATAAGGTTAACGTATTTAGCGAAAAACCGATGGCCTGCATTACTGCAAAGGTTCCGATTAAGGAAACAGGTATGGCTAATATTGGTATAACGGCGGCCCGCCAAGATTGGAGAAATAGCAAAATAACAAAGATTACCAGTAAAATGGCTTCAAAAATTGTGTGATATACTTCGTCAATAGATTTCTGAATAAACTTTGTAGGGTTATAGGCGATATCATAATTAAGGTCTTCAGGAAAACGTTCTGAAAGTGTCTTCATCTTTTCCTGAATCTCATGAGCTGTTTCCAATGCATTTCCACCCGGTTGTTGAAAAACAGGCATCGCAATAGCAGGCTTTTTCCCCAGATAGCCTCGTGTGGTATAATTTTGGGCGCCCAGCTCTGCTCTCCCAATATCTTTTAGGCGTACAATACGCCCGTCATTATCTTTTATTATAACATCTTCAAATTGCTGTGGCGAAACAAGTTTTCCCTGAGTTTGAATATTAATTTCAAAGGCAGACTGATTTCCCGAAGGTAAAGTGTTCAAAGTTCCTCCTGCTATCTGAACATTCTGGGCTCTTAATGCTGCAACAACTTCAGCCGCCGTAAGATCAAGACTTGCGATTTTATCAGGATCCAGCCAGATGCGCATGGCGTATTCTGCTGCCCCAAAAAGTTGAATATCCCCAATTCCTTTAATACGGGCCAATTCGTCACGAAGCTGTAATACGGCATAATTTGCCATATAAGTTTGATCATAAGTCTCTTCTGGAGAATAAAGGTTGATTACCATAAGCATATCAGGAGAAACTTTTCTGGTGGTCACTCCCAGCCTTCTAACCGACTCCGGCAAACGCGGCTCTGCTATGGCTACACGGTTTTGCACCTGTACCTGTGCTTTATCCAAATCTGTCCCAAGCTTAAATGCTATTTGTACAATAACCCGACCATCTGCAGAAGACTGGGAAGTCATATAGATCATGTCTTCCACCCCATTAATCTCTTTTTCGATTGGAGCAGCAACGGTTTCAGATAAAGTTTTGGCATTGGCACCGGGATAGCTTGCAACTACTTCAATGGTGGGGGGAGCTACATCCGGAAACTGTGAGGTGGGTAAGGACACATATGCCAAGCCCCCAACGATAAGTATAAGCACACTTAGGACAGCGGCAAAAATAGGCCGCTTTATAAATATTTGACTGAATTTCATAGAATTTTAATTTTGGCGAAACACTCCCTTATTCTCTATTTGGTTTATAAAGTTTTAAGGGAATAGCTAATATCCAGCAAAGGATGTGATATGTTCTTAAATCATGCTGTTTCAAATCTTAGCAGTTGATCTAACATCCAGTATCGAATACTTACATGATTTGAGAGGTTGATTTATTTTTTTTGATCCGGTAAAGGGATGTCTACCACTTTTGGCGAAACCGGCATTCCAGGCCTTATCTTTTGAAGATTATTAATAATAAGTTGATCCTTTGGCTGAAGACCGCTACGAACAATACGTAAACCATTAGAATGTAATGGTCCTAAAGTAAGGTTTCGACTACTCACTTTATGTTCTTCATCTAACACATATACATATCTAAGGGACTGATTTGTTCCAATAATCTCGTCTGGGATCATAAGCGCCTTATGCTCTTCACTTCCAGAAATCCTGGCTTTTCCAAACATTCCAGGTTCCAATAAGTGATCATTGTTATCCATAACGGCACGACTTTCTATCGTTCCCGATTGTTCATCTATTTCGTTATCCACGAAGTCTAATAATGCGGTGTGCATAAATTGTTCTTCATCAGAAAGTTTGATCATTACAGGTATCCCTTCAGATCTAGCATTGCCGCGCTTACCTTCTTTGGCCAGACGTACATATTTAAGATATTCCGATTCACTCTCGGTGAAATAAAAATGGATAGGACTGGTCGCGACGATTGTGGTGAGTAGGGTTGAATTTGCACTGCCACCATCGATAATGTTTCCTTCATTCACTTTATCCCTACTTACCAAACCTGAAATAGGCGCTTTTACTTCTGTAAATTCCAGATTTAATTTTGCATGATCCACACTGGCAGCTGCCAATTCTAAACTTGCCCTGGCATGAACAAAAGCTTGCTTACGGCGGTCATATTCTTCAGTGGATAATGCACCGGTTTCTTTTAAAGATTCCACTCTGTTGTAATTATCCTCGGCAGTTTTTAAACTGGCTAAAGCCTGCTCATACCCCGCTTTTGCCCTTTCTAGCTCAATGCGAAACGGTCTTTGATCAATAACAAACAAAACCTGCCCTTTTTCTACCATTTGTCCATCACTAAAATTGACCTTTTCTAAAAAGCCACTTACCCTTGCACGAACCTCAACTCGATTACTAGCTTCAAAACGTCCTGAATATTCGTCCCATTCAGTGATTTTATCGTACACAGGCGTAGCAACCTGAACCTCTAGAGCAGAAGAATCAACCTGAGTTATATTTTCCTCCTCTTTTGTTGTAAATGCCAGGATGATCAATAAAACGATGATGCCGGAAATGGCAAAAAATCCAATTTTTTTAGTATTAAAATTTAAATTCATCATGGTGACTTTGATTTATATATTAGAATTTCGAAGCAAAATTAGGACAAGAGGTCACCTGATTAGTAACCAATACTTTTCCTAAAATGACCAAAATCTAATATTGTCTTATAATATGATGAATTATGTCATAACTTCTACCTTGCACTAAAAACTGACAGCAGCTATATACTTAATTATTTGGTATCATAAGCAACTTTTTTATCCATTAACCTAAATGATAACTACCCCGGTTTTGGCACCAAAGGCTACCATGCTTATTAAAAAAAACCAATACTTGTATATGGATAAACAGGCACAACGCACTCAAAATCAAAGTATATTCGTAAAGAAAGCAGTATGTTGCTTTTATTTTGAACTAAAATTTATATGCTTTTTTATATCCGATCCTAAATGAAGGAGTATTGCACAGAAAAGTGCAAAGCCAATACCAATCCATTTGCTCAATGTCATACCCAGCCCAAATCCAAGATCACTATCATAAAAAATATAAGTAATCACTACACTGGTTATAAAGACTGCCGGTACGAGCGGAATCCAGTAATAATTCCCCTGCCGGTAAAGATAAGCCGTACCCGTCCACAGTGCAATAGCAGCAGTAACCTGATTCGCCCAGGAAAAATAACGCCATAACATATCGAAATCGACCACGGTAAGTAACAGAAAAGAAACTGCAAAAATTGGTATAGCAATCATAAACCGATTTTTAAGTTCTTTCTGCGGCCGTTTAATGTATTCTGCGACAATCATACGCGCCGCTCTAAATGAAGTATCCCCAGAGGTAATGGGTAATACGATAATTCCTATCACGGCAATAGTCCCGCCTATAGAACCCAGTATTATTGTAGCCAAATGGTTTACCACTAAACCGGGGCCACCATCTTGTATAAGCTGGTATATTTCCTGCTGGTCTGTTATTGTCATTGCCGCTGCCGCCCAGACCATAGCTATAACCCCTTCGGCGATCATCATTCCATAAAATACGTAACGCCCGTCCTTCTCATTATTAAGTGTTCTGGAAATTATAGGGGATTGTGTTGCATGAAATCCCGAAAGAGCTCCGCAGGATATGGTAAGAAAAATTAACGGATAATAGGGAATATTATCGGGGTGCAAATTTTCAAAATCAATTTCAGGTATGGAATTACTACTAAAAAATATTCCAATCCCAATACCCAGTGCACTTAATAAAAGCATAGCACCCAGAAAAGGGTATATGCGACCTATAATCTTATCAATAGGTAATATCGTAGCAATGGTATAATAAAGAAAAATTGCCGCTGTGATAAGCATTAGAGTTTGCTGGCTACCGTCTAATAATTCACTAATCATCTCTGATGGTGCTACTACAAACACGGTTCCTACCAGTAAAAGTAGCAATAAGGCAAAAAGGTTCACCAGATGACTAAAAGGTTTACCGATATATTTCGCCGCAAGCGCGGGAAGTTGCAAACCTTTGTTCCTTACCGATATCATTCCGGTAAGATAATCATGCACCCCACCCGCAAAAATACATCCCAGTACGATCCATAAAAAGGCTACCGGCCCGTAAAGTGCTCCAAGGATAGGCCCAAAAATGGGTCCCACACCAGCAATATTGAGCAATTGTATAAACGCATTTTTTTGCTTTTTTAGGGGTATAAAATCTACTCCATCGTTTTCGGTATGAGACGGAGTATCTTGCTCGTTGTTCCTAGCTCCAAATATTTTTTCTACGAATTTGCCATAAGTAAAATATCCCAGGATGAGTAAGAGGATAGAAACGATAAATGTGAACATGGATATAGCAGTCTTTTAGTACACAAAATAACCTTATATTTAGTCTCTTGCAAATACATTTAATTTTAAATTCCAGCGATAAAATTTAGAATAATCTCAAAAGAAGAAGATTAGGTAGTCCAAAAAGAGGCTACAGACAAGTTTACGATTTATATTCATTAAAAATAATCTTATTTTTAATGAATATTTAGAGTCTTTTAATAAAAAGATAAAGTGATTGATCATACATTGATAGTTTTCCCTATCAAATAGCTACGTATTTTTTGAGCCGAATAGACATTCTAATCGGCTCATGCTCATTATTTATAACTTCTATTTTTCTTTTGAAAGATAAAATATACAGAAAACACATATACTGCACTTAATACCAACAATCCAAAACTTGCTAATATTCCAAATGCACTATTTAATATACCCATTAATGGCGGAATAACCGCTCCCCCAACAACAGCCATAATCATTAATCCTGAAATTTCGTTTGCCCTGTTTGGTATTTGACTTATAGTTAAAGAAAAAACTAAAGGGAAAAGATTTCCAGAACTTAGTCCTATCAAAAAAATACTAACTTTTGTAAACGTAGGATTTGGTGAAAATATGAGAAATACTAAAAATAGTACAGTGCTTAGTGCAGACCATAGTAAGAATTTATAATTATCGATTTTACTAAGTAGCATTGCTCCACCAAAACGACTAATCATTAAAGAGGTAAAGTAAATGCTAATGCCAAGGGACGCATTTTCTAAAGAGACGCCAAACCTTTCTACTAAAAGATTTTGGATGTTTGTATTCATCCCCACATCAAGCCCCACAATTAAAAAAATAGCTAATACCATACTCAAGACAAAAGGATCCTTAAGTAATTTAATAGAACTGGAAAAAGAAGCTTTGACCATCGACTCACTTTCTTCAATTGAAGTAAGACCAAGACCTATTCCTGTAAGAATTGAGATGATACCATAAACCAGAAAAACAAGCTTCCAATCGCCAAACAGGCTTACCATATATGTAACGATAATTGGACCAAAAAGAGAACTTAGTGCTTTGATAAACTGAGATAAACTCATAAAACTTGCAAACTTCTTGTCACTTACCACATCTTTTAAAAGAGGATTAGAAGCAACCTGAATTATAGTATTACCTACTCCTAATAGAATAAAAGACCCTAATAGGGTAATATAGGTATATACGATAAAAGGAATAAACATACCTATACCTGTAAGCGCAATACCCGTTAATAATAATTTTCTTTTTCCGTAATTATGCTGTAGGATACCTATAGGTATAGAGAGAAAAAAGAACCAAATAAAAACCATAGAAGGTATTAATTGAGCTGTTTCTGGAGAAAGATCAAAGTCCCGTTGTGCATAGCCTGTACTTACTCCAACAATGTCGACAAACCCCATAACGACATAGGTAAATAAAACGGGGAATAAAGCTTTATAATTTAGTGTATTATTTGCCATTACATCAGTTTTATTATTGGGGTTATCTCTTTGTAATAGTGATCATCTAATAAAATAGCACTACCAATAACAGCCGATTGTTCACCAAATTCCGATATTTCAATATTAATTTGAGGAAGTTGTTTGCTTAACGAGCTTTCAAAATATGGATAAGCTTTTGAGATATTGCCTCCTAAAACTAAAACCTCTGCATTAAATTTATTCAAAAAAGGCGCTAAAAAAAGCCCGAGATCTTTTCCGAATTGATCCATAGTGTTTTGTGCAAATTCATCTTCTCTAGCCAGTTCAGAAATCCTACGGACATTCGTCACACTCTTACCTGTACGCTCTTTATAATCACGAAGAATCCCCCGAGTAGAAAAAAGCTCATCTGCTACTTTTCCTTTATACAATTGATTATATAAAAAGCCCCCCTTGGGCACCCTATCATCTTCAATTATAGGCTTGCCAGAGGCCAAAAAACTGGCCCCAAGCCCCGTTCCTAATGTAATGGCCACCACCCGCCTATAATCCCTGGCACATCCAATCATCGCTTCTGCAATCGAGAACGCAGTGGCATCATTTATAAATCGAATTTTAGAAGGATCAATTTTTAAGTGTCTTGCAAGTTCAGTTCGGATATCCACTTTATAAAGGGCACTTAATTTATCTACATTTTCTATAAGACTTATACCGTTATAATAATCAAAAGGGCCAGGCATAGCAACACCAACACCTTCAACTTTAACATCTACCTTCTTCCTACAGGAATCAATGGCGCTAGCCCATGCCTCGATGATTTCATTTTTTGATCCCCTGGAATTTACTTTTCGGTAGATTAAACTGTCTGTAGCTATGGATTTACTGGTATGGTCATAAATACACGCAGTAATATGACTTCCCCCAATATCAACTCCTATACTATGCATTATTTTTTTAAGATTAATAGTTTAACTTTTACAGTGATACCCCAACTGTTATTTGATAAAGGCTTTTATAAGTTTTATAGGCATATCGGTTAGATTTTCAATCGTATAGTTTCCTACAATAGCGGGCATTATAAAAGACTCTGCATAACTGAATAAAAAGCTCTTTTCTGAAGTCTTTATTAGCATTTTTTGCCCTTCTACCAGGCTTAAAATATGTGTTTTGTTCTCGGTATCTATATTTACTTTGGTATTTATTGTATAACGATGCACGTCGTATAAATGCTCGGAATGTGTAGCCAGATGTTCTAAGGTATAATTCTTATTTTCCTCCAGAATCTCTGGTGATGCAATAAGTTCTTTAGCTACGCTTTCTCCAGAACGTTCGAAAACCAAATTATCCATTCCCCGTTCTATATTGATTGGTCTTGGCTTTCCATCCAGGTCTAACCTAAGCCAATCATACATTTTGAATGTATAAATGTACGGTGTAGAACTAATCTCTAAAACAAGATTATCTGTCCCAGAGCCATGTATTGTTCCCGGTGGGATTAAATAAAGGCCATGCTTTTTGGCATCAAAAGCCTGTACATATTTAAGAATATCCAATTCTTTATTAAGCCGAACGCTTTCTTCCAAAGCATGTTGAAAACCAGATGGAGTGACCCCTTCCTGAAAACCTAAATAAACCTGTGCATTATTTTTTCTATCCAGTATGTAATAGGTTTCTTCCTGGGTAATATTTTCTCCGAAATGTTCCTTCATATATTGCTTTTGAGGATGACATTGAATGGATAGGTTTCCTCCATCAAAAGTGTCCAGAAAATCAAAGCGTATAGGGAATTCGTACTGATAAGTTTCGAAATCATCACCAAGGATTTTACTCCCGGCATGATACATCAAAAAGTCAAAAGAAAATTCTAGTAAATACCCGGAACTTTCAAAAATAACGCCGTTTTCGGGGACGATAAGTTCAAAGGACCAGGCATAATTGATCACATCTTCCGAAAGGCCTTTAATATGCTTTTCTATCCAGTGTCCTCCCCATGCACCGGGTTCGAACCATGGTCTAACTCTAATTGGATTTTTTACATATTCCTGAATGCCTTTTCTCCAATTATCCCCTGTCATCCAGGTTATTTCTATAGATCGTTGGCCATCGATCATAAAATCAATCCTATCCTTAAGAGCATTTTTATGTTTGTTTAGCACGACCCAATCCACAAAATAAAATCTTTTGTACATCTTTTTAGGATGAAAAGATTTTGAAGCTCCCAAGTTAAGTACTGCCCCCGCTCTAGAGCGGTACTGGATTTCATTCTTACTTACTTCCACAAAAAGATTCACTCCTTCCACTGGTACAAGTGCTGCTCCTGTTCCATAAAAAATAATTGGATTTTTACCCGTAGTTTTACTTAATGCTTCTAATTTAGAAGGATCAAAAAAATCAATCAAATCGAGGGTACTTAGCTTTCCAAATACCGGATCATCTCCACCTAAAAAAGGGGCTACCAGCGTATCGATCTCTTTTTCTTCTTTTAAAGCGTTTTCTACATTTATCCATTGGGCCTGGATATCCAGATTACTAAAGGCTTCGTTAAGTTGGTGCTTTACAGCTTCAAAAATCACCCCCACATAACCGTCTATTTTGAGTACCGGAATACCTACTAGCGACTTGGCTAACGAATCATATCCACAGTTAATGGTGCTATCACCAATATTAAAGGAAGGATAGATATTGTATCCTTCTCTTTCATTCTTGTCTTTAACCGGTAATTCGATTTGACTTGTTTCTCTAATTTCCCTTTTTAAATCAATCATTTTTTATTGGTTTTCGTAAATAGCAATTCTTCCAAAAGCTTCTACCAGGGCCGCCTGATGTAGCAACCAGTAAAATCTCCCTTCGTTGTTTCCAGACCAATCTTCATAAAACTGACCTTCGTTATTCCTGGCATTTTCCCATGCATAATCCATATTATCTTTAAATACCTCCACATAATCTTTAGTTTTGGAGTCATATTGCGATAATTGAATATAAGCTGTAAGCAACTCTACATTAAACCATGAATCATTAGGAGGATAAAATATCCTTCCGTTAGTCACCTTTGTAAATTTAGAGTGGGCAGATCTAGCCGTAGTAACGGCTTCATCTAAATATTCCTGATCGTCACTGATTTCATAAAGATTTACGGCAGACATTATCATCATGGCCGCATTATACGTCCATTTTGTGGTATTTATTTGCTCAGATCCAATATTGATATCGTTCCAATATAAATTATCAGAAGGATCACGAAGAGTGGTATACGTCCATTCATAAACCCTCTTGGCAAAAGTTAAATAGGCTTCATTATTGGTTAACTGATACATTTTTGAAGTCACATAAGCAGCATATGCACTGGTATTGGCTGCTTTCATACAATTAGGACCGTTAGTACAGTTATCTGATTGTCCTTCAAACCAATATAAGCCACCCCCCATTCTGGAATCTTCTCCAGACATAATAAAATCGGTAACTGTCTTCGCCCGCTCCAGATAAAAAGACTCGTTAGTAAGCTCATAGGCATTAATAAGCTCCATGGCTACGATTGCACTATCATCATAATAATGATCGGTAGCACCCCCAGAAACGGGATATGCCTGATAGGTAGGTAGATGATCACGATTGTCGTAATACTCTTCAAGTCCTGTAAATTGTTTATCTAAAATCTCACGATCATAGCCCAACTCATATAGAACGTTTCCGGCTGTGAGCATCCCTACATATGGCCAAAGATAACTATACTCCCGATCTCCGTTTTGTTCCGGAAAATTTTCTTTGTATAAATCGCCTTTCTTATATAATTGCTGAATCATCTCGTAAGTGGCAAAAGCTTTTTCTTGGTAGCTCAATTCTTCACCCTCATCGGGATTTTCATTTTGTCCGTCATCACCTGGGTTGTCTACCATTTGGTCTTGTATGGAAGGTTCGCTGTTACAGCTAAAAACACTTAACAACATTAGGTAAATAAACCCTATTACTTTAGTATTCATATTATTTTTAGTTTAATTCAAATTCATGATAATAATGTTCTGCCTTGGGGTCAAAAACTATTCTCACCGTAAAAGCTTGTCCGTTAAATCGATCGGCAAATTTCCATGCCCCTTGCCAGTATTCTGCATCCGGCCCAAGAAAATATACATTATGATAATAGGCTGGTTCTCCTCCATTGGGCCTTGCATTATATGCATCGAGACCTGCTACCAAAGAGCCATTCATATCTGGATTATGAAAACTACCTATATATGATGTTTGATTTTCTCCTAAAGTAAAACTAAAGCGGTAGCGTTCTTCCTCCCATCCAAGCCAGGATGGTGCTTCTGGTGCTCCTGGAGTTAAAAATTCGAAATAGGCGTCATCGGCTTCAAAAGTATGATTCCCTATATAATTCAAATTCGCTTTTACCACCTGATTAGCAATAATATATAATTGAACATTCGATATTGGTGTAAAACTAATGGTGGATTGTGACAAATTCATTCTCACTCTGTACACTCCTTCTTCCAGATCAAAACTTGAAGCCTGGTCTCCTCCTCTAATTTTACCTTCTTCATTAATATAATAATAGCTTAAACCTTCGGCATTAAGCGAGTTATTGTTTGCAATATGAAACTCGCCAGGGCTAAGCTTCGTAATCGATTCGAATACTCCTGGCTGGATGTTCTGATGCGGCAGCTCACTGGATATTTCTTTAAAGGCGATTGCGTTTTCAATATTCTCAGATTCTGTAGCCGATCCATAGATATACATATATTCCGGGAATATAGCCAATCCTTCCGGCCGGCTAAGTTGAACACTGGCCTGAGTATCAAAACGCAATCTGTTATAACTGCTTAACACTTCTACTGTCCATATAATTTCTCCGGTTTCAAGTTGAGCAATACCGGCCTGAGCAGCCATTACATTTAGGCGCGCAGCACTTGCTGTATAAGAGGAAGCACTACCACCATTATCTGATGTCGCTGCAAACAAAGGTTCGCTAAAATCGCCATCCTTTTCATCAAATAAAATACGGTAGCTCAAAGCTCCCCCATCTGCAGCTTTTGCCGGGGTCCAGGAAAAGCTAATTCGGTCGTCATTTTCAACATCTAATACAATTGTAGCGTTACTTTCGGGAAACACAAGATTTCCCATTTCAACGATCTCGGGATTTAGATCATAATCTTCCTCATCGCATGATGATAATGTACATACCAATAGCAGTACAATCATCATTCTATTTAATAATGCTTTCATTACCAGTTTGGGTTTTGAGTTAAGTTGTTATTGATATCTCTTTCACTTTGTGGAATTGGCCATAGATAGTGCCTGGAAGGATCAAATGTTCTTAAGCTAACTCTTATATATCCGCCATCTGCTGTAGATTCATCGGTTTTTATACCATGCGTCCAGCCTTCCAGAACATCTTCTGCAATTTTCCATCTGCGAATATCAAAGAATCTATGTCCGGCCTCAAAGGCTAATTCAATTCTGCGTTCGTTTCTTACAATTTCTCTTAATACGTCTTGATTAGTACCCGGAAATTCTAAAGCAGCTCCCTGTAGTCCTGCACGTTCTCGAAGAGCACGGATAGTGGTATTCCAATCCTGCTCATTAAATTCTCCCAGTTCGATTTTAGCTTCGGCATAATTTAATAGTACCTCGGCATAACGAATTAAAATAAGGTTCAATCCCGAATTTGTTTGATTACGCGCCATAGGATCATAAAATTTATGCACATAATATCCGGTTGGAGTAGAATTAGAGGAATAATTTAAACCGTCTGGAGCAACTCCGGGAGCGGTATTGATCGTAACTTGATTTCCGTCGAAACCGGTCATTTGATAACCATCATAAATAATAGTGGCTTTTAATCGCGGATCCCGATTTTGATAAGGGGCATCTTCATCATAATTTGCCATTGGATCATCGATAGCATACCCGTTAAGGGTAGGATAACTGTCTACCAGTTCCTGTAATGGCGAGAAGTTTGCATATCCTCCCAGACTAGGAGGAATCAATGAATATTGTATATTATGTTCTCTGTCTACCGGCACGTACTGCAAGCTTAAAATAATCTCGTTGGCGGTTTCATTTTCTGTTTTAAAAAGTGCGCCGTAATCCGGAAATAAGGTGTATTCCCCTAAAAGTTCTTGAGCCAAACTTGCTGCCTCCTGATACTCTTCATGATATAAATGAATTCGAGATGTTAGTGCTATTGCCGCTCCCTTTGTGATCCTCCCATTCTCTTCGTTGGAATAGGTTCGTGGTAATTCCTCTATAGCCTGATTTAATTCGCTATAGATAAAAGACAATATAGTCGCTTCATCTGTTCTTTCTAAATTCAAAGATTCCTCGATGCTAATTTCATCAGTAATGAAAGGGACATCACCATAGAGTTCTGTCAAATAAAAATAATGTAAAGCCCGAATAAATCTGGCCTGTCCTTTAAACGAAACACGTTGTTCTTCGGTAATTTCAGACACGTTATCAATATTATTAAAGAAGATATTCGTTCTTCGGATAGCTTCGTACCTACCAGACCAAACACCGGTCACCACACCATTGGTGGGTCCATAGCTCCCGCTGGCAATATTCCTGTACTCTTCTCTGCCTTTGGTATACGCATCGTCAGAAAGTGAATTCAGGAAAAGGTATTGGTCGGCATTCATGAGATCGGCATAGATTGCGTTTAAATAAACTTTTGCATCCTCCTCTGTTTGCCAAAAGGTTAATTCACTTTGGGAATCATAAGGAGTAAGGTCCAGATCTGAACTACAGCTAACTTGCATAGCTATAGCTATAAGTATTATTATTCTTTTCATCATTTACCTTTTTAGAAATTGATATTTAATCCTAGTGAGAAAACTCTGGTTACGGGATATACACGACCGCTGGATCCAACACTTTCTGGATCTACGCCCAAATCATTTAACGGACTAAAAGTTAAGAGGTTTAAACCTGTTAAGTATAAGCGCGTACTTTCCAAACCAATATTATGTACTGCCGCATCGGGTAAAGTATATCCTATCTGAAGATTTTTAATTCTCAGGTATTGCGCGTCATAGATATAAAAATCAGATTTAGCCGCATTATTTACTGATTCTGCACCTACCGTTAATCTGGGGTAAGAAGCATCTAAATTTTCTGGTGTCCAACGATCTAAATGACGCTCAAAAACGGGACCTTCATTGTTATTATGGAAAGCCTCAACGATTTCGCCGCGAAGCCATTGTTGCCGTTTACCTACTCCCTGAATAAATACTGAAAAATCAAAACCATTCCAATCCATGGCATAAGTCGCTCCAAAAGTATATCGGGGAAAAGCATTTCCTAAGATGAATCGATCATTTTCATAATCAATCTCTCCGTCGCCATTACGATCTAAATATTTAATATCTCCCGGTTTTACATTTGATGAAAAAATAGGGGTAGCACTATTATTGATCTCGTCTTCTGAATTAAAAAATCCATCAGCTTTTAGGGCATAATAAGAGTTGATCGCATAGCCTTCCCTTAAAATCGTATTAACATCAAAACCATTGATAAACTCTCGTCCTCTTAGATCTTCTATTTCATTCCTATTATCAGAAATATTAAAATTAAAAGAATGGTTTACAGCACCCGTTTCAAACTGATAGTTCATGCTTAATTCCCATCCCCTGTTTCTCACAGAACCGGCATTTTGAAATGGTTGTCCCAAACCATAGGTTGCCGGAACAGGAAGCTGTAATAAAATATCTTCAGTAAGATTATCAAAAACCTCAAAAGTGACATCAAGCTTTCTTTTAAAAAACGATAAGTCTATCCCCAGGTTTTTCATAGTTGATGTTTCCCAGGTTCTATTTTGATTAGAAACCGAATAATAAGCTCCAGAAACACCTACACCTCCAAAACTATATACATTTCTACCAGTGCCCACTAAACTTTGGTAACCATATAGATCGCTAATATCCTGATTCCCTAATTGTCCCCATGAAGCTCTAATCTTTGCGAAAGAAACCACATCCTCTAAAGGAGTAAAGAAGTTTTCTTCACTTAAAATCCATCCGGCTGAAACCGATGGGAATACTCCCCAACGTTTTGCTTCAGCAAACCTTGAAGAACCATCATATCTTAAATTGGCTTTTAGCAAATACTTATCATCAAAAGTATATCCTATTTTACCAAAAACAGATTGAATAGCCCATTCATTCCCCGATCCATTTGCACTTTGCAAATCTCCTGCATTATCGATAACTCCAAAATCATTACCAGGGATATCAATTCCTGTTACTCCAAAATATTCTTCTTTATATTTCTCTGATGAACCTCCCAGAAGCAAGTCGAAATCGTGCTTCTCTGCAAAGGTTTTAGTATATGTCGCTGTAATAAAGGGATTAAGATATAGAGACCTGTTATAACTATCTGTTACCGAATTTTGGTTGTTTCCTCCTCCCGGATAGGCGAATTCTATAGCCTTTCGAAACTGATGGGTTTTGTTACTGGTTATATTCCCTCCTAAAACTGCTTTAAGTACCAGATCTTCAATTGGCTTATACTCCAGACTAAAATTACCCAGAAATTCATCGTTTTGCGTATTGGTAACGCCTCCCTGCTCTAATTGCGCCAGTGGATTACTATTACTTCCACTCGATAAGGTGTAGTTTCCGTTTTCATCTACAATATTATAAATAGGCGGCATACGAACGGTTGGCTCTATAATCCACTCTTCAAAATAAGCATGATCTTTTATATCATTTCTGGCGAAAGACATTCGACCACCCATTTTGAATTTATCATTAATCTCTTTTTCTAAATTAATCCTGGCATTGTAACGTTGATAGCCGTAATCAGGACCTTTAAACAAACTTTCCTGATCTAAGTATCCCAGAGAAACTAAATAATTTAGTCCATTATCAGCTCCGCTCATGGATAGGTTATGATTATTTTGCAAAGCGATATCCTTATAAATTTCCCGGTTCCAGTTTACATCCGGACCATTTTCCTTAAAATTTAAAATCTGTTCTGGTGTAAAGGCCGGCGCCATGCCTGAATTAATTAAAGCCTCATTTCTTAAGGTAGCATATTCCCAGGAGGAAGCAAATTTCGGGAAATTTGTAGGTTCCTGGATTCCAAACATAGTTTGATATGTAAAGCGTGGTTTCCCTTTTTTCCCATTTTTTGTAGTGACTAAAATAACGCCATTAGCCGCCCTGGATCCATATATAGCAGCCGATGCGGCATCTTTTAGTACACTTATGCTCTCAATATTACTGGGATTAATATTGTTTAAAGAACTAATCACTCCATCCACTACAATTAATGGTGTATTCCCGTTGATGGTACTAATTCCACGAATATTAATCTGCGGAATGGATCCCGGCTTAGAAGTAGTATTCTGGATAATCAAGCCCGAAGATTCCCCCTGTAACGCCTGATATGAGTTCGTTACCGGCTTTCCCTCTATAGCCTTTTCATCAATAGTACTTACCGCCCCAGTAAGATTGGCCCTTTTTTCGGTACCATAACCAACAACTACTACGTCGTCCAGTTGATTTAAATCACTTTCAAGCAAAATCTCATAATTTTGTTGATCAGCACTTATAGCTACTTCCTTTGTCCGGTACCCCACAAAACTTACCACCAACACATTTTGGAGGTTAGGATCAACTCTTAGACTAAATTGGCCCTCAAAATCTGTAGTGGTACCATTATTAGTTCCTTTGATTATGACTGAAGCCCCTGGTAAAGCACCGGACTCATCACTCACTGTTCCTTTTATCTCGATCTCCTGCGAAAACGATTTAGAAAAAAGAAGTAAAAAGAAAATCAGAATTACATGCGCATATTTATTTTTCATAATTAGCTACAATTAAGTTCATATGTCTATACATATTTAAATTATTAATTTTTCCAAGAATTATTCTGTCTTAAACAAATTTCGATTAGGTTGGTCTCCCATTACAAATTCCAGGGTTGCACCTTTTTTAAGCGTAGATAGCGGTACGCTATTTTCCTTTAAGGGTTCTCCATTAAGTTTCACTGATTGTACATAATAGTTATTTGGCTTATTATTCTTAGTTTCTATCACTATGCGATGGCCATAACCATTCTCAATCTGGATATTATCAAACATTGGGCTTCCAATTTGAAAAGATGGATTTGTCTCGGTAAGTCCCTTTACGTCAAACAACCCCATAGAAGACATCACATACCAGGATCCAAGTTGTCCCTGATCTTCATCCTGACCGTAGCCGTATCCATGAATACCCTCTGTCCCGTAAAACTCATCACAAATTTTTCGCACCCATTTTTGGGTAAGCCAGGGAGGATCGGTAAAATTAAACAACCAGGAGATATGTAGATTGGGTTGATTTCCCTGATTATAAAGGTATTTCACTCCTGCAAAGGCATCGATCTCTTCTCCGCCAAATTTTGTTTTTTCAGAAACGCTAAATATAGAATCCAGACGTTTTACAAATTTTTCTTCTCCCATCTTTGCCACTAACTCTTCTGGAGCATGTGGCACATAAAAAGTATACTGCCAGGCGTTACCTTCCTGAAAACCTGCCCAGGGTTCAAAAGGATCAAATTCTTGCAAAAATTCTCCTGAGGCCAATTTAGGTCGAACAAAATCTATATGATCATCATAGACATTCTTCCAGTTATCTGAAAGTTTCATGAGCTCTTTATACTCCTTGTCTTTCCCTAAAGCTTTGGCAAACTGGGCTACGGCATAGCTACTATAACTATACTCCAAAGCATGAGAAACTGAAAAGCCAGATCCATTGGGATTGGTATCCCAACCTGGAACGTAGTTGATATACCCCTGATTCACAAATTGTCCAAGATCGGTTTTTCCAGCACCTTCATTTCTATTAAGGTATTTAGTTTCGTTTTCATATGCCGCCTTAAATGCCAATTCAACATCGTAATCTCGTATACCGGCCTGATATGCAGAAGCAATCACAAGACCTACAAAATTAGTCCCTACTCCCGAAACAAATTTTGAATTCGCAAGACCATCACCAAGCCATCCGGAATTCTTATAGACCAATAAATGACTCTGTACATAATCATTAAAATATTCTGGCCAGGCCAAAGCCCATAGCTGCGTTAAATTCCAATACGCCCCCCAAACCGAATCTGTATTGTAAAATTTAAACTTAGGCTTCCCATTTTCATCCATAGGAATTTGCCCTATACTACCATCATTCTCTGGAAAAGCACCATTGATATCACTGGCAAGACCTCTACCCAAAAGGGCATGATATAAACCGGTATAAAATTTTGTTTTATTTTGCTTGGAGCTATCGGTAATTTTAATTTTACTTAACTCTTCAGCCCATATTTTCTCTGCTCTGTTTTTCGCTGTACTAAAATCAAGATCCTTAGCTTCTTTAGCAAAATTCAATCTTGCATTTTCAATTGAAGTATAAGAAAATCCTGTTTTAATCACGATCTCTTCTTTATCTTCGGTATTGAATTTTAGATATAATCCGGCTCCTTTCCCCTGTATTTCATTTTTATCTTCAATCACCTTTTCTGATTGAAACACGCCCGTTGCTACCGGTTTTTTATTCACCGAACCGGAAAAATACATTCGAACTTCGCCATTTGGCTGGTATTTTTTTACATATTCCGGATAGGTAATTACCCAACCTTCAATCGTATTTGTTGCTTTATCAAACCATACCTTAGCATCTTTTACTTCTCCACTCTCCCCCAGCTTATTACCGATATCAAAAATAAGATATGCACTATCGCTCTTAGGAAAGGTATATTTCTGAAATCCTACCCGCTCTGTAGCAGTAAGGGCTACATCGATATCGTAATCTTTTAATCGTACCTGATATGATCCCGGTCTCGCTATTTCATCATTTTTATCAAATCTTGACCTATAGCCCTCATCGGGTTGTTCCAGACTACCCGGTGTGGTTTTTAGCTCTCCGGTCATCGCTGTAAATAAAAATCCTCCAATCTGAAATTCATGAAGATTAGCAAAACCTTCTATACTTTGATGGCGCTCATCATAGCCTACAGCCTCCCATCCCTGCTCGTTCCCATAACTACCGTTAGTAGACGGACCCAATTTTGCCATTCCAAACGGAACTGCAGCAGGAGTATAGAAGAACCAACGGCTATGTGCAGTACCTATATTAGGATCTACATATACGCTAACATCTGCTGTATCCTTTTCGTTCAAATTATTAGAAGTTGGATGCTTTCCACAGCTCATAACAATTAACAGAAGTCCTATAAAAGTTATTTTATTCATTTTAGATATTAATTAGAAGTTGGATACCCAAGATATATATTAAATAATACATTAATGTTCATATGTACAAACATATTTATAATATTTGAATTAATAAATATAATAAGGCTATTTTTTTCACATCCTACAAATATTAGATGTAAATATTTAACAAAATAGCACTTTAATACGCTTTTTAACGACTACTTTCTACTGTAAAGAAAAAGCTATCTGCTTTATAATAGCCTAAATTATACTCTATAGGACGTTCTCCCTGGTCGAAAACAAAGCGTTTTCTAAACAAGACTGGGTCATTCTCCTTTATCTGAAGTTTTTCACAAATCAAAGCTTTGGCTGCAGTGGCACTTATTTCTTCTTTGGAAATAGTAGCCACTACTGAATAGTCATGTTCCAGCATCTCATAAAGGGGTCGGGTAAAATCTTCTTCTCCGTTTAAACCAATTCTGGGATGAAAATAAGAAACAAAATAAACAAAAGGCTCGTCGGGTTTACCTCTCACTCTTTCCATTTTCAATACTTTACGATTAAGGTCGATTTCAAAAAACTCGGCTAACTCATGATCTGCTTCTACCCAACTTAAATGCAGTTCATAGTTTTTAATAGGGATGCCTCTTAAACGCATTTCCTGAGAAAAACTCAGCCAGTTATTAGACTTAGAGCTTACGGGCTTTGGTGCTACTTTGGTTCCGGCTCTCTTTTTTCTTATCAAAAGCCCTTCAAAAACTAATTTTTTAATAGCCTGTCTTACAGTAGACCGTGAAATGGCTAACTTTTTTGAAAGCTCTACCTCGCTAGGGAGTATTTTCCCGTTTTTATATTCTTCTTCTTCAATAAGTTCACGTAACAATTCTTCTACTTGTGCATGAAGTGGTACAGGACTTTTATGGTCGATATTAAATTTCATATTTCTATCCGTGGAATCAGAATACAATACTACTAATTTTTAATAAGTAATAATGTTTACACATAATCCAATTACAGTAGATCAGTAGAGATCACTCCCAATACTAGTGTATAAATTAGAATAAAAAGCTTTTTGCCCTTTGCCGGTCTGGACGAGAATATATTTATAAATTTAAATGCCTTTCTTACAATTTAATTCAAAAATTATAATCTCGTGATAGTAAAGTTTTGAACTATCGATTAAATTATTCGTTCGGTTTTTTTTAATCTCTTTGTCCTAGAGATTTTCTTGTAAGCTTCCTGTACAGACGCTACTGATAGATTCTATCCACCGATGCTCCTGGGTCATGCTCTTCTTCCATCCATTTTTTTAATTTAGTATCATATTCTTTTACCTTATCGTCATAAGCGGGATTTTTAGCAAGATTATTAAGTTCATAGGGGTCTTTTTCGAGATCATAAAATTCTAAAGAGGGTCGTCTTACAATGCGTTCTGACAATATTTTAGCCTCTTCTGAATAATTAGCCTTTTCTTTCCATGAAGCCCATACCACGCCTTTTTCATTATCATTCATGGTGTATTTTATCTTGTATTCTCTTTCTGGAGTCAAATTTTCTATAAGCTTATATCTTTTACTTCTTATACCCCGTATTGGATATGCTGGTCCTTCAGGAATATTATTATGAATCCCATAGGCGAAATCCCTATGAGATACCGAGGAATTTTCTAAAACATCCAGAAAACTTTTTCCATCAAGCTTTTCAACAGGATCACCTCCAGCGATATCAATCAATGTGGGCAACATATCTTCATACTGTACAATGGCATCGGTCGAGGAATTGGCTTCTACTTTCTTATTCCATTTAACGATCATTGAACTTTTTTGTCCCTGATCCCAAAGTGTCCATTTACCTCCCGGAAATTTGGGGCCCTGTTCTCCTAGAAAGATAACGATAGTATTATCGTATTGCCCTGCATCTTTCAACATTTGCACAACATCTCCTACCTGATTATCAAGCCTGCGCACCTCTGCCAAATATTTAGTGTAATCTTCCCGCGTCTCAGGAGTATCCACATAATTTGGCGGAAGCACTAAACTATCGGCATTAAACTCACCCGGGTTACCCACAGTCCATGGTGCATGTGGGTTAATACTCATCACAAATAAACAAAAAGGGTCTGCCGAATTCCTTACCAGGGATCGAATGCCATTTAAAGAATAGTCATCGCTTAACGACACACAACTGGTTTCAAATCCCTCTATAATCTCAAAAGGATAAATAGATTTTGGCCGGGTACAATCATTTTTACCCGTTAGGGCCACTCTATACCCTAAATCGCCCAAATAATGACCTAGACTTTTAATACTATCATACACTTTTTTATGATTCTGAAACGCTCCATGACTCATTGGGTAGCGTCCTGTAAATAAGGAGGCCCTGGTAGGCACACACATGGCTTCCGAGCAAATCATATTGTTAAATTTCATTCCTTGATTTGCAAGCTCATCAATATTTTTAGTATTTATATTCTCACCTCCATAACAGCTAAGCTGCCCACTATCCAGGTCATCTGCCATGATAATGACAAAATTAGGCCGTAAATTCCCTTTAGACTGTTTGTTTCCCTCCTGTCCTTTTAAATTACCGCCTATAAATAAAACAAAAACGACTAAAAAAATTAAACTCGTTATTTTTAAAATTTTCGAACTCATAATTCATAATTTAAGCTCCACCTGTTTGGTCTCAGCATAGCCATATAAATGCTCCAATTTACTATATTATCTTGAGATAAGTTATAGCCTAAAAGAAAGCGCTGTTTATCACTCGATGAGCATTTCCAATATTGGAAATATGCCACAGTCTACGGTATTGAGAAATGTAAATCACTCCATAAAGCTTAGCCCGGCTAAACCGGAGCAATTTAATTTGAATATAGTAGGAATAGAAGTTCTTATTAAGACGATAAAAAAAGCGAAAGATGGATCTTTCGCTTTTTTATAATAATTGCTTGGGACTGGTTAAAATTTATAACCAATTCCGATATTTAAGGTATTTAAACGAGCTTTTATATCAACAAAATAATCATCACAAGAATAACGGTTTGTAACTTCGAAAGCATACCTTGCATCAAGGAAAAAATGCTCATCAATATGGTGTCCAACTCCAAAAGCAGCATCTAAGCCAACAGTGTTGATGTTTACATCCTCTAGAATGAAGTTAGCCTGAGGTCCCGCCTGAACAAAAAATCCTGAATCTTCAATATAATAATGTGCTAGTACTGGGACAGTAAGAAAACTGGTTTCTTTTATTCTCATATAATTTGCAGAAGGTTGTATATGCCAATTTCCATCTTTATACTATTTAATGCTAAAATCCAAGCTTAAGATTTATATGAAGTATTGATCCCCTACTCCATACAATTAAATCAACTTTTTAAGCTTTCAAAAAACTCCATTAGATTATCATCATGTTCCATGTTCAATTTTTTTCGCAACCTGTATCTTGCTGTTTCTACTCCTCTAATAGAAATTCCTAATAATGGAGCGATATCTTTATTGGATAATTCCATTTTGATGAATGCTGATAGCCGTAATTCTTTTTTGGAAAGATTAGGGATTTTTTGTTTCAGGTTTGTAAAGAATTCATGGTGAACACTTTCAAAATTGCTATCAAAAACCTGCAAATATTGCTCATCAATATTGTTTCTATGCATTTTCTTAAAGATCTCAAGAATCTTTTGATTGGATTGTTTATTTTTTGAAATCTGTTTAAGTTCCTTTAAATCTTCCTGAAGTTGATCGAAAAAATTCTTTTTATTAACTAATAGCATGGTGTAATTAGCTAATTCCTTACTTTTTTCAATAATATCTCGCTGTAAATGTTTTTTATCCCTTTCAATTTTCTCTTTATCCTGCTCTAATTTTAACTGATTAATTTCTAGCTGAAGTAATTTATTTGCTCGTTGTTCTTTAAGTATAGACTTTTGATTTTCTTTCTTTATTTTTCTCGCAAGCAATTGCTGTCCGGTTATAAGGAGTAATAGAAAAATTATTGCATAACCTACATAGGCCATACCACTTTGATACCATTTTGGGCGTATATAAAATTGATAAGAAGCGATTTTTGATTCGTTGCCCAATACGTTTTTACTTTTAACCTTAAACACATAATTACCAGGCGTTAATAAACTATATTCTTTAAAAGCTAAGTGTTGCCAACTCGACCAATCCTTATCTACATCTTCCAGCTTATAGCTAAATTTTATATTTTGATTATTCACCATAGATGGTGTGGCAAAAGAGAATTTTATACTATTTAAATTATTGGGAATTTCGACGATAGAATCTTTATCAACAGGAAGGTTTACAGTATTTTGATCCCTATAATAGGTAATCTTTGTAAAAAAAGTTTTCACCCCCTCTTGCCTAATGGTATTAGATAAATCATATAAGAATAATCCGTTATGGGTACCCACTAATAAGCTATTTTCCGATAAGGGCGTTATAGACTCCATTCCACGATTAAATGTCCCCTTGGTTTGAAGAAAAATATCACTTTGTATTTTGGGATTATTTGAATTTGTTAGAAAAAAGCCCAGCTCATCATCCTGAACTACCCAAGTTTTATCTTTAGCATCAATAATTGTTCTGGGATTTCTTGTCGTATCTATGATCTTGTTAAGGGGCTTATAAGGCTTAAATCTCTTGTCATACTCATCAAACTTATAAACTCCGTTATTCGTAGAAAATACTGTTTCATCCTGCCATTTAAATACATTAATATTGAATTTTGCAGGCAATCCGTTTTTCTCCGTAAAATGATCAATAGCAATCGCCCTTTCCAGTTGCTTATCTAAAGTTATCCTATACACTCCTTTATAACCATGACATATCCAAAATACATTGGGATTATGAGTTGCTAAAATATCCCTTGAAGATTCGTCAAAACCCTGTACTTTATTTCGAATGATCCAATTGCCATTTTCATTTTTGAGTATATAAATACCTTCGTAGGTACACACTAGATATGTATTAGGATAGTTTTTAAGCTTAATAGTTTTCCAAACCCCATTAACACCACCTATTCTTTCAGAAGTAAAATCACGGGTAAGCTTAAACAGACCTTTATCATGGTTAATAAAAAGTTCACCATTTAACTCATTAAAACTCCAGGCCTGGCCAGGGATATCATTTAATTTTTTAAATGAATTGGGATTGATGTTTTGATTCAACAAGTCTGAATAATATACCCCTTTATTGGTAGCTACATAAAAATAATCTTTATCCCAGTAGGTATCATAAACAGAAGCCTGATTAAAAATGGTGGTTCTTGGACTGTTATAATTAAGAAATTCAAGTCCGCTATCCAATAAAGCCCATACGTTACCATTACTTGTTTTATACAAGTTTAAAACTGTTTTATCATTTGCACTGTTGATGGAACTTATGTGATATCCTGCCCCCTCTTTCTTTAATACTTTGATGCCCTGACTTAAAGTACCTAATAAAACACTGCTAGGATCTAACTTTAAGACTGAAATAATTTGATCATTAGAGTCTTCGAAAATCGACTGTTTAAGACTTAAAGATTTTTGATTGGTTTCAAAAATTTTACCGTTTGAGGTAATGAGATCAAAATTATCAGATATATAAACAATGGAGTAATTATCAATAGCTTCTGCAGAAAAATATTCTGAAATCTGGTTTTTGTCCAAGTTTAATTCATAAAGTCCTTCATTAGCATCCTGAACAAAATATCTGTCCCCAACAAGAAAAGATTTTATAAATGAATTTTTAGAAGGAATTTGAGTAACATTCCCATTTTCTAAAACGAATAATTTTTTAAAACTTCTAAAAATAACGCGTTCCTTAATAACATCAATTTGCCAGATATTTTCAAAAGACACATTCTGTAATTGCAAACTTTCTTTTAGTGATATAAAACGATAATCGCCAAATTCGTTATGCTTTATATAACCTAATTCGTTATAACCTCCTGCATAAATAGTCCCATCCGCCCCTTTAGCCAAACTTCGCACCGAAGAAGAATTTGTTAAATGTACGGTCGTCCAGTGGCTACCGTCAAATATTAAAATTCCGTCGTTATTTCCAAAATACATCACCGCTTCGGCATCTTCGGTTACACTCCAAAACTGGGAGTCTGCATTAAAATCCTGCTGGCTATAATAATCGATATTCGGATTTTTAGACAGGTCTATTACTGGAACTGGGGATAAATTATTCTGAGCTGATATTGTATAATGATCACTAAAAACTCCATAAAACAAGAACAGAAATACTGTCAGATAATCAAAAACAAAGTCGTTAATCTTAAAATTTTCAGATTTCATGCATTAAAATTAACAAATACTGAATCGAAATTATATTTAAAAAGCCTGCTAATATAGTTTTTACCAATTAAATAACGATAAAAATTAAAAAATAATTTACTGTTTAGTAGTTATTTACAATAATTGAAGTAGTAAAAAAGTAATGTTAATTTAATGTGAAGTATTTGAAATGTATTATAAAATTTAAGCTTCAAAACATCGATTTATACTTTTCCATCATCATTTAAAACAAAATCGAAATCGTTATAGTCTATTGGTTTGATAAATTTCACTTGAAATCTATCAATAATGAAAACGATTGAAATCATTAAAATTTATAATATGGGATTAAAGAATTATTTACTTTTTTGTTTTTCCTTAATTGGATTTTATGCCTGGTCACAAAAAGAGATTACAGGAACAGTTAAAGAGGAAGCTACGGGCTTACCTATACCTGGTGTAAATGTTATTGTAAAAGGAACAGCGAACGGCGTGGTCACCGATTTTGACGGAAATTATAGTATTAATGCATCCTCTAACGACATTTTGGCTTTTTCTTATGTTGGTTTTTTATCTCAAGAAATTACGGTAGGTAATAAAACGAGTGTAAATGTAAGTTTAGCAGAAAATGCCGAAGCCTTATCCGAAATTATAGTTATTGGCTACGGTGCTCAAAAAAGAGAGGATATTACCGGTGCAGTGGGGGTCATTAATGCTGATGAAACTTTTGAGGATCGGCCTAACAATGATTTGGGATCATTAATACAGGGACAGGCAGCCGGTGTTCAGGTTTTAAAAAGTTCTGGAAAACCTTCTGCAGGTTTTAATATTAGGGTACGCGGAACCAGTTCTATAGATGGTAATAGTGACCCATTATATGTGATTGATGGTGTACCTACACAGGATACCCGCTCTTTAAACCCATCGGATATTGAAAGCATATCCATATTAAAAGATGCTTCATCTGCCGCTATCTATGGTGCGCAGGGAGCCAACGGTGTGGTTTTAATAACCACAAAACAGGGAAAATCTGAAAAGGCTGCATTTCAGTTTGATTCCTATGTCGGTATTTCTGAAGTATGGAAAACCCAAAAAGTTTTAAATGCAGAACAGTATCGCGATTTAATGACCGAATTAGGCAAAAACACTGATTGGAGCCAGTACAACCAAAATACAGATTGGCAGGATAAAATTTTTGAAGAAGGATTATCTCAAAATTATCAGTTAGCCGTTTCTGGAAATAATAACGGAACGCAATATTATATTTCGGGAGGTTACCTTAGTCAGGAAGGCGCGGTAAGAAGTGCTGAAATGGAACGTTATAGTTTTAAAACCAATTTATCCAAAGAAATAAATAGCTGGATAAAGATTGGTACCAATATCAATTACACCCATTATACAGATGTAGATGTGACCGATAATGCTGCGGTTAATCAAGGTGGGGTTTTATTAGGAGTATTAGCTACCCCTCCAAATATAGGGATATATAGAGAAGACGGTTCTTATACCAGTAACCCATTTCAGGATTGGGAAAATCCGTTTTCAAGCACAGATGCTGCAGATAGGAGATATAAAAACCAAAGATTATTGGGAAATATTTATACCGAAGTGAAATTCTTAAAAGACTTTACTTTTAAAACCAATTTCGGAATCGATTTTAATGCAGACCGTAATGATTATTTCCTGGATCCATTTACCACTAGTTACGGGCGTGCGACCAACGGTATTGGACGTTATAATACAAATATTAATAATTACTTTATATGGGACAATACCCTTAGATATAACCACAGCTTTGGGGATCATAAACTGGAAGCCCTTGTAGGGAGTGTTTTCCAGAAAAACCGATGGGAAAACAGTAGCATCGAAAGAAGAAATTTTGCCAGTGCAGAAATTACTACTCCGGGAGCCGGATCTGAAATCATAAGCGCGAATGCCGGCAAAAGCGAAAAAACAAATGCGTCGTTTATTTCCAGAATAAACTATGACTTCAAAAAAAGATACTTATTAACAGCCAATTTTAGAGCTGATGGCTCTAGTTCTTTTGGGCCTGCTAACAAATGGGGATATTTTCCATCCTTCTCTGCCGGATGGAGAATTTCCAGAGAGGCTTTCCTGGAAGATGTAGAAAATTTATCTGAACTAAAACTAAGAGCCGGCTGGGGGATCGTTGGTAACGACACCGGAGGTTATGCATATCTTGCAAGGGTAGGATCTGGAGGAAATTACCCTATTGGAGGGCAAACAATGCCGGGAACTTACCCCGCCACTATTGCGAATGACGATTTAAAATGGGAAGAATCTGAGCAAACGAATATCGGTATAGATTTAGGTTTATACAATGGGAATATTACCTTTTCTGTAGATGCATATTTAAAAAAGAACTACGACCTTCTTTTAAATAATCCGCTACCAACCGGAACCGGATTTAGTTCTGCCATCCAAAACGTAGGGGAAATTCAAAATAAAGGATTGGAATTTCAATTAAACACGGTAAATATAACTACAGATAATTTCTCGTGGACCACTTCTGCAAATCTTTCCTTAAACCGAAATGAGGCTAAATATATTGTTGGGCAGGTAATTACCCGAGGGGATGTGGCCAGTAGAGGTAATGTAAGTTTAATTAAAGAAGGAGAAGCCTTAGGTACATTTTACGGGTATCAATGGGGCGGTGTAGATCCACAAACAGGAGATGTTTATTACATCGATCAAAATGGCGAAAGTACATTTAATCCTACAGCAGATGATCGACGAATTATTGGCGACCCTAACCCAGATTTTATTTATAGTTTGGGGAATACGCTATCCTATAAAAATTTCAGTTTAAATATTTTCTTACAGGGATCTCAAGGGAATGATGTCTTTAATGCAACCCGTTTACAGATGGAAGCAATGGTGGACTCTAAAAACCAATTAGCTTCTGTAAATAATAGATGGAGACAACCGGGAGATATTACTAATATCCCAAGAGCTTTAGAAGGTGATACCAAAAACTCAAGACTTTCAACACGCTATGTTGAGGATGGTTCATATTTAAGATTTAAAGCGGTAAGCTTAAGCTATAATCTTCCCGCACCACTGCTGAATAAATTGAATCTAAGCACATTGAAGCTTTATTTAACAGGCGAGAATTTAATTACGATTACAGATTATTCCGGTTTTGATCCTGAAGTTAATGCCTTTGGAGGCAATACAGCAGTACAGGGGGTAGACTTTGGTACCTATCCGCAAACCAGAAACGTAATTTTAGGAATGAATGTTAGATTTTAAAATTGATTATGATTATGAAAAATATAAAGCAATACATAATGATTTCATTAGTAGCAGGAACTTTGGTTTCCTGTAATGATGAACTGGACATAAAACCAATTTCTGAAGAAACAGCAGCCTCAGCCTACGCTACAGGTCCGCAAATACAGGCGGCATTAACAGGGGTGTATGAATCTTTTCAATCTTCAGATTATTATATCTGGGATAGGGTGATCTATCAGGATGTAAGATCGGATAATCACTATGCAGGTGGTGACAATCCCGAAATTTATCAATTTGACCGTATAGATATCACACCCACAAATGGCAGAATTTACGGGATGTGGGGAAATGTTTATAACGCCATATCCAAAGCCAATGTCGTTTTAGAAAATGCCCCCTTAGTAGAAAATAGAATCACCGAAGAAGAACGTGAACACATTTTAGGGCAGGCTTATTTTTTACGGGCTTATCATTATTTTACCCTTGTAAAGAATTTTGGTGATGTACCATTATACCTGGAGTTTATAAGCACTACCGACCCTTCGGTGACTAGAAAACCAAGAGCCTCGGTAGACGAAGTGTATACCCAAATCATAGCCGATTTAGAGGAAGCTTTAACACGCTTACCCGATGATTATGGTAATGACGCAAGCGTTAATAAAGCCAGAGCCACAAAAGGCGCAGCTAATGCACTTTTAGCCAAAGTTTATGCACAAATGCCAAATCCAGATTACAACAAAGTTTTAGAGCACACCAACGCAGTAATTAACAGCCCTGCAGGGTATACCCTACTCGCTAATTATGCCGAATTATTTGATGGAAATCATTATAATAATTCAGAATCTATTTTAGAAATTCAGTTTTTAGGAGGCGACGAAGGAAACTGGGCGCCACAAATGCAATTACCGCCTTCCATTAGTGGTGACAGCTGGAGAAAATTTGTCACTCCGTCTAAAGATTTAGTGGCGGCTTTTGATGCCGAAGGTGATAACATTCGTAAAAATGCAACCGTACTTTTTGAAAAAGTTTCCTGGATCGATGAGTATTGGGGAAATGCCCCTAACAGTAGTGTTGCTTTTGCATATAAATGGAAAAATGCCAGCGCCTGGGCAAGTGCAGATAACGAATACTTACTTCGCTTAGCCGATATCATATTACTAAAAGCCGAAGCTTTAAACGAATTAGGGCAAACAGACCAAGCTGTAGAACTAGTGAATATCATTAGAAATCGAGCTGAATTAGAGCCGCTAACTGCAGGAGAAACAGCCTCTCAAAATACAATGAGGGAAGCTATTTTAAAAGAGCGGCGATTAGAACTTGCTCAAGAAGCTAAACGTTGGGACGATTTAATTAGATATAACAAAGCTATTGAAGTTATGAATAGTGTAGATGATATCGATTTAAGTACTGGCCAACCGGTAAATTACAGTGTAACCGAAAAAGATCTGTTATTACCAATTCCCCAAAACGAGATCGATAGAAACCCTAATCTTACACAAAATCCTGGATACTAAAATGAAGAAGATATTAATAACTATAGTAATTGCAGCTACATTAATTGGCTGTTCAGATGATGATCAGAAAAGTTACCCGCCACCAACAACCGGTGGTAGCGGTAACGAAGTTGGAACGGCACAAATTTGGGTTACCAGTGGCGACGAGAGCAGGTTGCTTTCAGCACAAGATCATCTAAGTATTATTGATAATAAGGAGACATCATACCCTTCCATCACCATTAATGAAACTGAACAAATGCAGGAAATAGAAGGGTTCGGGGCAGCTTTAACCGGTTCTTCTGCTTATGTGATTAATAATTTAAGTACTGCACAAAAAAACAGTTTGCTTTCCGATTTGTTTGATGTAGAAAGTGGAGCGGGAATGAGTTATTTACGATTAACCATTGGAGCTTCAGATTTTTCTTTGGAAGATTTTACTTACGACGATATGCCGCAAGGGCAGGAGGATCCTAACCTGGATAATTTTTCTATAGCCCATGACGAAATGCATGTAATTCCTGTAGCAAATGATATTCTAAGTATTAACCCAGAAGTTAAATTTATGGGAAGTCCTTGGAGTGCTCCTGCTTGGATGAAAGATAATGAAAGTCTATATGGAGGAAAATTAGAAGAACAATGGTATACAACCTACGCCAATTATTTTGTTGAATATATTCAGGCTTTTAAAAATCATGGAATTCCAATTGATGCGATTACTCCACAAAATGAACCTCTACATACTTCAGGCTATCCAACTATGCGTATGGAAGCTCAGGAGCAAGCTAACTTTATAAAAAATGCATTAGGACCTGCTTTTGAAAGAGCAAATATTTCAACAAAAATTATTGCTTACGATCATAATTTTGATGAAGCAGGTTACCCAATGACCGTCTTAGGCGATGCAGAAGCTAATCCTTACGTCTCAGGCAGCGCCTTTCACGCTTATGCCGGGGATGTTAGTGCGATGTCACAAGTTCATAATGCTTACCCAGACAAAGGACTTTATTTTACGGAAATTTCCGGAGGAGAATGGAGTACCGATTTTTCCAGCAACCTAAGATGGTATGTTCAGAATATTTTAATGGGTTCTACCAAAAACTGGTCTAAAAACGCTTTGTTTTGGAATTTGGCCCTCAATGAAAATCATGGACCTACCAATAATGGTTGCCAAGATTGTAGAGGAGTGGTTACCATTAATTCTTCAGGAGAAATAGAAAAAAATGAAGAATACTATGCGATAGCTCATTTTTCAAAATTTGTAAGACCGGGTGCACATCGAATTGGCTCTTCAAATTTTGATGATAATTCAGGCTTAGACGGTATTGCTTTTCAGAATCCTGATGGGAGTAAAGCATTGATAGTACTTAATGAAACTCCAACTTCAAAGACATTTTCTGTGATTATGGGAGAGAATAGATTTGATTATACCCTTTCTCCAGAAAGTGTAGCCACCATCACGTGGGAATAAAACTAAAAATTTAGAAAGATGAAAAAATATTATAGCTATATACTTATTTGTTTATCGGTTTTCGGGCTATTGAGCTGTGAAAATGATGATAACTTAGACCCTATTGGGAATTGGGAATTGTCCCAACCCGAATTAATTTCACCTGAAGAAGGAGAAGAACTATTGCTTCAGGAAGATCGGGCTAATGAAAAATTTTATTTTGAATGGCAAGAAGCGGTTTCTACTGCGGGCTTTCAGGTTCGTTACGAACTTCAGATCGATACCTTAGGTAGCGAAGATCATGATTCACCGATCATCAGTGTGAAATCTGATAATAACGGAAAAGCAACTTCAGCAAGCATTCAGGCTTCAGATTTAGATTTAGCGTTATCCTACGCTGGTTATCCAGCTAATGAATCTTCAGAATTAGAATGGACGGTGGTAGCGATTTGTCAAGATACTAAAACGTATGCTACGAGAACCTTAAGTGTCACTCGATTTGAAAATGAATACGTTCCTAATCAATTGTTTATAGCCGGGAATGCTACCGAAGTTGGGAATGATATTTCAGCAGCGATTCCTATGCGTCATTTACAAAATGCCTCAGGAGCGTACACTTCTATTTTTGAAGCTTATACTTCTTTAGAAGCAGGGCAAACTTTTAGTTTATATAGCCGACAAGAATTGCCAGCACATATCTATGGAGGTGAAGAAGGAGTTATCGAAAAGAACGGAAACCCGATTGCAGTAGAAGAAAGCGGAGAATACAGAATTACCGTAAACTTAAACGATAATACCTATTCTCTTTGGAAAATAGAGCATTGGAGTATTGTAGGAAGTGTTATTCCAAATGCTTGGGATGGTGACGAACCTTTGGAATATATGGGTAATGGTGTTTGGGAAACAACGATGTTTTTAACCGTACCAAATGGAGAAACAACCGGAGCTTTTGTTTTCAGGGCTAACCAAGATTGGGGATATGCATTGAAGCGAATTCAGGGGACTTCCAATGAACTTTATATGGAGTCTCAAGCCGGCGAGGCAGGAATAAACATCGAAGATATTCCGTTGAATAATTCTGGAGAATTTACCGTTACCTTAGATTTATCTGGCGATACCTACACTTATAATTTAGAAAGTAATTTAAGTGCTCCTTCAGAAACCCCTTCAAGTTTGTTTTTATTAGAAAACGGAACTTCGATTGCTCAATTCTCTTTAGAGGGTGATACGTTCACTTCAGCATATCTTCCATTACAAGCCGGAGTAAGTTATTCCCTAAATAGTGCGGAAGATGGTACGGGTACTTCTTATTTCACCTCGAATATCATTGGCGCTACCGATAGCCCTGATGGTGATAGTGTTGCTGCCGGAATATCCTTTGTAGAAGGGCCAGGTGAGTTTAGCGTAGATCATGATCAGGCGTATAAACTAACTTTTAATTTTGCAACAGGAAGTGGAAGTTGGCAATATTACAACCTTAAACTTTTCCATTGGGATCCAAGTAATTGGGATGGTCGTAATGAATTTGCAATGACTTATGTGCATCCTATGCAATTCACAACTACCCAAAATTTAGAAGCAGGATACAACCTAAAATTTAATTCGCCTTGGGACGTACAGTTTGGTACTCCTGAAGGTGGCGATAATTCGGTGATGAGTGGAGCGTTAGTAAATGGTGGTGGCGATTTAAACCCTATCACGCAATCAGGAAGCTATCAAGCTAATATCACGGTAGATTCTACCTACTCCAATGCAACTTTTGAAATTATAGCCGAATAAAAATTAATTTCCTTAAACTTTCCTAAGCAGATGACTTTAGCCAATCATCTGCTTAGGTATTTTACATCAACAATGAAAAAAATACTTCAACAATATACAGGAGTAGCTTTAGGATTTTTACTAATGGTCAGTATGCATTCTTGTAAAGATTCTAAAACAATTTCCTCAAAAGAAAAAAACAGACCCGTAGGTAAGGTTTATGTTACAACGCTCGATCAATCCCAATTATTAGCCGAAAGTGAACTTTATCAAACCCAAAGTAAAAGTTCAGAACAATTACCGGTCATCCAAATTAATCCAGGGAAAACCTATCAGAAAATGGATGGCTTTGGGTATACCTTAACCGGTGGTAGCGCGATGCATATCCACAACATGAAGGATGATGCACGTCAGGCTTTATTAAAAGAATTATTTGGAAGAGATACTAGTAGTATTGGAGTGAGCTATTTACGTATAAGTATTGGCGCTTCAGATTTAGACGAAGCACCATTTTCCTATGATGATTTAGCGGAAGGTGAAACCGATAAAAACCTCGAACATTTTTCTTTAGCAAACGATACGCTTCATTTAATTCCGGTGCTAAAAGAAATTATTAAAATTCAGCCGAATATTAAAATTTTAGGTTCTCCTTGGTCACCACCAAAATGGATGAAAACCAATAACGATACCCGCGGTGGAAGCTTAAAAGAAGAATTTTACGATAGTTATGCCAGGTATTTTGTGAAATATATTGAAGCTATGAAAGCTGAAGGGATTACTATTGATGCGATTACGGTACAAAACGAACCTTTGCATCCCGGTAACAATCCGAGTTTGTTAATGGAAGCCGAAAAGCAAAAAGAATTTGTAAAAAGTCATTTAGGACCGGTTTTCGAAGAAAATAATATCAACACCAAGATTATTGTTTACGACCATAATGCCGATCGTCCCGATTACCCTATCACGATTTTAAACGATTCTGTGGCTGCAAAATACATTGATGGTAGTGCTTTTCATTTATACGGTGGTGAAGTTGATGCCATTTCTAAAGTACACGAAGCACACCCCGATAAAAATTTGTTTTTCACCGAACAATGGGTAGGAGCTCCCGGTGATTTTGCCAAAGAAATGAATTGGCATACCGAAAATTTAATTATTGGGGCTACCAGAAACTGGTGTAAAACAGTTTTGGAGTGGAACCTTGCTGCCGACGAAAATCAAGAGCCCCATACCGATCGGGGTGGTTGTGATCGTTGTTTAGGCGCTATCACTATTAAAGGTGATAAAGTTATAAGAGAACCGGCATATTATATTATAGCTCAGGCTTCAAAATTTGTAACTCCGGGCTCTGTAAGAATTGAATCTAACCTACTCAAAGATTTACCAAATGTAGCTTTTAGTACTCCTAAAGGTAAGATTGTAGTGATTGTACAGAATAAAAATAAAAAAGAACAATCCTTTCTGCTTCAATTAGAAAAAGAAACGCTCGAAGTGAAATTACCGGCACAATCCGTTGGTACATATGTCATTTAAAATCCCCAAAAACTATAAACTTTATGAAATTAAATTCATTATTGCTAGGAGTATTTTTATGCCTTGTAAATTTAGTCCAAGCACAACTAAACAGCACCGCTCACGATGAAGAAATTGAGTCGTTAATCGATAAGATGACTATCGAAGAAAAAGTAGGGCAGATGACCCAAATTACCTTAGATGTCATCACAAAAGGTGAAGATATTTATTCCAGTTACGAACCTTTTGAATTAGATCAAGATTCGTTAAATAAAGCTTTGGTCGATTATCATATTGGTTCAGTTTTAAATACCGCTAATAACCGTGCCCTCACACCACAAAAATGGTATTCCTTAATTAGTCAGATTCAAGAAACAGCCTTAAAAGATCGATTAGAAATTCCCGTGTTATACGGAGTAGATATGATTCACGGTGCCACCTATACCGTGGGCGCAACGATGTTTCCACAGCAAATAGGGCAGGCTGCTACCAGAAATCGGGATTTAGTAAGAAGAGGCGCAGAAGTTACCGCTTACGAAACTAGAGCCAGTAGTATTTCGTGGAATTTTTCTCCGGTATTAGATTTAGGGATGGATCCTCGATTTCCTAGAATTTGGGAATCGTTTGGAGAAGATCCTTATTTAATTTCAGAATTAGGTGTAGAAATGATCAATGGTTATGAGGGGGAAGATAATGACCTTTCAAATCCTGAACACGTAGCTAGTTCACTGAAGCATTTTCTAGGCTATCACGCAGCCACTTCAGGAAAAGATAGAACACCTTCTTACATTCCAACTTCAGCCTTACGCGAATATCATCTACCGGCATTTAAAGCAGCGGTTGAAGCAGGAGCGCATACAGTAATGGTGAATAGTGGTATTATTAACGGAATTTCGGTACACGCTAATAAAAACTTATTGACTGGTTTGCTGAAAAATGAATTAAACTTTAAAGGAATAGTGGTAACCGATTGGGCAGATATTGAAAATTTAAATCGCCGAGATCGAATTGCTAAAGACGATAAAGAAGCAGTGATGATGGCGATAAATGCCGGAATCGATATGTCGATGGTTCCTTACAAATACGAAGTTTTTTACAATAGTTTGGTAGAATTGGTGAACGAAGGAAAAGTAAAAGAAGAACGAATTAATGATGCGGTACGAAGAATTTTACGTGTAAAATTTGCATTGAATTTATTTGAGCATCCTACCACAAATCCTAAAGATTATCCTGAATTTGGTAGTGAAGCATTTGAAAAAGCAGCTTACCATACCGCAGCAGAATCGATTACCTTATTAAAAAACGAAGAAAATATTCTCCCTTTAAAAAAGAATACCAAGATTTTAGTCACTGGACCTAATGCTAATACTATGCGAACTTTAAATGGAGCGTGGACGTATTCTTGGCAAGGTGAAAAAACTCCTGAGTATGCGCAGGAATATAACACGATTTTCGAAGCGCTTCAGCAAAAAGGAAAGAAAAACAATATTACCTATGTTCCCGGAGTTAGTTATAAAATGGACGGAAAATACTATGAGCAAGCTCCAGATCAGTTAGAAAAAGCGGTTGCAGAAGCTAAAAAAGCAGATGTGGTTATTTTATGTTTAGGAGAAAATACCTATACCGAAAAACCCGGAGACCTCAACGATTTATACTTAAACGAACATCAGATAGCATTAGCCAAAAAAGTAGCTGCTACAGGAACTCCTGTAATTTTAGTGTTGAATGAAGGCCGACCACGAATTATTAGTCAGATTGAACCAGCTATGCAAGCGGTAGTACAAACCTATTTGCCTGGAAATTTTGGGGGCGATGCGCTAGCCGATATTTTATATGGTGAGGTAAACCCTTCCGGGAAGTTGCCTTATACCTACCCACGCTATCCCAATGCTACAATTGGTTATATCCATAAACCTTCCGAAGAACAAAAGAAAGCCGAAGGGGTTTATAATTATGAAGCCGATTACAATCCACAATACCGGTTTGGTGATGGCTTAAGCTATACCTCTTTTAGTTATTCAGATTTAAAAATCAATAAAACCGAAATTGGAGCAGGAGAAGATTTGGAAATTTCTGTTAAAGTGACGAATACCGGAATTCGTAAAGGGAAAGAAGTGGTAGAGCTTTATACCTCAGATTTGTATGCCAGCAAAATCTCACCCGATGTAAAACGCTTACGAAGGTTTACAAAAATCGAATTAGCCCCTAAAGAATCCAAAACCATCAACTTTATTATTTCTACCGATGATTTAAAATATGCCGATAACCATGGCGAGAGTATTTTGGAACCCGGAGAATTCAAAATTTTAATTAAAGATTTAGAAGAAAGCTTTTTGGTGAATTAGTTGTACCAAAAAAAATCCATTAGAAAACAGGCAGATCTAAGAATCTGCCTCGTTTTTTTTTATCAAGATTCCTAAAACTTCTTCATCCCTACTTCAACTAGTAACATGGATTTAAAGAAACGATCTTTTCTTCCTACAGAAAAGTTTTTGTTCCTTTAAAATAGGTTCCACCTTGAACCCCAATATAATCTCAAAACCGACTTTACGCAATTCCATTTTTATTTTAGCATGCTCTCCATTTGTCATAATTCCAGTTGTCTTCATCCTTCATACCTCAATGCCTAAAAAAAGGGAAGGTTTTTGTTGTATATGCTGCCTGCATTTAGTGAGTGTTATTCCAAACCTCACCTCACGGGTGTACAAGCACCCTCATTATCATATTTAATCCACGATAAGTTCAATTCCGGCTTTTTCGGCCTTGTATTTTATTTTGGTCATCAGCTCATAATAATTCCAATTCCTTAAAACAAATCCATTTTCCTTTTTGGCGATTTCCATTTTATCTTCCTGATTTAATAAAATAAGTGTCCCGGCTTCATGTTTAATACAAAAATCAATAAGCTTTCGGCTGTATACATGCAAGCGGTTACTAACATAGTTTTTTTCTTTTTCGTGAAATCTCTCTACTGCTTTTGTTTTGCGTTTACGACCTTTTCCTGATCTACAATAGGCAGTAGCATTTTGCGCCCTTTTTAAAGCAGCCTGTATGGCTAATCTTCTATATAAAAACTCTTCCCGACTGCCGATACTAAGTGTTGCTTTTCTGGATTTTACTATAATAGGATGTTCAAGGGATAAAGAAGCTTCTGCAATGACTTCTGGTTTTAGGTTATGCTTTTCTTTCGCGACTTCAAATACGGCCAACCAATAAATTTTTCCTTTATTCAACTGAATTTTAGAAGTACATAGCTTTATGTTTCCGGATACTACCTGTTCCAGCAAGCTTCGTTTATCAGTATAATCCTTGCCTAAATAGGTTTTAAAAGGGATGGAAAATAGACGAAAGCAAAATGCTTTTTTTTCTTTTTTATAGGATAATCCATGAATACCTATCGTTCCAAATGGAAAAGGAATATCCCTTCTAAAATTTGCAAGCGAGCGCTCTCCCCTCCTATATTGTACCAAGTTTTTATTAAAATTATTCATGATATTATAATTCATATTGGCTAAAATGTTGGTTGGGACCTCACCTTTAAAACGATCAGATACCACCCGGTAGGTACAATTGCTCTTTGAACGATTGAGTATGCCATCTTCAGCTTTTTTTTCATCCACCAGCCTATATCTTATACCTTCCGATAAATAAAAAAAGTCCTTAATCATTTCCTGAATATACTGGTGGGTAACAATAAGGTTACCCGCCCTATAGCTTCGGTTTTGCCAACGGTATAGGGTATCAAGAGCCTCTTTTCTTTCTTCTTTAGTAGGTGCATCCACTAGCAACTGGATCTTCCGGGTAAGTTTTATAGTTTCTTTTCCCATGATTAAGCAGATTGTTGTTGTTTGTGTTTACTTTGTAAAAGCTTATAAGCAGTCACAAATTCCTTATGGACTTCTTTTTGGGATAGTTGCAATTCTTCTGCAATAGCCGCAAAAGAATAGTGCATTTCATTCCGTAGCTGTAAGACTTTTTCTTGTTCCCTGGTTATTCTAGTATTTTTCTTTACTTGAATTTGATCAGGTTTTGAACCCAAATTGCTCCCTTGGTGAATAATCTTTTTAATATCGTCAATCGCTCTTTTTACCTCATTACTGGTATAGGTAGTGCTTGTTCCCATAAGCTCAGCAATATTTTTATACTGAAAACCGTATTTTAAGCAGAGTTCAATTAGATATCTTCTTTCCGGCCTGAGTAAAGGAAAAACACACCTTATTCGGTCAAGAGCTTTTTGGTTGACTTCCTGATCTTTTAGATGCTCATCTTCTGACTCCGGGTCATAGCCATGTATATATTCCTGGTAGTTCTCGTAATTATCCAAGCTGTTGATGTTCCGGTGAAAATTATTCCTGGGTCGGATATAGTAATAGCTACAATCCCGTTTCATCACATGAAGAAGGAAGTAGAGCATATGTTTAGGATCTTCTATATGATCTCTTTTCTCCCATAATTTTAGGAACGTATCCTGAAGAATGCTCTCAATAACAAATTCATCCTTAATTAACTGCTTCCCCATCCAAAAGAGCTTATGCTGATATCGGGCATAAATAAACTCCATAGCATCGGGATGTCCTTCTTTTAAAAGTTTAAACTCACGTTCCATAGCCAACAGTTTTTAATATTGGATCGGATCTTCGAATAGATACTGTATTAATAACTAATACGAGTCTAGCGGTGTGGTGTATAGTTTTCATAATTTGCTGTGGTTTGTTTGCCTTTAACTAATTTGAAACCATAGGCCTTCCCAAAAAAGCCGTTAAACTTAGGGAAAGGCTTATATAGCTTAAGGGAAGGCTTTCTGGCTTCTAGCCTAGCCTTATTTCATTAAATAGGGGTTTGTTTTTTCTTATAGGTTTAGTTTTAAATCTCAAAGAATTTTACATGATAAATTCAATGATGAAATTATGGTTTAACGTAAAAGGCTGTACTTGTAGTTGTTGGATAAAGATATAAATAATTTCTTTTTTGTTGTAATATACGCCAACAATATTTTTGATTTTTTTACTCATCTTAGGTGTAGAAAGGGCTAAGATGCAAAACGAGAAAGATAAAGTTGATTTTTTAATCCAATTTGGTTCTAATTTTGGTAAAATTAGAAAAATGAAAAACTTAAGTTTTAGGGCTCTTTCCCAAAAATGTGATTTAGACTACGCTGATCTTAATAAAATTGAGAAAGGAAAAAGGAATATTACTCTTACTACTATAGCTGAACTAGCAAGGGGACTCAATGTACATCCTAAAGAATTATTCGATTTTGATTTCACGCCTTAATTATGGCATAAAAATTATTGAATAATATTAAAGCAATCTTGAGTAACAATTTTAAAATCCGGCCTACCCCTTCATCTAAAAATCAAAATCTTCTTCTCATTCTTAAAATATAATTGCTATAAAAAAGGTGACAAAAATGAATCTGCCACCTTGAATGTTTTCACAACGGAATAATCCTTATTGTGAATTGCTTTCAGAATTATAATACAAATATACAAAACTTTTCTAATGGCATTTATGGGAAACCGTAATCCAACTAAAATTTTTATTGTTAACTTTAAAATGTTAAAAATTAAGAGAATGAAAAGAATTCTAGGATTGGATTTGGGTACAAACTCCATTGGCTGGGCATTGGTAAATGAAGCAGAAAACGAAAAAGAAATTTCAAAAATCATAAAGCTTGGGGTACGCGTTAATCCCTTGACAATTGATGAAAAAACCAATTTTGAAAAAGGTCGTCCGTTATCAACCAATGCAGACCGGACATTAAAACGAGGAGCTCGCCGTAATTTGCAACGCTATAAATTAAGAAGAGAAAATCTTATTGAAATTCTAATAGAGAATCACATTATTACTAAAGAGACGCCACTTACCGAAATAGGAAAAGACACAACACACCAAACACTCTCTTTAAGAGCTAAAGCAGCAAGAGAGCGAATTGATTTAGAAGATTTTGCAAAAGTTCTTTTAGCCATCAATAAAAAAAGGGGGTATAAAAGTAGTAGAAAGGCTAGTAATGATGAAGAAGGACAAGCAATTGATGGAATGGCAATTGCAAAAGAACTCTACGAGCGAGGCATTACACCAGGACAATACGTTCTTGAATTGCTTGAAAATGATAGAAAATATATCCCGGATTTTTATCGCTCAGATTTAAAACAAGAATTCAATAAGATTTGGAGCAATCAAAAAACATTTTACCCTGAAATTTTAACGGATGAATTATTTAAAGAATTAGATGGCAAAAATAAATCTCAAACTTGGGCGATTTGCCAAAAACCTTTTAATATAAAGGGAATCAAGCGTATTACAAAAGGAAGAGAAAAAACTATCGAAAACTATCATTGGAGAGTAAAAGGATTGTCGGGTAAGTTAGATTTAGAACAACTAGCCATTATCTTACAAGAAATCAACAACGATATAAATCAATCAAGTGGTTATTTAGGGGGTATTTCAGATAGAAGTAAAAAGCTATACATTAATAAAGAAACTGTAGGTGAATTCCTTTATAAACAAATAGCAAAAGATCCGCACACCTCACTCAAAAATCAGGTTTTCTATCGCCAGGACTATTTAGATGAATTTGAACAAATTTGGAAAACCCAATCAAATTTCAATGCCAATTTAACAGATGAATTAAAACAAGAAATAAGAGATGTTATTATTTTCTATCAACGCAAAATAAAATCTCAAAAATCACTGATAAGCTTCTGCCAGTTTGAAAGTTGGGAACAAGAATATTTTGATAAAGAAACTGGTAAAGCTAAAACAAGAATCGTGGGTAGACGCGTTATCCCTAAATCTTCACCCCTATTTCAAGAATTCAAGATATGGCAGAATCTAAATCATTTAGTATTTACAAATAGTGAAACCGATGAAAAGATCGAAATTAAAGAAGTGGAACAAGAAATACGAAAAGAACTTTTCGAGGAACTGAATCTACGGGGAGACTTAAACCCAAAGGATCTCCTTAGAATCTTAAGATCTCAATTCAAAATTGGTAAGCTAAGTAATTGGAAATGCAATTTTGAAAAGATTGAAGGAAATAGAACAAATGCAGCACTTTTCAATATCTATCAAAAAATATCAGATTTTGAAGGCTATGGAATTGATTGGAATAAATCAAACGCAAAAATAATTAGAAAGGAATTAAAAGCTACTTTTCCCGAAATAGGAATAGATGCTTCAATTTTAGAATTTGATGCTTACAAAAAACAACTTACCAACCAATCCAGCTATGAATTGTGGCATTTATTATATTCGGCTGAAGAAGATTTTAAAATTTCCGAACATGATAAGTTAATATACGGAAATTCTAGTGTTTCATTAAAGAAAAAGCTTCACCTAAAGTTTGGTTTCAATCCAGAATATGCAAAAATGCTGGCTAATTTATCTCTGATGTCGGACTACGGAAACTTATCTGCTAAGGCCATTAAAAAAATTCTCCCTTATTTAGAGGATGGTCATCTATATTCTGAAGCTTGTAGGCTAGCCGGTTATAATCATTCTAAAAGTTTGACAGCAGAAGAGTTAGATAACTTTGAGCCAAAAGCTAAACTCGATTTACTTAAAAAGAATAGTCTGCGCAACCCTGTTGTCGAGAAGATTTTAAACCAAATGGTGAACGTCGTAAATCAAGTTATTGACACCTATGGAAAACCAGATGGCGTTAGGATAGAATTAGCTAGAGAATTGAAAAAATCAGCAAAAGAAAGAGCTGAAATGACTAAAGGGATTGCAGATGGTACAAGAAGAAATGAGGAAATCAAAAAGATCATAACTCAAAAATTTGGAATTCCAAATCCTACGAAGTCAGATGTAGTACGTTATAGACTATGGCAGGAACTAGAATCTAGAGGGTATAAAGACATATTTACCGACAAATATATAAGCCCAGATAAAATATTTTCAAGCGAAATAGATATAGAGCATATCATTCCAAAAGCATTGCTTTTTGATGATTCATTTTCAAATAAAACATTATCCTTTAGGAATGTTAACCTAAAAAAAGCAAACCGTACTGCTTTAGACTTTATAACACAAGATTATCAGTCAGATTTAGAAGCATACAAAGAACGTGTGGAAACTTTGAATAAGGATAACCATATTTCAAAAGGTAAGCGAAATAAATTATTAATGTATCTAAAAGATATTCCTGATGGATTTATAGAGCGTGATCTAAGAAATAGCCAATATATAGCCCGCAAAGCGAAAAGGATGCTTTATGAAGTATTCCCAAATGAAGTGTTAGCTACTTCTGGAAGTATTACCGATAAGCTAAGAAGTGACTGGGATTTAATCAATGTAATGAAAGAGTTGAACCTGCCTAAATATAAAGCACTGGGGCTAACGGAATATGAAGAACGGCTTGATAAGGGAACAGAAGAGCTATTTAAGCACGAAGTAATAAAAGATTGGACAAAACGTAATGACCATAGGCATCACGCTATGGATGCATTAGCAGTTGCTTTCACCACACATAATCATATTCAATATATAAATAATCTCAATGCCAGAAGGGATGTTACACAAGACAATCACCCTATTATAAAAAATATTGAAAATCTTATTACAGAGGTAAATTCAAAAGGAAAACGTGTTTTCAAAGCACCTATGAGTAGTTTTCGTGAAAATGCAAAAGAACAAATTGAAGCTATACTGGTAAGTTTTAAAAATAAAAATAAGGTTGTAACCAAAAACATAAATAAAACTAAAAAAGAAGGTGGATTTAATTACCAAAAAGCCAAAACTCCCAGAGGTCAATTGCACAAAGAGACCATATATGGAAAATCAAAACAACCACTAGAAAAACCTGTAAAAATAAATAGTAGGTTTTCCAAGAAGCAAGCAGGTTTAATAATTAATTTTAAAGAGCACGAAACTGTATTGCACCACCTTAAAAAATACGATAATAACGAAAAAATAGCCTTTAGTAATAAAACCCTTAAAAGTGATCCTATCCAAGTTAATGGAAGTCCTCTTAGAGAAGTGAAGATTTTTGAAGAGATCTTCACGATTCGTAAAGATATAAATCCAGATAATTTTAAAACTCAAAAACATCTAGATAAAATTATTGATAAAGGCATTAAAGAGGTAATGAAAAAGCGTTTAGAAGAATACAATGGTGACTTTAAAACAGCTTTTTCAGATTTAGATAAAAATCCTATTTGGTTAAATCAATCTAAAGGCATAACCATCAAAAGGGCTACAATTTCAGGTGTTAGCAATGCAGAACCTTTACATCAAGCCAAAGATCATTTTGGAAATATAATTTTGGATGATAAAGGAAAAGAAATTCCTACTGATTATGTAAGTACGGGTAATAATCATCATGTAGCCATTTATCAAGATGAGAGTGGTAATCTTCAAGAAGAAGTAGTTTCTTTTTATGAGGCTGTTATACGTAAAAATCAGGACCAGCCAATTATAAAAAAGCAGCATCCAAAAGGGTGGAAATTTTTATTCTCTTTGAAGCAAAACGAAATGTTTGTCATTCCTTCAGAGAATTTCAATCCGAATGAGATTGACCTATTGGATGAAAAAAATGCTGCTATTATAAGCCCTAACTTATTTAGGGTTCAAAAAATTGCAACAAAAAATTATATGTTTAGGCATCACCTAGAAACAGAGGTCACCAATAATTTAGATTTTACGTATAAACATTTCCAAGCAACCGAATGGCTAAGAAATTTGTGTAAAGTTAGAATAGATCATATTGGCAGAATTGTACAAATAGGAGAATATTAAAAAGTAATGATTAAACGCACGTTGTTTTTCGGTAACCCGGCCTATTTAAGTACCCGCAATGAACAATTAGTGGTTAACTTCCCGAAAGAAGAAAGGGAAGAAAAAACTGTTCCTATTGAAGATTTGGGTTATGTAGTCTTGGAAGATCCACAGATTACCATTACCAATGGATTGCTAATGAAGCTAATTCAAAACAAAACAGCGGTCATCACCTGCGATAAACAGCACCTGCCCTGCTCTTTGTTACAACCTTTAGTAGGCCATACCGAACAAACGGTGCGTTACCGGCATCAACTTGATGCCAGTATCCCGTTAAAGAAGAATCTTTGGCAACAAACGGTAACTGCAAAAATCAGCAATCAGGCGGCACATTTAAAACTCTTAGGTAAATACAGTTTAAAATTGGAACGCTGGAGTAATGAAGTAAAGAGTGGCGATACCCAAAATCACGAAGCCATTGCTGCCGCCCATTATTTTCAGAACCTGTTTGATATCGAAGGCTTTAGCCGTAACCAAAAAGGTATTCCTCCTAACAATCTATTGAACTATGGGTATGCCATTTTAAGAGCTGTGGCTGCAAGAGCTTTGGTGGCTAGTGGTATGCTCCCATCGGTTGGAATTTTTCATCATAACAAATACAATCCGTTTTCTTTAGCTGATGATGTTATGGAACCTTATCGCCCTTACGTAGATCTTATGGTCAATCAGATCGTAAACACCGGAGCAAATCTTGAAGAATTAAATACGAATATTAAATCTGAGCTTTTAACAATACCTGCTATGGATGTGAGTATCGATGGCAAAAAAAGTCCGTTAATGAATGCGATGAGCCGTACTACTAATAGTTTATACGAATGTTTTTATGGGAGTAGCCGAAAAATTTTATATCCGGAGTTCGGTTAGCCGTAACGGTGGCTGAGTGATTGTGACGAAGGAACAATTGTATCGAAGCCAAAGCAAAACCGGCACTTCGGTACGATTTCCAAAATCACTCAGTGACCTATGATAGAGCGGTGGCTGAGTGATTGTGACGAAGGAACAATTGTATCGAAGCCAAAGCGAAACCGGACACTTCGGTACGATTTTTCCAAAATCACTCAGTGACCTAAATACAGCGGTGG
>Ga0208014_1000121_pt1 | contig 45419 bp, 32 predicted proteins | sample 25_taG_FD_184099 | JGI IMG/M metagenome (GOLD analysis project Ga0208014, IMG submission 184099) | Marine viral communities from Cariaco Basin, Caribbean Sea - 25_WHOI_OMZ (SPAdes) (version 2) | ecosystem: Environmental > Aquatic > Marine > Oceanic | place: Caribbean Sea: Cariaco Basin...
TTTGGCACCTCGATGTCGGCTCGTCACATCCTGGGGCTGGAGAAGGTCCCAAGGGTTGGGCTGTTCGCCCATTAAAGTGGCACGCGAGCTGGGTTCAGAACGTCGTGAGACAGTTCGGTCTCTATCTACAGTGGGCGCAAGAAATTTGAGTGGATCTGATCCTAGTACGAGAGGACCGGATTGGACCGACCGCTGGTGCACCAGTTGTCCCGCCAGGGGCACCGCTGGGTAGCTACGTCGGGAAGGGATAAGCGCTGAAAGCATATAAGCGCGAAACCCACCACAAGATGAGATTTCTTTAAAGGGCCGTGGGAGACTACCACGTTGATAGGCCGCAGGTGCAAGGGCAGCAATGTCCCAGCCGAGCGGTACTAATAGCCCGTAAGCTTATGTACGCACGTTTTCCCCGCTCCGGCGGGGAAGGCAACTCTTTTAAAAGGGAAGTTCGCTTTTCCCCTATACTTTGTTTCCGGTATGTTATGTTATTCGTCCGCCATGCGGACAGTGCGGGGCGCCCCTAGGGGGCCCGACACTTAAAACTTAGGTGGTTATAGCAACGGGGCCCACCTCTTACCTTTCCGAACAGAGAAGTTAAGCCCGTTTGCGCCGATGGTACTGCTATCCAGTGGGAGAGTAGGTCGCCGCCTTCCTTGAAACCTTCATCATTTATTTGGTGAAGGTTTTTTTTTGGAATAAACCGAAAAGGCCTACGCTCCCACTGCCGTGGGTGGCAGGGGCGGGAGGTCCGCACGCCCCGTGCGCCCGGATATATGTTCCCGCCCGTGCCGTTCCTTTTTTTAAAGACGCCTTCCTTGAAACCTTCATCATTTATTTGGTGAAGGTTTTTTTTTGGAATAAACCGAAAAGGCCTACGCTCCCACTGCCGTGGGTGGCGGGGGCGGGAGGTCCGCACGCCCCGTGCGCCCGGATATATTTTCCCGCCCGTGCCGTTCCTTTTTTTAAAGACGCCTTCCTTGAAACCTTCATCATTTATTTGGTGAAGGTTGTTTTTTGAATAAACCGAAAAGGCCTACGCTCCCACTGCCGTGGGTGGCAGGGGCGGGAGCCGGATCAAGAACAATTGTTGTGTTTATGCAAGAATTGTCGTTAACTATAAAAGAAGTATTCCTGAGCAAGAACAAATGTTATGTTTATCAATGCTTTATCTATGCTTTATCTATGGAGTATCTATGGAGTATCTATGGAGTATATACGGGTGAACCTTTAGCCACGCCCGTCCAAAAATATCGATAAAGGCCAAAAAACAGATCCTATTCTGCTCTTAAAAGAAATTTCTTTGGTCCGGATTTGGAATCTATAGGTCATTGAGCTTGGATTGTTTGTCTGAAATGAAATACACTTCCCAGACCGGGGCGTTCTATAAGATTACATTAACAACCATGGCTTTACCATGCCTTTATTCATAACCTATCTATGGAGTATCTATGGAGTATCTAGGGACTGTCTATAAGATTGACCCAACCCGACTAAAAATATCGATAAAGGCCAAAAAACAAATCCTATTTCTGCTCATAGAACCATAACCCGTAACCCGAAAGGTACTCTATAGTAGATTTTCATAAATAAGGTATTTATTATAGTCTCCATGACAAGTTTCCCGATCGGGAATGTTCCTGGTTGGGCGTTAAATAATCACAGTCTGCGTGTGTCTCAGTTTCTTAACGGCTTTGGTACTTTTCTCTAGGTGCTTTTCCTGTTTACCTACCCCCCAAAGAGCTGCTGTAAAGATGGAACCTGTTTAATGACCCTAATGTCCCTTTTTGCCTGTGGTCTTTTTTTCTTTTTGACAGGGGTGTCGGTATGAAAGGAAGGAACCTGGCTAATGCGTTGCCTTGAGAGGAACTACTTTCTTCCCTTATTTACCATTGAGAAATGCATAATATTTGAACATCAAATTTTTGGTTAAACTCTTCTGGGGAGGGCTTTTGCTCCTGCCTATTTACTTTTTTAAGTAATGTAGTTTTACGTTATTATGTACACTTCTAGGTAGCAATTGGTTTTTCGTGTTCTCTGGAATAAACATGGATAATAACAAAGGTGAAATTTTTCATAGAACTAAAAGAATAGATTGTTTTGGATAGTATATAATTTTCTATTGCGGTTTCAGTGCAGATTTTGAGTTATAAAATCAGTATTGTCCTAGAAAAGAAACAAGATCGTCCCGATTACTATCTAGACTGCAATAACCCAAGAAGCAAGACTAAATACGTAAAGCGTTTAAACATGGACTTTATAATTAAACCGTAAAATTGAATTTTAATATTCGGTCCAATCTTGAAAAATGAATAAATAGAAGGTCACTAACAACCAAAAAATCGGGAAACCTTCAATAGCCTGTTCCTAAATGATTTTGTTAGACCTGCGGGGTTTTTAGATAAAAAAATAATCATCTATCCTTGGCGCTAATTACTGGGGGTTCTTAAAAACCCAAAAAAAATTGGAGTTTTTTTGCTTAACAAAAAGACTCCAATTTATAAGTTAATGCTGCTGATAAATTAATTGTTGGGATGGATCCCCCATTGGTTCATATCGGCATATTCAAAATCCAATTTATATTTTTCAGGTATTCCTCCATTTAGCATACAGCCTGGTTTAATGGAGGGGAAAAGTTCTTCATAAGTAATCATATCATTTAATGAAATACGACGATAGATATGGGAGCGGGTTAAATTATTTGGTGTATCCAGACCAGTTGCTCCCAACAACTCTACGAAGTTCTTAAGAGTCGATTCGTGATATTTTGCTACTCTCACTTTTTTATCCTCCGGAACCAATCCACCTGTTAATTTAGGGTCCTGTGTTGTGATTCCCGTAGGACATTTGTTTGTATTGCAAAGCAGCGCTTGGATACAACCCAATGCAAGCATCATCGCACGGGCTTGATAACATGCATCGGCTCCAAGGGCAATTGCTCTGGCAACGTGAAAGGCCGAAGTTATTTTTCCTGCGGCAATGATTTTTATATGCTGCCTGATTCCCATTCCTCTCAGGATGTTATGGACAAAATCCAATCCGTCAATCAACGGTGCACCAACGTAATTACTGAATTCCGGGGGAGCTGCACCTGTTCCTCCTTCACCACCGTCCACGGCTATATAGTCTGGATAGATGTCGAGTTCCACCATTGCCTGACAAATACTTATAAACTCACTTTTATACCCTATACACAATTTAAACCCAACAGGCTTACCGCCGGATAAATCTCTCAATTGTTTAATGAATTTCACCATTTCCAATGGAGTATTAAAGGCCGAGTGGAATGGAGGAGAAAGAACTTTTGTATGCGGTTTAATATGTCTGATTCTCGCTATCTCTTCAGAATTTTTTTCTGCTGGTAAAATTCCACCGTGGCCAGGCTTTGCACCTTGTGAGATTTTAAGTTCTATCATTTTTACGGTTGGGAACTTTGCTTTTTCGGCAAAAAGTTCGGGATTGAATTCCCCGTCTTCGGTTCTGCATCCAAAATATCCAGTACCAATTTGCCAGATTAAATCTCCTCCATGCTTTAAGTGGTAATCGCTTAAACCTCCTTCCCCTGTATTATGCGCAAAATTCCCAATTTTTGCACCCGCGTTTAAGGACTCAACCGCGGCAGCACTCAGCGCACCAAAACTCATCGCGGAAATGTTGAGAATACTGGCAGAGTAAGGTTGTTTGCAATCTTTGTTTCCAATGATTACCCGAGGATCATGGTTTAAGGTATGAAATGCCTTGGGAGCGATAGAATGGCAAATCCATTCGTATCCTTCTGAATACACATCTAGCTGGGTTCCGAATGGGATAGTATCTCTTTCTTTTTTTGCACGTTGATACACCGTAGAACGATCCACTCTGTTAAAGGGACGGCCATCAATATCCGATTCAATAAAATATTGGTACATTTTGGGACGCAAATCCTCCAAAACATAACGTAAACGTCCTAAGACTGGATAATTGCGCATTACCGTATGGCGCGTTTGGGAGATATCGTAATATCCCAGAATGGTCAGGATTAAAATAATCCCGAAAAGAACATACCAGTTAGAACTTAAAAAAAAGGCTAAAGCAAAGGATATCAACAAGGAAGCTGTTGATATAATATAAAATTGATTTCGCATGTTCGAAGTTTTCTATTTTTCAGCTATTAATAAAGAAGTATAGGAAGCGTAAAAAAAAAGTTAAGTATTTGACAATCAGTGGTATATAGTTAGATAATTCTATCCGCAAGGTACGACATATTTATAGAAATAAATAAAAAAGCGCTGGAAGAATTTTGGGTTCTCCATGTTTCAAATCCCGTATGAATGTTGATGTGTAGATTGAAGTAAATGAGAGATTTTTAAAGAGAAAAAATGCGACAGTAACTTTATACCCGCATTTTTTCCTTAAAAATGATTTTATTCATAACCAGTATTATAATGGTCTTAACCTTCGAAACCGGCATCATCATCCATTCCATTTTGCCTACTTTGGTTTCTTTGCTTCTTTGTTTGATTGAAACGGTAAGTAAACGAAAGCGTTATGGTCCTAGGTCTCCATTGGAATTCACTTTGGCTGGTAAATGTATCGGTTGTGGTTAAGCTATTTCTTTTTCGAGTGTTGAATAGATCGCTGGCATTTAAGGCAAGTGTTGCATTATCATTAATTATATCCTTGCTCAGCGCCATATCCACGGACATCATTGCTTCAGAGCTTGTCTGGGCATTATTGCTCGGGCCACGGTAGAAGGCATTTGTTTGCCACTCAATTTTGCTGGGCAATTTTATCTTTGAGCTAAACCTTCCAAAATAACTGGTGTTCTCTGCGCCATAATCCACATCATTATAAAATCCTTCGGATTTGAATTTGAAATAATTAAAACTTCCATTAAGGGAAATCCACTTATAGGGATTATAAAGCAACCCTATTTCAAAACCATAGCGCTCATTGGTTGAAAGATTAATGGGAATGGAGCGGATAATGTTTACTCCATTTTGTGTAAGTTCCCCTGTTTCTTCCTGTATTCGTTCAAAGGCTCCCGTTTCATGTTGGTAATAAATAGAAGTAGAAAGGGTAATTTTTTTCCATCGTTTTAAATAGCCTAAATCAAAAGCGCTGGCATAAGCAGGGTCCAAGTCCGGATTACCCTGGAAAACGTTGGCCTCACTGGAGCGTGAGGGGAAGGGATTTAAAAACCATTGTCTGGGACGGTTTACCCTACGATTATAGCCCAAGGTTATATTTTCGCTTTCTTTTAATTCAAAGGTGAAATTTGCTGTGGGGAAAAGTCCGGTATAATCTTTATCGAAATTGAGATTCAACTCGTTGCCTCCCGATACATCCTCAGCGCTTAAATCTCCTTTTATTACAGTATTTTCAAGCCGCAATCCTAATAAAAAGGAGAACTTCCCAAACTTATTACCATACTGGGAGTACCACGCGTTAACATTTTGTTCGTACGTAAAAACATTGGAGAGACTATCATTACGGACATAATTGCCCGAGGTCGCGATTTCCTGACTCAACACATAATCGGTGGTGGTTTTTTGGAAGTTTCCGCGATAGCCTGCTTCATATTGTGCTTTTTCGCCCAAAGGCAATACATAATCGGCCTGAGCTAAATATTCTTTGTTCTTACTGTCATTATTGATAATTTCGGAAGGAAGAATTTCAAGATTTGGATATATACTTCGATCCAAAATATTTGAAATATCATTGTCTTTACTGTTTTCATATTGCAGATCCACAGTTAGGTTATGACCGCTATCGTTGAATTTGTTTTCGTAATTTAAAGCAAACTGAAGGGTTGAATCGTCGCGATCCCTATCCTCTGTGCGTAAATTTTTTTCCACTATTTCCCCTTCCGAAAAATTTATTGTGTTGTTGTCCGTCCCTGAATTGGACCGTCCGGAACGGTAAAAAGCGCTTGCCGTTAAAGATGATTTTTCCGTCAAATAATATTCTATTCCCAGATTGGTATTGAAGCCCTGGTATTTTCTTTGATAATCTCTTTCCTCAACTATTCGTTCAAAGGGAGGATTTACGGTCACGGATTGTCCTAGACTATCGACAATAGTTCTTGGAAAATAATGATTGTCAAAATACGCTTGCCCAGGGGCATTACGATAAGAAATTCCCGTGGTATTGAAAATGTTGAATTTTTCGGTTCTTAGATTAATATTTCCCGAAGCACTGCTATTTGTAGGAACACCAAGACTGGTGCTTATGGAGCCGTTAACCCCTAATGTTTTATCCTTTTTTAAAATAATATTTAATATTCCTGCCGTTCCCTCGGCATCATATCTTGCAGAAGGTGAAGTAATGACTTCTACACGTTCTATGGCCTCAGCAGGTAATTGTCTTAATGCATCTGTGGAACCATAACCCGCAATTGCGGAGGGTTTTCCGTTAATCAGTATTTTTACGTTTTCGTTGCCTCGAAGTGCGATGGTACCATCCACATCTACTGTTACGGAAGGAACATTATTTAAGGCATCGCTAACTGTTGCCCCGCCCGAAGTCAGATCCTTCCCAATGTTGTACACCTTTTTGTCCAGTCGCACTTGGACTTCGGTAGTTTCGGCCCGGATAACCACTTCGTCAAGGCTAGCGGAATCCATCGCTAATGAAACCGTGGGAAGTGTGGTATTTTCTCTTAAATTTTGATTGTTTAAAGTTTTGGTTTTATAGGAAATAAATTCGTATCGAACACTGTAAACTCCTGTAGGAACCTTAATATTATAATGCCCATCCAAGTCCGTAATGCCACCTGTGACAATTTTTCCAGATCTGTCGATAAATGATACAGTAGCATATTCCAATGGGTAATTGGTACCTTCTTCAAGGATTTTTCCTTTAACGGTAATTTCTTTTGATTCGGGTCGTTGTGCCCACATTGAAAATGTTGTGACTAGAAGAAGAACGGAAAAAAGGTATTTCATGGAGAATTTTAGATTTTAAGACTTGCGAAACTAGCTTTGGTTTAAGAGAGTCACTCTTAAAGCTGTGTTAAAACTGAGATTATGGAATTTGGGATGGAATAATAGTCGGAAAATATTTTTAGAGGATTTCAAGAACCTTGAGAGGTGGCCTCCCAATAATAGCCTGAGTGCCGTTTATTGCTATCGGGCGCTCAATCAATATTGGGAAATTGACCAAGGCATCTATAACCTGTTCCTCTGAAAGTTCTTTACCTTTAAACTTTTCCTCCCATAATTTTTCTTTGGTCCTAACCAATTCAATCGGTTTTATTTTAAGTAACTCGATAATCTGCAAAATTTCCAATCGGGTAGGAGGGTTTTCTAAGTATTTTACAACTTCGATTATTTCCCCAGTTTCTTCTAATAGGCGTAAAGCTTCGCGTGAATGGCTGCAGCGTGGATTGTGATAAAGGGTTGTCATATTTTAGGATAGTTATTTCATTAATGGTTGAAGTAATTCAGAATTAAAATTTTCGGTTTTAATCTGTATTTCATTCTTTTGAGTATGTAGGATTAATTACAATTTTGTTTGTTTTTCTAGTAGTTTTTCCAGTTCTATGGCATAGTCATATTGAAGATCTTCGTGCAGAACAGAAATTCTCTTTCGAATAAGTTCGATTTGTCGGGAATATAAATTGAGAAGTGTACCATTTTTAATTGTGGACGGTTTAAAATCCGACAATTCTTGACAGAAATTTATAAGAAGTTCCACCTCGGTCTCCTTATTTTGAGAGTAGCGGATGTATTTTTTAAGTTCTCTTAAAATTTTTCGGATGCTTTTTTTAATGTAATGGAAGTTTTGGGTATTTATGGCTTCAAATTCATTTCTCGTTCTTGTCTTCAAGTTTTCAATATAGGCGGTTTCGTCATGGGATTCGAAAAGAATATAGGTTAGCAGCTCCTTGTTTTCCTTTTTTGATTTGGCCAAACGGAGACAAAGGTCCATCAACTCTTTATTGGTGGCATGACCAAGTTCAGTTTTAATTTCTTTTAGGGAGGCAGTCTTCATAAATTACTTTGCTGCAAAGGTACTTGTGATTTATCAATTTCGATCTTCAATTTATTGGGGATTGGACTTGGAGCTCATATTTAAACCCTGATCCAATCCTTGAAAAATTATATAAACTTAGGATTTGAAACTTATTTCATCCGATAATTAAGAAAAAGAAGGTTGCTGAATATTCATAAATTTAACTTAAATTCATATTTTAATATTTTGGATGAAAATAAAGGACTTGTGTTAATCGTGTTAATAACTGTTTATTTTTTATCATAAAGTCTCAAAACGGTTATCTTCGATTATAATATCTTATTTTATTTCACCAAATAAATGTTTATAAAATAATTCGTTCTAACTTTGCTGTTTCCCCACAAAACATCCAATCGGACGGATAATCGGATATTGATCTGTACAAAGGGTTTATTCGTTTTAAATTGAATATGGGATTATTAGTTCTTTATTATACTTTTTCCCTGATTGTATTGTGACATTATGAAAGAAAAGATTTATCTGTCATCGCCTCATATGGGAGGCACGGAGCAGAATTATGTTAAAGAAGCTTTTGAAACAAATTGGATCGCCCCTTTAGGCCCACATGTCAATAATTTTGAAAATGCTATCGGATCTTATCTTGGTAAGGGAAATCACGTAACTGCCCTCAGTTCAGGAACGGCTGCCATTCATTTAGGCTTAATTCTATTGAATGTGGGCAAAGGGGATGAAGTAATTTGCCAGAGCTTGACTTTTTCAGCCTCTGCAAATCCTATAGTTTATTTGGGAGCGACTCCTGTCTTTGTTGATAGCGAGGAAGATACTTGGAATATTAGTCCTATTCATTTAGAAGAGGCCATATTGGATAGGATGGCAAAGGGAAAGAAGCCCAAGGCAATCGTTGCGGTTCATCTTTATGGAATGCCATACAAAGTTGAGGAAATTGCCAAAATCTCTCAAAAATATGATATTCCCATTTTGGAGGATAGTGCTGAAGCCCTGGGAAGTAGTTACAAGGGAAAAAAATGTGGAACTTTTGGAGATATTTCCATATTATCCTTTAACGGAAATAAAATTATTACAACCTCGGGAGGAGGAGCTTTGGTCTCCCGTAATGCCGACCATAACTCCCAGGCAGTTTACCTGGCAACTCAGGCCCGTGATGATGCACCCCATTATCAACACAGCAATATTGGATATAATTACCGATTGAGTAATGTTAGTGCAGGTATTGGCCGAGGACAAATGGAAGTTCTCGATGACCACGTGGCACTTAGAAGGAAAATGAATAGTTTCTATAAGGAACTTTTTAATGATATAGAAGAAATTACTGTTTTTGAAGAGCCTACTGACGATTTTTACAGTAACCATTGGCTTTCATGTTTAAAATTTAACAAACCCGTAACTAAATATACACCTAATAGTTTAAGAGAAGCTTTATTGCTTGAAGAAATTGAATCCCGTCCCACTTGGAAACCCATGCATTTGCAACCTATTTTTAAGGATGCTCCCTATTATGGTGCAGGTATAAGTGAATCCCTATTTTACAATGGACTTTGCCTACCCTCGGGCAGTAATTTGAACGATCACGATAGAGATCGCATAAAAAAATCAGTTACCGCTTTTATCAAGAGATAGGGTTATGAAGAAAATAGATACAATGCCGGTGTACCTGAGTAACAGGTACGGCCAATTTAGAAATTATTTACTGGAACAAGGCTTTCTGCCCCGTTGGGTTGTTTTGGTGATAGACTTGGGAATTTGTTTTTTCTCCTATATTATCACTTCTCTCATATTGACTGCAACTCCAATGAAGTTCGAAGAACCGGTTGCATTCCAGCAACGTGCCCTTCTTTTGGTTTCCCTTCACTTAATATGTTTCGTTTTATTCAGGTCTTATTCTGGTATTATCCGTCACAGTACTTTTATAGATGTTTACAGACTGGCCTTGGCCACTACTGCCGTTTTCTTGTTGGCCATTATAGGCAATGATGCTTATCTCTCGTTTGTGGGTTATAGAATATTTTCATTTGTGGATTTATTGCTGTATGCATTTCTTTCGCTCATTTTGTTGGTCTCTTTCCGGATTTCCATCAAGGAATCTTATCGGTTCCTAAAAAAGACCGCCGAGGATAATTCCAAGAAAAGAGTTATGATATATGGGGTTGATGACAAATGTATAGGTCTTGCCCAATCGCTTTTAAACGATGCTACTTCCCCTTATAGGCCAATTGCTTTTTTGGGCAGGGGACCCAAAAAGAGTAGCTTTAAAATCATGGATTTACCTGTTCTCAATTATTGTGAAAAAGTAGAGGGTAATCTAAAAAGAATAAAGGATAGGTGTAGGGTTGAAGGATTGATTTTAATGGGAAATTCCCTAACCACATTGGAAAAAAACCAAGTTGTCGAGGACGCTTTTGCTGTAGGCCTGGATGTTTATATCACCGCACTTCCTGAAAAGTGGGATAAGCGGAAAACCAAAAGTCTCAATATCGTGCCCATTCAAATTGAAGATCTTTTGGAAAGACATGTTATTGAGACCGATATCAACCTAATCTCTAAAGATTTAAGGGGTAAAACAATATTGGTTACTGGAGGGGCTGGAAGCATTGGTAGTGAACTTGTTCGGCAAATAGCGGAATTGAACCCACGAAAATTAATTGCTTTGGACAATGCAGAAAGTTCCCTTCACGAAGTGGATCTATATCTTAAGAAAAATTTCCCGGGTCTCGATTATCATGTTTACTTGGCAGATGTAACCAATAAACCCCGAATGGAGGGTATTTTTGGAAAATATATGTTTGATGTAGTCTATCATGCGGCGGCTTACAAGCACGTGCCCATGATTGAACGCCATCCCCGTGAGGGAATACGTGCAAATATCATTGGCACCCGAAACCTTGCAGACCTTGCGGCAAAGTACATGTGCGAGCGCTTTGTAATGATTTCCACGGACAAGGCGGTTAACCCTAGCAATGTTATGGGCGCCTCCAAAAGAGCTGCGGAAATGTATGTTCAGGCACTTCAAAAAGAGCCTGAAGTAACAACAAAGTTTATTACCACACGATTTGGAAATGTTTTGGGCAGCAATGGCTCCGTAATACCCCATTTTAAAGAACAAATTAAGAAAGGCGGGCCCGTAACTGTAACCCATAAGGATATCACCAGATATTTTATGACTATTAAAGAAGCGTGTCAATTGGTGCTTCAAGCAGGTACTATGGGTAAGGGTGGAGAAATCTTTGTATTCGATATGGGAAAACCGGTACGTATATTAGATATGGCCGAACGAATGATCAAACTTTCCGGGCTTAAACCATATGAAGATATAGCCATTGAAATTGTTGGTTTAAGAGAAGGTGAGAAATTATACGAGGAACTTCTCATAGATGGTGAAAAAACGCTTCCCACCTATCATCCCAAGATTATGGTTAGCAAAGTTGTGGACCATGATTATTACGAAATATGTCAGGCCCTGGATGCGCTGGACTACTTAGCAAATAGCTGTGGCAAAAAGACATACATAATTCAGGAATTAAAACGACTTATTCCGGAATATGTCAGTCAAAATTCAATGTTTTCGGAACTTGACGTTCATTGATTTCCTATATCTTAATTTATCTTAGTTTTCTATTAGATTAGCCGTTTCCGACTAAGATGTAAGACGACTGCGCAGAAAGACGTATGACCTACTCCTTAAGCCTGATAACTAAGATAAATCGATTAAGCATGCGTTTTAACTATTTAATTTCGATTGTAAACTAAATAGCATGCTGGTACTTAATAAAAAGTTTCTAAACAGCCATCATCATTGGCTCAACAGAACTTTGTAATGTTTTAACCGGACATTATTGATATTAGATTAAGAAATCAAATTTATTTATTTCGAATTACTCCATTCCTCCTCAATTTATAAAAATATTTTAGGGTAATACCTATCATATTGCTATCCCCCAAAAATCTGTTCGACAAATTTGTCGCCAGAAGTCTATTCTTTAATTTTAATTGAGCTTTTATGGAAACAAAGCTACCATTCCATTTATTCGCTGTAATCCTACTTCTTACTTTTCTTGCCATGTCATCCGATATGATAGCTCAAGGACTAGAGGATTTTACAAATTGCAATGTTAGGTCCGGTTATAGTAATGGGTCTTTCGTGGGCAATAATGGTGTTAACTGGTCATATATTGCTTCCAGGGATGGCAATGGCGACGCCAATGGTTCCGGTATCGACCTCCCTGCCTTGATGTTGAGAAGAGTCTCCGATGGGAGCAAGGTGATTTCAGATGAAATCCCAAATGGTATCGGAAATTTAAGTGTAAAGCTATACAAGGGATTTACCTCCAATAACAATCGACAGGTGGAATTGTTTATAAATGGTATTTCCCAGGGGAGGTCTATTCCATTTAATGATTTGGAGGAACATATATTTCAAGTAAATAATATCAATATCAGTGGAAATATAATTATAGAAATTATAAATGTCACAAATAACCAAGTTATTATAGATGATATATTCTGGACCTCTTTTGAAAGCGAAGGGAATAGCGGACCCATAATTCGGAATATTGTCCAAGATCCCGCCTCTAACAATGTCACTTCCTCCGATACGGTTTCCGTATATGCCGATATCTCGGATGTTAACGGTGTCGCTTGGGCAACTCTTTCCTGGGGAACCGAAAGTGGCAACTTAAATAATATTATTACAATGATACCTGTTGTTGGGGATTCCTATACAACCGCTTCACCAATTCCTGAGCAATTGGATGGAACTACAATTTTTTACCAAATTGAAGCTACCGACAACCATGTGGACCCAGCTTCAAGCCTAAGTGCCGAAATGACCTATATTGTAAATAACCCTCTGTCCTTATTGCTTCCATATTACAATCCATTAAGAAACCAGAATGATTTGGATGGCGCACTGGCAAATGGGTTCGAATTCAATAACTCAACCTTGGAAACCGGTGGAGGCGGCTATATTAAGCTAGGGCATGGCAGCATTGTTTCCCCCGCTATCAATTTATCGGCTTATGAGGATATTTCAGTAATATTTGATATAATGACTTACGGTGGTTCTAGAGGACAGGAACTGTCAATTTCGATTTCCAATGACAATGGTGCTACCTTCAACGTTGTTACCACTATTCCGGTGCCTGGGGATTACGAGACAATTTCTCATCGCATCGACCTAAATGGTTATAATAGTCCTCATGGTCGTCTAAAATTCGCGATGACTGGAGGTAGTAACTCAATTCGTTTTAGGGAGCTGGCACTCGTTCCTGATTTCCAAGGATTTATTTATAAAAATGGCATTTGGAGCCCGAGTAACCCCAACGGCCTCACTATACCCACCGATGATCTTTTTATTGTAAATGGTGCAATATCGTTGAACATGGATACCTCTGTGAGGAATATCGCAATTTCACAGGTGGCTACCTTAAAGGTGGAAAAGGTGTTGACAATAGCCGGTGATATAATGAACAATGGCAATTTGATTTTTATGAGTTCGCCTACCGCAAACGGTGAGCTTGCTGCTGTTCCTGGCACATCTACTATTTCGGGAATGATTACGGTTCAGCGGTATTTAATGAATAGAGCCTCCTATAGGATCCTTGGCAGTTCAGTTTCAACAATGTCATCAATTCACGATAATTGGCAGGAAGCTGCAATTGGCAAGCGACATAACCCAAACCCTGGATTTGGCACACACATAAGCGGAAGTTTGAACGACCAGGAGAATGGTTTTGATGGAACAATTTCGGGAGTACCTTCTATGTATATCTTCGATGTGAATAATCAATCCTATGGGCCCATTGCCAATACTGATATTAATACCTTAGAAATTGGAAAAGGTTTCCTTATGTACGTTAAAGGAGACAGGGGTTTGGATCCAGATAATAATGCTGTGTCCAGTAAAACTATTTTGCGTTCCAAAGGTACTTTACATATTGGAGAACATTCACAAAATTTTGAAACAGGGGAATACGGAGATTTCGTTTTATTTGCAAATCCCTATCAATCCACTGTGGATATTAAGGGGGTTTTGGAGAATTCTAGCAACCTAAATTCCAATTTTTACTACGTAATGGATCCCGCCCTTGGCGATCATGGGGCTTTTGTGACAGTTGATTTTGCCAATGGAGATGGGGTTAATACCTCTGGTTCCAACGTAAGTAGGTTCTTACAGCCGGGACAGGGGGCAATGGCGGCAACTGCGGCGGCTGGAAGCGCTTCGATAATTTTTAATGAAGAGAATAAATCCCCAGGCAGTTTTACTGCGACAAATAGAAACACGGGTTATCGTAGGGATGAAAATGCGATTACGGTTCAGCTTTATACGCAAGCCAACTTTGAGAATTCAGGCCCAGTCCACGATAGTTTCGGGCTGCTGTTTTCGGATGAGTATGACAATGATCTCAATCTGGATGATGCTATTAAGCCACTTAACCCTTTTGAGAATATTGGAGTTTTGCATGGAGATGGATTACTGAGTTTAGAAAAAAGAGCCATGCCTATTGGCAACGGATCGGAAATCTTCCCTATCTATACTTCAGGTTATCAGAGTACTGATTATGTGCTCAAATCCAATTTGGATGGACTGGATTACTTTGAAACGGTTTTGTACGATCGATATAGTAATATTTCCGTTCCCATTTTGCCCGGGTCCGAAAATATCTATCAATTTGGGGTAGACCTTAGTGAGCCACTAAGTTTTGCGACGGATAGGTTTGAGATTCGGATACTTTCCATTATTGGTGTTCACGACCAAAAAGGGTTGAATGGGTTAAAGCTATATCCCAATCCGGTGACGGGGGATGAGTTTTTTATTCTTGCACCACTTTTGGATGGCAAGGAAGTATTTATTACTATTTCAGAGCTAAGCGGAAGAAAAATTTTCACTCAATCAACGGAATGCCGTGACAACCGAATCCCCGTTCCAGTTGGAAGTGGAATGAGTATTGGCGTATATATGGTTAAGGTTCAATCCGCAGGTCAAGAGATGACTTTCAAAATGATAAGAAAATAAATTTTTTAATACACACCTGTTACGCTTTAGGTTTTTGAGCAGTAAGATCGTTCGGTATATTTAACTAACTAAGTTATCTTTACCGTAAAAGTGAATTTTAATTGGCATTGACCAGAAGACTGCAAAGTACTCATCCCTTACGGAGATTATCGGGCTGTGGTCAACCCTTAATTTTTGCTGCTTGCACGCAACATTTTATATTAGTAAAATGTCATATTAATATTCATAATAATAATTTGAGAAATAATTATAGTTTTAATTCGCCAATACATTGTAATTTTTATATTTGTATAATTTTAGGAAAGTACGGTTAGTTTCAACCTAAAATTCAAAACATTATAATTGTTTTGATTATGATTAGCCGCATCTTGGAATTTATAAAAAAACCCCAAACTATGAATAAAGTAGGAAAATCTTTCAATAATAAATTTAAGGTGTTATTTTTGGCTGTTCTTTTAATGGGCGGCATAAGCGCTAATGCACAACTGAGCCTTCCGAGCAACAGTACAGATGTTCAGGATGCTGTAGAAGATACCCCAATCGATGGTTTCTTGAGTATTGGTTTAATTGCTGGAGCAGCGATTGGCCTTCGTAAAAAATTTAAGGGAAAAGAAATCGAAGCATAATTTCTCCATTGTTTTTAAGTTGAAATTAATAGGGCCTAATTTGGGGTCCTTTTTCTGTTTCCAGTAGTCAAACTGATCTAGAGCAACGGCATTCCAATAATTTCGGGATAATTTTTCTTTTGTGCTTTTCGGTTTTACGATATAAAAAAATGACTTTCAGGGAAATATTTTTTTTTGAAATAATTCAAATTAATTTTAAAACATTACCTTTGCACCCTCCAAAAAAATTGGAGGAACTATATGGATATCAAGAACATTGCAATTATTGCTCACGTCGATCACGGGAAAACCACCTTGGTGGATAAAATTATGCACTATTGTGCCACTTTTAAGGAACATGATCATTCGGAGGACTTGATCCTGGACAATAATGATTTGGAACGGGAACGAGGAATTACCATAACATCAAAAAACGTTTCCGTTGTTTATAAGGGGACAAAAATCAACATTATAGATACTCCTGGTCACGCGGATTTTGGTGGCGAGGTAGAGCGCGTTCTAAACATGGCAGATGGAGTTTTGCTTTTGGTTGATGCCTTTGAAGGTCCTATGCCTCAAACTCGTTTCGTTTTGCAAAAAGCCTTGGCGCTGGGATTAAAACCATGCGTGGTCATTAACAAGGTAGATAAAGATAACTGTACCCCGGAGGAAGTTTATGAGTCAGTTTTTGATTTGATGTTCGAATTGGGCGCCGAAGAATGGCAACTCGATTTTCCTGTGGTTTATGGTTCAGCCAAACAAAGCTGGATGAGCGACGATTGGAGAAAACCAACGGAGACATTGGAGCCGTTGTTGGATATGGTGCTTGAACACATTCCTTCACCAAAAGTTGAGGAAGGTTCCTTGCAAATGTTAATAACTTCTTTGGATTATTCTTCTTTTACCGGAAGGATTGCTATTGGTCGTCTTCAACGTGGGACTTTGCAGGAAGGTATGCAAGTGGCCTTGGTTAAAGCTGACGGAACAATTACAAAATCCAAAATTAAGGAACTTCACATATTTGAGGGCGGTGGACGTAGAAAAGTTGCAGAGGTAAAAGCAGGTGATATTTGTGCTCTAGTAGGAGTTGAAGGTTTTGATATTGGTGACACAGTTGCTGATGTAAATAATCCTGAAGCCCTTAAAACCATTGCGATCGATGAACCTACCATGAGCATGTTGTTTACGATAAATGATTCTCCATTTTTTGGAAAGGACGGAAAATTCGTAACATCTCGGCATATCAAGGAGCGTCTTGAAAAGGAATTGGAAAAAAACCTTGCATTGCGCATGCAACCAACCGATAGTGCAGATAAATTTATGGTTTTTGGCCGTGGCGTTCTTCACTTATCGGTTTTGATAGAGACTATGCGCCGGGAGGGCTATGAATTACAGATAGGGCAACCACAGGTTATTGTTAAGGAAATAGATGGCGTGAAATGTGAGCCATTTGAAGAAATGACCATCGATTTGCCTGAAACAGTTAGCGGCACCGCAATTAATATGGTGACCATCCGAAAAGGCGAGATGATAAGTATGGAAGGTAAGGGAGATCGAATGATCTGTAAATTTATTATTCCTTCCCGAGGTATAATTGGTTTGAGAAATCAGATATTAACGGCAACAGCTGGAGAAGCAATTATGACGCACCGATTTTTGGAGTACCAACCTTTGAAAGGCGGAATTCCTGAAAGACAGAACGGAAGTTTGGTTTCCATGGAAACCGGTTCTGCCATTCCTTATTCAATTGATAAATTACAGGATAGAGGTCGTTTCTTTGTAGATCCAGGAGAAGATATTTACGAAGGACAGGTGATTGGCGAAAATAGTCGTCAGGATGATATGGTTGTCAACATCACCAAAACCAAAAAACTTTCCAACGTACGTTCTTCCGGAGCTGATGATAAGGCCCGCATTATTCCTGCGGTGAAGTTTTCGCTGGAAGAGGCTTTGGAATATATTCAAAAAGATGAATATGTTGAGGTAACTCCCCGACATTTACGTCTTCGAAAAATCCTTTTAAAGGAAACCGATAGGAAGCGGAACAAGATCTAGAGTTATAATCTATTATAAAACGTGGGGTGAGCTTTTAAAAAAGCAGATCTCACGTTTTTTTATTATAGGTACATTTGTCGGTATATGGTTTTTACGATATACCACCACATTCGGCCTAATGCTATTTAATTTTAGTGCTGGAATGGGGCCTATGTGCCACCCGTTACCCTTCCTTGGCATTAATCCACCTATAACATTATCAGAAATTTTTTCTCTTGAAAGTAGGTATTTAATTTTCCAACAATTAGATTCCGCTGGTTGATGGGATTTTTATTTTTATCTCCGTTCCCTTTCACAATAAAATGTATCTTTGCATCCCGTATAATAACTTCAGCAGGGCATCAATGAATACCACAAAATACATCTTCGTTACGGGCGGGGTTACATCTTCATTAGGTAAAGGAATTATAGCAGCATCGCTGGCCAAACTATTGCAGGCTAGAGGATACCGTGTTACCATCCAGAAATTGGATCCTTATATCAATGTGGACCCCGGAACATTAAATCCTTATGAACATGGCGAATGTTATGTAACAGAGGATGGTGCCGAAACCGATCTGGATCTAGGCCATTATGAACGTTTTTTAAACGTAAATACCTCTCGCGCCAATAGTGTTACCACAGGAAGAATTTACCAGAGCGTAATCGAAAAGGAACGCCGTGGGGAATTTTTAGGGAAAACTGTTCAGGTTATTCCCCATATCACTAACGAAATAAAAGAACGCATACAGTTACTCGGCTCTACGGGTGACTATGATATTGTAATAACCGAAATTGGAGGGACTGTAGGGGATATAGAATCGCTTCCATATATTGAGGCAGTAAGACAGATGAAGTGGGAAATGGGTGATGACAACGCTTTGGTTATACATCTTACGCTATTGCCATATCTGTCTGCGGCGGGCGAATTGAAGACAAAACCCACCCAACACTCAGTCAAAACTTTGATGGAAAGCGGTATCAGAGCTGATATTTTGGTATGCCGGACGGAGCACGAACTACCAAAGGACCTTAGAAGAAAGCTGGCTCTGTTCTGTAATGTGAAGGAAGAGGCCGTTATTCAATCCATTGATGCTTCTACCATTTACGACGTACCGAATATGATGTTGGAAGAAGGATTGGACACGGTTACGCTCCAAAAATTAAACCTGACAGATTATCACGAACCGGATTTAAAACAATGGAATAAATTCCTAAAAAGACATAAAAATCCAAAAGGTGAAGTGCGCATTGGGCTAATTGGCAAATATGTGGAACTGCAGGACAGTTATAAGTCCATTTTAGAAGCCTTTATTCACGCCGGTGCTGAAAATGAGGTAAAGGTAAATCTGGAATTTATTCATTCCGAACATATCAACGCAAAAACAATTGGAAAGAAACTATCTAAGTTGGATGGTATTCTGGTAGCACCAGGTTTTGGAGAAAGAGGGGTTGAAGGAAAGGTTGCTGCGGTTCGTTATGCGCGTATCAACAATTTGCCATTCTTGGGGATTTGTCTTGGTATGCAGATGGCCGTAATTGAATTTGCTCGCGATGTTCTCAATTTGAAAGACGCAAATAGTACCGAAATGGATTCCCAAACCAAAAATCCGATAATCAGTATAATGGAGAGCCAAAAAAACATTACCGACATGGGTGGAACCATGCGCCTAGGCTCTTGGAAATGTGATATAAAGGAAGGCACTCTGGCACGTAAAATTTATAAGTCAAGGACTATTGAAGAAAGGCATAGACACAGATATGAATTTAATAATGAGTATCGGGAGCAAATGGAAGAAGCTGGTATGATTGCCTCTGGGATCAATCCGGACACCGGTTTGGTGGAAATCATAGAAATACCTGAACATCCTTGGTTTATTGGTGTGCAATATCATCCTGAGTATAAAAGTACGGTAGCCAACCCACATCCACTTTTTGTTGCTTTTGTGAAGGCAGTTCACGACCATGCCGATAAATCGGTTTAAGGGAAATAGGGTGACCAAAATAGTTTTTGAAATATTAGAATAGTAAAACCCCACTTTCCAAAAGGACTTGGAAAAATTAAATCCGTCGTGAACATTCACGATATTATATGGAACAGAAAAAATTTGACATTAATTCAATTTTAGGCTTTATCTTGATCGGTGGAATCCTTATTTGGATGCTCTACTTGAATCAACCTACCCCAGAAGAACTTCAGGAAAAAGCTAGAACCGAAGCCGCTGCCAAAGAAAAGGCCGCTGCTGGAGATGTCCGCAAAGAGGATTTGCCAATGGCACAAGCTATTAATGATACGGCTTCTTCCATAAAATCAGGAGATTCCCTTGCGCTGGAACAATTAAAAAACAAACTGGGTTCATTTGCCTACTCCGGAACATTACCCTCCGCAAATGATGACGTTACTACACTCGAAAACGACGTTGTTACTTTAAAAATCAGTAATCGCGGAGGTTATATTACCGAAGCACTTTTAAAGAAATTCACTAAATACGATTCTGTGCCAATCTACCTAATTAAAGATGGCAACGCATCATTAAACCTTCAGTTTTCTGCTGAAAACCGGACCTTAAATACGGAAGATCTATATTTTGAACCCACTTTAAGCAAGGTAGGAGAGGACAATGTGCTTTCCATGAAGCTTAAAACCTCGGAAACAGGATTTTTGGAATACCTATATACCCTTCATCCTGGGGAATATATGATGGACTTTGGGATACAGACACAAGGGCTGGATAATGTTTTGAGCACTTCCCAACCTATGTATTTGGATTGGAAATTAAAAGGCTATAGACATGCCAAAAGTATTTCCTATGAAAACCGATATACCCGGTTAACCTATGAATATGAAAACGGAAAACATTCCAAACTATCCCCTTCTGGAGATGATCAGGAAGTAGAAAAGGATGTAACCTGGATGAATTTTAGGCAACATTTCTTTAGCTCGATGCTCCTTACCGATACACCCTTTAAGGAAGTAGTGCTAAAATCCGAAAACCTAGTTCACGATGAGGAAATAGACACTGTATTTACCAAAATGTACGAGGCAAGAATGCTGTTGGAACCAAAAAACGGCGGTTTGTCCTATAATATGAATATGTACTACGGTCCATCGGATTACCAGATTTTCAAGAAATATGGTCGTAATCTCGATGAAGCCATGCCATTGGGTTGGGGAATATTTGGTGTTATAAACAAGTATATTATAATTCCTCTTTTCGGTTTCCTTATGGATTTTCTTCCCGCTGGGATTGCTATAATTGTGCTAACGGTTCTTATTAAGTTATTGCTTTCACCGGTTCAGTATAAGCAATATTTGGCTCAAGCTAAAATGAAAGTACTTAAGCCGGAAATGGACGCCATTAAGGAAAAATACAAGGATAATAAGCTTAAAATACAACAGGAAACTATGAAATTGCAGTCCTCGGCTGGGGCAAGTCCATTAAAGGGTTGTCTTCCCGCACTGTTGCAAATTCCGGTTTTCTATGCGTTATTTACATTTTTCCCTTCGGCTTTTGACCTTCGTCAAAAACGTTTTTTATGGGCGGATGACCTTTCGAGCTATGATACTATTGCGGAACTTCCATTCCATATTCCATTTTATGGCGATCACGTAAGTTTGTTCCCAATACTAGCTTCCATTGCCATCTTTATTTATATGATGATGACAACTGGGCAGTCTATGCAACAACAACAACAGCCAGGAATGCCAAACATGAAGTTCATCATGTATCTATCCCCGTTGTTTATGTTGGTTTTCTTTAATAACTATGCGAGCGGATTATCATTGTATTATTTTATATCCAACTTGATTACCATTGGTATAATGCTTGTTATAAAGAATTTTATTATTGACGAAGAGAAGATCCACGCCAAAATTCAGGTGAAGAAGGCGCAGCCCAGAAAACAAAATAAATTTCAACGCAAAATGGCCGAGATGATGGAGCAGGCGGAGGAGCAAAAGAAAATAAGTAAGAAGTAGATATTTAAAGACAAGACAATAGGAAATAAACGCTGAAAGGTCTAATCTTTTCGGCGTTTTTTGAATAATAGATTTATAAATTTTGCGTTCATAATAACAACATAAATACTACAATGAAATTTACTGGGGTCTTTTTATTATTTGGAATGCTATTTTACACCTCTGTTTCCTTCGGCCAAATGCAACTTAATCAAATGGATACGGAAGGAAAGCCCCATGGTATTTGGAAAAAGTACTATGATAATTCCAAGCAATTGCGATATGAGGGTAGGTTTGAACATGGGAAGGAAGTAGGAGAGTTTAAATTCTATTGTGAAGATTGCAAAGAGAATCCCGTTGCCATTAAAATCTTTAACGAGAATAATGATATTTCTGATGTCAAATATTTTAACAAAGGAAAAATTGTTAGTGAGGGTAAAATGGATGGGAAGGATCGCATAGGTGAATGGATAACCTATCATAAGGACGGAAAGACTCCTATGGTCCGAGAAACTTTCAAAGAAGGAAAACTGGACGGAAAAAAAATCATTTATTACCCCAACGGACAGATTACCGAGGAGCAGACATATAAAATGGGTATAAAAGAGGGGGAAAATCTGTATTATTCGCCTGATGGCATAGTAATTAAAAAACTATTCTATAAAGATAATATGCTGGACGGCAAGGTTTTTTATTATGATGGCTATGGAAATCTTGTTATAGAAGGCGGATATAAAGCCGATGCCAAAAACGGGCTTTGGAAATATTATAAGGACGGGAAAGAAGTTATGGAAGAATCTTTTCCTAAAAAGAACAGGGAATAATTAATTGGTTTTTATTTTTTCCTTATAAATATCGTCACATTGGTTGGCGATATTTTTTTGGATAATCACGATCAAAATTGAACCGAAAAAGTTTTATTTTAACGATTTCGGATTTGGATCCTACATAGGAAATCTTATTTCTTATTATTATTAGGGTCCCATTAATATTCGATGGGCCCTAAAAGCCTTATGAATAAAAACTTTCGGCCAGTACCTTAAAAATAGACATTCTTTTTTCATTTTATTTAGGAACAATCCAAGAGGTCACAATTTCATATTTCTTTAAAATTATAATGAAGACATTCCCAATGTTTAAAGTGTTGGTCTTTGTTCCCACCCTGGCGGGCAGGCTATGTTCATCTAGCAAAGCGGTCTTGTAACTTACTTCGGTCCATATAGATACCGAAAATAAGTTGGAAAGATGGTTCCATTCTTCAATTTCTGAACTATCCACCTTAATCTTGATCTAGCTATTTGGTGTTGGTCATTTCCACTTTCGTACCAATTTCCCTTTTTGTATTTTTGAAAGTTATACATATTTTAAATGGAAGAAGAACAAGTAGTATTGGTAAATGAAAAAGATGAGAAGATTGGTTTGATGGGAAAGTATGAAGCCCACCAAAAAGCGCTTCTACACCGGGCATTTTCGGTTTTTATTTTTAATGACAAAAATGAACTGATGCTGCAACAGCGGGCCTTAGATAAGTACCATTCTCCTGGTTTATGGGCAAATACCTGCTGCAGCCATCAACGGGATGGAGAATCATCGATTAATGCCGGCAAACGAAGACTGATGGAGGAAATGGGGTTTTCTGCCGATCTAAAGGAAACCACTTCCTTTATTTATAAAGCTCCTTTTGACAACGGACTTACAGAACATGAACTGGATCATATATTGGTAGGCCAATTTACAGGAAATCCAAATATCAATCCTCAGGAAGTAGCCGACTGGAAGTGGATGCCTTTGGAAGATGTTAAAGCTGATATTGCGGAAAATCCAAACTTATATACGGAATGGTTCAAGATTATTTTTGATAAATTCTATCAACATCTGGCATTATGAGCTTAACTATTTTTAGAAGAGCGCATTTTAACGCCGCCCATAGGCTTTATGTAAAAGAGTGGGACGATGAAAAAAATTTTGAGGTTTTCGGAAAATGCAGTAACCCCAATTATCACGGCCACAATTACGAATTGGAAGTTGGGATAACAGGGGAACTGGATCCAAAAACGGGTTTTTTAATGAACCTTACGATTTTAACCAGGATAATCAAGGAAGAAGTTGAGGATCGTTTTGACCACAAAAATCTAAATGTGGAAGTGCCCGAATTCTCCGATCTAAACCCTACTGTAGAAAATATAGCCATTGTAATTTGGGAAAGACTTAGAACCCGGCTGGATGCCCAATATGATATTTCGGTTAAGCTTTTTGAAACTCCTCGAAACTTTGTAATCTATACCGGAAGATGAAGGACGAAATTATCCACCTATACCCTTTAAAATTCACTCCCATCCTCAAAGAAAAAGTCTGGGGCGGTAAAAAGCTTAAAGAGATTTTTGGAAAGGACAGTGAAGGGTATCTAGGCGAAAGCTGGGAGCTTTCCGGGGTGGACGGTAACAAGTCCAGAGTGGAAAATGGTCCATTAAGGGGAAAAAACATCGATTGGCTATTGTCCCATTATAACGAAAGACTGGTTGGCGATAAGGTTTACCTCCACTTTGGAAATACTTTTCCGCTATTGTTCAAATTTATTGATGCTGCCCAAGAGCTTTCGGTACAGGTTCATCCAAATGATTTCCATGCCAAAAAAAGGCATAATTCCTTTGGAAAAACCGAAATGTGGTATGTGCTTCAGGCGGATGACAATGCTGAGTTGATCGTTGGGTTTAAAGGGGGAGCTGACAAAGGGCTTTATCAAAAAGCATTGGAAGAAAATAGGATAACTGAAATATTAAATTCCGTGCCGGTTAAGGCCGGCGATGCTATAATTATAAATCCGGGTACTGTTCACGCAATTGGTGCAGGAACATTATTGGCAGAAATTCAGCAAACATCGGACATTACCTACCGAATTTATGATTGGGATAGGCCCGGAACGGATGGCAAAATGCGCGATTTGCACACCGAGCTAGCGCTGGATGTTATTGATTTTTCCATTTCACCGGCATTTATAAATTACAACGAAAAAATTAATGTGCCCGTTCCTATTGGGAAAACGCAGTTTTTTGCTGTGAACAAACTGATTGTTACCCTGCCATTGGAACGCGAGCTTACAGCTATTACTTCTTTTATAGTTTATATGTGTGTGAATGGCCGGGCGGAAATAGAAGCTAACGGATATACCGAAAATATTAAAATAGGAGATACTATTTTAATTCCTGCCGCCTTTGACAAAATAATTATCAGGACGGAGTATGCTTCTTTTTTGGAAGTGTATATACCTTAAATGTTTGTACCTTTGCGCCAAATTTAAAATTATTTCAATTTAACAAGTAATACATTAAAAAGTACAATGGCAAAAGTAAGAGATTTAAAAAAGGACATCAACTATGTGTTGGGGGATATTATTGAGGCCGTCTATATCTGGGAGCTTACCAATCCCAAAAAAGATAACAAAGAGGCCGAGGCTATTATCGATGATGCTATTGCAACATTTGATGGACTTATTGAAAAAGTTAATCAGCGAAAAGTTGAGAACAAAAAGCAACATTTTACCGGTATCAACAAAGAACTTGAAGAAAATGGCAGAAAATTGATAGAGCGAATCAACGCGCTACAATAGTATCCAACTTCTTTCTTTCCTTAATAAAAGACTCCAATTCCTTACCGTATTTGGAGTCTTTTACTTTTGGTGAAAGTACATTATAAACAGTATCCAAATATTTTACGTTGGCATTATAGGCTTCGCTCAAAACCAAATATGGCGCAACTTCATATTCGTTGTTGTTTATGGCAAAGTTAATAGTGGCTAAATACTTGTTTGAGCCCAATCTCAATTGCTGTTCTCTAAATTTGTCCGAAGCAGAATCCGAAAGTTTTTTGGATTTAAGACTTTTTTCTATAATCTCCAGATTTTTGGAAATGTAACGTTGCTTTATTTTATAGTAGTCACGTAGAATGCTATCATTTTTAGAGCCTGAAATATTGGCGCCACTCCCAAAATGTTTTAAATAGGTGTTTATTTCGATATTTCCCGGTTCACCAAAAAATGTTATTCTATCGTCCTTTAAACTTCCGTCCTTGATTTGAACGTACAGATAATATATTTCGGGACTTTCAACCCTTTCCGAAAATTTAAATTCCGATTTTCCTTCCAGTTTTACAGAATCGACGGTCACCAGTACGGTGTCTTCAAATTTTTGCAGGAGTAGAGTTCCTCTTTTTAGGCCTTTGATATTACCTGAAAGATTCATTGTGTCCTGTGAATCTGTAGAACATGCAATCAAGGCGAAAAATAAAACAAGAATAGAAATGGAATAGCGCATCTAATTTTTTTTGGTGTGCAAATATGCTGGATTTTTTTCGAATTTTAAATAGTGGAAGCTAATTGCATCAAGACAGCGCAAATTATTGCGCCCACCGTTCCTATGGCGTAACCAAATACTGCCAATAAAACACCTACAGTTGCCAGAGAAGGATGGAAAGCCGAGGCCACAATAGGAGCTGAGGCTGCCCCACCTACATTTGCTTGACTGCCAACGGCCAGAAAGAAATATGGAGCTCGAATCAACTTGGCTACTAAAATCATTAGGGCTGCGTGCACCGCCATCCATATCAAACCAATAGCGATTAAACCTAAATTATCAAAAATAAGGGTTAGGTCCATTTTCATTCCAATGGTAGCAACCAGGATATAAATAAAAACACTTCCAAATTTACTTGCGCCCGCGCCTTCATAACTTTTCGTCTTGGTAAACGATAGAAGGATTCCAATTATGGTAGTAATGGAAATCATCCAAAAGAAGCTGGAGTCAAGAAAGGTAAAAATGTTCCGTACGATACCTTTTGGAAGATTATCCACTACCGACGAAAAGAAAGCACTTATGTAATCGGCGCTAAAATGGGCTAAGCTCACCGTGCCAAAGGTAATGGCAGCAAGGATCATCAAATCTTTCAACGTTGGATTTCTGTCTACTTTTTTTGTGTACTCAGAGACTGTTTGTTTTAAACTTTCAATGGCTGAGGTATCCGCTTTTAGCCATTTATCTATTTTATCGGCTTTTCCAATTCCAAATAAAACTACCGCCATCCAGATGTTGGCAACCACTATGTCCACAAAAACCATCCCACCATAAAGTTTCTGGTTATAACCATAGATTTCCAGCATAGCTGTCTGGTTGGCACCACCGCCAATCCAACTTCCCGCAAGAGTAGAAAGACCGCGCCATACCGCATCCGCACCTTCTCCGCCCACCGACTCCGGATGGATGGATCCGACTATCAAAACAGCAATAGGACCTCCAATAATTATTCCTGCAGTGCCGGTTAAAAACATAATCAATGCCTTGGGCCCTAATTTAAAAACACCTTTTAAATCAATACTTAAGGTCATAAGTACTAAGGCTGCCGGTAATAGGTAACGGCTGGACATGTAATAAAGGCCCGTACTGCCGGCGGTAATTTCTCCAGAATCGGCTATTGAAATCCATTCTGGACTAATAACGCCTGCAGTGGTAAGCAGCGCGGGCAGAAAATAAGCCATGAATAAAGCTGGAATGATTCCATAGAATGAACTCCAAAACCCTTTTGATTTCCCCGAAGTGTAAAAGACAAATCCCAATATGGCCATCAAGACTCCAAAAACGATGGTGTCATTTGTCAAAAGCGGAGTAGTGTCCAATATAACTTCTAAAGGAATTTCTTGCATTATCAAATAATTTTGCGCAAAATACAATTAATTTGAATACCATTTATAAGGATATAAGTGGTACAAATAATTATAGATAGGGGGCGTATTTCTTATAATTATATGGGATATTCCCATTGTTCTAATTCGTCACTCTTTAACTCGTTCCAGGACTTTATGCTTTTTATAGCAAAAACTCTTTTCTTGAAATAGGAACGTATTTATTAAGGTTTTTAGGAAGGAACTGTTTTTTAGATTTTAATCTTTGAGGTATAGTTTATTTTGTTCCGATTTGAGGGATAAGACAAGTAGCGTAAGTATCTTTGCCGTTTCAAAATTTAAAATAAATACAGATGTATAAAGTTCTTGTTCTGGCCGTTTTCATATTGTTTAATCCAATCCATGCTAAGGCTGATGATTGGGGGAAAACCGGCCATAGAGTAGTGGGCGAAATTGCTGGCAAATATTTGAACCAGAAGGCACAAAAAAATATCGCTTACTTTTTAGACGGGCATTCACTAGCGTTTGTTGGACCTTTTGGGGATGATATTAAAAGTGATAGAAAATACGATTCTTTTAAGCCTTGGCATTATGTAAACTTTCCCTTCGGCAAAGAATATGAGGATTCGGAGAAAAACAATGCAGGCGATATCATTACTGCCATAGATAAATGTATAGCTGTTTTAAAGAATCCCAAAAGCCCGAAGGCCGAAAAGGCTTTTTACCTAAAAATGCTAGTACATTTTATGGGCGATCTCCATCAACCCTTACATATCGGTATGGCCGAGGATAAGGGAGGCAATGATTTTCAGGTTCGTTGGTTTGGCAGTGGTACGAATTTACATGCCGTTTGGGATTCAAAAATGTTGGATAGTTATGATATGTCCTACACCGAAGTATCGGCAAACGCCGATGTTCTTTCCAAAGAAGAAGTAGCCGCTATCAAGAGTGGCAGTATTTTAGACTGGGTGAAGGAGAGCAGGATGCTATGTGAGGATATTTATGAAAATACCAAAGTGGGGGAGAAATTGGGTTACGATTATATGTACCAATATATGGATGTGGCAAGGTTCCAACTTCAAAAAGGTGGAATTAGACTTGCAAAAATATTAAATTATATTTTTGGATAAGGTATTAAATCAACTGTAACAAGGCGCGTTTTTATGCAATGTTTCAATACATTAAACATATTGATACGCCCACAACATCAGGGCAAATTGTAGTGGCAACCGAAGGATTAAAACCCATTTTGGCAGTTTTAAGGCGGCTTTTTCATTTTGGAACATATAAATATGCACGGGTAGAAATACTATAAGAAGAGCAATAATACCCCAGGCCGCTATCTCTTGCGAATTCTTGTTCATCATCATAAAGCCTAAAATCATTTCAACAATCCCACTTATCAACACCAAGCTTGCATGTTCCGGAAGATAGGGAGGAATAATCCTTTCGTATAATTTTGGTTTTCTAAAATGGTTCATGCCGGCGAGCACAAATGCCAATCCTAATAAATATTGGTGCCAAGGAAGCATATTTTGATTTTTTAAATGAAACTTTGAATAGAATCGCCGATTAAATTACTTCTCAAACGCAATCCATCTCAATCGCAAATAACGGTCAAACCTAAGAGAAAACAGAAAAATTCCTCATTTAAGTTTATCTAGGTTTTTTTTGAAAATCCCAATTTCATTAAAATTGCATAAAATGGAAATTAAAAAAGCCATTCCCGGAAACAGAAATGGCTTTTTATTTATAACAACCAATTTACTACTTTATCATTTCGTAGCTACGTTTGATAAATGCCGTAAGCTCTTCACCTTTCAAAAGGTTTTTACTCAATCTGGCTAAATCGAGCGCTTGATTCACCAAACGTTCTTTTTTCTTCTGTGTCTTTGTTTGCAGAATTTCGTTTACCAATTCGTGATTGGTGTTTACAATAAGGTTATACATCTCTGGAAAACCTCCCATTCCAAACATCCCGCCTCCACCGGTGCGTTGCATATCCTTCATACGTCGCATAAATTCCGGTTCGGTAATAATAAATGGACTGGCATTGCTGTCAAGAGCTTCCAGCTGTACACTGAACTTCTCTTTTGGAATGATTTCGTCCAAGAACTTTTGAAGTTCCTTTTTCTCATCTTCTGAAAGCTTAGAGATCTGTTCTTCATCCTTTTTGATCAAGCTGTCGATATGATCACTGTCCACACGCACAAAAGATATCTTTTCGGATTCACTCTCTACTTTTTGCAACAAATGGGTAATTATGGGAGAATCCAAGAGTAGGATCTCGTATCCTTTCTCTTTTGCTGTTTCAATATAAGAGTGCTGTTCCTCTTTATTGCTGGTATAAAGTACTACCACATTGCCATCCTTGTCGGTCTGGTTGTCCTTAATTTTTTCTCGTAACTCCGAGAGGGTAAAATATTTTCCTTCCACGGTGGGATAGAGGGCAAAGTCTTGGGCTTTTTCATAGAACTTATCCTCAGTCAACATTCCGTACTCTATAACAATTTTAATGTCGTTCCATTTCTTTTCAAAAGCTTCACGATCATTGTTAAATAGGCTTTTCAGCTTATCTGCTACTTTTCGGGTGATATAGCTGGAAATCTTTTTAACCGCTCCATCGGCTTGAAGGTAGCTTCGGGAGACATTTAAAGGAATATCCGGGCTGTCGATCACTCCACGTAGCATTGTTAAAAATTCCGGTACAATTCCTTCAACATTATCCGTTACAAAAACCTGATTTTGATAGAGCTGGATTTTATCCTTTTGAATACTCATATCATTGCTCATTTTTGGAAAGTACAGAATTCCCGTAAGGTTGAAGGGATAATCCACATTAAGATGGATGTGGAACAATGGCTCTTCAAATTGCATGGGATAAAGTTCCCTGTAGAATTCCTTGTAGTCTATATCCTCCAATTCCGTTGGCTGTTTGGTCCAAGCCGGATTCGGATTATTGATAATAGTATCTACTTCTTTTGTGGGAGCAGGATCTTCCTCTTTAGCTCCTTCTGGTTTTGGCAGGGTTTCGGTATGCGTTCCAAATTTAATTGGGATAGGCATAAATTTATTGTACTTCACCAGTAGTTCGCGGATTCGGGATTCTTCCAAAAATTCGGTAGAATCATCGGCGATGTGCAGGATTATTTCTGTGCCGCGTTCCTTTTTGTCCACCTCTTCCAAAGTAAATTCGGGAGATCCATCACACACCCATTTAACCGCAGGAGCATCTTTATAGCTCTTGGTAATAATCTCCACCTTGGAGGCTACCATAAAGGCCGAATAGAAACCAAGCCCAAAGTGGCCAATGATACCGGCATCTTTCCCATCCTTATCCTTATATTTCTCAATAAACTCCTCCGCCCCGGAAAATGCAATTTGATTAATGTATTTTTCTACTTCCTCGGCGGTCATTCCGATACCATGATCGGTTATGCGAAGCTCTTTTTTGTCTTTATCCAATTCTACCTCAATAATTGGATTACCATATTCTATACCACTCGCCTCGCCAATATTTACCAGGTGCTTCATTTTTAACGTGGCGTCGGTAGCATTGGAAATTAGCTCCCGAAGAAAGATTTCGTGGTCACTGTATAAAAATTTCTTGATCAGGGGGAAAATATTGTCCACCGAAACATTGATACTTCCTTTATTCATATTTTTTAATTTAAATGATTTATACTAAATATTCCAATGGTACGAATATTGTGTAACCTTGGAATATGCCATAAATTGAAGGCTTCAAGATTCTCTATTCAAATAAAATACCATCTTAATATTGCTGACACGATGTCACATGCTAAGGATGCTATTTTTTCAAGGTTTTAACACAAGATTCTGTTTAGACTTGAATTAAAAACCTTAAACATCGTGTATCTTTACAGCTAATTTATAAACCATTAAAATACTGAATATGAACACTGAAAATAATGGATCACAGAATGCTACCGCTCAAACAGTGAGTCGGGAAAGTATTATTTCCTTATATATGGAGCAGGTGTTGAACCACGAAAAAAATCCCACTAGTGTATATAAGTTTTGCAAGGAACACAATCTGGAAGAAGCCGAGTTTTATTCATTTTTTGGTTCCTTTGAAGGAATACAGCTTGAGATTTGGAATTCCTTTTATCGTCAAACAATTCAACTAATAAATAAAGATGCCTCCTATGAAGCTTTTTCCAATAAGGAAAAGATGCTCACTTTTTTCTATACATTTTTTGAGGTTTTAACCTTGAACCGAAGTTATGTGCTATTTGCCCTTAATGAGAACAAGGATATGTTGCGAAATTTGAGACAACTGAAAGGGTTAAGGATTCATGTCAAGGAATTTGCAGCCGGATTGATTGAAGAAAAGAATGAGGAAAAGAATTTAAAAATTTTAAAAAAGCCGGTTTCCATTTTTTCGGAAGGCGCGTGGATCCAAACTTTATTTCTTTTAAAATATTGGATGGAGGATAACTCGCAGGCTTTTGAAAATACGGATATCGCCATTGAAAAATCAGTTAGGGCAATTTTTGACCTCTTTGACACAAGCCCTTTGGAGAGTGTTCTGGATTTGGGTAAATTTTTATGGAAAGAAAAGAAAGTATAATGAAGACATTGGAAAGTATTCCCACGAATAAAATCCACAGAGCCTCCAAATTAATGACCACGGGGGTAAAAGTGGGTGGAAACTATATTAAATATTACAGTAAGAAACTTGTAAACCCCGAACATACCAAAGATGAATTGAATGAAAGCAATGCTTCGGATATCTATGATAGTTTAAAAAATTTGAAGGGCAGTGCGCTCAAGGTGGCGCAAATGTTGAGCATGGAAAAAAATATTATGCCCAATGCCTATGTCGAGAAATTTTCTCTTGCCCAATTTCAAGTACCTCCGTTATCCGGACCTTTGGTAAGAAAGACGTTTAAAAAATATTTTGATAAAGCCCCTGAGGATATATTTGATTCATTTGATCTTGAATCCCGGGCGGCAGCCAGTATTGGACAGGTCCACAAAGCTAAAAAGGATGGAAAGGAATTGGCGGTAAAAATCCAATACCCCGGAATCGCTGACAGCATAAGCAGTGATTTGGCCTTGGTAAAACCCGTAGCCATTAAAATGTTTAATTTAAAAGGGAAAGACAGCGAGAAATATTTTAAAGAGATTGAGGGAAAATTAATGGAGGAAACCGATTATCTTTTAGAAGTAGAGCAAAGCAAAGAAATCAGTCTTGCTTGTGCCAAAATTCCAAATTTGCGTTTTCCGACATATTATTCAAATCTTTCCAATGAACGAATAATTACTATGGATTGGATGGAAGGGCAACATTTGTCCGAGTTTGCAAAATCAAACACCGATAGGAATAAAGCCACAAAAGTGGGCCAGACCTTGTGGGATTTTTATATGTTCCAAATGCACAAGCTCAAAAAAGTACATGCCGATCCACACCCTGGAAATTTTTTGGTTGATAATGATGCAAATTTGATTGCAATCGATTTTGGATGTATGAAAGCGGTGCCCGAGGATTTTTATATTCCTTATTTTGAATTGTCGCGCCCGGAGAATATTAATAATCCTGGGATTTTTAACCAAAAAATGTTCGAGTTGGAGATTTTAAGACAGGATGATTCACCCGAAGAACAAAAGTTTTTTTCTGAATTGTTTTTTGAAATGCTCAGTTTGTTCACTCAGCCGTTTCATAAGGAAACCTTCGATTTTTCTGACCGGGAATTTTTTGACAAAATTGCGTCGTTCAGTGAGAAGTTTTCAAAGGATTCCGAAATCCGTAAAATGAACGGTAATAGGGGGTCTAAACATTTTCTGTACATAAATCGCACTTTTTTTGGCCTCTACAATTTGATGAACGATTTAGGCGCAAAAGTGGAAATCGACAATTACAAAAAGTACGTATAGACTTTAACAAAACTTTGGATTGTCGCTAACATTTCCAATGAAGAATGAAAACTATATTTGTAGGGAATAATTGGATAGTCAATTGCTATGAAAAAGTAATGTATTCTATTATTTAATTGGTTAGGTTGTTTAAGAGGGCGCATTTTTTTAAATGCGCCCTTTTTTTATGCCTACTTTTTTATCCCTGGAGAGGTATTTCTTTTTGAATCTTGGAGATATTTTTCCAACCATTGATCTTGTTCCCAAAGCATATGGAGAATGCTTTCTTTGGCTGCATATCCGTGGCTTTCCAATGGAAGCAACACTAATCGGGCAGGTGCGCCCAATCCTTTAAGGGCGTTAAAATATCTTTCACTTTGCATGGGATAGGTACCGGAGTTGTTATCTGCTTCTCCGTGGATGAGGAGTAAAGGAGTTTTCATTTTATCGGCATGCATAAACGGAGACATCTTATTATAAGTTTCTGCCGAGTCCCAATAGCTCCTTTCTTCGCTCTGAAAGCCAAATGGAGTCAATGTTCTGTTATAAGCTCCACTTCTCGCTATGCCGGCAGAAAAAAGATCGGAATGGCTCAATAAATTTGCCACCATAAATGCACCGTAGGAATGTCCTCCCACCGCAACCCGTTCGCGATCGATATAACCCATTTTATCCACGGCATCGATGGCTGCCTTTGCATTGCCCACCAATTGCTTTATAAAAGTATCATTGGGCTGGGCATCACCTTCGCCAACTATGGGAAAGGCAGCATCATCCAAAACAACATAACCTCTGGTAACCCAATAAATAGGAGAACCCCAATACGGATAAATAAATTTGTTTGCGTTTGACGTACTTTGGGATGCGCTATTCTTATCCTTATATTCCCGGGGATAGGCCCATAAAATCATTGGCTTTTTTTCCTTTTGGTTAATATTATAGCCCACGGGCAGATATAGAGTTCCCTGGAGCGGCAAGCCATCCTCGCGCATATAATGTATAACTTCTTTATGTACATCCTGTAAGCTCTTAAAGGGATTGGTGAAAAATGTAATGGGAACCAGAGAATTTTTCTTATTGATATTTCGGAAATAATAGTTGGGATATTCCTTTTGAGATTCAATTCGTACCAAAACCTTTCCTTTCTTAATATCGATTATGGAGGTAAGGCTTTCCAGTTTATCGGTGTATGAAGACTGATATAGTCTTTTTGCTTTTTGCGTGCTAAGATTAAATTCATCTATAAAGGGAAACTGTCCTTTTTCAGAAAATCCTTCTCCCAATAAATAGGCGTTTCCGTTATTTATTTCCAAGACCTTTTCACCATATTCGTTTCTGCCAGTCACAAAAGTTCCAGGGTCGCTATATTTATCCTGATAATTACGGTCGAAAACTATTTTTGGTTCTTTTACACTGTTGGAAGGATCGAAAAGGTAAAACTTCACGTTTCGGTCGTTCCACCAAGTATCTTTTGCGATTGCAATATTATCGGTGCCCCAGGTTATATCGGAGAAACGGTTTTTTGTTTTCAACAGCAGCTTGGGTTCCCCACTAAAAGGGGCTGGCATTTCATAAACCGCATCTCGGAATGCAACCTCAATTTCGGGGTCGCCATTGTCAAGAGCTTCAGTCCAATAAAGAGTTGCCGGTTGGTCAGAACGCCAATCCATATCTCGTTTTCCCATACGGGTCGCCATAAATCCCTTAGGTTGTACCTCATTTAACGGGACATCATTTACCTGCTTCACAAAGATTCCGTTTTTATCAAAAATTTGCGTGTCAAACGGAAATCTGTAATAAGGAACTATATAAGAAAAAGGCTTTTTATAGGTATCGACCATAACATATTCCCCATTGGGAGAAATACTCATCCCGCCATACATTGCGGATGGCAGAAAATCCATTACTTCCCCGTTTAAAGAAATCTTTTTTATTTCGGAGATTGCCAGTTGCTCAAAATTGTGTTCGTCATTGGAGCTGGACAACAAATCCTGATAGGTTCGGTTTTGTGCTTTTTCTCCTTCACTGACCATTACCGTGGGGCCTTCCGGAATAGCTTGTGATGTGTTTATCAATTCTTTTCTATTATCTGGAATCGTTTTTAGAAGTAATGCTTGATTATCCTTGAACCAGTTGATGGCATAGCCCATATTGGCATTAACCTTAAGCGTACTAAGTTTTTTAGCCGATGCATTTTCGATATCCAGTATCCATAGTTGCACGGCATTCTCCTCCGTATTTAAAAAAGCCATCAATTTCTCATCCGGGGATATTTTGAAATTTGAAAGACGAGGATTAACGGGCAATCCGTTTACCTGATGTTCCAGTTTTTCGGAGGTTTTCTTTACTTTAAGGTTGTTATAATAAACAGTTCTACTGCCGATATTTGTTTTTGGATTGATGCGAAGTCCTCCCAAACGCAGCTCCTGCTCCGAAAGTTCGTCAATGGTTTTATATGCATTACGGTAAATTAACACAGCATTGTCACCGTTGCTATCGATTAACACTGCCGGCGCCAAGGGAGCATCAACCAGTTCCAAAATTGAAGACGGAGGTTTTTGATATTCTAGATTTTCTTGTGCTAATAGCAGACCGGGGAAAATGAGAAAAAGAAAAATGCGGAAAAGAGGTTTCATAATAAAATGTTTTTACGGCTAAAGATATCAATTTGCGCCGTATCGGGACCTCTGCATGAATTTTTATGGGAATAAGGATCAGTAGTGTCCTAAATAATTAAGCCCTTACTCTAAAGTCTTCGAGAGCTTTTAAAGTTCATAATATTTGATATTTTCAAGGTAAAACTTTGGTTATCTCCGTTTGATACAAAGTGATGAAACACCCATAAGATCGTGAAGTAAAAAGTATTTTGGACAAACGTGTAGGATGCTATTGAATAAGGATTTTAAAATCTTTTTGGTAATTGAGTTCAGAAGTGCTTGAAAATTTCGTGAGGAAGACGGTTATTAATTTTCAATTATAATTTCTTTTGAATTGGTATATACTTACCTTTCCCATTGATTTTAAAACTTTTGGAAATGTACAGTTCAAAAATTACTGGCTTGGGATATTATGTACCTGAAAATGTGGTCACTAATGACGACTTGGCCAAGTTAATGGATACAAATGATGCTTGGATCCAAGAAAGAACAGGAATAAAGGAAAGACGACATATAAAAAAAGGTGATGGAAATTCCACATCTGTAATGGCTGCCAAAGCGGCAAGGATTGCATTGGATAGATCGCAACTTTTGGCTGAGGATATTGATATGATTGTATTTGCAACCTTGAGCCCAGATATGTATTTCCCCGGGGGTGGAGTGGAGATACAGGAAATGTTGGGAATGCGAACTATACCAGCTATGGATATCCGAAACCAATGTTCCGGGTTTATCTATGCGCTTTCTGTTGCCGATCAATTTATAAAAACCGGGATGTACAAGAATGTTTTGGTACTTGGGAGTGAGAACCACAGTGGAGGTCTGGATTTTTCCGATCGTGGAAGAAGCGTTTCCGTAATCTTTGGCGATGGGGCAGGTGCTGCCGTCGTTTCTAGGAACGACTCGAAAAAAGGAGGAATCCTGTCCACACATTTGCACAGTGAGGGGAAACACAAAAATGAACTTTCACTTCAGGGGCCAAGTACCGGATATTGGGTACCTGAAATAATTGCAGACAATCCCCAGGAAAATATTCCTTATTATCCCTATATGAACGGCCAGTTTGTTTTCAAACATGCCATAGCCCGGTTTGTGGAAGTAATTGAAGAAGGACTGCAGGCAAACAACTTGAAGGTAGAGGATATTGATATGTTGATTCCACATCAGGCAAACCTTCGGATTTCTCAATTTATCCAACATAAAATGAAATTGGACGACAGCAAAGTTTTCAATAATATTCAAAAATTTGGTAATACTACGGCAGCCTCCATTCCTATCGCACTTACGGAAGCCTGGGAAGCTGGCAAAATCAAGGAAGGGGATTTAGTCGTACTCGCCGCATTTGGTAGTGGTTTTACTTGGGGAAGTGCCATTATAAAATGGTAAGACCAATAAAAAGAAAAAACCCCTCAGTCAAATAACCTGAGGGATTTCTCATACCTAAAATAGATATAATTTTTTAACGGCTAATTCAAACAATTATAATTTTAGTTTTAGGTTCTACATTAGACACGGAATATTAGCTGGAATTTCATTATAAAATGCTATTTAACAATAGAATAACATTCGCGTATAATCCGAAAATCAAAACATTTTTGGATTTTTCCATCCAATAATCACCTGTCTATGGATTGCTTATAGACGGAGGGAAGCTCAAAACATTTCTCTTATTTTCGCTTTTAACTAACTTTTAATAAGAGTTGAATACAAGAATTGTAATTTCCCATAAAAAATGCATTATGAACAAGAAAACATTAGTGATAGGTGCAAGCACCAATCCCTCCCGATATTCCTTCAAGGCAATAAATAGGCTGGAAAGCTTTGGTCACGAAGTGGTTGCGATAGGCTTAAGGAAAGGAACAGTGGCTGGGGTGGATATCACCACTCAAAAAGAAGATTTCAAGGATATTAACACCGTTTCCCTGTACTTAAATCCGAAAAGGCAAGAGGAATATTATGATTATATAGTGTCTCTGGCTCCAGAACGGGTAATTTTTAATCCCGGTACTGAAAATCCAACATTTTATAACATTCTCCGAAAAAATAATATTGAGGTTGACGAAGCGTGTACTTTAGTTCTTCTGGGAACGAATCAATATTAATCCCAAAAAGGTAAGGGCACCATTTAGGATCAAAATAAAAAATCCGAAATCAAATTTCAGGAATTCCGAGCTAAGTATACTTATTAAATACCCCAGAAATGGGGTAACAATAGCAACTATTGGAACAAATCTATCCTTGACATCCCATTTGGTAAAAAGTCCATAGGCGTACAATCCCAAGAGGGGGCCGTAGGTATATCCGGCAAATACAAAAAGTCTCTCAATAACAGATTCGTTTGCGATTACGTATTTGAAAATGATTATTACAGAAATGAGGAGTAAGGAAACTAGGATATGAATTCTTTTTCGCATTTTCACCTGTTTCTTTTCGTCATATTTTTTCTCTATTTCCAGGATATCAATACTAAAAGAGGTGGTTAAAGCCGTCAATGCGCTGTCCGCGCTACTATAAGCGGCGGCAATTAGGCCAAGGATAAATAAAACGGCCACCCCGATTCCAAATTCGGTTTGGGAGAGTATGGGAAACAATTGGTCCTTATGGGCATCAATCCCGTTCTGTTCTGCATATACGGTTAATAAAAGTCCTAAAACCAAGAAAACAAAATTCACAATAGTAAGCACTATGGTAAACCAAAACATATTCTTTTGGGCATCCTTTAGGTTTCTACAAGTCAGGTTTTTCTGCATCATATCCTGATCCAGCCCCGTCATTACAATTGCGATAAACGCACCGCTGATAAACTGCTTCACAAAAAAGTCACTCGATTTCCAGTCATCAAAAAAGAAAACCTGGCTTAAATCGCTATCTCCTACAAATTGAATTAAACTGCTGCCGGATAGTCCCAAATCCGTAGCAACGTAATATACCGCAACGCCTACAGAAACAAGCATAAACAGCGTTTGCAGTGTGTCTGTCCATACAATTGTTTTAATCCCACTTTTGAATGTATAAAGCCATATCAACAAAATAGTGATAGTAACGGTAATATAAAAGGGAATATTCATTGCGTCAAAGATGAGCGTCTGGAGCACAATGGCCACCAAGTAAAGTCTAAAACTCGCACCAATAACACGGGATAAGAGGAAAAATGACGCACCTGTTTTATAGGAATATTTTCCAAATCTGCCTTCCAAATAGGTATAGATAGAGGTAAGATTTAATCGGTAATATAAAGGAAGCAAAACCGTTCCGATAACAGCATAGCCTACAATATAACCCAGCACTACTTGAAAATAGCTGAATTTGGAAGCTTCCACCCATCCCGGTACGGAAATAAAGGTTACACCGCTTAAGGAGGCGCCAATCATCCCAAAAGCTACTAAGTACCAAGGCGATTGTTTTCCCGCTTTAAAAAAATCAGCGTTGCTTCCACCGCGGTTGGTGAGAAAGGAGATTAAAATTAAAATTCCGAAATAACCTAAAATCAAGAATAGAATATGGGATGGCTGCATAGCTTTTTGTCGGGAGGGAATTTAATTTTTAGAATGGAGGTAAAAATACAAAGTTTGAATATGCCACAAGGGAATTTTTAATACTTTTGGAAGTTGGTATTAACTGTATTATAACTTATTAACAATGAATACATTACGATTTAGATTTCTTTTGGTATTAGGTATTCTCTTCGTTTCCCTTCAAGGAAAAGCTCAAGAGTATCGAGAAATGATTGATGCAGGAACTTATAGCGTGCAAGAAATCATAGATAGCGCAGAGGCTTATTTTTCCACAAGAAGCAAGGGCCGAGGTACGGGATACAATCCATACAAGCGCTGGGAATACAATGCCTTGCGACTTATGAATGAAAATGGCTATCTTCCAAATATTGAGGAACGGATAGCAAATTTACAACAATGGAATGCCCAAATGAATGAGACTGCAGCCAGTAGAGCAGTGCTTCCCGACAGCTGGGAGGATTTAGGCCCTGCATCTTGGAACGCAACTTCTGGATGGAATCCGGGTGTAGGAAGAATTACCGGTTTGGCATTTGAACAGGATAACAGTGATCATATGATTATTGGCGCAAATACCGGTGGTGTCTGGAAAACCGAAGACGGTGCTCAAACTTGGACGCATTTAACCGATTATTTTTCGCATTTGGCGGTGTACTCTGTTGCTATCCATCCTAACAGTCCCAACACGTATTTTTTCGGTTCTGAAAACGGACGCATTTTTAAATCGGTAGATTCCGGTGCTACTTGGGAACTTTTGGGAATTGCTGGGGCAAGCCTGGTAAATAAAATATTAATACATCCAACAAATGCCGATATCATCTTCGCCACTTCAGAGAATTCCGGTATTTATCGTTCGACGGATGGAGGGGTTGCTTGGACCAAAGTGAACAATGATACTAAAGGCTATGATGTTGAATTTAAGCCGGGCGATCTTAATACAGTTTATGTTTCTGGGTCAGGTTTTCATAAATCTACCGATGGCGGTGCTACCTTCACCACCATTCCAGGTTTTAATAATGGTCCAAAAATGATAGGGGTTTCTCCTGCGGATCCAAATCTTGTATATGTTTTGGAGGCCCAAGGAGGAATATTTGGAGGTCTGTACACCTCAGAAAATGGGGGAGGCAGTTTCACGAAGTTAAATCACGGAAATCTCAATTTTTTTGGATACAGTACAGTTGGGGACGATTTTAATGGCCAAGCGCCGAGAGATATGGCAATTGCAGTAAATCCTACCAATGCAGATGAGGTTCATATTGCTGGTATCCTTACCTGGCGCTCAATGAATAGAGGTGTGAATTTTAGCATAACTGCGGATTGGGTTCCGGCCAATGCCGCTGCAGAAAATATTGGCTACTGTCATGCAGATGTGGATGATCTTATGTTTAACGGTACCTCGCTATATGCCGTTACCGACGGGGGAATATTTAAGGCTGACGATACGGCGAATATTACTGCAGATTACTACACGGATTTAACAACCGGGTTAAGCATTCGTCAATTTTATAAAATTGGTGTAGCCCAAACGGAAGAGACATTGGTAATCGGGGGAGCCCAAGATAACGGTACTTCTTTCTACAAAGAAGGAAGTGGCTGGAAAGATTGGTTGGGAGCCGATGGAATGGAAGCCTTTATCGATAAAAATAATAGTAACGCTTTTTACGGGACTTCCCAGTTTGGATCACTTTATCGATCCCTAAATGGAGGCAATTCATATTTCAACATCAATGCTCCCGGTGGAGGAAATGGCAACTGGGTCACTCCATTTGAACAGGATCCGATTTTACCCAACACTATTTATGCTGGATATAAGTCAGTCTATAAATCCGTTAACAGCGGCGGAAGTTGGACTGCCATTTCACAAAATTTTGGATATAACCTAAATAATTTGAAAATAGCTCCTTCCAACAATCAGGTAATGTATGCCTCGCGGGGCATCTATTTTTATAGAACCCAAGACGGGGGCAATACAAATTGGGTGCAAACGCCTCTTCCGGGTGGCGCCATCAATTACATTGCAATCCATCCTACAAATCCAAACAAAATTGCCGTGGCAACTGCATCAAATAATGCTGTATTAGTCTCGGAAGACGGGGGCGACAATTGGATCAGTTATAAAAAGAATCTTCCTAACTTCAGTGCCCTTTCCCTTGTTTGGGATAACAACGGTGAGGACGGTCTGTATTTAGGAATGGATTATGGAGTGTATTATATTGATAATACCTTTGCGGACTGGCAGCCTTATAGCAATATGCTTCCCAATGTTATTATTAACGAATTGGAAATAAATAAGACTACAGGAATGTTATATGCCGGAACTTATGGACGTGGACTTTGGGCTTCGCCTTTAGTGGCAAGCACAATAGGTGTTGCTGATAATTTGTTCCACACGTCGGTGGCCATGTATCCTAACCCCGCAACTTCTCAAGTAGAGATCACCGCTCCAGTTAATACCGAAGGCACCATTAAAGTATTTGATACTATGGGGAAATTGTTAATTTATGAACACGATGTAGTTCTTAAAAATTCCTATACGCTCAATATCTCTACCTTGCCAGCAGGAATCTACTTTGTCCGGTTGAATACCTTGGAAGGAGTTGCAACAAAGAAACTGATCAAAAAATAACCCATATCCTTAGAAGGAGGAATGCTTCGGAAAATGTATTTTTCTGAAGCATTTTTTTTAACTTGCAGGCTGGATTTATGCTATGGAATTTTCTTCAAAACTTCTTGAAAACGCTGTAAATGAAATGTCCCAACTCCCAGGAATTGGTAAGCGTACAGCACTTCGGTTGGTACTTCACTTATTAAAACAACCTGTTGATCAGTCCATAAAACTTTCCAATTCATTGGTCAAAATGAGGGAGGAAATTAATTTCTGTGCCAATTGCCATAATATAAGTGACAGCAAATTATGTGAGATTTGTGCCAACCCCAAGCGCGATAGCGAAATCGTTTGTGTGGTGGAGGACATCCGTGACGTTATGGCCATTGAGAACACAAGTCAATATAGAGGTCATTATCACGTTCTGGGCGGAAAAATTTCTCCAATGGACGGAATGGGGCCTGGAGATCTTAATATTGATTCTTTGGTTGAAAAAGTAAAAAAAGGGGAGATCCGTGAGATTATATTTGCCTTAAGCTCTACCATGGAAGGAGATACAACCAATTTTTATATTTACCGTCAATTAGAAGCCTTTAACGTGATCACCACTACCATTGCCCGGGGAATTTCAGTGGGTGACGAATTGGAATATGCCGATGAAATCACATTGGGACGGAGCATCCTTCACCGGGTTCCTTTTGAATCCTCTTTAAAAAGTTTTTAGTAGTTGAAACTCTCCGTTGTTATCCTTAATTATAATGTGCGCTATTTCCTAGAGCAATGCCTTCGGTCCGTAGAGAGGGCCATTAACGGCTTGGATGCCGAAATTATCGTTATCGACAATCACTCCAAGGATGAGAGTTGCAAAATGGTAAGGGAGCTTTTTCCTAAGGTAATACTTATTGAAAACAAGGAAAATGTTGGGTTTAGTAAAGCCAACAACCAAGCGGTTGCCGTTGCTAAGGGCGAATATATCTGTGTCTTGAACCCAGATACTGCAGTGGAAGAAGATATCTTTAAGCTTGCCCTTCAATATTCCGAAAAACAACCTAACATGGGAGCTTTAGGTGTTTATTTAATGGATGGAACAGGAAATTTCCTGCCAGAAAGTAAACGAAATCTTCCAACACCCAAAGTTTCCCTACTGAAACTGGCCGGTTTTTCCCAACAATATTATTCGGACATCCCGGAAAATTCAAGCGGGATCGTAGAAGTATTGGTAGGAGCTTTTATGTTTTTAAAGAGATCGATTTATGTCGAAGTTGGCGGTTTTGACGAGGATTATTTTATGTATGGAGAGGATATTGATCTTTCCTACAAAATTACTCAAGCGGGGTATAATAACCATTATCTGGGGTCTGCTACTGTTTTGCACTACAAAGGGGAGAGTACTCAAAAGGATAAGATATATTTTGATAGGTTTTACGGTGCAATGCAGATATTCTATCGCAAGCATTTCAATAAAAATGTATTCCTCGAAAATGCCGTGAATATAGCGGTTGCAGGGGCAAAGAAAGTGCGAAGGGTGACTTCGAATAGAAAACAAAGGCCGTTGGAAAAGGTAAGTCATCAATATTTTCTAACAACCAATTCTAAAATGGTTGAAAAACTGAATAAGGTAACCCAGGAAAACTTTGTAATGGTAACACGGGATTTCCTGGATCACACCAATTTAGAAAACTGTCTTTTGGTGATGGATGCCGAATATCTGGATTATACGGTGATATTCCACTATATGAAACGGTTTAAGGGTAATGGCAATCGCTTTAGAATAAAACCACCATTATGTCAATTTATCATTGGGAGCGATCAAAGTGACGAAAAGGGAGGTGCCGTTGTTTTTTAATAAAATTGAAACCTTTAACGAGTAAAATTTAACTAATTTTGCAAGGTTTTTTACAAAGGCACTATGTGCAAACCAAATTAGATATTGAAATAATATTATGGCAAAATTTGAATTGAAATTGCCCAAAATGGGCGAGAGTGTAGCCGAGGCGACCTTAACTAATTGGCTGAAAGAGGTGGGCGACACCATTGAAGCCGATGAGGCAGTACTGGAAATAGCTACCGATAAAGTGGACAGCGAAGTTCCAAGTGAGGTTACGGGAGTTCTTGTGGAAAAACTTTTTAACGTTGACGATGTGGTTCAAGTAGGCCAAACTATTGCCATCATTGAAACCGAAGCCACTGCCGATACTCCTGCTACTCCCCAAACCAGCGAGCAGCCAAAACAAAATGCCGTAACCGAAGTTGAAAAACAGTTTGAGGCTGCAAAGGAAACCGCCCATTCGGCTATAGAAAATAAAGGTGACCGATTTTATTCACCATTGGTAAAAAATATTGCTACCACCGAAGGGATTTCGCAATCCGAATTGGATGTTATTTCAGGAACTGGAAAAGATGGTCGAGTAACCAAGAATGATATTTTGGCTTATGTGGAAAATCGTGCTTCTGACAAATCTGCTGAAAAGCAGGTGCCACAAGATTCTACTAAAACCATTGCATCACAACCTGCCGCAGTTGCAAAGACCAAGACTCCCGTTTATGTTGAAAACGGGGACGAAATAATTGAAATGACCAGAATGGGCAAGCTAATAGCCTCCCACATGGTAGGAAGTGTTCAGTCCTCTGCCCACGTTCAATCCTTTGTGGAATGCGATGTTACGAAAGTCTGGAATTGGAGAAACAAGATGAAAGGTGCTTTTGCCAAGCGCGAAGGAGAGAATCTTACTTTCACTCCTATCTTTATGGAAGCGGTAGCAAAAGCTCTTAAAGACTTCCCCATGATGAACATTTCTGTGGATGGAGATAAAATAATAAAAAGAAAAAACATTAACCTTGGTATGGCTGCTGCTTTACCCGACGGGAATTTGATTGTTCCTGTTATTAAAAATGCCGATCGCTTAAATTTATTGGGAATGAGCAAGGCCGTTAACGATCTGGCGAATCGTGCGCGTGAAAATAAATTAAAACCAGACGATATTCAAGGTGGCACATACACCGTAACAAATGTTGGGACCTTTGGTAGTATTATGGGAACCCCCATTATCAATCAACCACAAGTTGGGATTTTGGCCTTGGGAGCAATCAGAAAGGTGCCAGCTGTAATCGAAACTGCGGATGGGGATTTTATCGGTATCCGGTATAAAATGTTCCTTTCACACAGTTATGACCACCGTGTTGTAAATGGAGCTTTGGGAGGCCAGTTTGTAAAAAGGGTTGCCGATTATTTGGAAGCCTGGGATGTAAATCAGGAAATTTAATACATATAAACAGTAATCAGGAAGGGGTTTGCATTGCAAGTCCCTTTTTTGTTTAATACTATTACTTTTTGGAAAACTTCCAATAAACTTAAATTAGTTAGAGGTAAATTATTTTGATATTGAACCGGAGTCTATTCAATTAAGTGTGTCAATTTATAATTTAATAAATTAGACATATGAAAAATACAGAAAGTAACTTAGATATGGAAGCTCTTATAAAACAAATGGGCGAAGAGCTTCGATCTGGCAAGCCC
>Ga0208014_1000122_pt1 | contig 45321 bp, 36 predicted proteins | sample 25_taG_FD_184099 | JGI IMG/M metagenome (GOLD analysis project Ga0208014, IMG submission 184099) | Marine viral communities from Cariaco Basin, Caribbean Sea - 25_WHOI_OMZ (SPAdes) (version 2) | ecosystem: Environmental > Aquatic > Marine > Oceanic | place: Caribbean Sea: Cariaco Basin...
GAGCAGCAAAAGGAGTTGGCGTGGCCCACGTCAGATTGTTCAGACATTACATCCATCTTCCGTATGTCATCCTCGGCCTGATTGATTTCTTACTACTGGCTCTGGCTTTCGGCCTGACGGTTTTTTTCCGTTACTTTGGCGATCTTGCCTTCTTTCTCGAAAACCTGACATTCCTGTGGCCATCGGCAATTGTGTTCGCAGCCATGAATCTGCTGGTGATGGTCGCGCTTGGCGTGCATCAGTCCCGCCTGGAGGAAGGCATGTCAGGCATGATGCTTCGCACCATCATGGCACTGATTGTCAGCATTCCCTTGTGCGGTTTTGCTTATCTGCTGGCGTCAGACTGGTTGTGGTATCTCGGCACCAGTGCAGTACTGACATCATCGTCGGTGTTTGGCTTTTTCTTAATGGGCATCGTGCGATCTCTATTTTTTGCCGCTGTTGGTAAGGAAACGTTCAAACGAAAGGTACTGGTGCTGGGGGCGGGTTACCGCGCCAGGCAGATTCACGAGGACCTCCGAACACCGTTCAACCGCAAAGGCTTTGTTCTGACAGGCTTTGTGCCCCTCGCAGATGAACCGGTAGAGGTCAGCGCAGACTACCTGTTGAACATTCCTACCACACTTCAGCAATATATTATTAAGTACCCGGTAGATGAAATAGTGGTCGCGGTGGACGATCGCCGGAAAGGCCTGCCAATGGAAGACCTGCTGGAATGCAAGATGGAAGGGGTAGAGATTGTCGATGGCGCCAGTTTTTACGAGCGGGAATCCAGAAAAGTGGCATTGGAAATGGTAACCCGAGGTTGGTTAGTTTTTTCCGATGGATTTAATGTGTCCTCCGTGTACGGGTTTGGCAAGCGTTCCCTGGACATATTGGCGGCCATAACCCTGTTGCTGCCCGGTCTACCGCTGATGCTGCTGACCGCGATTGCAATCAAAATTGAAGATGGCCTGAAGGCTCCTATTTTCTACAGCCAGGAGCGGGTGGGTCTTAATGGGAGCTTGTTCAAGGTACACAAATTTCGCTCAATGACCACGGATGCGGAAAAAAACGGCGCCGTATGGGCGAGCAAGAATGATACCCGAGTGACAAGGGTAGGAGAATTCATCCGGAAGGTGAGAATCGACGAATTGCCGCAAATCTTCAATGTACTGAACGGTACCATGGCTTTTGTGGGGCCGCGCCCAGAGCGGCCGGTGTTCGTAGAACAGTTGTCCGAAAAGATTCCCTTTTACAGCGAACGCCATCGTGTAAAGCCAGGTTTGACTGGCTGGGCCCAACTTTGTTTTGCTTATGCCGATAACGAAGAGGATACGCGGGAAAAACTCCGGTACGACCTATACTACATCAAGAATCAAAGCCTGTTACTGGACTTGTTGATTATAATTCAGACAGTAGAAGTGGTACTGTTCAAGAAAGGATCAAGGTAGTTCCGAAAGATTTAGCTCTCGGCACTGGTTTAACATCATGGACTTGTATTGAGGTAATACGATGACACTGCTTTCTCGAAAATTTCTGATTTTAGTTACGGGAATTGCCACGATGGCGATTGCTGGCTGCGCGTCAACGCCCGCTTCGTCCCCGGACAAAGTGCAACAGGCACTGAGTTCGGAGACCAGAGATACAAACACCCCTTATATATTGGGTGTGAGCGATGTTGTAACAGTGTCAGTCTGGCGGAACGAAGACCTCAGCATATCAGTGCCTGTCAGGCCGGATGGCATGATTTCTGTTCCTGTTATTGGTGATGTCAGAGCGGCAGGGAATTCACCGGAGACCCTTGCAGGGAACATTGAAGAAGAGCTATCCGGCTACATCCGCGAGCCCCAGGTCAGCATTATTGTTACATCCATGGGTAGCAACGAATTCAGGGACCGGGTTCGGGTTACCGGAGCTGTAGCGCAGCCCATCTCAATACCCTATCGAGACGGTATGACTGTTCTTGACATACTGTTGAGTGCAGGAGGCGCCAGCCAGTTTGCCGCACTGAATGACTCCATGCTTTATCGCCCGATGAGTGGCGAAGTCGTAGCGATTCCTGTGCGTCTGGACGATATCCTGACCAAAGGTGACGTGGAAACAAACTACAGAATGCGCCCGGGGGATATCCTTGCGGTTCCAGAACGTAGTTTCTAAGTTAATGTAGTTGAGCTTGATAGCTGATATCAGCATTGCAGAGTGTGACAGCCAGGAAGGCAGGTACGTTATATGGCACTACCGTTAGCTCAAATCCCCTCAGAGGTCATTCGCGAAGTCCGATCGCGAAAAGGCCTGGCTTTCTTCATTTTCTTGATAGTGAGCTTCACTGTGCTCGGGGCAGGTTTTGTCTGGCCATACCAGTACGAATCGAAAGTTGTTATCTATGCCGATGACAGCAATATCATTCGCCCCCTGATGGAAGGCAGTGCAGTAACAACCAATATTGGGGAGCGGCTATCAACAGTGAGAGAAACGCTGTGGCAAAGGCGAGTATTGGCGGAAGCCGCAACAGATAAGGATATATTTGGTGAATCCGCCGGAAATCTCTCGGATGAAGAGCTCGAAGCAAGGATAACGTCGCTTCGGCAGAACATGGAGGTGGCACCGCGCGGTGAGAATTATTTCTCGATCAGTTACAGCTCAGGGTCGCCGGTCGAAGCGTTTCGTGTTGCCCAGAAGCTGGGGCAACTTTTTATCGCGGAAAATACAAGACAGAAACGCTCGGAAAGTCGAAATGCTTACGATTTCATTGATAATCAGGTGAAAAGCTATGAAAAGCAGATTGCCCAGGTTGAATCAAAGCTAAAAGAATTCCTTTCGAAAAACGTGGACGGCACAGAAGCCGAAGCGAACGCCCGAATGGCTAATTTACGCGGTCAAGTCGAGCTCGCGAGAATGGAGAAGTCTGAGCTGGAAGCCAGGGCCCAATCGATACAGGAACAGCTTGAATCGGTTAGCCAGACTCTGAGTCAGGGGGGCCGCACCCCTGATGCATTTGAACGACGGATCCAGTCGTTGCAAACACGATTGGACGATCTCCGCCTCAGATATCACGATAGTTACCCCGATATTATATCAATCAAAAAACAGCTCGCAGAACTTCGCAGTCAGCGAGATGCGGCAGAAGCCAATGGTGACAGGAGCACGGAAAGTTCATCTGTGGGAGGGGAGACCCTTGTAAACCCGCTCTATCAGGATCTTCGGGGTGAGTTGGTGACCACTCGTGCCGACATTCAGACGATTGAGACGCGAATTAGCGCACTCACCCGGTTAATCGCGGCGCAGGAAGAGCGGATGGAACGTATTCAGGCCAATAAAGCGGAATACTCGGAACTGACTCGCGACATGGAAGTTAACAAAGAAATCTACGACGACCTCCTTAAACGCAGGGAAATGGCGCGTTTGTCAATGCATCTTGACATGGAAGGCCAGGGGCTGAATTACGAAATCAGTGAATCAGCACAGTATTCCAGCACGCCATCTGGTCCGCAGTTCCGCCTGTTCGCAGCAGCAGGACTGCTGCTGGGAATTATTGCACCTTTTGGTGCAGCGATTGGCTATGTTCAGCTCGATCCAAGGATCCGTGCCCGGGAACAACTTGAGGAAAGCATTGGATTGCCCGTACTCGGTGAATTGCCGAGAGTTCGTACGCCTTTTGAAAAGCGGCGTGAACGAAAGGTTACGGTATTTATCGTTTTTGCTGCGGTACTGGTATCGATTACCTATGTAGCCGTCGCTGTATCGGAATTACTGGGAGTTATCTGATGGCCGGGTCCACTGAAAATAAGGATGAAGTCCCTGATAAAGTTGCAAAAGAGAATCGATCGGAAACAGAAGAATCCGGGGCCAACAGAGAACAGCGCTGGATAAGTGGCAAGAATAAGCCGGAAAACCGAAACGTCGGTGTCTCCGAGTGGGAAGACTCTAAACTGCTGGTGCCGAGCTCGCTCGAGCTTGGCACCGGAGCGGTCGAAAAGTATGTCATTAGCAAGCAGATCGTTCGAATGCAGGAGCCACGCCACCTTACTTCGGACGACCTGGATGAACGCCGTATCATTCATCAGGATTCCAGTAACCGCGATCTGGTCAATCGATTCCGCGACATTCGAACCAAGCTGCTTGAGATGTCGGGTGGTAACAATTTTACCCTCGTTGTCAGTGGCATGGGTGATGGAGCGGGTTCGTCATTTATGGCGTTGAATCTCGCTGCGGCATTTGCGCTCGATCGCTCAAAAACCGCTCTCGTGATTGACTGCAATCTCCGGGATCCGACCCTGCACTCAATACTTGATATCATCCCGGAAACAGGTCTCACCGATTTCCTTGAAGACCCGGATTATGACATTGGCAGAATTCTTTACCCAACAGGAATTCCTCGCCTGCGGTTAATACCCGCGGGCAGCCGAAGGGAGTTGGCGGACGAGTTCTTCACATCATTCCGGATGAAACAGTTTCTCAAGGCGGTTCGCCAGCGTTATCCGGACCGTTTCATTGTCTTGGATACACCGCCAATCACCGACTCACCAGACGCACGCATTCTGGCAGAACTTTGCGACTACTCAATGCTTGTGGTGCCTCACGGCAGGACAACAGCAAGTGCTGTTGAGCGCGCTGCTGTGGCGCTCAACGCTGACAAATTTGTCGGGGCTGTGATAAATGGATGATTCAATACTAAAACGCTGGTCGGGCTTAACTCTGGGGATCCTCGGTCCAGCCTTTCTGGCCATACCAATAGCCCAGGCCGAACCGGTGACAATTACCGGGATTCTGGATAATCGATTCAGCGATAATGCGCTCCGTGAGCCCACCAATGAGCAATCCGATCTTGAAACCCGGCTGGGAGTTTCATTTCGGCACGTTACGGATCCGGGAAGGTGCAATTCCAGTCTTGATGGGCGGGTCGGGTACAGTCATTGGCTTGATAGTAGCTTCGACTCCCGGCTCTATGCTGATGCCGGGTTTCAGGGAAACTGCGAACTGACCCATGGCCTCGATTGGGCTCTCTCGGACCGGCTGAGTGATGTACGCCAGGATTCGCGGCGCCCGGATGTGCCTGATAACACCACACGCAAAAATGTGTTCTCCACCGGCCCCCGGTACACCCTGTTTTTAACACAGCGGGATCAGCTGCAGTTTTCACTGCAATATCAGAACACTGAATTCGAGGAGCCCGAACAGAATGACAGCGACAGGGTCATCGGCTCGGCTGCCTGGAATCACCTGTTCAGTTCCACCTTGAGCGCGGGTGTCAGCGCATCTTCAAATCAGGCGGAGCTGGACACTGGCGTAGAGATTGATCGGAATACCGCGAGTATTACATTTGCGAATAGCTGGCCGACTACCGATCTTTCAGGCAGCCTCGGTGTCAGTGAAATTGAAACAACATCTGGCTCTGGTTCTCAGACGAGTGATGGGTTGGTCGGCGATCTATCGATAAACCGTCAGATTAACCCGTCGGCGGATTTCTTCTTTACCGTAAGCCGGGAGCTGACGGACCAGACTTCCGATTTCGATTTTCAGTTCGGAGATTTCGAATTCAATCTGACCGAGACAGAGGCGGTCGAGGTTACGGCACTCAGCACAGGCATCGCAAAACTGTTCAGTGATGGTAGCACGGTGCGCGCAAGTATCAGCGCAAGCCGCACTCGATACCTGACATCCGAGATTAACGAGGACAGGATCGGTTTAAATGTTCTCGGAAATCGGCCGCTTAATAGCAGGGTTAGCATGACATCCAGTCTCCGCCTGGACCATTTGAATTACGAGGAAGATGAGTCAGAGGATTCGATAATCACTTTTGATGTGGGTGTCCTTTACACACTGAGCCGTGACCTTAGCCTGAATGCGCGACTGGGGCATGAACGCCGGTCCAGTGACGTCCCGTCTCGGGAGTACCAGGAAAACTGGATCCTTGTAGGGCTAAGTTACCGGTTTCTCTGATACTTCCTGGTAAGCAAACGTATTTGTCTGGATGAAATCGAATTCATGGAACCGATAAAGAATGCACTCACTGTGGACGTGGAGGATTACTTCCAGGTGGCGGCGCTCAAGGAAGCCGTCGATTGGTCTGATTGGCCGAACATGGAGTACCGTGTTGAGCGCAATACAGACAGGCTACTGGAATTGTTCGATCATCAGAACGTCAAGGCAACCTTTTTTGTACTTGGCTGGGTAGCTGAACGCTCTCCGGACCTGGTGAGGCGAATTCAGGCTCAGGGCCATGAAATAGCCAGCCATGGCTATAGCCACGAGCTTGTTTATACTCAGAGTCCGGAAACCTTCCGGCACGAAACCCGGAAATCCAAACAAATCCTTGAAGATATAACCGGGAGCCCCATTACCGGCTATCGTGCAGCCAGCTATTCGATTACCGCCCAATCCCGGTGGGCCCTCGATGTCCTCTGCGAGGAGGGTTTTACCTGGGATTCGTCAATATTTCCGGTACATCATGACCGCTATGGAATGCCAGGTACTCCCCACGAGCCTTACATTCTTGAATCACCAAGTGGTGCTACGCTAAAAGAATTCCCATTATCAACATGCCCTGTTGGCAGTTATCGCATGCCAATTGCAGGCGGTGGTTACTTCAGGTTATACCCTTACGCGCTCAGCCGTTGGGGACTTGGTAAAATCAACAGGGCAGGGCAGCCGTTCATATTTTATCTTCATCCATGGGAAATAGACCCAGGTCAGCCAAGGCTCAAGGTCAAAGCATTTTCCAGGTTCCGGCACTACAACAACCTTTCTGTGTGCTACGACCGCCTGCGTCGCCTGCTAGGAGATTTTCAGTTTGGTTCAGTGTCCGATGTGATGGACGCAATTGAGTTCAATGCATCACCGGTCAAGGTCTAGACTTACCTTATGGAAGAGCTTTCCCGGTCAAAGCCACCGTCAGCCAAGCAGCAGTTGGAAGAGCTGAGAGCGCTCAAGGGCAGTCTGAGCCGACAGATCGGTCAGGCTAAAAAAGTCGGGGAAGATCCAGATATCCTGATTCGTCGCCTGAAAGCGATTTCGGATGAAGTCAAAGCCTTGCAAAAGGCCGAGAAGAGAAAATTAAACAAGACTGAAGCCCCCAGCGAATCGCCCGAAGAATCCGCACTCACCGGTCGTGCAAGTCCCGTTCAGCACCTCTCGAGCAAATCGGTCCACCAGGTGGTGACGGTTGTTCGGGGGGAGGAAGCTGAAACCGCCTGGGATCAGTTTGTAGAAAGTCATCCTGCAGCCACCCCATACCATTTTATAAAGATCCGCAGTTTTATTGAGCAGACTTATGGGCATACCACCCATTACTGTTACGCACTATCAATGGATGGTGAAATGCTGGGTGTTCTGCCACTCGTTCAACTCAGCAGCAAACTGTTTGGGAATTTTATAGTCTCCGTGCCCTATTTTAACGACGGGGGGCTGCTCGCCAACAGTCAAGAAGCGGCTACCAAGCTGGTTGCCGCGGCCAATGAATGGCGGCAGAGTGTCGGCGCCAGCCATGTCGAGTTGCGTCATCTTCAGAACAGTGGGCTCGAACTGCAACAGCGGCAGGATAAGGTCACCTTCCTGCTGCCGTTGCCAGCAGAGCCGGAGGCGCTTTGGCAGAGCTTCCGTCCCAAGCTTCGTGCCCAGATACGCCGGGCTGAACGGGAGGAGCCGGAGTTTATGACTGGCGGTCCAGAGTTGCTAGATCGCTTCTATAACGTGTTCGCCAGTAACATGAGAGACCTCGGCACCCCCGTTTACGGCAAGGACTTTTTCCTGAACCTGCTCGAACATCTGGGCGAATCAGCCCGGCTGGTGGTAGTGAAATTGAATGGCCAACCTGCAGGCTGTGCGTTTCTGATTGGCCATGCAGAGCAAATGGAGATTCCCTGGGCGTCCACGTTGCGGGAGCTCAATACCACTGGCATCAACATGTTCATGTATTGGAAGGTGCTGGAATACGCGATAGCCAACGGCTACCGGGTGTTTGACTTCGGGCGCTGCAGTAAAGAAGCAGGCACCTACAAGTTCAAGCAGCAGTGGGGTGCCCGGCCCATCCCGATGCATTGGGATTATTGCCTGCCTACCGGGGAAAGCCTGCCGGAACTGAACCCGAATAATCCCAAATTCAAGCTGTTGATTGCCATATGGCAGCGCTTGCCGGTCTGGCTTACGCGGCTAATCGGCCCACACATTGTGAAGAGCCTTCCTTGATATGAGCCTCTTTCAAACCGACGCATGGCAAAGCGCCTGGTGGGAAACATGGGGAGTGGAAAATGGGCTGGAACTGATCAGAGACTGGGGGGACGGCAGAACTGGCATCTACACGTCAACATACCGCATAAAAGGTCTTCTTCCGGTACGCTCTGTTGAGTTCGTGGGCAGTAGCTACCGAAAAATAAGGTCCACCAGAACGGAATACAACACTTTCACATCCGCCAGTGATACCCCGGCGGCCGCCATTGACCAGTTAAAAAGTTTGATGAGCAGGCGCCCATGGACAGAAGCCATTTTCAATGATCTGCGTGCTGACTCAGACGAGGTGGCTGAGCTTCTCGCTTTAGCTCGAAACAAACGATGGCTGGTCAGAGTGGCAGCTGCGGATACCGCGTGGCAAGTTCGTACCGATCGTTCTTTTAATGATTATCTAAAAGCCCTGGGACGAAATACACGGCTTCGCCTCTATAACCGCCGTGCGGTGCTGGAATCCCTGGGCAAAATTACCCAAGAGAACCTGTATGAGGTGTGCCAGGCCCCCAGTGAATTTTTTGGCCACCTGAATGATTTTCACCAGCGCCGCTGGGGAAAACCGGTCTACGGCGCAAATGCACTGGCATTCAATACCGCCTTTCTGGAAAGAGTGGTCAGCGAAGGAGGCGACCCCCAACTTCTGGCATTGCGATGTGGTGATCAACTGATATCCGTGCTCTACAACGTTAAGTATCGAGGGTGTGTCTACAATCTCCAGAGCGGTTTTGAAGAAAACTTCCACCCCAAGCTCGCCATCGGCACCGTGCATCTCGGTTACGCCATTGAGAGGGCTTTTCAGGAGGAGGGTGTGCACAGCTTCGATATGCTGGCCGGCTCGGGCAAAAAGGAGAATTATAAACAACGCCTCGCAACCGAGAGCCAGCCGCTGATTTCACTGATGTTAGTAAAGCACCCTGTTTTGAAACAGCTGTATCGCCTGAAAGACAGGCGTTGAAAAGCTCCGGGTTATCGGCGTGACATCCGCTCCTTGGCATACTCAAGCCAGCTGCAATACTGCTTGAAATGAGCCATATTATCCGGGAAGCTGAACCGCTTCAGAGCAAAAAGGTTGTTTTTTGATCTCTTAAGGTGAACATAGCCAGGATCGGCTGAAAGGGCACCGATTAACCCGGCCTCTTTAACAATATCCTGCTCTCTGTCTCCAAAATCAATTCCTTCCCGACCGCTCGGATAACAGAAAACCGGAACCGGGTTTGCGATATTGGCTTGCAGTGCTCGCCAGCTACCGAGAATTTCATTTTTTGCCTGCTCATCGCAGATCTGGGCAAGAATGGGATGGCGCTGGGAGTGGGGGCCAAACTCAATGTAGCGTGACTCAAGACAACGTGCCTGCTCCCAGGATATCGGTTGATACTCGTCAGGGGCTTCAACAGGAAGATTAACGTCAAGGCGCTCTGCAAAGTCTTCCACGGCCGATTCGGCAGCCTGGTTCGGGAGACGTTTGTAAAAATATCTCAGGGTTCTTATCAGATTGCGCTTGTCGTCCGTGCTTGCGAAGGCCACTTCCGAGGGGCCCTCGCCGAGATCGATTTCAAGACTTTGCCGGGAAGTATGTTTGATTAAGTACTCAAGCTTATAGTCCCACGACCAATAATGCTGGTCCTGCATATCCGTGGCCAGAAACACCGTGACAGGCGCCCGAAAGTGTTCGAACAATGGCAGCGCCGTATTGGCCTGGTCGTAGAAGCCGTCATCCAGGGTAAACGCGACGGCCCTGGGTGGTAGTGCTTCACCGCTGATAACGGCTTCCACAACCTCCCGGACAGACACCACGGTATAGCCATTATTTTTCAGATAGGTAAGTGCTGCTTCAAGGTGGGCGTGAGAGTGCCCCTGAATTCCCCTTGTCTCGTCCGCGAACCGGTGCAACAGAAAAACCGGCACGACACGTCTTCGCAGGGGTTGCATCAGTTTGCAAACCGGCTCGCTCGTCAAAAGGCTAATCGCAGCTTCGGCTAACATCACCCTGGGGACACTCCACTCAACATTGTTTCACCAGTGCCCTTATGTACTGTTTGAATTCGAGCCAGGCCGGCATCAGGTCGTCCAGGCGGTTAACTTCGTGCTTTTGATGACGAAACCTGATGGAAAAAAAACTGATCAGTCTCATCATCTTTTTAATCCATGGCTGTCGCCTCTTAAGATACAGGTAAAGACTGTCGAGATCGCCCAATAGCCACCGCAGCCGCTGATCAGTGCGATAATTTTCCGTGCTGGAAACGGACAGCCCAAGTTGTGCCTTGGCCAACATCAACGGAAAATCTACGCCAGAGTCGACGGCCAACTGCAAAGACCCCCAAAATCGTGTGTTGACCTCCATAAGATAGGCCTTACCTTCGGGGGTAATCCTGAATTCGACCATTGCCACGCCATGCCAGTTGACGGCCCCCAGTAGCTTCTGTGCCGTTGCCTTGAGCTCCGGATCTGCCGGTACGCTCCGGCACAGAACGCTGACGCCTCCCTCGGGCGGCTTTTCCCGGAGACGCTCGTGGGCAAAAAACTGCAGCGGATGGCCGTTGTTGTATAGACAAAAAATTCCGCCGCCGTGGCCGGGAATAAACGATTGCAGCATGAAAGGTGTCGTCTGGAGGTAAGGTGACCGTTCCAGAGCCGCCTGCAGCCCGGCAGCATCCTGAATAACTTTCACATGGGTGTGAACCCACTTCTCCCCAGTATAAATACGCGACAACGCAGGCTTGAGTACAAAAGGGTAGCGAAGTGAAACCCCCTCCAGCTCAGCCGCATTTTTGAACATCCGGCTTTCCGGCACCGCGATACCCAGGTTTTTGGCAAGCTCCACAAGAGCAATCTTGTCAGACAGAGCCATGACCGTTGTATAGGGTGCAAACGGGAGTTCGAGCTCTGGTAACTCTTCCTGGTAAAACAGCAATAGCTGGCTCGTAACTTCGGTGGTTGGCATTACCAGATCGAAATGTTGGTGGGCGGTGAGGTCCTTGATCCAGGCAATAAACTCGCGAGGTCGTTGGCCCGGGTCAGGGTGCTGGAGGTAAGCCTGGCTATAGCGGGAAGCGCCCGCGAGAGCCTGTGCCGAGGCGTCCGCCGTAGTGATTCGGAATTGGCCGGACCGGCCCAGGGAGCGGGTAACCGCAAGAGCACTACGCTGGTTGGCATCCAGAACCAGCACGCTGGGCAGATCAGAATCCATTCACAACCTCTTGGAATTACCAATAATCGAGCCTTACGAATCCGTGTAGAAACAGCAGTGGCCCCACCTAGTTACGTAGGTTAACATAGAACGAATACAGAGAGCGGATCAATGGAATGGCCAATCGTGGAATGACTCCCACTGTACTTCATGTAATCGACACGACTGGCCCAGGAGGGGCAGAAACGGTTTTTCTGGCACTCGCCGAGGGCTGCATAAAACAGGGCTACCGGAGTGTCGCCCTGATACGTGGGCCGGGCTGGGTGGAACAACAGCTCAAGCAACGCTCTATTCCTTACTATATCCGGGACTGTAAAGGCTCGCTGAATCTCAGGTTTCTTTGGGAGATGCTTTCCATCATCCGGAAGGAAAAAGTAACTCACATTCAGTCCCACCTGCTCGGCTCCAACGTCTACGCATCCATTGCGGGGCTTTTCACCCGGCTTCCCGTCACTGCCACTTTCCATGGCCATGTGGATATCTCTCCCGACGAACGTTTCCGCAACGCAAAGCTGGCACTCATAAAAATGGGGGCCAGGCACGTGGTGTCTGTCACTGAAGACCTGAAAAACACCATTAATCACACCACAGGGTCATACTGCCGGCTGCATCCAACGGTTATCCCTAACGGCATTGATTTAAGCGAGCTGGAAAAACTGCCGGTCCACGCATTGGGTAAGTCCGACAAGCCACTGGTCTTCGGGTGTCTTGGCAATGTAAGGCCCGCTAAAAACTACCCCCTGGCCATCGAGTTCGTCCGGCTTCTGAAAAGCAGGGGTATCAACGCCCGGCTTCGGATCGCGGGAGACGACACCAAAAGTGGCGCCATTGAGCTCAAGAAAGAGGTAAGCCGGGCAGGGCTGGAGGATAACGTCGAGTTCCTTGGATTCATCGACGACGTGCCCGGGTTTTTCGAGTCCATTGATATCTTCCTGATGACGTCGCTGTCCGAAGGGCACCCGCTGGCGTTGACACAGGCTTTGGCAGCGGCCAAGCCGATTCTTTCAACCCGCAACGGAGTTGAGCGCGTGGTGCCCGAGCACCTGTTGTTTCTGGCGGAAGAGCATACTGCGGCGTCGCTGTACACCGCACTGGAGAAACTTCAGCAGACTACAGAGAGCACAGAGGGTTCAGCGCGCCTTGTTGAAGGACGAAAGTACGTCAAGGACAACTACAGTGAGGACGTGATGCGCCAGCGGTACACCAATCTCTATGGAATTGAGGCAGCATGACGCTCCGTGAATACATCATGAACAGGTTTGGCAGCAAGAAGGGCCTGTTGCGCTATTGCCATGATGAGATCTATTGCCGCATCGGTCTGTATAGAGACTATACCCGGTTTGAGAGACCACCTGAGCGGCTGGTCTTCGTGTGCCAGGGAAACATCTGCCGAAGCGCGCTTGCCGAATGGGTTTTTAAAAACCATTCGGACATTGAGGCCATATCACTCGGCCTGAACACAGACACCGGCAAAGGCGCGAATCCCCGGCTCGTAAAAATTGCGTATGAAACAAAAAACATAGACCTGTCATGTCATCAAACCACGAGCGTGGAAGACTATGAACCCAGGGCCGGTGATGTCTTCGTGTGTATGGAAGCCAGCCACATCAAGGCTATTAAAAGCCTTGGGTATAGCGGGCCTTTCCTGCTCTTGGGATCTTTCGGGAAAAAGAAGACTTTCCGCATCAACGATCCCTATTCCGCCAACGACACGTTCATGGGGAAAACCATTGATGACATCGTCTACCATACTGTTGAATTGGCAAAAAGCCTAAAGGGGTAACTGGTGTTTTCTGTACTCAAAGAAGACCTGAAAGCGTTCCGGCAGGGTTTGAAAGGGCAGGACCTGATTTTTTATCTCGGGCTGACCTTTATAGTGCTTTATTACTTGCGCCCCCAGGTCATCATTCCTGGGCTGGATATCATACCCTGGCTCCAGATTACTATTATCGTTGGCTTTTTGGCCATGATCCGTCATAGCAGGCTCAAATTCACCAGGACCCATTTACTGGTTTTTCTATTCGCAACGCTGGCATGGCTATCGGCCATGAACTCGCTCTACCCGTACATTTCTTCCCAAGGCATGAGTGCGCCCTTTATTTTCGCCCTCGAGGTCCTGTTCCTGTCGAACTGCGTCAGGAACGTCAAACAGCTGCAGCTACTGCTGATCGTATTCTTCTTGTGTATTTTCAAGATGTCCTTCTTTGGCGCACGTGTCTGGGCGGGTCGGGGTTTCGGCTTCACTGAGTGGGGCATCCAGGGCCCCCCCGGTTTCTTTCAGAACAGTGGCGAGTTCAGTTTGCTGATGGCGATCAGTGCGGTAATGTCGATTCCGCTCATTTTATATATGAAGTCAAAGGCGAAGATTTACTGGTTGCTACCGTTGACCGCAATTATGACCGTGATGGGCGCCAGTTCGAGGGGAGGCCAGTTGGCTCTGCTCGTGGGCGTGATCTATCTGCTGCTCGTGTATAAAAAAATAAGCGTCAGGTATCTCCTATATACCACCGTTTTGCTTGCGGTTGTTTGGACATTTCTCCCCGAAGCGCAAAAGGCTCGTTTTGAGACTGCAGGGTCTGACCAGACATCTACTGCGCGACTGAATTATTGGGAGGCAGGGATTGATATGGCCCAGAATCACCCACTACTAGGTGTGGGTTTCCGGACATTCCCTGAACATTATCATAGGTACTACAAAGAAAGTGACGGAAGCTACCTTTTGAATCGCAAAGAAGTTGCCCACAACTCCCTTATAGAGGTGGTAGCAACCCTGGGTATCCCAGCGCTTATTTTATATGTCATGTTTCATCTTTCGGTTTTTTCAGGCCGATCTCTGTTTAAAAAAAATAAGGATTCTGAGGCGGACTTGGTCTTCCTGGAAAGCTTCCGGGTGTCGCTAAACGGCGCGGTATTGACCTACTTTGCTGGAGCATTTTTTATGTCACTCGCATTCTACCCCTTTATTTATTTCTTGATGGCCATGGCCATCATCAGGGTACGATTCACCAGGGAAAGAGAGCGAAAAGTTAGGGTGCAGAATAGAACTTTTAGAGCGAATCCTTTACGAAGAGGGACTTTCAAGTCGACAAACCGACCTACTTGAACATTGCCGAATCAGAGTTTGGTCGCGAGATGTGTACCTCGATTCGGTGAAGCGAAGTCAGTCTGAGCGCAAGCACGCCTGTTAATCTTTAGCAGAGAAACAGCAGCAATGGCGCGCTAAATTTTTCTGGAACGGAAGCATCAAAAATGGCTGGACTGCTGTCCATCTACCACAAACTGCCACCAGGCTTGCAAGATCTGGCATTAAGTTCGTATGGTTTGCTACTGCGCCGATTACGATATGGAAAAGCTTTTCGTCAGATACTTGCAAGCCTGGAAGCTGGAAAGGCGGATCCGTTGTCGGAGCAAAGCGAACGCCTGCGGGAACTCGTAACCGTTGCTTTGCAGACCACCGAACACTATGGGAAATTGTCTGGCAGCCAGTCCCTGAATGTTTCAGAAATAGATCTGAACAACTTCACGAGCATTTTCCCTGTGCTCGAAAAAAGTACGGTAAAAAATAGCCCGTCTGACTTTCATAGCACCAACTTTACGAAAAACAGCACCACAACCTTAAGTACGAGCGGTACAACCGGAACCCCGCTGAATGTGCTCGTCACCAAACAATCCGTAAGGCAAAATTACGCCTTTTTTAATTTATTTTTACGTTCAATCGGAGTTGATGAATTCCGCCGCAGTGCAACGTTTGCGGGCCGCCCCATCGTGCCGGAGTCCAGTGCGGCGCCGCCTTACTGGCGCAAGAACTATGCAATGAATACGCTTCTATGCTCTTCCTACCACCTGAGTGAGGAAACCATACCTTTCTATATAGAAGCGCTCGAAAGCTGGAAGCCTGTCTACATCGACAGCTACCCCTCGGCAATCTATGAAATTGCCGCCTATATAAATGCCAATCGGGTAAAGCACAGCATTCGGCTTAAAGCGGTGGTCACCTCTTCTGAAACCCTGGGAGAGCATCAGCGAGAGGCGATCGAAAAGGCATTTCATTGCGCCGTGTTTGACCAGTACGGTTGTGTAGAAATGGCTGTGATGGCTTATCAACAGAAAGATGGACGTTATTTCATGCCTCCGCAGTATGGAATCGCCGAGGTTCTGGATGATGATGACAGGCCGGTAAAGCCTGGTGAATCGGGTCATTTGGTGTGTACCGGCCTGCTGAACCTGGCAATGCCGCTTATACGATACCGGATTGGTGATATCGTCAAGACCTCAAAGGAGCAGATGGAAGGTTACCCTTATGTTCTGTTCCTTGACTCAATAGAGGGAAGGAGCGACGACGTCGTAATCTCCAGTTCCGGTTTTCGGGTAGGGCGGCTTGGTCCGGCTTTCAAAGGCGTGAAAGGGGTTTCTGAAACCCAGATCATTCAGAAAACGCGGACCTTACTACAGGTTAACCTGGTCGTTTCAGGTGAATACACCAAAGCTACGGAAGTTCAGATACGAAATGCGCTTATGGAACGCGTTGGAGCGGCAATGCAGATCAGGTTTGAGTATGTGACCCACATACCTCGGGAAAAGAACGGAAAATTCAAGTTCGTAAAATCAGAGTTGTAAGGTGGGTCTATGTCAGACGAGTCATTGCCATACGTTTCAATTGTTATTCCAGTGCTCAACGAAGAACGTTATCTGGCTGCATGCCTGACATCGCTAATGTCATTGAGATATCCAAAAGATCGTCATGAGATTCTATTGGTCGACAATGGCTCAACGGACCGAACGCTCGAAATAGCCCGAGGGTTCGAGGAAGTTTCTATTCACGTTAAAGAAAATGCGAAAGTCGGTGCGGTTCGAAATTATGGGGTACAGAAAGCCAAAGGCAGTGTTATTGTTTTTCTGGATTCCGACTGTGTGGTCAGCCCGGACTGGTTAACGGATGGCATTCGTAAACTGACGGCTAATCCCGGTAGCGTTGCAGGGGGCCACTATTTGCTGCGTGAAGACCCCTCGTGGCTTGAAAAATACTGGATACTGACATCTTCTGGCCGGAAAAACCCACGGACCTCGCTGCTTGGAGGTTGCATCTTTATTCCAAAGGCCATTTTCGAAAAAGTTGGTGGGTTTGATGAGCACCTGAATGCGGGTGAGGACAATGACCTGACGGTAAGGCTAAGGAGCGAGCAATATCAGGTTGAAATTGATCCATCTCTTAGCGTGGTTCACCTTGGTTACCCATCTCGCATTCGGCCGTTCATAGCAAGACAGTTGTGGCATTCGTCCGACTACATTAACGGATTGCCAGATACGTTACGCGACAAGACCTTTCTGCTAACTCTGGCATTCATGGCAGGGGTGATTGGCTTTTTTGGATCATTACTATTTTTACCCAAGGCTCACTTAACATTAATGGTTTCGGCTTTTCTCGTATTGCTCTGTCCTGCCGTATTGAGTGCCAAACGCATCATGAGGACGGGGGCAAAAGAGAAAAAACTTTTCGACTACGTCTCGATATACCTTGTTGACTGGCTATATTTGGTAGGCAGGGCCTTAGGTGTCTTGTCTGGCATAATAAACCGTCTTCGCTTCAGGTCCGATGCTAAAATCGGAAAGCGTTAAAACTCACAGATAATCCACTCTTATTTCCAGATTTGAAAGGAAAGGCCGAACTGATGGAACAGATTGCGAAAAGAGAATTGAGAATTTCTGCCGTGGGCGACATATCCATGGGAGACCACCCGGTTTGTGCTGGCCATGGCATGCGTTCGGCTTTCGAACGTCGACAGAACGACATTCTCAAGCAGGTCAAGCCAGACCTCGAAGCGGGCGATATTACATTCGGTAATCTGGAAACGGTCGCGTCAAATGTTGGTCTGAACCGGCACTGGCTCCCATCCTACGAGATGCGAGGCGATCCAGCCTCGCTGAAATACCTGAAAAATGCTGGAATTGGCCTTCTTGGCGTAGCGAACAATCATGCCATGCAGCATGGCGTTGCTGCGTTCGAGGATTGCCTTGATCAACTGCAGCACCAGGGGTTTGGTGTAATGGGGGTCGACCAGCAATCTGGCCGGACCAAACCCTACATTTTCCAAAAGGGTGGGGTGGCACATACGTTTTTTGCCCTGTCCATGAGGCCCGAAGAATGGCATGACGGCCCTGTTCCCTACAGCCTGCGTGATGACCACCCAAAAGTCCTGGCAGAAGTCGCGGAGCTGAAGAAGAATTGTGAGGGGTTCCTCGTATGTTCAATTCATTGGGGCCTCGAGGTGCTGGATTATCCTGGTCCCGACGAAATCCGGCTTGGAAGGGCGTTAATAGATGCCGGAGTGGACGTTGTAGTGGGGCATCACTCTCACCTTCTATGGCCGATCGAACGCTACAAAAACGGCTTGATCTTTTACAGTCTCGGGAATTTTGTCTTTGATCTATGGGCGAGGGATACCAAGCTAAGCGTCATTGCGGACATCCACTTAAGAGAGGGCAAGGCTCCAGATTATTCGCTGATTCCTGTTGTGATAGCTGAAGACTTTACGCTGGCGCACGCAGACGCAACTGCAAGTAAGGAAATTTTCGCGCGTTTGGCGGAGAATAGTCAAACGGTAAAACTGACAGCCGAGGAATACAATCAGAACCACCAGGCTGCAGTGAAAATAGCCAGGCCACTGAAATATGGTTATTTCTTACGTAATTTTTACCGATATTCACCGAACTTCCTGTTTCAGTCGCTATTCAGGACGCTGTTGCGGCGCCTTTCGGGTAATTAGCCTCTCGCCCCGATAGGCTGAATTTATTTTTAACTCAAGAATTTTGTCTGATCAAGGATCGATATGGAAAGTACAGCGGAGACAGTTCATCTTTTATGGACAGGTGGTTGGGACTCAACTTATCGGCTTCTATACCTTTTGCGGCAAGGAAAGCAGGTTCAGCCTCATTACATCATTGACCCCGGCAGGCCGTCCTCGGGTTATGAGCTTCGGGCGATGGAGGCGATAGGCGAGTGTATTAATAAATACACTGAGAGTCTTCCTGGAACCCTGCTTCCTACCGAGATTTCAGAAAAAACGTCCTCTGTGCAAAACAGGGAGGTTGAGGAAGCCTACAACGCCATTGTTAAGAAGAAGTACATAGGTGACCAGTACATGTGGTTGGCAGACTATTGCCAGACACAGGGCATAGAGGGGATGGAGATAGGCGTAGAGGAATATCCTGTGTTCTTGAAGGAAATTAAATCCGCTGAGTATCCTTATAGCGAAATATTCGGGAAGTTTTCCTTCCCCATACTCTCTATCAGCAAGCTGGAAATGAAAGATTGGGCGGAAGCTACTGGAACTCTGCCTATTATGGAACTGACCTGGTTCTGCCATAGGCCGACCGCCAAAGCGGAGCCATGTGGCACATGCCATCCTTGTGAGGTGACAATCAGGGAGGGCATGAATTATAGGTTTTCCTTGAGGTCCCGGATCAGGTATCACCTCAGAGTTATTCCAAGGCTTCGATCTTTCGCCAAGAAGTTTCCAGGTTTTTATTACATTCTGTTCAGTCTCAAACATCACAAATAGTTCACGATCAGGCTCTTACTTCAATTGGAACGGATTGCTTCAAAAGCGGATTTCAGACCAATGGAGCCCGTGTTTCAAAGGAGTGAAAGGTTAATGGTCCATCGTATTCGAGAGATGGTGGGGAACTACCTGAATAAATATCTTCGTGAGGGTGCACATCTCCTCCGGTTCTGGTTAGCGCTTGTTTATAGCAAAAGATTGAAAAATGTGTGCTTCGTAGGCGTCACTGGAAGTGCGGGTAAAACAACAACCAAGGATCTCTCCGCACGGATTCTTTCCACCAAAGGCGAGTGTTACAGCACTCCTAGCTCCCTGAATTACCCTGATGGAATTGCCAAGATCTTGCTCAGGGTCAGCCCTCGCCACAGATTTTGCGTTCTCGAAGTCTCAGGCGGAACCCCAGGAGAGCTTGATAGGCCGCTACGATTATTTACCCCAAACATAGCCGTACTGACTCTGATCGGACGCGACCATTTCAAGGCATTCAAGAGTTTGGAAGGAATCGCAAAGGAAAAAGGTAAGCTTGTTTCGGCTTTGCCCCCAGACGGAGTGGCAGTCTTGAACATCGACGACCCATTCGTCAGATCCATCGGTGAGAGCTGTAACCGGCAGGTTATCTGGGTGGGGGAAGCGGAAAGAGCGACTTTAAGGCTCCGTTCGGCGCGATCCAGGTGGCCAGAGCCACTGATTCTTGAGGTTGAATACGAAGGAGCAAAGTACGAGGTAAAAACAGGCTTTCACGGAAAACATCTTGCCTTGTCCGTACTTTCTGCCCTGGGAGTCGGGTTGGCCGCAGGGATTCCGCTAACGAGTGCAATATCTGCCATCGGTGAAGTGAAGCCGGCAGAGGGACGGATGCAGATTGTTTCCAATGAGAAAGGCATTACGTTTGTGCGAGATGACTGGAAAGCGCCGCACTGGTCGTTTTCGGCGCCCCTGGAATTTATGGCAGAGGCCGAAGCGATAAGAAAAATCCTCGTTATCGGAACCCTTTCTGACTACTCCTTATCCGCATCCAAGCTTTATCCCAAAGTAGCTCGGCAAGCGCTTGAAGTAGGCGATATTGTTATTTTCGTCGGTCCTCACGCGCCAAGGGCGGGGAAAGCAAAACATGATACAGGCACTCAGAAACTCCATACCTTTAGCGAGATACGCGAGGCGTCCGCATTTCTGAACGCTCTTCTTGAGCCGGGAGACCTTGTGCTTCTGAAGGGCTCCAACAAAGCAGATCATCTGGTAAGGCTGATGTATAACACGCAAAAACCGGTCAGCTGCTGGGTCAGTCGATGTGGCATTCAGAACTTTTGTGGTGACTGCTCAAGGTTGTACAAACCGATGTCTTCCAGAGCCGGCGGCCGTGTGACGGATGATGATGTCCCTCGAGCAGGCGCCATCCCGTTAGCCGGAAACAATCCAGAACAGAAAGTAATTATCGGGTTGGGCAATCCAGGCTCCGAATATGACAACACGCCCCACAATGCCGGGTACCGGGTTCTGGATCGGATGGCGAAAAGTGCTAACGGATCGTGGATCTCCTGCCCAGAAGGGCTGGTGTGTGAGGTGGATGTCGCAGGGGGAACCGTGAGTTTGTTCAAGCCGGGGGCAAAAATTAATAACAGTGGCCCGCCAACGCGGCAGTTCCTTGATCGTATGGGCGCTGGTATAAACAACTGTCTGGTTGTCCACGATGAAGTGGATTTGCCTTTGGGCCAGGTGAAGCTCAAGCAGGGAGGCGGCGATGCAGGTCACAAAGGTTTGAAATCTCTGCTTGCTTCGCTTGGCTCCAATGAGATCAAACGACTAAGAATAGGAGTGAGGCGCTCGGACGATGTAAAAACCGCTGTCCTTCGGTCTTTTTCAACCTCTGAGGAGATGGCTCTGGAGCCAATAATTGATCGAGCTTTAGGCATCCTCCTGAGTGAGATAGCAGCGCCTGTACAGACAGACCAAGTTACTGGCCAAGGCTAAGCTTTGGCCAGTATTGTCTCTTTGATTCTCGTGGAATTTAATTTATCTAATTGCGAAGTCTGCCGGCGCTTTTGGAGCGTTTGAGTTTGAGAACAAAGGCGAAGTAGCCAGAGCAAAATCATCGATAAGGAATTCGGTATCGACTGGATACGCAGCGTTGGCCCATCCCATCAAGTAGCCTGCGGCAAAGCCCTTAACGCTAGAGCTCACCTTTATCAGTTGGTCTTTCAAATCATGGGTTTGGGTATAACTTGAATCGCCTTCCCATTTCCTCCATGCTTCCATTAGCCCATCGCTTGCGCCAGGAATGCTCTCACTTTTTACATGAACGACCAAATGCATCCATCGGCCTCGATCGCCGGGGATGCTTATGAACGGAACCCTGCCTTTTTCGCCACCAATTTTAGCAAAGAACTCGGAACCCCCATTCCCATCTCCTCTGAACGACATACCTATAGTCGAGCCGTCACCTTGCTGGCCATACCCGTCCATCCAGAGTCTGAAGAGCTTCTGGTTATCCGCCCCGGCAACTTCGGGGTGGGCATAATTCACAGGGACCTTGAGCCAGAAGCTCATCCATAATTCGGGGTAGGCTTTGCCTATCTCGAATCTTTGCTCGGCCAAGGCCTCTCCTGCCGGATATCGAAACCTCAAGCTGTGTTCACCACTCTTGGGTGTCCAATCCGGATCCCCAGAAGGTACGTTGTAAATTTTACGATTGTTATAAACTGCCGCTTCTTCAGTAACAACCGATGTGCGATTGTTCATGCCCCAGGCGAAGCCGTCTTCGTTTGTGGCTGACATGTCCCCGGATTCAAACGAGTCAACGATCAAAGTTTCGCCGTTTGCCGTGCTAGCAAAGAGCGAGATTAGGGCTAGTACAGTTAAGTGTCTGAGATGTGACATGTTAATGATGCTCCGATGATTTTATCAACTTATTGTAGCGAGTTTTACACAATTTTGCGTTCTGAAGATCGGTGATTCCGTTACGGTTTGTCAGAAATTGTTGGAACCTTTGCACCCTCTTCAGGCTCGGGCTGGAATATTGTGCTGAATCTCGGCCACGGCATTAAACTGCGGCTAAGCCAGAATGGTGATCGGGCCTGGATAGCCAGGCCCCGAAAGGAGCGTACGGACATGCGCAAATCCTTTCGGGGGGAGTGTCCTGCTTCGCAATCACACGCTATTTAAAGAGGGTCTCTGCAAGTCACGTCTTTTTAGATCACTGGCGTAGGTCTTATTATATTCTTACCACTCCCTTCCCCATTATTTTGTTAATAATCGATTCTTGAGTGAAGTTTTAAGATTGATTAATATCCGTCGAGCTCGAACAGCAGCTGACGTGGAGTCAGGGCGATACCATTCCAGTATATTTTATGAACCGGTAATATTCATACTAAATTAATTTTCTAATTGCGCTCGGAATCTTGAACGGCATTACGTCCAACAAATCTCGAATGGCTTCAATTTGAAAAAATATGACCAATAACGTATACGTGACAACTCCTACACATATTTGAAGAGCTAGCTCTGTTAAGTGGCCTAGTTCAGTTGTAAAGAGTTGCAAGAAATATGCTAAACCACCCATTAAGATTGACGCGAAGAAAACTGGTGAGAGCTTTCTAACTACATCGAATAAGGACAAGCCAATTAGGCGGGTGGCAAAGGATAGGCTGATAATCCCAGAGATCCAAGCGGCGACAGCGAACGCAATAACGACCCCATATACGCCCCATTGAAGACCTAGAACTATCAGAGAAATGAGAAGGAAGCGAGTGACTAGATTGATGTGGAACTGTAGCTTTGACGCACCTTGCGATAAAAATACAGATCCGGTGACGGTAACTACAGAATTGATAATTCCCGCCGAACAGAGCACCATAAATATCGGGATAGTAGGCTTCCATTGACTGCCAAGAACGCCTAGCACAAAGTTCTCCGATATGGCGAACATTCCTGCCATCATCGGAAATGTAATAGCCGCAATCGACGCAACACTCTTTAAATAAATTTTTGCGACCCGCTTTTTGTCATCCTGCACCGACGATAGGGCTGGGAACATAACCGAACCTATCATGCTGGAAACGTTTTTTATTGGAAATAGCATCATTGACTGTGATTTGGCGAGGTATCCCACCGAATCGGCGCCCAAAAATTTACCAGTCAAAAGCTTATCAATTGTGCCCGCTACATACTGAACAATTTGCGTCAGAAAAACATATACGCTAAATGATAGTAATTCTTTAATAGCATAACTCTTGTAAATAAATTTCGGGCGCCATCCCGAAATTATAAAGATGAGTGCTCCGGCCAATATTGGCATTGTAAGTTGTTGGGCAATAAGCGCATAAATGCCGTATCCCGAAGCTGCCATATATATTGCAAGACTACCTGATAAAGTCATAGCAATAAAATGTGAGGCATTAACACCTTTAAACTTCAACTGTTTCGACAGTATTTTGCTTGGAACTAATGCAGCGGCTCTAATGATAAATAAAAGGGATAGCACTTCAATAATACTAGATATTTCTTCTCTACCATAAAAGGATGCTATTGAATCTGATAAAAAATAGGCAATCGCAGTAAGAAAAAAGCCAACGAAGAGGTTTAGCCAGAACACGCTTGAATAGTAATCTTCGTTTAAGTTTTGATGTCGAACGAGTGCTGACCCAAGCCCAACGTCGGATAGTAGTGTTGCAAAACCAATAAACACACTGGCCATCGCTATCAAGCCAAAATCATCCGGAACTAGAAGTCTGGCTAGCACGACACCAAATACTATTGATACAATTTGAGAAGTTGCGTTTAAAAAAACTGTCCAACTAGCCGCATTAACAAACTTTCCTTTAAGATTATCCATTTAGAGCATATCCGAATTTATTTGCGTAATCTTTGCAAATATTTTCTATTCGCCTAAGATTGGGTGCCCCAAAAAACTCGTCAATAGAAAGGTTTGCGTTTCCCCGGCTTTGATATTGAGTATTCACAATTTTTCCAATATCGTGGAAAACATTAAGACCCATATTTTGAGCTAGTTCATAAATTTCGTTTTCTTTATCATTTACAAATTTTTCATATTTAAATAGTGTTATATTATCAGAATTATCAAGGTAGATTTGTGCCATCTCGCACCAACGAAATGCAAGTGACTCTATATAGTTATACCCTGGTTTTCCGAGCCAAGTACTGTTAAGTACCAAACGCCATGCAGGGTAGTTATTCAGTTCGGGCCAGTCGTCAAATTCAATTTGATCAAGATCACCTGGAATCTGTAAACGATTTAGTATACTCCTAATGTTCTGAAAGGGATTTCTGATGATAAATGAAAATTTCCAATTTGGGAAAATATCATGCAAGTCATCATAAAATAAAGTAAGAGATGGTTCTTTAATAATGCGAGATCTAAACTCTTTTCGATATTGGAATACGAAATCTGAGAAATCAGCAACTTTCATGCGGTTTACTAATTGCCACTCCATATCGTAAATTGCACTTTTGAAATCAAGAGTAACCGATTCCCCAGTTGCTTGAGCAAGTAGGGCTGCGATAGCGGTCGTGCCACTTTTTTGATTGCCTAGTAGTATAATTTTCTCTTGGGATTTCAGTGAATTCAAGGAATTAAGTTTTCGCATTCCATGAATTCGGCGCTTAGCTGAATCTATTTTATTAAGAATACGCACGTTATATTTTTCCTCAATTTAGTGTATTTACTAAAAATACCCAATTATTTTTATCAGTAGCTATATTTCTATTTTTAAAGACTGGTAGCAAGATATAGGTTTTTGGGTGTCGGAACGTTCCGTGAGCTTTTCATTGTCTACGTAGCCTCGTTGTCAGACTCGAGACTTTTGAATACGTTGGCTCGTCTAGCCGTTCCAGTTGGCAACAGAAACTGAGTCATTAATAAGTTTTCTATAATATAAGCAGAGAGGCTCCTCACAGGACGTGGGTCGCCAAAAAAGATAGCAAGTGAGTTTTGACAAAGTACCCAGTCCGAGAGCGATTTCATGGAAAAAACAAGATGTTTGAGAAGATAAGTACAAGGGTCTAGTCTGTAAAAGTCCGTAATGATAGTTGAAGTGTTGATTTCGACCGCTCTCAGAGTATGAGATCCCAAAATTTTTGAGCAGTTGTGGCGCGTGCAATCCAAGAAACTGCTGTAAATATTTCCTGCCCGTTTTGTGTCTGCCTGCATGAGTAGCGATCTTCATGGTTCTTACTCCGTGTTTTAAAATATATCCTTAAAATTTAATTAATAATGCTAAGTGGTGTTTTTCACCCATTAGTAATTCGCTGAACACTGCCAGCAGGAACCGCCCCCTTAATGCCTCATTTTTATAATCAAAGCCCAGACTCCATTTCGCATGGGACGGGGCATTAGAGACATCAGGAATTTGATGTTGGACTTTAAGGATCTCTCTGAAAGGCTTAATTGCTTGGCTTGATTCTGGACGGAGGGAAAGTCTCCTTTTTCAAAGGTCAAAACGATCAAAGCATTTCGGCGATTGGCAATGCTTCTCAGAACAATATCTTCATTCATCTGCGCAAAAGGGTGCGTTGCCAAGTAATGTTTTAATATCGCTATCTCGCCTCGGAGTTGTCGAATCGGATTGGCTGATTCGTTTGCTTCGTGTTTTCTGATGGATGAAAGCGCAGAAATACTGAAAACAAAGTTTAACTGTGATACTGCTCTGAGAGTAAATTCCAAGTCCTCAGATGCAATATGTCGAAAATTACTATCGTAGCCACCAATCAGGTTGAACGCCTCTTTACGAACGGACATGCCCGTAGGCCAAAGAAACTGGTTGAACATAATCTTCGGCAGGATTTCCGGAATATTTCTGAGAAATCCATGCTCTTCGACTGCGCCAGAGAAAAAGCCATCGGGTAGTTTCGAATAGGTGTCTTGACCAGTATTTCCATTATTAAGAAACCTGAAGTTCACATAGACCAGGTCAATTTCTGGGCGTCGCTTAATTAGGTAATTAATAGTCGATGTGTAATCCTTTTCCAGCAAATCATCTGAATCACAGAAGGTGACCCATTCACTACCTGCTAACTGCACACCCAGATTACGGGCGTGCTGCACCCCTCGGTTAGGGGTTTTGGCGTAGCGGATCGCCGGGAACTCTCTTTTCACGAGCTCCTCCGTATCATCATCGGATCCGTCATCAATAACGATAATTTCGGTGAAAGGGAGCTGTTGCGACTGCAGTGCTCGCAGGGTTTCGGGAAGATATTTTTCACGGTTAAACGTCGGAACGATCGCGGTCGAGCTGAAAGAGGGCATAGGTTTAAGCTACCTTGTCCTGGCCTGGTTTTTTCGGGCGTCCGGGTGTGTTTGCCTGTTCAATACACTCTCGGACGATCTTTCTCAAAGCTTCATTTTTCACGGCATCACTCAAATTCTTGGTGGCATAGTTCCGTGCATTTGCCGGAATACCAGGATTAATTTCTCCAGTGAAGGCGGAGATAATAAGCTCGGACAGCGAGTCATAATCAAACTCATTGTAGAGCAGGCCAGTTTCACCGTGTTCCACGATGTCAACGATACCTCCGTGCCGGGTCGCTATCACAGTATTGCCAAGCGCCATCGCTTCCATCAGTGACACTGGAGTTCCCTCCTTGTCACCCGTTTCTGCCGTCACCGAGTTCATTATGAACAGGCTCGATCTTGAAAGTATGCCCAGGACGTCGCGGTGGTCTTTTGTTCCCAGCAGGGTCACGTTGTTCTGAAGACCTAACTCACGGATCGCGCTTTCACATTCGGTTCTTAGTTCGCCATCGCCGATAATGCTGAGACGGGCATCTGGAACGGCCTTTACTACAGGAGCAAATGCTTTTATAAGTCCGACAGGTTCTTTTTTGTGGGTAAGGCGGCCAACGTAGGAGACGGAGTATGGATCCTTGGGTGCGTCGTATTCCAGCTGATTCTCCGTGATCGCGGCATTAAAACCACAGGAGTTGTAAACGAGTTTCTCGCCAAAGCCGATTTCACGCTCAAGCCGGGCCTTCATATCTTTCGAAACAGCAATGACACGAGCCGCCATGCTGAACATCTTACGGTAGTCATTGCGATATTTTTCGAAAAGATCGTGCCGATAGGCGTCATACCCGTGGAAGTGCACTACCAATGGCGTACCGAGTCGCATGCAAACGTCCATGACTCCAACGCCGCTCATACCGTACTCGGCGAAGCAGCAATGGATTTTCCGATCCCTGAAGAGTTTTGCCAGGGCGACATTATCCTGCTGCCGGACGGTTTGCCCGCGAAGGAGCCGGAGCATTTTCCTGAATGCACGGGGCCAGAACCCTAGGGACTGAAAATCCGTTCGTTCATCCAATAGCCTGCGCTGCCCGGGATTGCCGACCAGCGTCATGACATTGAATTCTGCCTTGAGGCTATCAATATGGGAACGAATGAATGTTTCGGAATTCGATATAGTTCGCCCGTCCGCATTCAACACAACAGCAACGTTATACATATGTCATATCAGCCTTCAATCGTTCGAATAAGCGCTTCGGCCATTCTCGAATAGTTATATTTCTCGCGCACAAGTTGATAGGCCGCCTCAACCATTCGTGCTCGATTCTCCGGTTCGTCGAGGAACTGCAGGGCAGATTCCAGTGAACTCAGGGATTCGGGTTCGAAAAACACCACATGCTTACGGTCAGTAAAGTACTCCTCCAGGCTCCGGTTTCGCGCAATAATGACCGGTGTGCGATTTGCCATCGCTTCCAGGGAGGCCCTGATTCCGCTCAGGTGGCTGGTCCCTTTTTTCAACGGGATAATCGCTGCCTGACTTTGGTGGTAGAGGTCTTCCAGCTCTTTGTAGCTCAAGCCGTCCAGGATTTTTACCGCTGGGTTCTCTCTGAGCTCTGGTGTTACAAGATAATCCTGGGTGACCAGTACCAGTTTGCGTGAAGAGTTTTTCAAAAAATCATTGAGGATCGAGAAATCACGGTTGGGATCCCGGCCAACGGAGAGATAGTGTCCCGCTCGCTCTCCTTGCACTTCGTTTTTTGAGAAAAAATCAGAATCGATACCGTAGTCGATTGCGCATCCCTTTTCCCTGAATGGCGGATAGAATGTTTCCCATTCCCGGAGCTGGTTTTCAGAGAAACCGATGATTTTGTCTGCCAGGCGGATCGCCAGTTTCATCATTGCTTTTTTTAGAGGATGCTTTGGTAGCGTCTGCATGGCGTCATAAAACACCAGCTCATTACCCATGAGTTTGACAAGGATCGCGGGCAGCAGCGGCATTCTTGTTACCAGGACTATAGTATCCGCTGTCTGCCACTTCTTCAGGTTAGAGTATGGGGGTATTTCCAGCCTTCGAATAAGGCGGTGTAGTCTTCCCGTAGGCTGGTCATCCGCCGGCCGGGATGTATGGGTCACGTTATACCCGGCTTTACTGAGGTAGTAGTAACCAACGAGCGATTCCTTTGGCGCTTCCCCGGAGTCAACCTGTTCCAAGCGAGTTTCGGGTGGGCGAATAAAGTCGAAGATAATCCTTTTCATTGCTAGATCCCGAATGCTTCAAGTGCTTCTATAAATTGGCGTCTGGTCTGATCGATTGTGTACCTGCCGAGGCAGGCAACTTGTGCATTCTGGCCCATGGTTTGGCGCAGGTTGGCGTCTTCAACCAGCTCAAGAAGGCTGGAAGTTGCAGAATCAAGATCCCCCGCTTTGTATACAAGTCCGTTTTCCCGATGCTCCAGTGCCTGACAAACAGAAGGCGTGTCAGGGACTAAAACAGGTAGTTTCTGATACATATACTCGATGATCGATAGAGAGAAACCTTCGCCTCTGGCACAGTGAATAGCGATGTCGGAGTCTGCAAGAATCTTTGGGACATCCTTCCGGTATCCCAGAAAATGGATCCTACTCGAGTTCTCCAGGCTTTCCGGCATGTTTTTGAACTGATCCTCGTCCGGGCCGTTTCCGATGATGACAAAGTGAAGATTCTGGGTGGTTCGCGACAGAGCCCTAACGAATGTTCTGATTGCAAAATCGACCTGTTTGTAAGCTTGCAGACGGCTGGCGGTGACAACAACTACCGCATCTGCGGGCAGGCCGAGCTCTTCACGAACACTCTGCTCTGCATTCTTTGTGGTAAGTCTGTCCTCTGGAGCTTTGACATCGATACCATTCTGTATACTGACGCACTTTTGTGAAGGTATCCTTCCGTTCAGGATTGATCTGCGCCGCATCAGAGGAGATACGTTGAACACCACATCTGCAGTAACCATTGGGAGTCGATTACGCAACGCCTTCAAGAAACCCTTGATACCGTCAATTGAGGGCCTGTCGCCAGGTGTATGGTCGTGAACGATGATCTGTTTTACACCCGCCAATCGGTATGCAATGTACCGCCATGAGAAGTAGGGTTGATCTGTCAGGTACAGGCATTTGACGTTTTTGCTTTTAATAAACTGACAGATTTCCTGAAATTGGGCTTTGTCTTTCGCTGTAAAGTCTAGCTCAACGGTGTTTATTGAACTTCTTGCGATAGCCGTTGGAACCGACTTGATTTCGGGGTAAGCAAGGTAGGTTGTCCGAAAAGCCGGGCGATCTGAAAGGATGAGCCAGAAGAACTCCATTAGCCACCAGGCGTAGGCCGTGTCTGAGGAATAGTTGGATGCCATGAGCAGGTTACCGCGCTTCATCCAGGGCCTCCTCGAATACTTTCAGGGTTTTCTCAACTACTCGGTCCCAGCCCATTTCCTCGGTTATCAGGCGGTATGCATTCTCCTGAAGTTGCTTTTTCAGTGACGGGTTGCGCTTGATCGCCTGGATATTGGCCAGTATGGCTTCTGGCGTATTTTCGGTCAGAAGCGTCACATTCCTTCCCGTGAACAGATCTTTCATCTGGCCAAGATTTGATGTGATGGTGGCGGCCCCACAGCCAAAATATTCGTAGAGCTTCATAGGGGAGTTGTGAAGCCCCCAAGGCGACCATGGATAGTCTGGATATAGAGCGATGCAGACATCTGCTGCGCCAATCTTCTGGAGAATTTGGTCATGAGGAAGGCCCACATGAATAGTGGTATTAGAGCGTTGGATAATGGCTTCCGGATCGGATGACACACAGAAAACGAACTGGATGTCGGGGTCCTGTTTGAGGGCTCTGGCGGTCACTTCATTCAGGTAGTGCAGCCCTTGCCAGGGATACATTGCCGAGCCACTGTATAGAACGGTAAAGCGACTTTCTTCGGTGGCCTCTGCGGTCACTGAGGCCCGAGGTAGCGGGTTCCCACCATTCGGATTCACCAGGGTTGACCGAGCCGCAAGTCGAATCCTTGCGTAGTCAGCCAGGGCTCTGGTGACGCAAATGTGGGCAAAGACCTTTGTTGAGAGTGACTTCCGGGTGCTTTCCTCGAGATAGATACCGGGATGCTTGCGAAGGGCGTGCACGAAGCGCTTCAGCTTTCTGAGGGGGGATTCTTTTCGAAGGTCGAGTTTGCCACCCAGCCAGGAATAGGCCAGCGATTCATTGGCGGGTGCATTCACCTCCCAAACCACGGGACATCTGGCCTGTCTGACGGCTTTTTCAAACAATGTGTTTCTCACCGGGCGCGCGTCTATTCGCACGTAAAGAATATCGGCTCCTTCTAGAAACCTGTCCAGTTGTTCGTGTGGGAAGTTTGTGGCACCGGGAACCGTGGGATCATTCAGAACCCTGACCTCGTGAGATTTCTCGATAAAGCCCGATATCAGTTCATAGGCGTGCCGGTGGTTACCGCCACGAGGGGGGTAAACCTGAAGCTCGTACATGTACGCAATGATCATTTTCAGCGGCTTTCGTATTTGGATGATTAAATATTTCAAGTTCTGGTATTAGCTATTCACTAGCTGCCCGTAAAGCGACTCATATTTCTCGGAATTTTTCCGGCTGTCGAAGTTATTCGCCAGGTGGTCAAAGCCGCGACGGGTCATTTGTTCAACTTCGTTGTGGTCCATTCCCATCAGTGTCAAAACAGCCTCGGCATAGCCTTCCGGCGTGTGACGATCAACCAGAAAACCGCAATGACCATCATTCAGTACTTCTGGAATGCCACCTGTGTTGTGACTGATGATGGGAACTCGCAATGCCAGGGCCTCTAAAAGTGTCATGGGAAGCCCCTCATGGTCAGAGGGCATTAGAAGGGCATCAAGAGCCAACATATCTTCGTGAACATTGTTGCTGAAACCAGTGAATGTGACGTGTTCGCTGAGTCCAAGGGATGACGCTCGCTGTCTGAGGTCTTCAAGTAGCTGACCGTCCCCGATAACGACGCCTGTAACTGACTTTTGGTGTCGCTCCCTTAAGACTGCGATAGTTTCCAGAAACAAGTCCACTCGCTTTACAGGCACTAACCGGCCCACTAGTCCCAGGACAAAATCAGCGCGCCCGTTCAGCGGACTACTGTTTGATCTCTTAGTGCTCAGAGCGCCAGCATCAATGAAGTTTAAAATCATGGTTGTTTTGCCTGGGAATTCTTCAGAGAGCTGTTTATAAAGTTGGCCTGATACAGCCACCAGAGCGTTTTGACCAAAGCGCGCGGCCAGCTTGTCCATCAGGTTGATGATTTTCCTTTTGGGCGATCGCCGTTGGGATGGCGTCTCCGGGTTACCGTGTACAGTACGCAAAGAATTGGGAACCCCCGCAAGTTGCTGTGCAATCGTCCCAAGGATGTTTTCTTTAAACCCGTGTGTATGTACCACATGGGTTTTATGTCTGATCAAGTGTTTCTTGATGGCTTTTATCAGAGCCACCGGCCCTAACTCCTTTTCGTTTGCGACTTCAACGTATACGCCGATATCTTTGAGTTTCTGGTATAAAGCACCGGTATTGAAAACAACCACAGAGGGGGTGACCATTTTGTTTTCCGACAGTCTTTGGACTAACTGAAAGACTTGGGCTTCTGCACCCGCCCAGATATCACCAGAAACGATATGAGTCACCACGATTTTTGGTTTGCGGGGGGTCATAGAAGCCCTCGCCCAATGGTTGCCAGTAGGGCTCGGCTGCTATAACTGTTGCCATCATGGAGATTAAACCGGCGAAGATCATAGGGATCACAGCCAGCACGGTTCCAGCCTGTCTTCGTCGTGCAAGCCGCCTTGTAGTGGTCAGATACCAGCGTCTGTCCGTCGCCGGTGATATCTCCATTCGGATAGCAGAAGATGGGAACGGATGCCTTGCCAAGTGCTTTCAAGTCGTCAAGGGAGCCTGCTATTTCTTCTTTCAGTATTTGACGGTTACTCAAACGGTTCAGTCGGTAGTGATGCCTGGTATGGGCGCCGTATCGAACAAGGCCATCACTGGCCATTTCCTCAAGCTCTGAGGCGTTGAGAATGGGCCTTGAAGTATTTGTCGAGGTTAGCTCAGGGTGCGCCTGAAATACTCTCTCAAGGTTCGCGAGGATAGTCGCGTCGTCCATTGACTTGAGTCGTGAAATAACCTCATCTCCTTCAGCCAGTGTGAGAGGCTTACTTGCGCCTCTGGGACGCGGACCGGGAAGGTGAGGTCGCAACCAGTCAAAGCATTGATCATTCTCTGGAACGGGATGCGAGGTGAGCAGCTTAAGCACTTGTTCTGGCCAGAACGTTTTATCGGTATCGATCAACTGGGTGACCAGAAAAATGGTGGCTGGTGTGTTCTGCGGCTTGAGCTTGGGATAGGCGTACAAGTAGTTATCTCGCCAGCCATCATCAAACGTAAATGCAACGGCCAACCTTGGAAGTGCTTCGCCACGGTTGCTCTGTTTCAGCCAATCGTCCAGATGCATAGCCTCAGCTCCGAGCTTTTTGGCGAGCCGGATATGCATATCCAGTGTTTCAGGGCTGGTTACCATGCCTGGCTGTTCTGCAGCCCTTTCGCTGGCATCAGTCGGCAGGATTCTGTGGTACGTCAGAATCAGGAGTGTTGGCTTATTAGATAGCCGGATTTGCAACCAGCCTAACCCTGCAAGCAGAGTGAGGGCGCATGATTTTACTGCCGATCGGATTAATGCCACGCCTTTGGCCTCCGTGGGCTTCGCCAATGGTTTTGACGAGTTCGTCCATGTATAGTTTATCCGCATAGGATTCTGCCAGTAGTGTGCAGAGATGTCATCCATAAGGGTTCACAGGGATTGGAGCAATGCTGGTTATTCTGTTCTGGTTTGCAGCCGTGGGAGCGCTATTCAGCTATTTTATCTATCCGTTGATTCTCCGCTTTATGCCACGACGCCCTGGAGTTGAAAGGGCGCACGCGCCGGCGAGCACTTTGCGAGCGGTCTCCCTAATTGTTACTGCGCACAACGAAGCCCATCGTATTCGGGAAAAGCTCCAAAACTGCCTGGCACTGGACTACCCGGAGCTGGAAATTATTGTTGCCTCTGACGCCTCTACCGATGATACCGACAAGATCGTGCTTGAGTACCAGGGCCGGGGTGTAAAACTCGCTCGCGCCGATGAGCGAAAAGGCAAGGAATATGCGCAATTGCAGGCCATCAGACGAGCCACCGGTGACATTCTGATTTTTTCGGATGTGGCTACATCGATTCCTGAAGATGCGATAGGCCGAATGGTGCATTATTTTGAAGACCCTTCTGTGGGGGCGGTATCGAGTGAAGACCGGTTCATCAGCCGGGACGGCGGTGTTGTAGGTGAGGGGGCTTACGTTCGCTATGAAATGTGGCTGCGGGGGTTGGAGTCTGACAGGGCTGGTCTGGTTGGGCTTAGTGGGTCGTTTTTTGCGGCCAGGCGTTCGATATGTGATGAGTGGGACATCCATTCACCGAGTGACTTTAATACCGCCCTTAACTGCGCGCGAAGCGGCCTGGTTGCCGTCACAGCGCCGGATGTGCTGGGGTATTATCAGGATGTTGCGGATGCCTCTAAAGAATATCAGCGCAAGGTAAGGACCATTTTAAGAGGGCTCACCGCGTTGAGCAGGCACTTGGAGGTGCTCAACCCATTGCGGTTCGGCAGGTTTGCGTTCCAGGTATTCGGCCACAAGCTGATGCGCTGGGCCGTGCCGTGGTTTCTGATTTTGTTGTTCATTACCTCCATATTATTAACGGGCAAGGGAGCAATTTACACTCCTGCGTCGGTGGCTCAGATTCTGTTTTATGGTGTTGTAATTGCCGGGCATATAAAGCCTGCGCTTCGGGAGCGCACCGTCTTTAAAATTCCCTATTTCTTTGTGCAGGTTAATCTGGCAATTGCTCACGCGACCATCGAATTTCTTAAAGGCCGTCGAATGACGGTCTGGACACCCTCGAAACGATGAAGGGTATGTTGAGGCCCGTCGGAAGTCGTGTACCAATTCCGCATACAGGGACAAAGCTGCATTTGCCCTGGGAGAATAATTACCACACCTGGTATATGGGCTCTGGCACGCAGGCACTGGCTGCAGCAGTGGCGTTGGCGATCAGCCGGAGCAATCTGGACGGTGCGACGCCAGAGGTTATTCTGCCTGCTTATGGGTGTCCGGACCTTATTGCGGCAGTGATGTCGCAGGGGGCAAGGCCAGTGCTGGTTGATTTACTGCCAGACTGTCCGTTCATGGATACAGAAAAAGTGTCCCAGGCCCTTTCTGATGCAACGGTAGCCGTCATCGCTGTTGGCTTTCTGGGCGTCCCGGAGAGAGTGTCTTTGCTGGCGAGTATTTGCCGGGATCGTGGCGCTTGGCTTATTGAGGACTCCGCTCAGTGTTTTCCGCCAGATTGTGCCCGGGAGCCAGTCGCGGATTGTGCGGTTCTGAGTTTTGGGCGTGGTAAGCCGATCAACTTGATGGGCGGTGGAGCCTTGCTGGTTCGTGGTGACCATAATGCGACCGCTGAAGATCTGCTCCTCAGCCTGCCTGAGGGCGAGGTGAAAGTTGACTGGCAATGGAAAGCCAGGCGACACATTTTCAATTTTCTTCTTGGCAGACTTGGTTACGGGCTGCTGAGGCGGATTCCATTTCTTGGACTTGGGACTACCGTGTACAGACCCCTCGATAGCATAAGGCGGATACGGCTACCGGCTGGGCTTGTGGAAGCGGGTATAGCTGGGGCCGAACAAAGGCCAGCCAGTGTAACGACTTATGGCCAAGAGCTTGAGTTCCTTGCCCAATGTGGCTGGAAGTTGTTTATGAGCAATAAGGCGTCCGGGGGCAACGGGGCGGGACAGGTTACGTTACGGTATGGCGTATTGGCACCGCACCGGGAGGTAAGGGATAAGGCCATTGAAGCGCTGAATCATCAGGGTATAGGTGCCAATGCTTTTTATGGGCGGATATTGCCTGATATTGATGGAGTTCCAGGCGTTTTAGTTAGCTCATCCGATCGCTATCCTAATGCGAATACATTCGCTGACCGATTGATAACGCTGCCGAGTCATGAAGATGTGACTGTTCACGACATATTGGGGATAGCGGCAACTCTTAGGGCAGTCGGCACCGAGCCTGATGCACCAAAAAAGCCGACCCAGGGGCCGGCTTGATGCACAATCCGAAAATCAGGCTGATTTCTTGCGACGCGCTGCGGTGAGGCCGACCAAGCCAAGCCCCAGCAGAGCCAGGGTACCTGGCTCACTTACAGAGGTAATGATGACGTTGTCCAGCAGGATGCCAATGTTGTCGTTTCCGAGATGGTTGAAAGAGAGATTATTTGAAGCTGCACCGGAAACCGTGAAATTATAATTCATGGTCACCCAGGGATCGTTTGCGGCCAAGGTTATGGTGTCGTTCACAAAACCGCCCAGCTGCAACTCCATGGTGTCGTTGCTGCTGTTACGCTCCTGGTTACCGGAAACATCAAAGCTCAGGAGATAGTTGCCGGCAGCCAGTGCAAAGATATTACTGGTAAAGACGCCCGCGTTACCGCTTGAGCCATCCAGATCAACGCATTTGCCCGCGTTTCCTGCACAGGATAGAGACCAGTCACCGTTGGCTACAAGATCAACTGTGCCATCGCTTACGTTCCAGTTTGTGAAACTGTCGTAATTCGTGTCGGATCCGGTTTGTACCACAACATCAGGAACTTCTGAGTCAAAATTGTCAGAGAAAATAACGCCTGCGTTTGCGCTCAGGCAACTTGCAGAAAGCAGCGCCGCCGAAATTATTCTTTTCATGAATTGCTCCAAGTCTTGGTGAACGAAATTTGGTTACGGAATATTTCCAAATTTCTTTTTTAAGAAAAGCAAGAAGCGAGCCAATACAAAAAAAACAATAAAAACAACGTACTAAAAAAGTGCTAAATGATTAGTGTAAAAAAATCCGACACAATTTCAGAAGGGGGTGTTCAGGTACCTTCACACTGAAACCGGGTAAATATGTGGTGAATCCTCCAGGAAACCCGGGAACAGGCAATAACTGAATGACGCAGGCTCAGGATAACAGGCCGCCGGTCAGCGTTTGTGCTAGGCGGCGGCTAAGCGGGGCTCGTTATCGGTAACTGGTAACGTCGCCAAGGAACTGTTTCAAAACCGTTCTTTGAAGGCTGCAGCTGGCATCCCCCTGCCCATCACATTGAGTCGCAACAGCCCATAGAGCGCCGCGGCCATCTCCTGACAGAAGTTTCAGAGCGCCCACCAGTTTTGTCACTGAGCGCGAATGATGCCGAAAATCGCCAAGTTCGTACCAGGACCAGATAATCACGGTAATACCATTTTGATTGTTCCGAATGATGGTCTCCGTGGCCTTGCCCAGCCCGGGAATGAGGTTGTCCTCAATGGCCCTTGTTGTCTCGGAGATCAGCTGCCATTCCTTCGGGTCGAACAGAGAATTTTCGTAGTAAATCAGTTCCTTTCCCTGGTCCTGTTGACGGTAACCCACAAGTTGAGCCTGGATGCGTTCAAGGTCTTCGGAAACGTAGACACCGCTTTTCTGAATATCGGGGTTTACAAAGGCTGGCTGCCAGAAATCTGCATGTTGTAGCGGGCCGCTCCAGTCTTCATTCACGGTGAAAAGTTCAGGTCGCCAGCTTTGCGCTATTTCTTTAATTGATCCAGAAACGGCTAAAGGGACGACAGCCGGTGTCAGCACAAGTGCGCATGCCACCATAATATACCGGTATTTAGTGCGGGTTTCGTTCGACGATCTGTTTGTTTTCTGTTCTTTCTTGAGTGTTTTGGGGGAGTTGCTTCGCTCAAGTTTTGCCGCGATCAGGAGGATCGGTATCAGAGCAATAACCACGAAAACCCCCCAGCCAAACATCTCGTGGTCCTTGACCAGTGAGGTTTCCATGTTGGTGTAGTGCCCGGCAAGGATAATACCAAACACTCGTATCCAGTTTGCTAGCATGGAAAGAAGACCAGCAAACAGAATGAGGCTGATGGTCTTCCGGTATGATGTGTAGAAAAGCTGGCCGTAGAAGGTGGCGAGAAACAATCCCACGATCAGGTAGCGGATTCCGCTGCACCCCCCTTCTACCACAAAGGTACCGACCTCAAGGATGATATAAAATTCTTTGATCTCCGCGGGGACGTTGGCGATATTAAGAAGTATCTCGTTGAAGAAAACTGTTATGTGTTGAAGGGGCGCAGAGAAATCGTCCCAGAATGGCGCCGCAAATAGCAGGAGCATAATCGGGCCGCCAGCCGTTTTTGCGAATTCTTTTCCCCAGATTCCCCATCCCCAGAACAATATAACGAAGGGCGTTACGAATAACTGGATAAAGCGAATATCAGCGGTTTGAGCCAGGACCAGGGCACCAATGCTGCCGGCGAGGCAGATAAGTGCAAAGACGGAAACTTGTGGTCGCAGTTGTCGTAATGAATCTTTCCTTTTGAAAAGAATAAAAAGTGCACCGACAAAAACGATGAATCCATGGCTATAGATTAGAGATTCATACCATAAACTGAAAAATGCAGCCCATTCTGTCCAGAGAGCGATGGCCAGGAAGGCGATAGCCAGCAATGGGGTGAGAGATCGAACTGTCGAAGTACCGGTGGGCATAAATTCCTTTTACCATTTAAGTTACTCCAGTGGTCCCAAAATATCTGATTAGTAAGTGTTTTGAAAGAACTTATGCCTGAATCCTTGCGTCACTCAACTACGGTTGAAACCGGCTCCGATTCGGGGCTGGACACACCATCGTTATCAACAACCTGGATGGTAAAGTACCAGGTACCTGGACTCAGTCCTTCGAACGTATAACTGGTTTCTGCGCCATCCACCCGCTGGGTCTCTGACAGCTGATCCGGATCCTGGCCATAATTGATGACGTAATAGTTTATTTCACTCAGCGAAAGTGAGGTGCCATCCATTCGCGTTAATGGCGCTGTCCACGATAGTGTTACGGGCTCACCGGCTGTCACTCCGGTTGCGGGGGCGCCGGCCGAAGACTCACTGCCTGCAATCGGTTCAAGTGTCCAGGGATTGAGCCCTTGTTCGTAGGCCTCCAGGTTTGTGACACCCATGGAATTGACTGCGTCTGAGGCGCTGCTGACAACGGGGTTTAGCCCGAATTTCAGCTCCCAGGTGTCCGGTATACCGTCACTGTCTGTATCGGTTGAGTGGCTGACAGTGGGATCAATCGTGCGGACAGTGTTTGCGGTGGCAAGGCTGCTATTGGTAGACAAGTCGGTTATGCCCAGTTTCGCCACAGCCGCCCCGGAACTTTCGAAAAACTCCATGGCAACAGGTATGACTTGCCCGGCACCAAGGCTTGTGCTTGCGGAAAACTCGGTAGAACTGTGCTCTGACCAGTCATCAATTATTAGCTCATTGCCCAGATAAAGCCGTACGCCATCATCGGTTGTTGCTGTAAACCTGTATTCCCGCGTCCCGGTGCTATGGGGAGCCGTAAACCATCCGACCCACCGGACGCTGAATCGGTCTGAGGGTACTGCGGGCATGGGTGATCCGCTGCCCCAATCAAAATCGATGCTCTCGTCTATTTTGAGGGTAATAAACCGATCGAAAGTCATGCCTTCGAAGTATTGGCCGGTAAATCCAATGAGGTACACCGGATTTTGCTCGGGTTTGTCTGTAGGGTCAGTTATGGCTGTGTTGGCCAGATACTCTTCCAGATTGGTGAATCCATCATTATCCCTGTCTGCCGAAGCATCAGCTGGGTCAAGAGGGTTGAGGCCATACGCGAATTCTGCGCCGTCCGGGATACCGTCACCATCTGTGTCCGGATTGTTTTCAGAGGTGCCAAGCAAGAACTCATCGGTAGCAGAGAGAAGGTCGTTATCTGGGTCTGTGGTGGCATCGGCCGGATTTGCGGGGTCGAGGCCATGCACGATCTCCCAGTTGTCGTAGAGACCGTCGGCATCCTCATCGAGCGGCGGGTAGGTGGTATTGAAGGACAGGCCTTCACGCGCGTCCAGAAATCCAACACGGTATCCCAAAGAGTATGCCTCTTTTATACCCAGATCCGGGCCCGTGGCGATCGAGCGCAAGTAATCCGATGAAATTATTTCTTGAGCGATCCCCGGGCCCTCCCAGGCAACGCTATAGCTGTCACCGCCGGTTGACTCCTTATGTCTTATTTCAAAGTAGTAACGCTGTCCGGCAACGAGAGTCTGAAAGGAAGATGCCTGGGAGCTATACTTGTCGAACTGATTTTGATAAGTCCATCCGGGGACAGTGGCAACCAGTGTGGCCTCGGCCGGATCCTTTGATGGGCTCAGCCAGAACTCGGTTTCGTCGTCACCGCTTACGAAGAAGCGATATTCTCCACTTACAGGCGCCTCGATAAAGCCCTTAACCAAGGTTCCGTAGTTATCGCCCCTGGCGCTGGGACCACTGAGAGAATCAAGTTCGATAATTTCGTCGGGGTTATCGGGATATGTGTCGAGCGCTATCAAAGCCTCGACTTTACTGCCGGTGACGTCTTCCCAGTAAAATGCGTGAACAACACCTGGCTGGCTTGTTTGAGGCAGGGCAGCCGTGGGTGGAAGTGACTCAAGATCCCTGTACTGCCAGCTTTGACAGCCGCCAACCATCAGTAACGCATAAGCCAGAAAAACCATCCTCGGTGTGGACATAGTATGCTCCCTGCAACTTATCTACGTGCCGTGACTAAAGAATAGCGGTTGATGTTTACCTGGCTAGTGCCTGCTAGGAATGTTTTAGAATTTGAAACTTTTCGTGATAACTAATATGTCTCTGTGTTCGAAGAGTAAGCGGCGGGTAATCCTATCTTGAGTCTGGCGTTGTGGTCGTGAGGAAACGACCTCGACGAAGCCAACAAGAGCGAATTGGCGGCCAGACCCTTACATTCTTGCCGCAATCCATTCACGTTCGCAATGCTGTCTCTAATTCGAACAAATACTGTCGGAAAAATTTACATGAATGGAAGTTATACATAAGGCTAGAACGCGTTGCGCTCGCTATTGTTGGGGTTTCGAGAGCCGGCATGTGAATTGCACCCTTAGTTCCAGGGTGCCCCCGCAACGCTCATGGGGACGCCCGAAAAAATATAATTCATGCCAAATGAAGGATAAATCTTATGAGAATTACAAAAATGAATGGGTTTCGTAAACCGCTGATTGTCGCAGCTATAACGGCCTTGGGCGCTACGGGCTCGGTCCATGCAGCGACTATTTTCACCTTCGACAACGACGCAGAGTTTCTGGCGTCAGACTTCAACAAAGTTGGCGGCGTCAACGCACGCTGGGGTAATAATGCCGAGAATGGCGACTGGGAATTTTCTGTCGTCGATGGCAACGACTCTCCACAAGATCAGCAACAGGTGCAATGGAGCGGAAAAGGGGTGCCTGAGATAAGTGCAGATTTCGATCAAAACGGAATCTTTGCTGACCTGGGCTTTAGTGACAGAAGTGATATCCTGGAAAGTAACTGGGAGACGAGCCTCGGTGGATATAATACCGTTCTGTTCCGGGCCAAGGCGACGAACAGTTTGGAGCTTACTAACATTGTCTTGAACGGGATGTCATTGGGTGGACTGAGCGGCGACAGTGACGCGAACTACTTGGGCATTAGCATGGATGATTTCATCAGCGGCGCACTGAGCTTCAACTTCACCGCAGATTCGGGCAGCGGATCAGATCCCGGCCTTCAGGTGAAGTTCGGCTCGATGCCTACTGCGTCTGTTCCCGAACCCGGCACTTTGGCCTTGGTCAGCCTTAGCCTGTTGGGTCTTGGAGCTGCACGCCGTCGTAAGGCCTGAGACCGACCGAGTTAGTAGACAACATGGTAAAGAGAAAGCCGGGCTAGTCCCCGGCTTTCTTTTCAATAGACTGTCAACTTTATTGACACCATACGGCGCTTGAGGTGTCTGCATCCCGTGAATTCTACTGCTGGAATTTCTCGAGGATAGCCTTGGCTTTATCCTGCTCACCGATAGCTTTGTACGCTTCAGCCAGATGGAGCCCAATCTCCGATGATTCCGGGTTGGCTGCGTGAGCTTTCTCAAGAATTGGGATGCTTTCTTCGTGTTGTCCTTGCTTGAACATTATCCAACCGAAGGTGTCTGCAACAGCCGCCGACTTATTTCCTAATTCATAGGCCTGTTTGGCAACCTCGAGTGCTCGCGGGTTTTCTTGCTGCTGATATAGCCATGCAAGGTTGTTAAGGGCTATGACGTTGGTGGGTTGAGACTGAATGACAGTCTCATAGGCCTTCGCAGCTTCTCCTGAGAGTCCTGCTTGCTGGTAGGCGAGGGCTAAGGCAAACGTTATCTGGTGATTGTCCGGGTATTGTGACTGCGCCGTTTCCATAGCTTCTATTGCTTTCGTCGTTTGGCCGGCTTTCTGCAATTCTTGAGCATAGCGAAGTTCTGTGGCGGCATTCTGTTGTTTCTCTAGTGCCAGCTGATAGAGCTCTGCGGCCTCCCGATGGCGTTGATCAGCAGACATCCAGGAAGCTTCGGTAAGGAATGGCCGAGCTGAGTCTGGATGGTTCAATTTAGCTTCCCGGAGGATCTTGTTTGCCGTATCTTTTTGATCTGTCTGATACGCAAGGTTCGCCGCTTGCAGAGCGATCCTTTCGCTTTCAGGAAATAGCTCCCGAGCTCTGTCCAGAGTTTTGCGAGCTTCTTCCATCTTGTCTTCGTTGATTTTTTGCGTGGCGACGTTGCTGAAAATAGAGGCTACGAGATTAGTCAGGCGCGAGGGTGTATTCTCATCAATTGGCTCAAGCAAAACGGCGAGGTGCTCTGTGCTCGTTTGGGTATCGCCATTGAGCAGGGCCTGCTCCAATAATACGAGTCTTGGACCAGGAGCCTCTGGATTTTGCTCTACTAGCTTCTGTAGGAATACAGTCACTTGCTCCTGCGGGAGTGCTCTGGAGAAGCTCTGGAGCGCCTGGAGATTGTTTGGCGCAAGGGTTACGGCTTGCTTGAAGAATTCAGATGCTTTTTCGGAGTTTCCCCGGGACCTCTCTATTGCGCCAAGAGTAAGTAGCGGGGCTGCATCTTGAGGGGAGTTGTCAGCGGCCCGACTAAACAGATCGTAAGCGAGTTTAACGTTATCCTGAGCCAGGGCGAGTTGGCCTCTGACCAGCATTGCCTCGGTACTTTCGGGCTTTTGTTCCAGCCATTCATCGGCGTAATTAATCGCGGCGGACTGATTATCGGCTTTGAAGTATGCTTCTACTATCAGTTGTCTGGCAGCAATCGAGTCTGGGTTGTGTTTAATGACTTCTTTCAATTGAGCCAGAGCGCGATCGGTCTTGTTCTGTTGAATCAGGTAACGAGCAAAACGTATTCTCAATTCGTTATTGTCAGGCTTGAGTTCGAGTGATTTTTCAATGAGCTGCTCGCCTGCCTCGTTTTCTCCTCCGGCAAGAGTCGTGATACCTATCATTGCCAGAACTGCAGGATCTGTTTCTTTATCACTCAGTGAATCCAGAATTTCGCGCGCGTCATCCAGATTCCTTAGTTGAATCTTCGTGGCTGCCAGTAACTTGGCAGCAACTTCGGTATCTTCATTATCGGCAAGGGGGGTGAGGAGGCGTTCTGCCTCATCCATCCGTCCCTGCCGAAACCGGATCATCCCCAGAAGAAGGGCACTTTGCTGATGCAATGGGGACTGTTTAAGTACTTCCTCTAAATAGCGGGCGGACTCCTCAAGGTTGCCTTGCTCATAGGCGTCCTGAGCTGCTTCGAGATTGCTGCGAATGGTGCCCGGGGCCGACTTGGCAAGCATTTCCTCATAGACAAAAGCTTCCGCTGCTTTACCTTGTTCTCTCAGTACGCGAATCAATGAAGAAATCGTTTCGTACTTCTTGTAAGTCATGATGTCATATTGTCCGATATCCTCAAGCGCTCGGATGTAAGCATCTTCAGCTTCCTGCCAGTTTTGTTTGGCTTGGGCAAACCGGGCTTTCCACAGCCAGAGTTCAGGCGAATTCGGATCAATCTCTTCCGCTTGCTTGATGAAATCTACGGCTTCCTGCTCATTGCCTTTGGCATAGGCTACCTGGGAAAGGCCGACAATTGGCTGCACTGATGAGGTGTCCAGCTCCTGAGCTTTTTTATAGAACTGTTCTGCTTCGTCAAGCTGTTTCTTTGCTTTTAAAGTGTCGGCCCTGAGCAGGTTGGCCTGGATCTGTTGCGGTCGGTCCGGATTCTGAAGATCGTCGAGTATGTCGAGCACCTGGTCGTGCTCGCCTTTGATGTGTTCGGATTCTGCCCTTATTAGCTTGATTTTGTTAAGGGTTGTGTCATCAAGCGCCTCGGGCGCAATGTGCTCTTTAAGAAAGTTAACCTGGCGCTCAGCGTTAACTGCGTCTCCTGCAGTAAGAAGGTTGTCAATAATGATGAAGTAAGGTTCGGCATTGTTGGGTTGTAATTCGACAGCACTGCGCGCCTCCAGCGTACTGGCCTTGAGCTCACCCTGGCGCTGGAAGAATCGTGATTGGTCCAGGTGGCTGATGTACTTGATTTCCTCCGGGCTCATTTCAGTGCTGCCTTCGCCGCCGCAGCCGACGAGAACCAGCGAAATGGCAACTGAAAGAAGGGTGGCACGTACTGCTGACACTGGTTTCATGGACCTGTTCCTTTTCCCTTTTGGGTCTTGTTATGGATTCCCTGCCTGTAACTCAGGCACTTGATGATTCAGAGGATGTTTTTATCCGGTACTTGTCTGTGAGGTTATAAAGAGTTGGCCGGGTAACGCCGAGCAGGCGAGACGCCTGCGCCATATTGAAGCCGCAGGACTGAAGCGCCTGTATAATGGCCGCCCGCTCTGCATTTTCCCGCACTTGCCGCAGGTTGAGCTGGCTTTCGGGGCCCGCCTCATCGCAGCTCAGCTGCAGGTCGGCGGCCGTGACGCGTTTGCCATCGGCCATAATGGTGGCCCGCTTCACCTTGTTGATCATTTCCCGCACGTTGCCGGGCCAGGGATAGCTCTTGATGGCCTTGATGGCATCTTCGGTAAACGCGAGGTTGGGGCGGTCCATCTGTTTGCCCAGAGACTGCAATAGCGACTGTGCGATCACAATGGCATCTCCTTCCCGGTCCCGCAGGGCTGGCACATCCAGCGTAATTTCGCTGATGCGGTAGTAGAGATCTTCACGGAAAGTGCCCTCGGCGATAAGTTCCTGCACGTCTCTGTGGGTGGCACATACCACACGCACATCAACGGATATCGGATTTACCGAGCCAACACGGTCGATCACGCGCTCCTGCAGAAACCGTAAAAGTTTTGCCTGCAGAGCCATGGGCATGTCGCCGATCTCGTCCAGAAACAGGGTTCCGCCGTTGGCGCTTTCGATTTTGCCTTTTTTGCTTTGGGTGGCACCGGTGAAGGAACCTTTTTCAAACCCGAACAGTTCACTCTCCAGGAGGTTCTCAGGAATGGCGGCACAATTGATGGCCGCGAAGGGTTTGTCTGCCCGGTGGCTCAGATCGTGAAGAGCCCTTGCCAACAGCTCCTTGCCGGTTCCGGTTTCCCCGGTGATCAGTGTGGTTACATCGGTGGGAGCGACTTTTTCCAGTGTTCTGCATACCGCGAGCATCTGGGGGCTGGCGGCAACAATGCCCTTGATGCTGGTACCGCTTCGATGGCTCGTGAGTTCGCGGTTGTCCCGCTCAAGTTCCGCGAGACGGAATGCGCGGTTCACCACAAAGGTCAGGATTTCGGCATCGAGGGGCTTCTGGTAGAAATCGCTGGCGCCCATGCCGATGGCTTTCACGGCGTTTTCTTTGTCTTCACGGCCGGTAACCACAATGACCTTGGTCATCGGGGACAGCTGGAGGATGTCTTCCAGCAGCCTGAAGCCTTCCGTGGCGCCGCCGGGATCCGGTGGCAGGCCGAGATCCAGGGTTATCACTTCCGGTTCATCCCGCCGGAGACAGGTGAGTGCGGATTCCCGGTCTGATGCCAGGGAAACCTCAAGGTCTTCGCTGAAACACCAGCGCATCTGGCTCTGGAGGCCGGGATCGTCTTCTACAATCAAGAGTCTTCTGGTCACAACGTCAACAAATCCTTTTAGTGATACTTCCACATCATTGACTCACACTAGTGATTCTCAA